>Ga0209538_1000937_pt1 | contig 15903 bp, 15 predicted proteins | sample BarGraNGADG00211_2_FD_184492 | JGI IMG/M metagenome (GOLD analysis project Ga0209538, IMG submission 184492) | Arctic peat soil microbial communities from Barrow, Alaska - Barrow Graham LP Ref core NGADG0004-211 (SPAdes) (version 2) | ecosystem: Environmental > Terrestrial > Soil > Wetlands >... | reverse complement strand
CAATTTTTTCGACTTCTTTCTAGCTGTTCGCATGCTTTCATGTCTACCCTCCTCTCTGCGTATTTTTCCCCGTCAGTCAATTTTGCGAACTTGACGACGTTCCCATTTATCAGATTCAGGTTCAACAGGAATTGCCTGATCGTCTTGGGCAGTGAGATAATTATCTAATTTGTCCATGTCGATAAGGTAGCGTCCTCCGCTCTTTCTACATGAAAATTCTCCGGACAAAATAATCTTGCGAAGATAGTAAATGGTAACCGATGTGCTGGGGTCAACTGTCTTGTAATCCGCTGCAGCTTTTTTGATAGATCTCATTCGTCTCATTTCTTGTCACCTCCAATAAATAAAACATCCGTACTTGTTTCCGGGAACGCACTGATAAACTTAGTAACAAACCCGCTCCCTGCCATTCTTGTGCCCTGCTCAACTTTTTGATAGTAAGAAAGTGTAACACCCATCCTCTGTGCAATCTCTTGCTGATTGAGGTTTTGCTTCTTCCGCATCTGTTTGAGTTGATTCATATTTGTCCTCCTTGATAACAGTGTGTTTTATGCTATTGTAGTTTGATATATGCTGTTATGCAAGTAAAACATCTTGATCTGTGCGTTTATTTGTGGTTAAATTACATAAGTAGCACTATTTGTGTTCTTTATGTGCAATTTCATTTCTGAACAACTTTATTTCTCATCCTGAAGGAGAATGTATGACTAAGTATTACGCAAGAATCAAAGAATTGAGAAAAGAAAAAAACTTGACACAAGCGCAACTTGCCGCTGATCTTGGGATAAAATCTCCAAGTACGTTAAGAATGTGGGAACTGGGAATAAATGAACCATCTATTGATGTACTTGTTAGTTTAGCTAAATATTTTCATGTAAGTATTGATTATCTTGTTGGACATTCCGATGAACGACAAAACAGTTATACGTCATATATTGAGACAAAACTCATGTCAGACACATCAAAATCATACATTTCCTTAATGGGTCAACTTGGAACTACATTAATCAGTATGGAATTAAATCCATTAATTTCTCATACTCGTATACCTGGTTACTTATCGATTTTGAAGCATGATATTAATATTTTGAAATGGTTATCTGAAAAACCAACAACATCTGAGAATATAAGACACTATATTAAACACTATGGTGACGACGCTAGCATCGAATTGTGGGCTAATAGAACAGCTGTTGATATGAATATTGCAATGCAGCAAATTGAAATTAAAAATAGCGAGCATATTAACTTGTTAAAGCAGTTGCTCTTGAATAACCATACAACCGCATTGAAATATTTGGAAACTCATATTCAAAACAATCCTAACGATGTAATCCCCACCAAAGACTGACGTCTCTTAAAAGGAGAACACAATGGCAACCGTTAGAAAAAGAGGAAACGGCTATTATATCGAAGTCCTTATTGGTGTTGATGGTTCCGGCAACAGAATTCGCAAGAACTCAACATTTACACCGCAAGCGGGTCTTACTCCTAAGCAGGAGAAAGATGCGCTTAATCGAGCTGTAGTCGAATTTGAGAACAAAGCAAAGAGCGGACAATGCCTGGATGGAGAAACTCTCACACTCAAAGAGTTCGCCATTGATCAATGGCTCCCCAATCACGCCCAGAAGCAGCTAAAACCGAAAACGGTATCAGAATACAAAGAAATACTAAGCAAACGGATCTTGCCCGCCCTGGGGCATCTGAAGATGTCACAGATACGCCCTCTTCAGATAATCCGTTTCCTGAACGAGCTGGATGAAAAAGGACTTAAATATATTGCGCGGTTTGTCGCCAAGTCAGACATCTCAGAAAAGCTCAAGGTTCACAAGCTCACTGCAGAAAAAATTGGAGTATGCTCCAACTCCCTTACAAAGGTTCGTCACGGAGAAAAGGTAAGTGAAGAAGTTGCGAATAAAATCTCGGAAGCACTGGGCGAAAAAATCTCAGATAGCTTTCAAGTTGTGGGCAGCGATGAGGTCCTATCGGCATCCTCAAAGATCCACTATTTCCGCTGTCTCTCATCCATTATGTCAACTGCCGTTAAATGGCAAGTCATTCATGAAAATCCTTGCATGCGAGTAGACTCTCCCAAACACGACCAGAAAGAAATCAAGTATCTTGAGTACGACGAAGCTGTAAGAATCTTTGCCGCTGCCATAGAATTGGACGATATGCGTGTACGCACGGCAGCCATAATGCTAATGTTTACCGGCATGCGAGAAGGCGAACTTGCCGGGCTTGAATGGCAAGACTTTGATTTCGAAAAAAACGAAATTCACATCAAGCGCAATTCGCAGTATATCAGAGGCGAAGGTCTGATCACCTGCTCTCCAAAAACATTCGCCGGAAACAGAGTCGTCTCCATATCCATTGAACTTGTTGAATGCCTACTCGATTATCAAGAATGGCAGAATGAACAGCGGATCCAATGCGGAGACCAATGGATTAAAACAGACCGTCTCTTCACCACCTGGAACGGCGGATTTATACATCCATCTACAATAGGAACATGGGTGAAAGCCTTTCTCAAGGACAACGGCCATCCTGAGATGACTGTACACGGCCTACGCCACACCAACGTTACGATGATGATTGCTAATGGCACAGACATCCGTACTATTGCCGGCCGCGTCGGCCATGCCAATTCATCAACAACTATGAATGTGTATGCCCACTTCCTCAAGTCCTCTAATGCGAAGGCTTCGGATCAGTTGAATTCAGGATTGTTTGCCACTAAAGTTAAAAAATAGAGAGGCAAATATATTTAAATCCAAACAATCCAAACAATCCCTATAATCCCTATAATGAAATGATGAGATTTTGTCAAAAGCCCATTGTCTCCGATACAAATTATGATTCATTATGGTAATATTTCTAAATTTTAGGCCAGCCGAGTCTCTTGAGTTTTTCATACTCTTGTTCCATATTCAATATTTTTATCGAATGATCTAGGAATAATGATTTATCTTCAATCTCATTATAGAATTTTTCTGAAGCATCACATATTGAATTGCATAAAGCTCTAATATCGACCCTTGCATGGTAAATCGTACTATTACCAAAATTATTCGTCACTATTCCATTAGCTCCGGCATAAACTCCACAATCTTCGGTTCCTGAAATACATAACTCGAATCGGTTAATCATTACTCGTCCATCACCACTTTTTATTGTTGAGCTTCCATTATGCAGAAAATCGCATCTTAACATATAACAAGCGGCACCATCAAACCCAGATCCTTTGTAATGTTCCTCAAATTCTCCTTTATATCTGTCGGGTTCATATATGTATTCATTAAACCATAGTTCGTAACTTGTTTTATCTTCGTATTTTTTACTATTTTCATCAACAATATTTTTATACTTGACTCTTCCGCAAATATTGGGAATTGTTAGAGCTAATGCTAAAGCAGAAAGAAAGCATTTGCTGTCAATTGATTTTCGAATATCACAAATTTTATCTAACAGAATATACCTCAAAAAAATAAATCGAATTTTTGCGATTTATCCAACTCGATTTTTTGCATACTGTCCCATAATTTCCCTCTAATAATTATCATAGTCGTTGTCTATCCTCAATTTTATGTAGCTGCTTTTTGCTCTTAAAAAGCCTCTCTGGTATTAGATTGTTTCTAGAACCTGCCTATTCAGTATGACCGGCTGGTGAATGATTTGTAAAATGATATCTGCCTGTTCTATTTACACAACAAAAATGATTTATTGAGGAAAAAGGCGATTACTTTCGGTAGCCGTGATTTACACCTCATTTATCACATGTTTGATGACTTAAACCGTTTTATTAAATCATCAAACTCATCCAGATTCATATTAACGTACATTTTCCCAATATACTCTTGCTGAAGAATATCAATTTTCTTGTACGATAATCCACAGGCACTTAATACAGCTTTCCTGTGATAATGCCTTATCTTTTTGTCCATTGGCTCATAAAAGCTCATTCTAACAAACAAAGTATCGTATTCTGCACATATAACAAATCCATAAGCAACTGGTACATACAGAAACGAAAAGGCAATTGGGGTGAAAAAACTCACAAGTAAATCAAAGGCCCCTAAAGTTTGATAAGAATTTACCGCTTCATTGAGAGTAAAGCCGATTACTGCTATTCCCGCCAAAATCATCAAGCAGGATGTTAATTTTTTTGCTGATTTATATTCCGTTTTTGTACCTGCGACAGCATCAAGAAGTACTAAAAATAAAACAGCAGGTTGAATAAGCAATTCCGCTACAAGACTGAAGGTAAAGGAACTTATAACAACCTCAACTAGCACAGCAAATTTCAGGGTGTCCAAAATCATGTTCTGGAATTGATTTTCATTAATTTTCTTTCCTATAGCCTTGTAGCATGACGGAATGCCTGCAATCAATACCCAAATGGAAATATCTTTAATATATATCCATTTCCAAAACGGCAGAAATGAAAGTACAAACACTATAAGTGCAGCATATATAAGCATCAATACAAAAGGTATAGATAGCTTTGGAGTGCAAAAAGTTTTAATTACGCATACTGCCGACTTACGTATTTGGGGAGAAGCAAAACAGCAGATAATGAAGATGATGAGCCAGATTGCTGTTGCAATTTCTCTCGTTGAAAAAATAGTTTCCATCGCGTTAATATTCCTTTATCTTTCATAAATTATATGCTATGTTAGTTCTTTACATATTGCAAACACCCTCCAGTAGAAATTCAATTTTTGCTATGAAATAATTCGTGTTCCTTTTGGTCTGCTTCATTCCATATATATTTCAATTTTGCTTCATTTGTCTTGCTAATAATTTTCAAAGGAATATTATTACCATTCTGTAATGCTTCAATAAATTCAGATAGATTGCTAATTACAGGATTCATAATAGTTATTTTTTCCCTGCCTAGTAAAAAATTATCTCCAAATAGTTCTACTATACCTTTTGTGGACAATTCCTTTTCTTCCGTACTAATGTTTATTTCGTAATCCTGCTGAAATTGGCGAATTTTACTAATATCAATTTTCGTTACTAAATCAATAGCCCCAGTCCATTTAACTATCTGTGGTTCAACTGAAGCAGCGGCTTTCGTAATATCAAATGATTCTCTATCTGAAAATTCTTTTTCAATCACGTACTTTTTTGACATATCTTTTTCTATAAGCTGTATGTTTCTATACCGCTTTAACGTTTCCGCCAAAAAAGTTTTCAAGTTGTCAACATTTTCTTCGTTGGATATATCATTTAATTTATATACTACTTCAATATGTCCTGCTCTCTTTGTTCTAAATAACAAAATGCAACCATTAATCCAACGTTGATAAATACACAATTCTTGAATTGCGTACTTCGATACATGAGGGTAAATAAACCGAATACTCATTTTTACTTCGCTGTTATCTTTTTCTATAACCACAATAGTTGCACTTGCTGTAATGGATACTCTACTTTTTACATTACCACGTTCAATTTTGAGTGTAACTTTTTCAAGAAGCGTTTCTCCATTTAAGTCAGCTATTTCTGGATAATAAATATCGTCTTGCTTGACAAATTTTGCAAAAGTTGGTTTTTGCCCTTTGATCTCAATCATGTCTGGTAGGTTGATACCCTGAATATTTCTATATAATTCAGTATCACAGGCCGGAATTTCAATTTCCTTGCAATCACAATCTTCAATAAACCTTTTAAATTCTTCAGTATTATCCTCATTAGATTTAGCGGAAAAACTTCTTCCTATACATTGTCCCAAAGGGCCAAACTTATATCCATCAACAAGTACTTTTGTTGTTGCCCCATCTGGTTTGTGAGAAAAAGAAACATCTATTCCGTAATCATGACAAACAGAATATGCATGATCAATATCAATTTTTTTGGCAACTGCGTCCAGCACAATATATTCACGAATTTTCTTTTCAAGAATTTGCACAAGCTCTTCCCCAGTCATTGGAATAAAAGTTGTTTTACATATTGTATTGAAGTGATTAATCTTGTGTTCAGGCAGAGAAGGCATAACTATAAAAAATTCAGAAGAAGGCTTTACTTGCTGCAACACTTTGTCAAAAATATCTTCAATATTTTTGTCTTCCAGTGAATAGCCAATAAAAAGGACAGATTTGACAGCTAATATCGGTTTCAATTTATTCCATAGTAAAGTATCAAGTCTTTCATAAAATGTAGCATAGTCTTTGCTTGTCAAAACTATTGAATTCTTCTCTTCAAAATCTCCGTGAATCTTATATAGGTTTACCTTTCCCGGTATATCTTTTTGGAAAGCAGTGCCTTTGAAAACGTTCAATTTACTGCCAAATGCAATCTCAAATAATTTGTCGTAATTTGTTGTAATTATTGAATCAATTTGTGGGATCTTAGCAATTAATTTATGTGTACATATATCAACCGAGGGCGGACAGTTAAATATCAATTCAAGGATTTCATCAAGTTTCTCTCGTGAATACAATTGTTCAAATTCAGTAGACATTGTCATAAGCGAATTTATATGTGGTTGGAGAATTTTCTTGTGTTCTTCTTTTTCTGCATGATCCAATATAATTTTGCAAAGATTTCGTCCCGCCGGATAACCGGCATATAATGACAGTCCAGAACCAGCCCATAAAACAATTTCATGATTTCGTATTAGATCACATAATCTATCAATATTTTTATCCATAATTTTTTCTCCTTATGGCCTGCCTTCGAATCCTGTTACGCATTTTTAAGTTAAACCACAACTGAACTGAGGCGTAGCAATGTATTGAATTCTTGCAACCATATTTTGGTTAGTACTTCATCTTCCCACATTAAATTAAAGATCTCTCCATTTAGAAATTTATGACTCAGCTTGCTTTTGAAGCTGTCGCTGTATCCGTTTCAAAAAGTGTCGCCCATTGATGGCTAAAAAGAGGTTAATAAATACCACTCTCTTGCTCTGCAACCTCCGTTTTTCCTTTCCGATGCTTTTTGGCAAACGTTATTTGATGATCTGCAAACAATGCGAGTTTTTATAATGAAAAATAATCGGCATTGATATCCAACGATAAACCAATTCAGAATTTCTGAGTTTATACTTTAAGATGTTTGCCAATAGTGAGTATGGTTTTTATCACATCCTGGTATAAAATTTCTTTAGCAAATGAATTTGACCGTTGATAGGTCAACCACATTTTCTCCTGAGAGGAATCTTCACTCATCAGCTTATATACGTCTTCATACTGGTTCAGATATTCTGTTGAATTTCGTTTGTTAGCCGTTTTCAGAATCGCTTCACGAAGAACCTTGATGCGAACCTCGTCTTCTTTCATGTTGTACAAGGTATATAAATCATATAGATCTCTGGCTCTCGTACTGGTAATATTTCTTCTCAAGATAGTTTCATATTTTTCTGCCAGAATCGTTTCAAGTGGATATGCCATAACCGTTACACTCTTGTCCTCAAACATGAACGGATACCTGTACGATATTTCTCTTGGTGTTATTGCATCGCCCGTCGTTATGTCAATCTTAAGTGTGGCGTGAATCTTTCCATAATCCGCTAAAATTGTTGCACAGAAATTCTCATATTGATCTGCTTCCCGGATGGGTTTCAGTTCTTTTAAAGTGAAAACAATGCCATCATTAACATCAATATTAAGGAGCTCAGAGATCACGCGGGTCATTGTCTCTTCATCGACTGACAGTCCTAAAATCGTTGTATCCATGTCCATTGTTGTTCTCTGGTCAACACCAATAAGGGAAGCAATCAGTAATCCGCCCTTCAGAATAAATTGATATTTATAGGATGACAATGAAAGGCGTTCGATGATTCGTTCAAATAAAAACATTTGCAGAACTGCAGCAGCTTGGATATCTTTCTTCTCCGCAATATTGCGAATCGCACCTTTAAGTTGTTCCGGGCTTTTCATTACAGAAGCACCTCCGTATACACAGCGAGATTTTGGGATAGACCCAACATCTTCGCATATTTAGCAAGTTTCAAGAGATTTTTGTTATTGCCTTCGAAATAGAATTTCAGAGCATCTGTGAATATCTGAGAATCCATTTTTTCTTTATCTTTAATAATATCCAAAATAGTTCGCTCTGGATCGTAGGAAATGACTTGTGCGCCAAAAGCTGTATTCACTGTTGATTTTCCTAATGACAGAATATCTGGACTAACATAGTGAAAAACGACATTCGAGTTCTTTTCCCGAACCCCGGTCACTTTATAGTCATAGGAGATCGTCATATGCAGCAGTTGCGGAACCCGATTAGAAAGCTTGTGAAGATACAGTGCTGAGTCATAGGAAAATATACCTTTGGGGATCTTTAGCTGACAAACCTCATACTCATCAACACTTGTTTCCGGAAGCATGTACAGGCCACGGCAAACGCGAACCAATTTGCCCTCGATAACAAGCTCTCGCAAAGCCTCTTTCCGAAGGTTTTGCTCCACGACGAGTTTGGTTTGAATTTTTCCGTTATTCTCGTATACTAATTTCAAGATTTCATCTTTTTGATTCATATCCATCACCGTACTTTCTTACCGAAATTATATAATATTTCGGTCATTTAGTACAGTATGTATATTTAATACCGGAAATATCGATTTCTGCTTTACCTGTTATGATTGCAGAAATCCGTGTGATAGGACGTTCCAACAGCAGCAGTTGTCGCAAATTTTGCGACAACTAATACTCTGTTAAATCTTTATATGCAAAAAAGACCCATATAAAGTTGACGGAATTCTATGCGAATCGAATCGCAAATAGGCACATATTAAAAATAGTGTACAAGCATATTCGAATTCTTATTCTTAAAATTCAAAAGCCAAAAGTCTTACAGCTTCTGGCTTTCCGAAAAGTATGATGAACAAAAGAAGGAGGCAGATTAGATAGAGTTTGACAATATTCAGCAAGTTCCGGATAGGCCGGAATTTACTTCGTTGAAAGTGGGGATGCTCGCCGCAGCGCCATATCTCGAGACGGAAAGGGAAGCAGCATAGGATGCAATTCGCATTGCCTGCTCCGGGCTTTCTCCTTTGGAAACGGAAGCTATAAAATATCCCATGAATGTGTCACCTGCAGCGGTTGTGTCCACTGCCTTCATCGGAAAGCATGCCTGGTGAATGGGCTTGTCCATCGAGCTGTTGAAAAAGTACGCACCTTTGCTGCCAACGGTTATTATTATTCCGGTATCGGGATATTTGCGGGTGAGATACTCTATTTGTTTGACCATGTCTGCTTCGTCCATGGAGCTAAGAGCACTTGCTTCATCTTCATTTAAGAAGAAGTAGTCGACTGATGCTAGTGGCAGACGAAGGACGCTCTCGTCCATCGGGGATGGATTGAAAAATACTTTTATTCCCCGTTCCTTTGCTTTCATGATCAGTTCATTCATCAAATTAATTTCATTTTGCAGCACAAGAAAGTCACCCGCCTGGAAAGCATCTAATGTATGTTCAATTTGATTCTCGGTGATTTTCTGATTCGCCCCGCCAAAGAGGATGATATTGTTTTCTGCGTTCTTTGTTACCTGTATGATTGCATGTCCGCTGCTGCAGGCCCGTGTTTCCACATATTCGATATTTACTTCATTTTCCTGCAGTAAATCCGTTAAAAGTTTTCCGTCTTTTTCTCCGACGGCTCCTGCATGCCAGACTTTTGCGCTCGCTCTGGCCATGGCAATAGATTGATTTAAACCCTTGCCTCCACAGGATATCTTTAAATCTGTGGACCCTATGGTTTCACCGGGTTTTACGAAATGATCCACATAATAGCTGTAGTCAATATTCATTGATCCAAAATTCAATATTTTCATCTGCTACCACCCTGAATTTTTGTTGATTGTATTCTATTCAACGCTTTTTGCAAAAGCACGCATCATAAGCATGGCAACGGCCGCTCCCGGATCAAGTAGTAATCGAGAAGCCTCGCCACGCGTCGCAGCTCTTCCGTGGACAGCTACCATGTTCTGTGTGTGTAAAAAGCCTTGTTCCGCCGCTTTTGCAGCTTTCTGCGCTGCAGCATTAAGCGAATCTCCCGAGATTAATGCTTCTTCCAGTTTTTCAATTGCAGGAACCATACCGTCAAGAAAGGTTTTTTCTCCGATTTTTGCCTTACCGCGATTGCTGACTCCGTCTATATATGCCATGAAAAGCTGTACAATATCTGTGTTATCCAAAATTTCTTTACCCTTAAGTATTTTTCCGGAATTCATAAGACCGGATGCCATGAGAGTTCCCATTGTTGACGGCACTGCCATGGACATAGCTTTACCTGCAGCATAGAGAAGCTTCCCGCAGTCCGTTTCGGCAGAAGCATCAGCAGCTTTGAAAGCTGCTTCAAATCCATCACTCATCGTAAGACCAAGATCACCATCACCTACAACACTGTCCATTTCAATAAGATAATCCCGATTTTCAGACATAATATCTCTGAAGCGCAGGAGCATTTTTTTCAAGTATATGCAGTCCATACTCTATCCCCCCTTTCAAACACTATGCTTTCTGACAAAAAAACGGTGTGCAAGCAGGCATTTCCATAAGACACTTCAGTTCGTCATCCAGTTTAAGAAGCGAAATGGAAAATCCTGCCATCTCAAGAGCAGTTGCATATTCTCCAACATAGTATTTATGCACTTTTATTCCGATATTTTTTAGATGTTGGTCAATCCGACGAGTGACAATGTACTGTTCATCAAGGGTGGTTGAGCCTAATCCGTTGATAAGCACATCCACTTCATCTCTGTCAGCAAGTGGAAAATCAGCCACTATCTGCTCTAACATTTCATCGACTATCTGATCTGCAGGTTCAAGTTTGCCCCTGCGTATACCTGTTTCACCATGAATGCCCATGCCAATTTCCATTTCATCTTCGCCGATCTGGAATCCCGGCTTCCCGACGCGCGGAACAATACACGCTGATAAAGCAACACCCATTGTACGCACATTTGCAGCAGCTTTTTCGGCTATTCTCTTGACCTCATTCAAGGGCAGCATGTTGGCAGCACCGGCACCGGCACATTTATAGACAAAAAAGATACCTGCCACTCCACGCCGTGTACTTTTCTCGCCCTGTTTACTTGGACCGGCTGAAGCGACATCATCTGCACCTACAACGCTTTCCACGCAAATGTTCTCTTCAAAAGCAGCCATTTCTGCAGCCATATCAAAGTTAAAAATATCGCCATTGTAATTTCCATATATATACAGAACACCTGCACCGGAGTCGATTTCTTTTGTAACGGCAAGCATTTGTTCTGCACTGGGAGACTGAAAAACATCGCCGACAGAGCAGCCGTCGAGCATGCCTGCTCCGACATATCCAAGAAATAGAGGCAAGTGACCTGATCCACCGCCCGTTGCGATGCCAACCTTACCGGGAACTTTATGCCTTGTAACAAGGCAGTGTACATCATCACCGGTATATGTGAGCAAATCCGGGTGAGCAATGTAGATTCCTTCAAGCATTTCCTTTACGTATTCCTCAGGTTTATTAATGATTTTTTTCATGTTTTGCCTCCCTTTATTGAAAATTCATTTTATTCCAGAGATAATTCAGACTGTTTTATTTATTCACCCGAAACTGCGGGTCTTTCCCATTGAGTACATCAATCACGCCCTAGGCAGTACACATACTTACTTTGAGACTAAAACTGCAACTTCAATACCGTCTTTCAAAAGTTCTGTGCACAATCTTCTACGTCCTTCTATTCTATCGCTTTTACTGAACATGTTTACTAAACTTGTTATTCTTATTATAATAGGTTTCTGGAAGAAATCAAGATTATCTCTGAAATTACCAACACTATGTTTTATAAAATAGAATCAGAATTGTAATTTGTCGAATAATAGCAGTGTGTTTATTAAACGCCTTGAATCAGATACAAAATAGGTACTTCTGTTTTTACTCAGAAGTGCATTTATTTATGAATTTTTTGTCGCGTTGGAAGATTACTTGCTTGCTCGACCAAGATGATTTGATACTGGATAATAGTGTTAGATTCTATCCTGATATAGTCCATACAAGCTATTGATGTCGTCCTGGTACAGATTCATTATTTTTCTATCCGCAAAAGATGAATGTACTCCATTCTGAATAATGCTTATTCCGGCCGCATAAGTAGCAAAACATATTGAATAAATAATATTGCTGTCAAGACTAAGTGAAACGGCAAGCGCAGCGATAAATGCATTGGCAGCCCCCGTTGTATCTACCACAGGAAAATCTGCAGCAGGAAAGTACATGGAATATTTTTCGTTTTTAAGGTAGCATCCTTTTGCAGCTAACGTTACGATAACGTTTTTGACCCCTTGATCAAAAAAATAGTTCGCCTTTTCCTCCATGCTGCTCTTTTGGGGCAACAGCTGATTCAGTTCTTTTTCATTCGGAATAAAATAATCAATTTTACTGAGCATATTAATATTGAAATTCGCTGTGTTGGAAGGTTTTACGCAAACAGCAACACCATGCTTTTTACAGAGTTTGATCGAATATTCGACTGCCTCCGCGCCTATTTCTGTTGTTATCAGACACATATTGGCATCCCGGAACATGCTGCCACACTGTTTTATCTGTTTGCTGTCAAAGAAGACGTTGGCACCCGGATAAGAAATAATAGCGCTTTCCTGATTTGCCGATACAGTGATAAACGCTTTACCTGTGCTTGAAGTTGCATCAAGCATAACTCCATCCGTTTTTACGGAAGATTCAACCAAGGTATTGATAATCATTTTGCCTTCAACGTCGTTTCCTACCCGGCCAATAATATATACCAGCCCACCCAGTTTACCAACTCCGATCGCCTGGTCAGTAGCTTTTCCTCCTGGGACAGACACAATGCTGTTTGCCATTACCATATGCCCACTGACAGGAGGCAATTCCGTGTTGATCAGCACATCCATATTGATATTTCCAACGACAATTATTTTCTTTCCCGTACCAGTCGGCGCAGCTGTACTGTCGCCTTCCTTAAGGATCACATTCACCTGTGAGGATTGCATAGGAAGTTCACTTCTGTTTTCGATATTATCTACCAGGGTTGTAACTGCTAAGTTTGCAAGTTCTTCATACGGAATGATGACTGTGGTTAGATGAGGAGTAAAATATTCACGGTGTTCCCCATTTTCTCCGCTGACAACTGAAATATCATCTGGTATTCTTATGCTTCTTTCCTTTAATAAAGAGTACGTTATACTCGAAATCAAACTGTTCTGACAGTAAATGGCAGTTATATTCCGGTCGATCAACTGTTGTACACCAAGCCTCTGGACTTCCAAAGGAGCATTACCGGAAAAAATATTGTCATCTTCCTTAAGAATGGAGGCTTCAAAAAGTGCTTTCAGGTATCCATCTCTTGCCTGATTCGCCAATTCCGGGTCGCTCGAATCAAGCAGGCATCCGATTTTGATGTGTCCGTGATCAATCAAGTGTTTCGTAGCCAGATAACTCGTCTTTTCATATTCGTAGTAAACGGTAGGATAATTCATGCTTTGTTTGTTTGAAATTGTGATCAAGGGAATGTTTGTCTTATTGAGCTCAGATGCAGCTTCGATTATCTTGCTGCTTTGACTCCACAGTATAATTCCTTCCGCTTTTTTGGCGGCCATAATGTTCATATACTTTGATAAAAGGTTCGTATCACGATTCAAATTGCACACAATCATGCTGTAACCATTCTCAGAAATAATTTTTTCCATATCAAAAAGCACTTCGTTATCCAACGGTACTTCCATAAGGAATCCAAGGAGGTTACTTTTCGCAGTATGGGAGGCATCCTTCAAATTGGAATATGGCGTGTATTGATATTTTTTTATTATATTTAAGACGCGTTTTCTTGTTGCTTCACTAATATCTTGATCTTTATTGTTCAGAATCTTTGAAACTGTTGCAACGGACACCTGGGCTGCCGCTGCAATTTCCCGTATATTCATGTTCCCTCTCCTCTTCAATCCATTCTATACAATGCCTGCTTTTTATAATTACTTACTTCATTTATAGAATGCAATTCACTTAGTTAATTGTCAATGGACAGTTAACTGTTTTACTAAACCTTCCATATTATAATTATGCAAGAACATTTGTATTTATAAATTTCCAAATCGTTTGCAGCTGCTAATAATAGAGGTTTTTAAGCAGAGGTTTTGCAGGAAAGCTAATTAAATATCAATTCCGCATTTCAAAGAGTTGAATTTAATTAGAATGGCAATAAATTTTTGATTGCCATTCTTTCTCTTATTTAGAGTCCTTCTAGAATATCAATAACTTCCTTTCCACTATTAGCTTTTGAAAGCAAGAGCTGTGCTTTTTGTTCAAATTTTTGCAGTGCTTTTGCACGTGTCAATACTTCATCCAGATATTCTCTTGGAAATTTGACTGCTCCATTCTCATCCATATGAATTATTTCACCTGGACTTACTCTCATGTTACAAACATCAACTGTATCATTGAGGGCTTGTAAAGAAAAGTCACCATGACCTGCACATACACCTGTCATCATGTATTGTACTTTTAGTAAACGAACTTCATCAACATCGCGTGATGCACCATCTGTGATGGCACCTACAATACCGGCACGTTTAAAAGCAGTCATCATATTTCCACCAAGGAGACCATTTCTTGTTCTAATTTTTTTAGGCATATTTTGTTTAACAACTAATATTACTGGCTGAGGTGATTCTTTAATGGCATCAAACACATCTCCAACTGAACTTCCACGAGTGTAGTTAGGATCCGGTAGACCAAAGGTAGCTGTTACTGCATATCCTACTAATCTTCCTAATTCGGGAAAAATAGTTTTACATGTCTGATCCGTATACCATCTGCCATACCAAGGATTATATAGAGCCAAACAGTTTTCATCTTGGGGATAACTAGCTATAACATTCGTAATTGATGGTGTATCAAATTGCTTCAACGCTTCCATTACTTCTTGATCGTGCTTTATCTGTTCTTCTGTTAAATTCCATTTCATTCTTATTTCCTCCCAGCACATTAGAGTGTGATATCTCTATATATTTGAATTCTTCCTCACCAACGATTAAATCCACGCATAGTTAATATTTGACTACTCATTCCTTTTGACAAATCAGATGCTAAGAACAGCACCCCGTTTGCAACGGTTGATGGATCAAACACATCGCCGCCAGCTGACAAAATATAATCTCTCCTCTCTGATTTCTGAAAGAGTTCCGTATCAACGGGACCTGGGCATACTACATTGACCCTGATACCATATGAGCGAATTTCATCTCCCAACGCTTGTGTCAAACAGACAACAGCTGCCTTGGAAGCAGAATATGCAGTACTTCCCGGCAACCCTCGGATTGCAGCTCCAGAACCGATATTCACTATATTCCCTTCTTTCTGGTCTATCATGTACGTAAGTACAGCTTTTGTCATAATCAAAACTGATCTTAGATTTGCATTGATAATTTCATCCCATATCTCTATTGGCATATCCACAAAGGGAATTTCTCGTGAAATACCTGCGTTATTAATCAAAATATCAATGCGACTGTATTTTTCAGCGATATGGGAGACCAATTTCAGAACCTTATTATTATTCGTTACATCTGCTACACAAACATCTGCTTTCCCATCATTTTCTTCAATTAGGTTTTTTACTTCTTCCAATGATTTTTCCGTTCTTCCTACCAAAATAACCCGAGCACCTTCTTCAGCAAATTTAATAGCAATAGCTTTCCCTATACCACTCCCAGCGCCTGTAACAATTGCAATTTTATCCTTTAAAATCATAATTCCACCTATATATTATTCATGCAGTTGACTTTACCGTTTACTATTCAATTTACTATTTCAATTCCATTCGAATTTTCGCCTTCATAATGTTTGAAAATGCTAAGATAAATCATTACATTCAAGTAGGCGACCAGTGTATAACCGCCAATCACCCACAAAGGAATCAGTATAGCTGATA
>Ga0209538_1000932_pt1 | contig 16008 bp, 12 predicted proteins | sample BarGraNGADG00211_2_FD_184492 | JGI IMG/M metagenome (GOLD analysis project Ga0209538, IMG submission 184492) | Arctic peat soil microbial communities from Barrow, Alaska - Barrow Graham LP Ref core NGADG0004-211 (SPAdes) (version 2) | ecosystem: Environmental > Terrestrial > Soil > Wetlands >... | reverse complement strand
CGTGAACATAGGCGTGCTGGCGGGTATCGCGGGCGTCGTGTACTCCTCGCGGATGAACGCGGCCCAGCCCGGCGCGGGCAACATGTTCGAGCTCGACGCGATCGCCGCGTGCTTCATCGGCGGCGCAGCCGTGACCGGCGGTGTCGGCAAGGTCACCGGTGCGATGATCGGTGGTCTGATCATGGCGGTGATGACCAACGGCATGCAGCTGATGGGCATCGAGACGGCGATCCAGCAGGTCGTCAAGGGCATGGTGCTGCTGTTCGCCGTCGCGTTCGACCTGTACAACAAGCGGCGCGCCGAGACGCGCTGACCCTGGTCGGCACGACCTGACGCTCGGCTCAGAGGGGCCCGGTCCACTGCGGTGGGCCGGGCCCCTCCGATGCACCGGCGCCGGTCGGGGCGGGCGCGCCGAGGAGGTGGGCGCGGTCCCGCGAGCGGCTGGCCAGCCGTCGGCCGGGCAAGGGATCTCGACGGCATTCGCCTCGATGTGAGCGTTATCAGATAGTGACCGTAGGGCCTTGACCGAGCCCGTGTGAGCGTTAACATTGTGGGGTGGGTCATCGACGACCCACCCCCGGAGAACCACAACCGGGCCGCGTCAGGCGGGGAGGCCGATGACCTGAGCGCACGAGGTCGTGCCGCTGGTGCAGTCCGGTCATGCCGGCGCGCACCTCCCGTTGAGCGAGCGGACGGTACGTCTCGGGCGCAAGGGTCGGTCCACCTCGTCCGGCCCGCGGGGACGTGTGATGAGGAGGACGCTCGTGTTGAGACGAACCATGGCCGCGGCGGCTGCCGCTGCTGCAGTGCTTGCCCTTGCTGCCTGTGGAGGCACGGGGGACTCGAAGGACACCGCCAGCCCTGACGCGGGCAGCGGTGACGCGCCCATCGTCGTCGGGTTCTCGCAGGTCGGCTCCGAGAGCGGATGGCGTGCGGCGAACACGAAGTCCATCCAGGACGCGCTGACGGTGGAGAACGGCTTCGACCTGAAGTTCTCCGACGCCCAGCAGAAGCAGGAGAACCAGATCCAGGCGATCCGTACCTACATCGCTCAGGGTGTCGACATCATCGCGTTCTCGCCAGTGGTCACCTCCGGCTGGGACGACGTCCTGGCAGAGGCCAAGGCAGCGGGCATCCCGGTCGTCCTGACCGACCGCGCCGTCGACTCGCAGGACGAGTCGCTGTACGTCACGTTCATCGGCTCGGACTTCATCAAGGAGGGCGAGCGGGTCGGTGCGTGGGTCTCCGAGAACCTCGGCACCGAGCCGATCAACGTCGTCGAGCTCCAGGGCACGACGGGCTCGGCTCCGGCCGTCGACCGCAAGACCGGGTTCGCGACCGCGATCGCCGACAACCCGAACGTCACGATCATCGACTCCCAGACCGGCAACTTCACCCGGACCGAGGGCAAGGCCGTGATGGAGGGCTTCCTGCAGGCCCATGACAACATCGACGTCGTGTTCGCGCACAACGACGACATGGGTCTCGGTGCCATCGAGGCGATCGAGGCAGCCGGCCTCGTGCCCGGTGTCGACATCAAGATCGTCACCATCGACGGCGTCAAGGACGGCATGACGGCCCTCTCCGAGGGCAAGATCAGCTACATCGTCGAGTGCAACCCCTTGCTCGGCCCGGACCTCGCCCAGATCATCAAGGACACGATTGCGGGCAACCCGGTCGAGAAGCGCATCGTTACCAAGGATGACGCGTTCGACCAGGCAGGTGCCACGGCAGTGCTGGCGGACCGTCAGTACTGACATCCCGAACCGACTACTGACATCCTGAACCGGTCCGGGCGGGACCGGTGACGGCAAGCGATACCGACTCGCAAGCGACCCGGACCGCGCACCCCATTCCAGGGTGCGTGGCCCGGGTCGCCTCAGGCAGCGCGCGCGGAAGGTCAACGATGACAACGGCTCAGCCCGTCGTGCAGATGACCGGGATCTCGATCGAGTTCCCGGGCGTGAAGGCTCTTCAGGACGTCGACTTCCGCCTGCTGGCCGGCGAGGTCCACGCCCTGATCGGTGAGAACGGGGCCGGCAAGTCCACCCTGATCAAGGCCCTGACCGGGGTCTACAGGATCGACTCCGGGACGATCCTTGTAGACGGGGCGCCACGGGTGTTCAGCGGCCCGGCACATGCCCAGAAGGCCGGTATCAGCACGGTCTACCAGGAGATCAACCTCTGCGAGAACCTCTCCGTCGCCGAGAACATCATGCTCGGCCACGAGCCGCGGCGGCGCAGAGGCATCGACTGGCCGGCGATGCGCCGGCAGGCCGCCGAGCAGCTCGCCCAGCTCGGGCTCGAGATCGACCCCGGGTCCATGCTCGGCGCGCACTCCCTCGCTGTCCAGCAGCTGGTCGCGATCTGCCGCGCGATGGTGGTCGAGGCCCGCGTGCTGATCCTCGACGAGCCGACGTCCAGCCTTGACTCCGAGGAGGTCGCCCAGCTCTTCCGGGTGATGCGCTCGCTTCGTGAGCAGGGTGTGGCGATCCTCTTCGTGACCCACTTCATCGAGCAGATCTACGAGATCTCCGATCGGACGACGATCCTGCGCAACGGCCTGCTCGTCGGGGAGTACCTGACGACGGAGCTGCCCCGGCTCGAGCTCGTCTCGAAGATGATCGGGAAGTCCCTCGAGGTGCTCGAGAAGCTCGAGGAGGCTCCGAAGCGCACGACGGCGCACGCCGCGGGCGACACGCCTCTGCTCCAGGCGGTCGGCCTCGGCCGGCGCGGGTCCGTGCAGCCGTTCGACCTCGAGCTCTACCGGGGCGAGGTGGTCGGTCTCGCTGGACTGCTCGGCTCGGGCCGCACCGAGCTGGCCCGGCTCCTGTACGGCGCCGACCGCTCGGACGCCGGCCACCTGGAACTCAACGGTGAGCCCACCCGTTTGCGCAGCCCGCGGGTGGCGATGAGCCACGACATCTCGTTCTCCTCCGAGCACCGAAAGGCCGAGGGCCTGGTGGCCGACCTCACGGTCCGGGAGAACATCATGCTGGGCCTGCAGGCTGACCGGGGCTGGGCGCGGCGCATCCCGCGCAAGCGGGCCGACGAGGTCGTGGCGAAGTACGTCGAGCTCCTCGGGATCCGGCCGCCCAACCCGGAGGCCGTCGTCAGCAACCTCTCCGGAGGCAACCAGCAGAAGGTCCTGCTCGCTCGGTGGCTGGCTACCGTTCCGAAGATCCTCATCCTGGACGAGCCGACCCGCGGTATCGACGTCGGCGCCAAGGCCGAGATCCAGGCGCTCATCGCGAGCCTCGCCGCAGAGGGGATGTCCGTGGTCTTCATCTCCGCCGAGCTCGAGGAGGTCCTGCGGCTCAGCCACCGGATCGCCGTGATGCGCGACCGGAAGAAGGTGGCCGAGCTGGTCAACAGCGAGGACGTTGGCATGGACGAGGTCCTGGAGCTGATCGCGAGCGGGAAGGCGACCCCATGAGCATCGTCCGCCACCGTCTCTTCTGGCCCCTCGCCGCGCTCGTGGTCCTCATCGCGGCCAACACGATCAAGGCCCCGAACTTCATCCGGATCCGCCTGGTGGACGGTCACCTCTTCGGTGCCCTGATCGACATCCTGCGTACCAGTGCTCCGCTGCTGCTCGTCGCCGTCGGGATGACCCTGGTGATCGCGACCCGCGGCATCGACCTGTCGGTGGGCGCCGTGGTGGCCATCTCCGGTGCCGTCGCCCTGACCTTCATCGGCAGCTCGTCCGATCCCACCTCGCTCGGAACCGTCGGGGTGGCCGTCGGGATCGCCCTTGCCCTGGCCTGCGTCCTGGGGATCTGGAACGGGTTCCTGGTCTCCGTGCTCGGGATACAACCGATCATCGCGACCCTGATCCTGATGGTGGCGGGTCGTGGCATCGCCATGCTGGTCACGAACGGCTTCATCGTCACGGTGAACAGCGCGCCGTACAAGACGATCGGCTCCGGATTCCTGCTCAGCATGCCGGTCCCGGTGCTCATCGCAGGCGTCGTGTTCGCCGTTGTCGCGGTCCTGACCCGCAGGACGGCACTCGGCATGCTGATCGAGTCGGTGGGCATCAACCCTGAGGCGAGCCGCCTGGCCGGCGTGCGCGCCCGCAGCATCATCTGGACGGTCTACGCGTTGACCGCCCTGTTCGCCGGCATAGCCGGTCTGATCGCCAGCGCAGAAGTCATGGCTGCCGACGCGAACAACGTCGGCCTGTTCATCGAGCTCGACGCGATCCTCGCCGTTGTCATCGGGGGGACCTCGTTGGCCGGTGGCAAGTTCTCCCTCGGGGGGACCCTGGTCGGCGTGCTCGTGATCAAGACCCTGGTGCTCAGCGTGACCATCCTGGGCATCCCACCGTCGGTCACCCCCCTGTTCAAGGCCATCGTGGTGATCGCCGTGGTCGTCATGCAGTCACCGATAGTCCGCACGAAGTTCGCGGCCCGTCGACGTGCGACAGCCCCGGTAGCAGTGGAGGTGGCAGCCTGATGGCCGCGGACCAGCTCGTCAGGTCGAGCCGCAAGGCGGTCAACGGAGTGGTGAGCCGGGTGTCCGGCAGGTGGGTCGGCTACCTGCCCGTCCTCGGGACCCTCATTGTCCTGGCACTGATGTTCTGGGTGGGGTCCGCCCGGTACACCAGCTTCTTCTCGGGGCGCATCATCTCCAACCTGTTCATCAACAACTCCTACCTGCTCGCGCTCGCCGTCGGAATGACGTTCGTGATCATCACCGGCGGGATCGACCTGTCCGTCGGTGCGGTGGTGGCGGTGTCCGGGGTGCTGGCGGCCACGCTCTTCGAGGGCGGGTGGCCCGCCGTCGTCGTCATCCCGCTGATCATCGTGTGTGGGGCGCTGCTCGGGCTGGTCGTCGGAATCATGGTTCACGTCTTCGAGATCCAACCCTTCATCGCGACACTGGCCGCCATGTTCCTGGCCCGCGGCGTGGCCCAGGTGATGTCCACCGGCCGGAGCTCGATGCCGATCCGGGACGAGAGCTTCGCCTGGCTCGCGAGCACCCGGATCCCGATCGGGCAGACCTGGACGATCACCCCGAGCGTGATCATTGCGCTGCTGGTCGTCGCGGTGGGGTTCTACGTGCTGCACCACACGCGGTTCGGGCGGACCGTGTACGCGATCGGTGGCGGTGAGCAGGCGGCGATGCTGATGGGGCTTCCGGTCGCGCGGACCAAGGTGGCCGTCTACGTGATCAGCGGGACGTGTGCCGGGATCGGCGGGTTCCTCTTCGCGGTGCTGACCCGATCCGGTGCGCCGCTGACCGGTGTCGGCATGGAGCTGGATGCCATCGCGGCGGTGGTCATCGGCGGGACCCTCCTGACCGGAGGCAGCGGATTCGTGCTGGGATCGGTGCTCGGCATCCTCGTGCTCGGTCTGATCCAGACGATCATCACCTTCGAGGGCACCCTGAGCTCGTGGTGGACCAAGATCGTGATCGGCGTGCTGTTGCTCGTCTTCGTCGTGCTCCAGCGGGTGCTGGTGGTGCGGCGGAGGTAGCCGGCCCCCTGCCGGACGAGGGTGCAGCCCCCTGAGCGGCGGAATTCCATCGATGGAGAGACCATTCAGGTGGGACGCCCGGAACGACGCCGATCAACGGGCTCCCCGCACACCCGCGCCGAGTGCCGGGAGCATGATGGCTCTCTCCCGACTGCGGTCCGCTGGGACCGCGCATCTGGCTTCCGTGACCATTTTCACCCTCGCCGTCGCCGGTACGACCGGCCTGCTCGTGGCCGATCCGATGGCCGGCCCCGCGACGGCCGTCGCACCCGATGGCGTGCTGCCCGGGGGGCGCGTGGGTCGACGAGTTCGACGCAGGCACCCTCGACCCGCGCTGGTCGATCCACAACGAGGCAGCCGAGCAGTGGGCACTCGACGAGGTTGCCGGCGCACTCGTGCTCACCTCGCAGCCGGGCGACACCTACCAGGGTGACAACACGGCACGCAACGTCTTCCTGCTGGACGTCCCGGTCGGCGACTTCACGCTGGTGACCTCGGTCGAGGCGCCGGTCTCGGCCGACTTCCAGGGTGCGGGCCTGATCGCCTGGCAGGACCCCGACAACTACGTGCGAGCGGGTCTGTCCCACGTCAACTTCGCCGATGGTGGACCGGTCGTCATCGAGAACGGCGTCGAGACGGGCGCCGTGTACTCCTCGACGTTCACCGCCCGGCCCGGCTCCACTGGCGAGACGCTCCGGCTGCAGCGCGTCGGCGACACCATCACCACGAGCTACTGGGCCGACGGTGCCTGGGTCGAGGCGGCCCAGGTCACCGTTACCTTCCCCACGATCCAGGTGGGCCTCTACGCGCTCGCCGCGGGCGGTGCGCAGCCGCACCTGGCCACCTTCGACTATGTCGGGCTGGTCGCCTCACCGGGGCAGGACGTGGTGCCCGAGGGCACCTTCACCCTGCACGGCCCCGACGACCTGCGGCACCTGGCCGTCACCGACGACGGCGCACTGACCCTCGGCGTGGAGCGTCCGTCGAGCGTCGTCTCGCTGACGGCTCAGGACGCCGGGGACGGCGCCCTCACGCTTCGCACGGTCACCGACGACCGGCCGGTCCTGGTCCAGGACGAGCGGCTGGTCCTTGGGGCGTCCGGGGCAGCGGGCGACCTGCTGCGCCTGACCGATGCAGGTGGTGGACGCCTCTACCTGCGGACCGGTGACTCCACCGGCGACGTCGGGTACGTCGGCGTCGTCGACGGCGCCCTGGTCGTCGGGGACCGCGCGGACGCTGTCCGGCTGACCCTCGCAGTCGTCTCCGTGCAGGACGCGTCCCTGACGATCGACGGCGACGCGACGAGCGTCGAGATCAGCCCGGACCTCTACGGGCTGTTCTACGAGGACATCAACTACGCGGCCGACGGCGGTCTGTACGCGGAGCTCGTGCGCAACCGGTCCTTCGAGTTCAGCGCCGCGGACAACGCCTCGTTCACCGGAATGACGGCATGGGAGACCGTCGATCGCAACGGTGCGACCGGCACCGCGACGGTCGTCTCCGACGACGGCCGGCTCAACGAGACCAACCGTGCGTACCTGCGGCTCGAGGCCTTGGGCCCGGGCGCGGGCGTGCGGAACGCGGGCTACAACACCGGCCTGGCGCTGGTCGAGGGTGAGGCCTACGACTTCTCGGTCTGGGCCCGCTCCGCGCAGGCCCAGACCGTGACCGTCCAGGTCGAGTCGGCCGACGGCAGCCAGGTTCACGCGAGCGGGACCGTCGACGTCGACGGCTCCGACGAGTGGCGCAAGCTCGAGGTCACGCTCACGGCGCAGAGCACCACGACGGCGGGCCGGCTCGCCGTGCTCGCCGGCGACGCCGGGCCGCTCGCCCTCGACATGGTGTCGCTCTTCCCGCAGGACACGTGGGACGGCCCCGTCAACGGGCAGTACGGGCTGCGGGCCGACATCGCCGAGATGATCGCGGCGATGGAGCCCTCGTTCCTCCGCTTCCCCGGTGGCTGCGTCACAAACGTCGGCACGTTCGACACGTACGCGGACTCCGGCTACACCGACCGTCGCCGCACCTACCAGTGGAAGGAGACGATCGGACCCGTCGAACAGCGGCCGACGAACTGGAACTTCTGGGGCTACAACCAGTCGTACGGCATCGGCTACTACGAGTACTTCCTGTTCGCCGAGGACCTCGGCGCGACGGCGCTGCCGGTCCTGTCGGTCGGCGCCAACGGGTGCGGCAGCACGATCCCGGAGATGACCGACGACCAGCGGATCGAGCGCTCGGTCGCCGACACCGTCGACCTGATCGAGTTCGCCAACGGTGACGTCTCGACCGAGTAGGGGGCTGTCCGGGCCGGCCTCGGCCACCCCGAGCCCTTCGGGCTGCGCTACATCGGGCTGGGCAACGAGGAGAACACGACGACCTTCGAGGCGAACTTCCCACGGTTCCGGGATGCGGTCGAGGCCGCCTACCCGGACATCACCGTGGTCTCGAACTCCGGGCCGGACGACACCGGTGCACGGCTCGACGCCCTCTGGGAGTTCAACCGCGAGCAGGGCGTCGCGATGGTCGACGAGCACTACTACAACGACCCCTCGTGGTTCCTGGCGAACACCGGCCGGTACGACGACTACGACCGCGACGGTCCGCACGTGTTCCTCGGCGAGTACGCCTCGCGCGGCAACACGTTCTGGAACGCCCTGGTCGAGGCTGCGTACATGACGGGCCTGGAACGCAACTCCGACCTCGTCGAGCTCGCCTCGTACGCGCCGCTGCTGGCCAACGAGGACTACGTGCAGTGGACGCCCGACGCCCTCTGGTTCGACAACGACGAGGTCTGGGGATCGCCGAGCTACTACGTCCAGAGGCTCTTCTCGACCCAGCGCGGCCAGCAGGTCGTGCCGAGCACGGCGCAGGGCGGCGAGGTTGTCGCTCCTGACATCAGCGGTGGTGTCTTCCTATCCACCTGGTCGACGAGCGCGGCCTACGACAACCTCACGGTGACCTCGAACGCGACCGGTGAGGTGCTGTTCGCCGACGCCTTCGCCGACGCCGGCCAGTGGGCGCCCCAGCAGGGCAGCTGGGCGGTCACCGACGGTCAGTACGTGCAGTCCTCGACGTCGGTCAACGACGCCCGCAGCATCGTCGCCGACGCCTACACCCGAGGCTGGACGGACTACACCCTCGAGCTCGACGCGCGGAAGCTCGCCGGTAGCGAGGGCTTCCTGATCGGCTTCGGGGCGACCGGACCGAACTCGTTCTACTGGTGGAACCTCGGTGGGTGGAACAACACCCGGTCGGCGCTGCAGAAGGCCGACAACAGCTCCGCCGGGGAGGTCATGGCGATCGAGGGTCACACGATCGAGACCGGGCGGACCTACCGGGTCAAGGTCGAGGTGAGCGGCCGCACGATCAGGCTCTACCTCGACGGCGTGCTGCAGATGGAGTACCAGGACCCGGTGCCGGCGTCGTCGCTGAACCAGGTCGTGACCCGGGACACAGCGTCGGGTGACCTCATCGCCAAGCTCGTCAACACCTCGGAGCACACCCTGCGCACGGCGGTCGAGATCTCGGACGTCGTCGTCGGGTCGACCGGCACGGCGATCGAGATGACGGCAGCGCTCGGCCAGACCAACACCAAGTCCGACCCGACCGCAGTGGTCCCGGTCGAACGGACGGTCACCGGGCTGTCGAACAGCTTCGGCTACGACCTGCCGCCGTACTCGATCACCTTCCTGCGGATCCCGACGAGCGAGGAGGCGCCGGACACGGTCGCTCCCGAGGTGCAGCTCGCGCTGGACCCGGCCGAGCCGTCGGGTGCGAACGGCTGGTACGCGGGTGCGGTGACCGTCACCGCCTCGGCCACCGACGACAGCGGGGACGAGCCTGTCGTCGAGCTGGACACCGGTGCGGGCTGGGCCGGCTACACGGGCCCGGTGGTGCTCGACCAGGACGGCACGGTCACCGTCACGGCCCGGGCGACCGACGCGGCGGGGAACGTCTCGCCGCCCGTCGTCGCGGAAGTGCGGATCGACGCGACGGCACCGACCTCGTCGGCCGTGGTCGACCCGGCGGCCCGCACGGTCACCCTGAGCGGCGACGATGCCACCTCAGGGGTCGCTCGGATCGAGTACCGGACTGACAGTGGCCCGTGGCAGGAGTACGCAGAGCCGGTGGTCGTCGGCGGGCAGGCAGCCGTCGTCGAGCACCGCGCGGTGGACGTCGCAGGGAACGTCGGCCAGGTCGGCACCGCCGAGGTGCCGCCGGCCGCCGGCCTCGTCGCCACCTCGGTGCATGCGGTGGCCGTCCCGGGAGCGGTACGCGCTGGGCAGCGGACCCTCGTGGTCGCGACGGTCCTGCCCGACCTTCGCGGTCGGGGTGGTGGCGGCCTGATCGGCCTGCTGCGGAACCCGCCGTCCGGCACCCTGCAGGTCCTGGCCGACGGAGCGGTCGTCGGCTCGGCGCCTGTTCGCCTGGGTCTGGTGGCGGCGGTGGTCGACACGACCGGCCTCGAGGTCGGGCGGCAGGACCTGACCGTCACCTACAGCGGTGACGGCCGCTATGCGGCGTCGAGCACCACCGTCCGGTTGCAGGTCCTGCCTGCACCGAGCAGGTGGTCGCCGCGCTGATCGGCCGATGCGCGGTGCGCCGGAGCCCGCTCCGGCGCACCGCGCTCAGACGGCAGCATGTGCGTCGTTCGGGTGGGGTGCGTCGTCAGGGCCGGGCGGCGAACCGCTCCAGCAGGTCGGCGTGCCCGGAGACGATCAGGATGTCGTCGGCGGAGATCCGCGTCTCGTCCGTCGCGTAGACGAAGTCCGCCCCGGGCGACTTCACACCGAGCACCGTCACCCCGTAGCGCTTGCGGATCTGGGACTGGCCGACGGTGAAGCCCTGGGTCTCCCGCGGCGGGCGCATCTTGACGATGGTGAAGTCGTCCTCCACCTCGATGTAGTCCAGCAGCTTGCCGCTGACCAGGTGCGCCACGCGGTTGCCGGCGTCGGCCTCGGGGAGCACGACGTGGTGCACGCCGATGCGCCGCAGGATCCGGGAGTGCTCGGGCGAGATCGCCTTGGCCCAGATCTGCGGGGTGCCGAGGTCCACCAGGTTGCCCGCGATCAGAACGCTCGCCTCCAGCGACGTCCCCACGCCGACGACGGCGACCGGGAACTCCTTGACCCCGAGCTGGAGGAGGGCTTCGGGGTTGGTGCAGTCCGCCTCGACCAGGGGAAAGTGACCGGTGAAGTGCGCCACCACATCTGGATCCCGCTCGGCGGCCAGTACGTCGTGGCCCAGGCGCTCGAGCGTGAGGGCGATCGAGGAGCCGAACCGGCCGAGCCCGATGATGAGCACGCCGCCGCTGCGCTCCCGCTCCTTGCCCGGCTTGGGCTCCCGACCTGTGAACGGAGCAATCGGCTTGGGTCGTTCGATGTCAACCAATGATCGGCCTCTCCTCGGGGTACCGGATCACCCGGCGCCGGTCGCGCAGCGCAAGAGCCGCTGCCAAGGTCATGGTTCCCGTCCGACCCGCGAACATCAGGACGGCCAGCACGTACTTGCCGGCGTCGGGCAGCTCCGGGGTCAGTCCGGTGCTGAGCCCGACGGTGCCGAACGCGGAGATCGTCTCGAAGAGCACCTTGTCCAGGCTCTCGCCGGTGATCTCGAGCAGCAGGAGGGTGGCCACCAGCACCATGCCCGCACCGGCGATGGTCACCGCGACGGCGAGCCGCAGGCTCTCCCGCGGGATGCGCCGGCCGAAGGCCTCCATGTCGCGGTTGCCGCGGGCCTCGGACAGGATGGCCCAGAGCAGCACGGCGAAGGTGGTCACCTTGATGCCGCCGGCCGTGGAGGCGCTGCCGCCGCCGACGAACATCGCGCCGTCGGTGAACAGCCGGCTCGCCTCGTGCATGCTGCCTGGGTCGAACGTGGAGAAGCCACCCGACCGGGGCATCACGCCGGCGAACAGCGCAGCGAGCACCTTGGTGGGACCGTCCAACGGCCCGAGAGTGTGGGGGTTGCCCCACTCGAAGGCGCCGATCACCAGGGTGGTGCCCGCCAGGAGCGCGACGGACATGGTGATGGTGAGCTTGGTGTGCAGGCTGAGCCGGTGCAGGTTCCGTCGCCGCTGGGCGACGTTGTAGATCACCGGGAAGCCCAGTGAGCCGATGAACACACCCAGCAGGATGGGCAGCCCCAGCCACCAGTCGGCCACGTGTGGCATCAGGCCCTCGGCGGTCGGCACGAACCCCGCGTTGTTGAACGCCGAGACCGCATAGAAGACGCCGTGCCAGATCGCCTCGCCGAGGTCCTCGCCGAGCATGGCGAACCGGGGGATCAGCACCAGCGCGATCACGAGCTCGATGGAGACCGAGGTGATCACGACCACCCGGATCAGGGAGCCGACCTCACCAAGGCCTCCGCTGCGCGCCTCGGAGGCGGAAAGCAGGCGCTGGGTCAGCCCGATCCGGCGGGAGACCGCCATGCCGAGCAGCGAGGCGAGAGTCATGACGGCCAGGCCGCCGATCCAGATCCCGACCAGGATCACCGCCTGGCCGAAGCCCGACCAGTACGTACCGGTGGGGACGGTCGTCAGACCCGTGATGCACACCGCGGACGTGGCCGTGAAGAACGCGTCGGCGAAGGGTGCCTGGTGGCCGTCGGCGGTCGCCTGGGGGCTCGAGAGCAACGCGGTGAACAGGGCGACGATGCCGGCGAAGGCGGTGAGGGTCAGCCGGGCCGGTGAGTGCCGCGCGACGTTGTCGATCCTCTCGCGGGCAACCAGCAGCGGACGTGGGACCTCCATCCGCACCTCCCGTCCGACCGGCCAGCCCGTCACACTCTGGCACAGCGAGCAGGTCTCGCGGGTGGGCCGTTCGCCATCGGGCGGCGCGCCTCTGGCGGGGCGCTCGGTGACCGGCGCCGTCGTCGTGGTCCGCCCGGCCGGCCGACGAGGTCGACCGGCTAGCGTGCAGCCCATGTCCCCTCGTCGCCGGGCCCGGACCCGAGTGGTCTGGTCGCCGGCTCTGCTGGACTACGACTTCGGTCCCCGGCACCCGATGGCGCCGCTGCGGCTGGACCTGACCTTCCGCCTGGCCCGCGAGCTGGGCGTGCTGGACCTGCCCGGCGTCGACGTCGTCGGAGCGGAACCGGCCGGCGACGAGATGTTGGTCACCGCGCACGACGCCGGGTACGTCGCGGCGGTGCGCCGGGCCTCCGAGACGGGCGAGATCGACCTGGACCACGGCCTCGGCACCGACGACGACCCCGTGTTCCCCGGCATGCACGACGCCGCGGCACGGCAGGTCACGGGCAGTGTCTCCAGCGCACTGGAGGTGTGGCGCGGCGAGGCGCGGCATGCGGTGAACCTGGCCGGCGGCATGCACCACGCCATGGCGGACCACGCGTCGGGCTTCTGCGTCTACAACGACGTCGTCGCGGCGATCAGGGCCCTGCTCGCGGACGGGGCGGAGCGGATCGCCTACGTCGACCTGGACGCCCATCACGGCGACGGGGTGGAGCTGGTCTTCTGGGACGACCCCAGAGTGGTGACCATCTCCGTCCACGAGTCCGGGCACACCCTGTTCCCGGGCACCGGTCACCCGACGGACGTCGGTGGCCCGCACGCCCGCGGGTCCGTGGTGAACGTCCCCCTCGAGGCAGGGACCGCCGATGCCGGCTGGCTGCGGGCGGTGGGCTCCGTCGTCCTGCCCATCCTGCGGGCGTTCCGACCGCAGGTGGTGGTGAGCCAGCACGGCTGCGACGCGCACGGCCTCGACCCGCTCACCAACCTGGCGGTGTCCGTCGACGCCCAGCGCGCCGCCATGGTGGCCGTGCACGACGCCGCGCACGAGGTGGCCGATGGCCGGTGGGTCGCCCTCGGCGGCGGTGGCTACGCCGTCGGCCAGGTGGTGCCAAGGATCTGGACGCACCTGCTGGCGCTGGCCGCGCACGAGCCGATCGACGTCGCGGCCGAGACGCCGACCGCCTGGCGGGAGCACGTCCTCGCCGAGCTCGGCTTCCCGGCGCCGACGACCATGGGCGAGGGCGGGCAGGGTGCGCTGCCCCGGCCGTGGGCCGAGGGCTACGACCCCGCGGATCACGCCGACCGGGCGGTGCTGGCCGCCCGGCGAGCCGTCTTCGACTGGCACGGGCTGGACGCGCTGTACGACTGAGGGGCTCGGTCGGGACGGACGTCGTGCGGCCGTGTGCCCGGCTCCGGCTTTTCACTCCTTTCACCCCTTTCACTTGCGTACCAGCAGGCTCTAGGGTGTGGCCAACGCGCCGCAGCAAGCGGCGCGTCTGCGCACCGGCGTGCTCCGCCGCGCGCGGAGCACGACGTCCGGCGGGACGGGAAGCGGGCACCGATGAGCACGGGCAGTGATCGGGTGCGCTACCTGACGGTCGCCGAGGTCGCGGAGATGATGCGGCTCTCCCGGATGACCGTGTACCGCCTGGTGCATGGCGGCGAGCTGCCGGCGGTCCGGGTCGGCCGGTCCTTCCGGGTGCCGCAGGACGCGCTCGCGGCCTACCTTGCGGCGTCGTCCGTCGAGGTCCCGACCGAGCGCGAGGACCGGCTCAGCTCCTGACCGCCCGGTCCGGCGGCTCCGGGTCCTGGTGCCCGCGTACGCGCCGATGCTCCTGACCCGGTAGAGTGACGGCGGACTCTCCCGAGCGCGGGGGACCTGCGGTTGGCCTCGAAGAGGCGGCCCAGGGGACCGCGTGCGCACCCCAACTGAGCGAGGACACGTGGGCTCCGTCATCAAGAAGCGCCGCAAGCGCATGGCCAAGAAGAAGCACCGCAAGCTGTTGCGCAAGACGCGCCACCAGCGCCGCAACAAGAAGTGACGGTGCGCGTACGCCTCGGCGTGCGCAACCACCCGGGCCCGGTCGTCGTGCCGGGCCCGACCTGTGCCTGACCACGGGCAAGATGTGAGGCACCGACCGAGCGGTGCGCACAGACAAGGACCCCGATGCAACAGGCCCGACTCACCCTTGACCCGGCGTTCGTGGTCTCGCCCGTGCACCGGCGCACCTTCGGGGCGTTCGTCGAGCACCTGGGCAGGTGCGTCTACACCGGCATCCACGAGCCGGGCCACCCGACCGCGAACAGCGACGGCTTCCGCCGTGACGTGATCGAGCTGGTGCGTGAGCTCGGCGTCAGCGCGGTCCGCTACCCGGGCGGGAACTTCGTGTCCGGGTACCGGTGGGAGGACGGCATCGGGCCGGTCGAGCAGCGCCCGACCCGCCTGGACCTGGCCTGGCACAGCACCGAGCCGAACACCGTCGGCGTCGACGAGTTCCTCCGGTGGTGCCGCGCCACCGACGTCGAGCCGATGATGGCGGTCAACCTCGGCACCAGGGGTGTGCAGGAGGCTCTTGACCTGCTGGAGTACTGCAACATCTCCTCCGGGACGCACTGGTCCGACCTGCGCCGGGCGAACGGGGCACAGCAGCCGTACGGCATCCGGATGTGGTGCCTCGGGAACGAGATGGACGGCCCCTGGCAGATCGGCCACAAGACCGCAGCCGAGTACGGCCGACTCGCGGCCGAGACGGCACGCGCGATGCGGATGATCGACGCCGACCTCCAGCTGGTCGCGTGCGGCAGCTCGGGGCGCGACATGCCGACGTTCGGCACGTGGGAGGCGACGGTGCTCGCCGAGGCCTACGACCAGGTGGACCACATCTCGGCGCACGCCTACTACCACGAGGCCGACGGCGACCTCGCGTCCTTCCTTGCCTCGCCGATGGACATGGACGCGTTCATCGACGCGGTCGTGACCACGGCCGACGCCGTCGGCGCGGCCAGGGGCGCCACCAAGCGGATCACCATCTCGTTCGACGAGTGGAACGTCTGGTACATCGACGCCACGGCATCGAAGGTCCCGGAGGACGAGTGGCCGATGGCCCCGCGGCTGCTCGAGGACCACTACAGCGTGGCCGACGCCGTCGTGGTCGGTGGTCTGCTGATCTCGCTGCTGCGGCACAGCGACCGGGTGCACGCCGCGAGCCTGGCGCAGCTGGTGAACGTGATCGCGCCGATCATGACCGAGCCGGGCGGTGGGGTGTGGAAGCAGACCACGTTCCACCCGTTCGCGCTCACCTCCCGGTACGCGTCAGGTGACGTGCTCCGCGTCGAGCCGTCCGGCCCGCGCCAGGAGACCGCCGTCTTCGGGGACACCCCGCTGGTGGACGCCGTGGCGACGCACGACGCCGCAACCGGTGCGCTGGCCGTGTTCGCGGTGAACCGTTCGGTCACCGAGCCCGTGGTGCTGCACGTCGACACCAAGGCGTTCGGTGACGTCCGGGTGGTGCAAGTGCTGACGCTGGCCGATGCCGACCCCTATGCGAAGGCCCGGCCGGGCGGTGAGCTGGCGCCATGGGCGAACACGACCGCCGTCGTCGACGGCGCCTCCGTGCGGATCGAGCTGCCGCCGGTGTCGTGGTCCATGGTGCGGCTGGCAACAGGGACCGACGCGGGCTGACGACCGGCGGGTCGCTGACCGCTGAAGGGGGCGGTCAGCGCAGGCCGCGACGGACGGCCCGGAGCACCAACCCGGCAGCCCAGGCCGCA
>Ga0209538_1000931_pt1 | contig 16030 bp, 6 predicted proteins | sample BarGraNGADG00211_2_FD_184492 | JGI IMG/M metagenome (GOLD analysis project Ga0209538, IMG submission 184492) | Arctic peat soil microbial communities from Barrow, Alaska - Barrow Graham LP Ref core NGADG0004-211 (SPAdes) (version 2) | ecosystem: Environmental > Terrestrial > Soil > Wetlands >... | reverse complement strand
ATAAACTGGAGGAACTACCAGTCAATAAAGTGATGTTTTCTTTTCCAATTAACAGACTGGTCAAGGTCAGGGCATCGGCGCTGTATCCTACAAAAGAGTTATCAAAATATTTTTCCTGCGTAAAATCCTTTTCTGTTGAAAACCAATCAATATCGACAAATCCACCGGTTTGTATTGTGGCAAAATTGAAAAGACAGAACTTATTTCCGGTAAACACCGATAGATCAAATTTCATATTCAGGTCAGAACCCAGTTTAGTGTAAGTTATGTTGTCGGTACTGAAATAAAAACTGGCTGCACTGGTACTGTAATTAGCTACTGCTCTCAGGTAAATAACAGAATCGGCAACCGCTGCACCAATTTCCTGTACTTTATTGTTTTGCACGATTAGTTTTTTCTGACCGTTTATTACTTTTATTCCGATGTAGGCATACGGCTTTTGAAATACAGCCAAACCAGCTACATCACCTTCCGTCATATTCCTGATATTCAATTTTATAGTCCCGTACGAATGGGCTAAATCCTGCGGATAAGCAAAGATCCTTTGTGTGAGTGTATTTTTAGCACGAACCAGGCTATCAACCACGCTGACTGTCTTTAAACGTAGATAATCAGGTCGTTCAATTAACGACCATTTTGAATTATCCGGATTATGATTCCAGCTCCACTGCATGCCAAGTATATAATTTCTGAAATTATCATTTGTCGGAAGCGCTGTTTTTGGATAATCTTTCCCAACATTTGGTTTTTTATAAGTAGTAACCGTTTTGCCGTTCACCCCAATTACAGGCCAATTGTCAACCCAGGTAACAGGCAGTAAATTAGGGAAACGCCCCAAAGCGCCCTTGTCGGCGAACAAAATAGTCCACCATTCGCCTGTCTGGGTCTGCATCAAGGCTCCCTGATGAATGCGGTCGCTGTTGAAAACCTCTTTTTCGTCATAAGGCCCGAAAATGTTTTTCGAACGAAAAGCTACCTGCGTTGCATAATATCCGCCCGTTGTTGCATAAATGTAATAGTAACCGTTAATTTTATAAAGGTGACTTCCTTCTGTTCCTGAGTTATCAATACCTGATTGAATGGTGCCATAAGTGATGGCCTGATCTTTAATCACTTTGAAATCAGTATCGAGTTCTGCTATGTGTAATTTATTAATTCCAGAGACAATATATATTTTGTTGTCATCGTCGAAAAACAGTCCGGCATCGTAAAAAGAAGACGACAATTTTGTCTTGGACCATGTTCCTTCGGGATCAGTAGCGGTAAGCAGATAGCTTCCCTCATCCAATGTGTTGAAATGAACGTAAAACTTACCATTATTGTATTTCAGGCTACTGGCCCATTGTCCGTGTCCATAGCGGTTGCAGCCATCCAGGTTGTAACAGGAAGACGCTTCAATTTTCTCCAATGGATTGCTGCAATATTCCCAATTCACCAGATCATGAGATTTCAGGATGGTAGCTCCCGGAAAAGTAAACATAGTGGTGCTAACCATATAATAAACATCACCCACCCTGATCACATCCGGATCGGGGAAATCAGCAGAAATCACCGGATTGGTGTAAGTTCCATTGCCGTTATCGCTGCGCGACTGATAGACATAGCCAGGCCGTGCAAAATTAGTTTTGGAATATTCCTTGAACCATTTATAACAAGCATTGGCACAGGCTTCCGGATTATCATTAAAGGCAACCCCTCCGGTGGGATTTCCTTTGTCGATAAGTCCTTCCGGAGCAAGCAAATTCCAGCTTACATTACCCGATTCATCGCCAATCCGTTTAAAATTGTATCCAAAACCAGGTTTAGCAGCATCGCCAGTAGTACCGGTACCCCAGGTTCCCATATTATATGATTTACCGTTTGCATCAACTCCCACCTGTGGAGACCAATCGACTTCAGTAATGGCAATAGGTGCAAAATCGGCAACTGGTTTCACATTTTCGTTCCAGCCATTTTTAAAGGCAGTATAGTCAGGTCCTCCATTCAGAAATCCAGGATAAATATGTACCGAATAGCCAATATTCTCACCTTCAATCGGGTTTACTGCAAAGCCTTTGTATTGAGACTGATATCCGGTTCCTGGTATCCATATCACATTGGTGGCGCCATTGGCCTTAATCGTATCGACAATTGGTTGAAAGAAAAGCTTTAAGGCATCAAAATGAGCCTGACTATTATTGCCTGTACTACCATCAGTTCCTACAATAGTTACAGGTTCGTTGGCCAGTTCAAACATCACATTGTCTGCATTTTTCAATGCCGGAAGACTCGTTACATATCCCCAAACCTTTAACAGATATTTTTGGTAAGCATCACCAACTGCAATTTTCTCAGGACAAACACCGGGTGGACGAAGAATGACATACATTCCCCGTTCTTTGGCATGGTTGATCATTGGAACAATCACATTGGTAATAGCCGTTTTCAGCCTGCTGAAATTGAATTGCGAGATATCACTTTCTCCGGTTACTGATGCTCCGGGATTATTGGTCCAATAAGGGTCGATATGAAGGCGAATGTAACTGAGGAACCAACCTTTGGTCGTGTCGGTCAACTGATCCATCACCGCGTTGTTATATTTCAGACACCCCGCCACATCGTAATTATTCCAATGGCAGGTTCCCGATCCACAACCATTAAACCAGGGACTGGGAGTCATTGCCACTCCATGCAGGTTTACCTTATTTCCATGGATGTCTTTCAAATAGCGGCCTTCAACATGCAATTGAGGTGTTGAACCACCTATCGCTGCATAAGAAGAATGAATGGCCGCAATCAGTATAATAAATGTAATACCTATTCTGGTGAAACTATTTAATGTCATTGGATTGATTTTTTAATTATCAGTGTGTAGGTTTTACCTGCTTCGGTCGCCAAATCGTATAATTGGGTCGGTTTTAGGTTCAGGTCATTCAATTTAGCCTTATCTGAGACAATCGGTTTTTTCACGTTAGCTGTTTCAAAAAATGGGTTTGGATTTACTCCTGAAGCTGGTTTTAATGCTTTACTTTTCACCAATTTAAGCTCATTGGGAACACGAATCCGGCAGTTTCCACCTAAGTTCGATTTGATTTCAAGCTTCTGAACCGATCCATTTTTCCATTTAAAACTGACTTCAAAACCTCCTGAAGTTCTTAAACCGGAAATCTCACCATTTTTCCAATCATCAGGCAAAGCTGGTAAAATTGAAATTGCGCCATCATGGCTCTGCATAAGCATTTCAGTAATTCCTGATGTACAACCAAAATTTCCATCTATCTGAAACGGTGGATGCGCATCAAAAAAATTGGGATAAGTTCCACCTCCACCAAAACCACCTTTTATCGGATCGACCAGTGAAAGTTGGTCGGAGATCAGTTTCCTGGCGTGGTTTCCGTCTAACAATCGAGCCCAGAAATTCACTTTCCAGCCCATCGACCAGCCAGTAGAAACATCACCCCTTTGAATCAGCGTGGTGCGGGCAGCATCGAATAATTGAGGATTGGAATAGGGGGAAATTTGATTGCCCGGATATAAGCCATACAAGTGCGAAACATGGCGATGCTTGTCGTCGGGGTTATCCAAATCTTCCATCCATTCCTGTAACTGGCCATATTGCCCAATTTGCATAGGTGGCATCCTATCGAGTGTTTTCTGGAAATCGGACATCAATTCTTTATCTTTTTTCAATAAAGATCCCGCTTTAATTGTTTTCGAAAACAGGTCAAAAAGTATTTGGTTGTCCATGGTTGCTCCCGCGCAAATAGAAGGACGGCCAACTGGTGTATTTTCAGGAGAAATAGAAGGGCTGACAACCAACCATTTATGAACAGGTTCTTCAATCAAAAAATCCTTATAGAATTTGCAGGCCGATTTCATAACCGGGTAAACCGATTCAAGGTATTTCAGATCGCCGCTGTACAAATATTTTTCCCAAAGGTGCTGCGAAAGCCAGGCGCTACCCATGGGCCACATTCCCCAGAAAGCTCCGTCAACAACGCCATTGATGCGCCAGATGTCGGTATTGTGGTGAGCGACCCAACCATCACATCCATACATTGTTTTGGCAGTTTCCTTTCCTGTTTCTGAAAGTTCTTTAATCATTTTCATCAGCGGTTCATGCATTTCGGGCAGGTTACATTTTTCAGCCGGCCAGTAATTCATTTCAGTATTGATATTGATCGTGTATTTGCTATCCCAGGCCGGATTGGTACTATCGTTCCAAATTCCTTGAAGATTGGCAGGTTGTCCGCCAGGTTGAGAGCTGGAAATCAACAAATAACGTCCAAACTGATAATATATGGAAACCAGCTCAGGATCGACCGATTTTGAAAAGTTTTTGATTCGGACATCGGTCGGTTGCCCGGCTGCCGGTGAGGTTCCCAAATCGAAACTTACCCGGTTGAAATATTTCTGAAAAGCTGCTGTATGGCTTTCAAGCAAAATACTGTATGGTTTCTTTTCTGAAGCTGAAAGGTACTGTGTACATTTTTCAATCTCATTGGCTGTTAAAGTTTTGTAATCAACAAAGTTGGTGGCAATAGAAATTAAAATCACTACTTCGGTGGCATTGCTTACCTTTATTTTATTAGCCTCAACCGAGGTTGAACCGCCTTGATTGATAATTTTAGTTCGGGCATCAAATTTTACTTGTCCGGTAATACCTTCGTGAGTTTCTGAAAGTCCGGTCATCTCTATGGTGTTGGCATCCAGTGCAGCTATTGATTTCTGCAAAGGGCCATTCAAATCGGCCACAAAACTGAGCATGCCGGGCTTATCGGCGCTTAATCGCACAACAATAACCTGATCGGGTATTGATGCAAAAACCTCGCGCTTGAAAGTAACGTCCTTAACTTTATAAGTTGTTGTAAATATGGCTTTTTCAAGATCCAGTTCCCGATAATAATCGGTATAGGTTTCGTGACCAGGAAAAGCAAGGTTCAGATTTCCAACAATTTGATATTTTGAGCCATGTAATTGTTTGGCCGTCATATTTTGGTTGATCATCGTTTCGGCTTCCTTGTATTTTCCGTCGAAAATTAGTTGCCGCACTTTGGGCAAAGCGCTGAGTGCATCCGGATTATCATTGCGCGATGGTCCGCCTGACCAAAAAGTTCCTTCGTTTAACTGAATTTTCTCATTGACCGGATCGCCAAACACCATTGCCCCCAATCGTCCGTTGCCGATGGGTAAGGCTTCGTTCCAAACGGTGGCCGGTTTGTCGTACCACATTTTCAGCTTACCTCCTTTGGTGGCTGAAGCATTGAATCCTGCTAAAAAGAAGCATACAAAAAGTAGAATGATTGATCTTGGTTTTAATTTGTTCATATTGTTAGTTTTGAAATAATTTGAATAGATTACTGGCGCTAATTAACTCGAAACCAATCGAAATCAACAGAACCACCAATACTCTGAGTGGCATAGTTAAAAAGCCCGAATTTGTTTCCGGTAAATAATTTCAGGCTAAACCGCATAGTCAATTCATTGCCCATTGGATTAAATGTTTTTTCGTCGAAACTATACTCAAAGCTCGCTTTTTTATCGGAGTTCGATGCTATGGCGCGTAAGTAAACGGTCTTGCTGTTCGCCGGAGCTGAGGCAATGATTTCTCCATTGTTGACCATGATCAACTGTTTCTTACCATTTTCCTGTTTCACCGCAATGAAGGCATAAGGATCCTGAAAAATGGCCAATCCGGCAATGTCTCCATCTTTCATTTTATCCACCTCAATTTTGGTTTCGCCTTTGGTTGAAACCGATTGATCCTTATGGATAAAAGGACGCTGTGTCAACATATTTGGGGCTTCGGTGAGGTTCGAAACCACCTTCCCTGTTGTTAAGCGCAAATAACCAGCCTTTTGGGTAAGCGACCATTTTGTTGGATCGGGATTATGGTTCCATCCCCACTGCATACCAAGTGCCTTTCCATCAAATTCATCGGAAGTTGGGAAATCTGTGATAGGATAATTCTTTCCCACATTGGGTTTTCTATATTTTACAACCCCCTTACCATCAATACCAACCATGGGCCAGCCATCGGTCCAGGTAACTGGTTGCAAAGATGGGAAACGCCCGAAAGGACCGCTATCCACAAAAAGCATGGTCCACCATTCTCCGGTTTGTGTCTTGATTAATGCACCCTGATGAATACCAAAGGTAATTCCGGGCGTGGTATCCCTGATCAATACTTTTTGCTCATAAGGGCCGTATATATTTTTTGATCTCAAAGCAACCTGAATGCCGTCGATACCACCATAAGTGCAATACAAATAATAATATCCGTTGATTTTATAAACATGAGTTCCTTCAATTCCATCGCGGATATCGCCAGTATAAACCAATGAATCCTTACTGATCGGAGCAAAGTTTTTATCGATTTCAGTAATTGAAATTTTACCATAGCCATGAGCTACGTATATTTTGCCATCTTCGTCGAAAAATAGCCCCGGATCATAAAAACCTTTAGGGATTTTGGCGATTTCCCATGGGCCTTCAGCTTTTTCAGAAGAGCAAATAAAACCACCTTCGTCGAGTGTTATGAACAGCAGATAAAACTTGCCATTGTTGTATTTGAGGCTTGTAGCCCACTGACCGTGGCCATACCTGTTGCATGCGTCCAAATTGTAACATGGACTGAAATCGAAGCGGGGAACGGCATTACTGCAATATTCCCAATTCACCAGATCGTGCGATTTCAGAACAGAAACACCCGGGAATACAAACATGGTGGTCGTTACCATGTAATAAGTATCGTCAACCCTTATGACATCCGGATCAGGAAAGTCGGCAGCAATAACCGGATTGGTGTAGGTTCCGTCGCCATTGTCGCTGTGTGTTTTCTGAGCCTTTATGGCTGATGAAGAAATCGTTAGCATTAGCAAAACGATCGATAAGCGGTTTAAGAGGTTTTTGATGGTTTTCATATTTAATTGATTTATTTTTTAATCTATTATTCAATCCTTAATTTTTTGCAGCCGAACTTTTTTCCCTGATCAAACGGATGTAGTATACCGCTCCAGCTGTATTTCCGGGCAATGCCTGAAATTTAACCCTGATATGTTCTTTTCCCTGAATCATTTGATTGGGAATGGCATATTCCAAATCCTGAAATTTGGATTGATTCCACTTTCCGGTGTTATCTTCGGTCAGAAGCTTTTGATCGTCGATGTATATATCAAATTTCCGGTTGCCCCATTCTGCTCCCCAGTAACGGATTCTCAAACTCAAGTCGGTTTCTGATTTCGTTGCCAACTCGTAGCTGAAAAAGCCGCCGTTATTGGCATCGCGGAAAAACTCATTCAAATTGTTGCCTTTATTTGATTTTTCTGATTGCATTCCATGATCGGTTTCAGGCTGTTGCTCGCCAGGAGCTACCTGATCGATTGTGCGTTTTTCCAGGGCAAGTTTTTCTTTTTCAATGTTTGTCAATGAATCGGTATATGCCTTGTAGCCTGAGTTTGACAAAGCCAACCAATACATCATATACCGGGCATCGTGTATTTTACTAAACGGTTCCAGCGTAAGTTCAGCCGGATTGGCCATTTTTACTTTTAATGTATAATTTAACGGTTTGCCTTTTATCGGAACCAACTCGTTTCCAATGTTTTGAATATCATTATAAATCAAAATTGGGGCTTTGTCAACAGGCAAAAATTCTCCGCTTGAAGATTGTCCCCAACGGCCATCATCGGCAATCAAGCCTCTTAAATCTTCGGTTCCGGTTTTCGCACCCAATAAAATAGGCCCATGCATGAAAGCAATGTATTCAGGAACATTGGGTAAATGTTCGATGGTATTGTGCATAGGCAGCATGATCTGAACCACATCGCCCTTTTTCCATTTCCTGTCGATGCAAACATAAGATGAAGGAAGTACGGTGTAGGCAAAATCCTTTCCATTTACAGAAATTTTCAAAGCGCCTTTGCTTACCCATGACGGGTTGCGAACCAGTAATTTGAAACTTGAAGAACCTTCAGTGATGGTTAATTTTGTTTGTTCCTCATAAGGAAAAGCTGTTTCCTGCTTGATTTTCAAGCCTTTTTCTTTCCAGTTGAGTTCGGAAGCAATAAAAAGATTCAGGAACAATGAATCATTTGAATGGTTGTAAATGAATTGGTTGTATTTGCCGTGGTTTTCCATGCCGGAACCAACACAACACCACATGGCTTCGTTTGGAGCAGAGTAAACCCGGTAATGACGCGGACGTGCCGGAGTGAAATAGACATATCCGCCATGTTCGGGATGCTGAGTTGAAAGGATGTGATTGAATAGGGTACGTTCATAATAATCGGCATATTTTGCCGATGGATGCACCCTAAACAAGTCCTCTGTCAACTTGAGCATGTTGTATGAATTGCATGATTCGGGACCATCATTAACATTTACAAAATCGATACATGATTCTTTGGCCGGGAAATGTTCCCTGCGGCTATTCCCACCAAATGCCAATGAACGGTTGGTTGTAACCGTTTCCCAGAAAAAGCTACCTGCTTTACCATATTTTGCATCATGACTAAGTTCGGCAATTCTTTCGAAACCAATAATCTTGGGGATCTGGGTATTGGCATGTTTGTTATCAAGCATATCTATTCCCTGCGACAATGGGTCGAGAAACATTTTGTGTGAATAGCGTTTGGCCGCAGTCAGGTATTTTTCATTGCCGGTAATCTGGTAAGCATCGGCAAGAACCTCGTCCATGCCACCTTGTTCGTTACCAAGCATATCTTCCATTTGCTTATCCGACAAGTCCTTAGTTATTGTAATTGCCCAATCGCAAAATTGAAGAAAAATGCTCTTTGCTTCGGTATTACCTGTATATAACCATGCATCTCTAAGGCCAGCATACATCTTATGTATATTGTAATAGGGTGCCCAACAGCTCCATATTGCCCCAACCTCTCCGGCATTAATCTTTGACCATAACGCCGCACTGTTGGGAACGCCTCCGACATACCCGACACCCCAGTCAGGAAATTTCAGTGCATTGGCTTCCTGACAGGCTTTCAGCTCCGAAATCATATAATCCATGCGCTTTTTACATTCCGCATTTCCGGTAGCAGCATAATTCATAGCCATTGCCGACAGATAATGACCGCCCACGTGCCCGTCGAGACCTTCCCAGTTGGGATAGCTTTTGGCTTTTTCGGGCAATCCGGCTTCTTTGCGATAGGGTGCCAGCAAACGGTCAACATCGTATTTCAGAAGCACTTCAATATTTAGGTCGCGGGCATGTTTGAAAGGTCCGTCGAGCAGTGTTACATCGCCCAATGGAAATTCATTGGGATACAGCTTTCCCTGGGCATTTATGTTGACAATCCCCAGCAGAAAGCAACCAATTAAGCTAATAAATACATATAAAATTTTCATAAATCAGGTTATTTCTTTATTCACAATTCAATGTCGTTTAGTTAAGAAAATATCGTAGTTAAAATCGTCATTGCGAGGAACGAAGCAATCTATAAATCAATAGATTGCTTCACTTCGTTCGCAATGACGGCGTTAACTAAACGACATTGATTCACAATTATTAAAATCCTTTTTCGATCCGGAATACGATTGATGTCGCAAACGACATTTCAGCCGGACAGGTGATTGTTAAGCCGTCAGCTTCCTGTTTCCATGTCAGTTTGCCGTCGTATCCGAGCAAGGCCACATTTTTCACCGGCTTATCCAAAAGTTTCGCATCAGTACCAATCGACTTGATTTTCACCTGAGTTCCGGGCGCTGGCACGTTCATACAAAACGCGTAGAGAGCGCCGTTTTTGCCAATCGTAAAACGGATGTCCTGTGCATCAAATTTAAAATCAGCATGGCGGCGTTCCAGTTTCCCTCCGGGGAGCATTTTCAATTTACCGTCAACTATTTCGCCTTCGCCGGGTATTTTCCAGGAGTGACTTCCGTAAACCGCTTCATCGTTTCGGCGCATCCAAACACCAACCTCTTTCAACATCTTTTGGCTACCTTCGTCGAGCGAGCCATCAGGCAGAATAGAAATGCAGAGGGCAGCATTACCATCGCGTGCAATAGCTTCAATAACATAGCGTATCATCATGCCTGCATCGTAAGTGAAGTCGGGTGCATAAAACCAATCGCCCACCGGCGCTTCGGCAATCCAAGGCTGATCGGTTTTAATATCGGACGGAACGCCAAATTCTTCGGTATTTACTGTACCGTTTGTATTGTTACGGAACTTCACAATACTGAATGTATTCACTTCGCCACGGTTTTTGAGCGTGCGGTTGTAATAATCGGCCATAACCAACGGCATGGCATTGGCTATAATACCTGTGCCTGTGCCATCACCGGTAAAAGGACCTTGTACAGTACCGTCGGTATAAATGAAGTCGGGGTCGTAATGTTCCACCACATCCATCATCCGTAATGCCCACCTTGTTGCATACCACTTTGCGTATTCGAGGTGATTGGTGAAAATGCCAGCCGGAGGAGGCGACCATCCTGAGTAAGCAGCCTTGGTTACTCCTTTGTACTCGCGCAAGTCAATGCCGTATAGCAAACGAGGATCGTAACCTTCCCACCATTTGCCCTTGCCATCGGCAAGTGTAAGGTTGCCATCGTAAGGAACACCTTTCTTGTTGCCCACTGTGTCGCAACCAAATGCAGTTTGCCACCACCACCAGGTGTATTCGTGATGGAAAGTAACTCCAAAGTGCATACCGTTGGCACGACAAGCCTTGGCCCATTCGCCGATTAAATCGCGCTTTGGCCCAATATTGACTGAATTCCACGGTTGATACTTTGAGTTCCATAAATCGTAATTGTCGTGATGTACGCCCTGGATCATCAGGAAGCGGGCGCCTGCATCCTCATATATTTTTGTGAGTGCAGCAGGATCGAGCTTTGTGGGATTCCAGTCGCGCAGAACTTCCTTGTATCCAACTTCAGAAGGATGGCCATACCTTTTAAGATGATTTTTGTAAGCCCAATGGCCTGGTTTATAGAGGTTACGTGCATACCAGTCGCCACTCTCTCCAGCCGATTGCGGGCCAAAGTGAACCCAGATACCGAATTTCGCCTCGCGAAGCCATGCCGGTTCGCCAGGATAATTCTTCTCAATGGACTCCCATGTTGGCTCAAATGGTCCGGAAGCTATTGGAATATCCAGCTTCATTTCGGGAAACGATTTCCAATCGCCCGCAGTAACACTGTCTAGTGGCTGCTTTGCTGGAATAGCAGGAAACGACGGAAGCAAATAGGGTCCAGCTGTTGATTTCGTCGTCTTTTTCTTATTTTGGGCATTTAAGCCAGAAAGCGTTATCAAAATAATAAAGATAACTTCTAAAATTCGTTTCATATGTTATTTATTAGTGTTTAATTGAGTTAAACGATATAGCCCTGCGCCATGCTGTGATATCTCACTACTGAAACTCCCTTTGAAGGTTCCCAAATCCTTATGGCTCCATAGGTCGCGTACTTTGGCTTTGCCTTTTATGCCTAAAGCTTCGAAATTTACTTTCACTTTGGCGGTTTCGGGAAAATCAATTGAGCCTTTGCTAACAAGTATACCAAACACGACCGAACCTGTTTCTTTTAGTACAACCCCTTTGGCGGTAAACGTTTCGTATCCCTCTGGTAATTCATAAATAATTATAGATTTAGCATGGGCGCCAATACCTGTCACCGTTTTACCATCAACGATTAACGGTTGGTTGTCGCAGGTACGATCAACATGCGCTTCACCCCATCCTGAAGTGGCGTTTATCCATTTTAAATCTGTCAGTTTCAAATCACCCTTGGGCCCATGCAAAACCGGATCGACCCATGCCACGTGGTCCCAATCGAAGCCATTTCCACCGTCGTTCACAAACAACACAAGTTTTTTTCCTCCTTTCACTGAAACACTGATTTCCTGCGAGCTACCGGCTCCGGCAATGATAGGGCTGGCATAATCGGCATTCGCAAAGTCGATATTGTCGCCCTTGCTTTGGGCGTTGAACAACGCAACATATTTGTCGTTACTGCCAGGCACGTCGGCTGCCCATACAACCAGATTTTTGTCGCGGTACACCTGATGGTTGTTTGTACTTTCCTGGTTAACTTTCAACATCTCAGGATTGGTGAGCATTTCTTTGGTGAAATCATCGAGTTTGGTCATATCGCCACCAAAAATAAGCGGAGAACGGCCAATGGCCCACAAACTCATGAGCGTATATTGTTCGTTTTTGGTGAAATTGGTAGGACGCTTGAATTCGATGATCCCAGTCGGGAGCATGTCGGCATCCGGGAAATGTCCCGGGGCACGGTAAGGTGTCCATACATCCAACCGCTCGAACATGGCCAGCAATAATCCCCATCTGTCCCAGAAGTCGTCGGTGATGCGCCACATATTGGCATGGTTCATCACATGTTCGCCGGCAGTAATTGGTGTTGCCCCCGGCGATAAACTCAACAATATGGGACGACCAGTCTTGTCAATAGCATTGCGAAGCGCTTCAATTTCGGCTTTTTGAACATTGTCGTAAGGGCGTGAAATATCGTCGCACTTTATGAAATCAACTCCCCAATCGGCATACATTTGCACAATTGAATTATAGTAAGCCTGACCTTCGGGTTTCGAGGCATCAACACCATACATATCAGGATTCCAGGGGCAAGTGGAGCTTTTTATTGCAATATCCTGTGCCTTCACGTTTGTGCCAAGCACGGGAGTATTTTTCTCTACAGCCTGACGTGGTATTCCACGCATGATGTGAATACCGAATTTAAGTCCTTTCGAATGAACATAGTCGGCCAGCGGTTTGAATCCTTTTCCATCGGCAGCCGATGGGAACTTTTTCAAGCCGGGAGTTAAACGCCCATATTCATCCATGGTGAGTACTGCTTTGGGGTCGTAAGCATGTCCTTTTGCTTCAGGTTCATACCACTGAATATCCACGGTAAGATATTTATATCCACTTGGCAGAAGATTTTTGGCCATTGCATCGGCCTGTTCCTTGATTTGTTGTTCGGTAACTGTTGTTCCGAAGCAATCCCAACTGTTCCAGCCCATTGGCGGAGTTGTTGCCCAAGCGTGATAATCCTTTTTTGTCTGTGCGAGCGCAGAGGAAACAGATATCAAGCTACATACAATAAGTGTCAATATTTGTTGTCTTTTAATTTTCATCTTTGTCTCCTTTTATTTGATGTCATAAATCCGATTATAAAGTTTATTTTTTGACAGGAATGCTTATTCCTTCAGTTGTCAGTGTTATGGGTTTAATAGAACCATCGGGGTTAAAGTAAAGGTATTCGACGCAAACCTGACGACGACAGTCGCCTCCTGGTGTTCCGTCCAATGGGTACGAACCATCGTGGTAAAAGAAATACCACTGTCCTTTAAATTCAATAACTGATGGGTGAATGGTAAAGCCGTGTTTTGCGGAACTGGTTACAAGACCTCCATACGTCCATGGGCCGGTAATTTTAGGTGCGGTAGAGTAGCATATCTGCTCTGATTGCACACCGGGCGCATCGGCAGCGTAAACGTTGTAGTAGAGATTGCCACGTTTGAAAAGCCACGGACCTTCGGAATAATTCCTGAATGGAACCTTGGTAATCGGTCCATCGAGTTCTACCATGTTTCGGTTAAGTTTCACCATATAGCAATCGCCGTTGCCCCAGGCCATCCACGGAGTGCCATCATCGTCGATTAAAATGGTTGGGTCGATGTCTGAATTCCATCTGTGCGAATCGAGTGTCATATCATCCGTGATGAGCGGATGTCCCGGACGTGCCTCCTTAAACGGTCCCGTTGGTGAATCGCCCACCGCTACTGTGATAAAGTGCCCTTCCTTTCTATCCAGCGTGACATAGTAATAATATTTACCGTCCTTTTCCACCACTTGTGCGGCCCAGGCTGACCCACTATTCGCGTTGATAAAATCTTTAGCAGCAAGAACGGCCCCATGGGATGTCCAGTTTTTCATATCGGTAGTAGAATAACAGAGCCATTCAGGCATATTGAACCAACCACCGACAGATGCCGCGTCATGACCAACATAAGCGTAAACCGTATTACCAATGACTGTTACGGCAGGGTCGGCAGTAAAGGCATCGGTAAATAATGGGTTCTGGCCAGCTTCGCGTGGCATGGCTTCGCCTGAAATCTTTACCTCATCTATGGCACCATCGAGAACCTGAAGACTATTGGGATAACCGCCGGGATAACCACGGCCAATCACCCACATACCAGCATCGCTTCGCATAGCAGAACCACTGAATGTAATTGAAACAGGCTTGCCAAAGTTCTTTTGGGCAGATGGTTTCACCTCAATTTGCAGTTTGGTCTGATTGCTCTTATTATCGTATTCGGCATGAGCGCGAACATCGTACCATTTACCGGCCTCCACATCGTCGCCAGCAACAATGCGTCGCGGTTGACCATCGGCGCACATTACTTCCACAAAATATTTTTTAAACATGTTATCAAAACCCACAGAAACATCGCCAACTAACTGTCCTACAGCACCCTCCTTACAGAGATATACCTGTTCGGTACCAAGAAGGTTGCACATCAGGCTGGCTTCAATTGTCCAGCTTTTCCGCAGGTCGTAATAAGCCAGGGGGCGATCGAACGTCACCACACATTCCCCATTTTTCAAAGCAAGTGAACGAGTATTTGGTTTTCCATCCACCTGTGCTGTTGGCACATTGTCGGAAAAGACATTTGGTGAAGGGCGTGAACCACGCACCTGTAATAAATTTCCCTTACCTGAGTTGTCAAACACATAAGGTTGCGGCTCGGCAGATCCGCGGTCGGATGCTGTGAGAGGCTGACCTACAATAGGGACTGAAGTTGTATCGCCCCTGAGATGTTGAATCTGTTCGAAACGCCAATGAGCGAGTACTTCTTCTCCGGCAACAGATGTATTCACAAGATTAGCAACCAACAATACAGTTATGGACAACGAAACCCAAGGATATAAATATTTATTTTTATTGATCATAGTTTTGGTTCGTTCGTTTATAAAATATAATTAATCTAATTCTGACTCCGATCCAAAAAGTCAAAAGAATTTATTTCACTGAAGTAAATTTATAAAGAACCACTCCATGTGCAGGAACCTTGAGGGCAATCTGACCCGTTTTGGTTTCGATGTTGCTGATATCCTTCTGTCTCCAAATGTCACGCACTTTGTATTTTCCGACAATGCCTAGTTTATCGAATTCTTTGTAAGAAATATCAACTATATCCTGACCAAAGTTGCAGAAGCCAACAGCGCGGCTGCCATCTTCGAGTTCTTTCACATAAATCCGAAAATCTCCAATCGTCTGAACACAGGTAGCCTCCTTGCCAAGCGGGTCCTGATTGATTTCGATAACTTCATCGTTTGTTAGCAGATTCAATGTAAATTCATCAAGTATCTCCATGTCACAACCAATAAGGAGGGGCGCAGAGAAGAGACTCCAAAGGCTGATGTGGAGATATTGTTCATCGGGCATCAGCTTGCTTTTGTGAGGATTTCCCCAGCCAACAGTACCTACAACCAACATGTCAGGGTCGTTCCAATTGCCTGGTTTAGCGCTCGCAGCCGACTTATCCTGATCCAAGGCTATATTTTTTACGCTTGCCCAGGTGTCGGTAATATCATTGGTTGTACGCCAGCAATTACCATCAACCAAATCGCCCCACTTCCACACGTCCGACATGCCGTATTGGCACAAGCTGTAAACGATGTCGCGGGGTTGCTGACGAAGATAATCGCCCATAATTTTATAAGGTTTAATGGCAGTGGCAAGTTCTCCTCCCCCATTGTATGACAATGATGAGACTTTTAAAGGGTCATTTTCGGGCAAGCCATTGATCACATTGCCGTAACTGCACCAATCGTATTTCAGGTAATCGAAACCCCATTTGGCATAGCTTTGTGCATCTTGTTTTTCGAAACCGTAACTTCCGGCACAACCGCCACAAGTCCATGGGCCGGGACTTGAATAAAGCCCAATTTTTAATCCAAGGTCGTGTACATAATCAGCAAGCCCTTTCATATCGCCAAACCGGGAGTTGGGAATAATATTACCAGCCTCGTCGCGAAACTTGCCACGCAGCGACTTG
>Ga0209538_1000930_pt1 | contig 16035 bp, 9 predicted proteins | sample BarGraNGADG00211_2_FD_184492 | JGI IMG/M metagenome (GOLD analysis project Ga0209538, IMG submission 184492) | Arctic peat soil microbial communities from Barrow, Alaska - Barrow Graham LP Ref core NGADG0004-211 (SPAdes) (version 2) | ecosystem: Environmental > Terrestrial > Soil > Wetlands >... | reverse complement strand
TGATGGAATCGAAGATGTCCCGATCGGCCTGGCGCAAGCCGATGAGCTGGTGGGCAAGCCAGGCAATGGAGTTGGACTTGCCGCTGCCGGCGGAGTTTTGAATGAGGTAGCGCTTGCCCACGCCGTGCTTCGACACGTCAGTGAGCAGGAGGCGGACGACGGTCAATTGATGAAAGCGGGGGAAAACCTGCATCGCCTTCTTCCGGCCCGTCTTTTCATTCCTGGTATCGATGATCTGCGCGTAGTTTTCCAGAATGTCCGTCAGCCCGCGCGGCGTGAGAATGCGCTTCCAAAGGTAATCCGTCTTGAGTCCGTCCGGGTTGGGCGGATTGCCCGCACCGTCGTTCCAACCCTGGTTGAAGGGCAGAAACCAGCACGCCTTGCCCTTGAGCTGGGTGCAAAACATCACCTCCTGCTCGTCCACCGCGAAATGCACGACGCAACGGCCAAGCTCGAAGAGTTTTTCGCGCGGGTCGCGGTCGCGGCGATACTGTTCCACGGCGTCCTCGATCGTCTGTTTGGTCAGGCTGTTCTTCAACTCGAACGTGGCGATGGGGAGGCCGTTGATGAACAGGCACAAATCAAGAGCGCGGCGCGTCTCGTCCAGGCTGTAGCGCAACTGGCGCGTGACGCTGAAACGGTTGGCCGCGTGGAGCGCGGCGGCTTTGGCATTATCCGGGGAGGGCGTGCCATAGAACAGCTCGAACGTCAACGCGCCGTGCTTGATGCCGCTGCGTAGCACGTCAATCGCCCCGCGCTTGCCGATCTCGCTTTCCAACCGCGCCAGGAACTTGAGCAGGACGATGTCCGACTTGTTGGAGAAATTGGCGATGCCCAGCTTCTTCAGCTCCTCGGGCTGCGTGGCCTGGAGAAAGGCGAGAAGCTGAGCCGTGTCCAGCGCATGTGTCCGGTCGTAATCTCGTGGCCAACTCGCTAGCCAGCCCGTACCGCCTGTGGCAGTAGGCGAAACTTCCTGCCACGCGTCCGGCACAGGCTCAAAGCCGGTGCGGCCGGTCATCGCCTGGAAGATGAGCGTCTCCAGGCCTTTCTCGCTGGTGTCGGTTGGCGGCATAAAATGTTACGATGACGCAGGCATCCAGGATGATGGGGAAATCAGCCTGCATGTTCCTCGGTGTCCCCTGTGTAATCCGCGTCGTAAAGCCCGTTTTCCTCGACCTTCTTGAATAGATCTCCCAACCGCGCGCGCCGGTCGGCATCCCGCGTTTTGGCGTAGTCGCGCAGATCCTTGAACGTTACGCGCCGATGGCTGCCCACCCGGTGAAACGGAATATGGCCCGACTCCAGCAACGTCACAAAATACTGGCGCGACATGCCCAGGAAATTCGCCGCCGCTTGCGTTGTGAACGTCTCGTCCTCCGGCAAGAGCACGATGGCACGCCCGTTTCGCATATCTTCCAGGACCTTCACGAGCACTTGAAAAACCGGCTCTGGCAGTTGGATTTCCGCGCCATCCTTGGTTTTGAGGCAAGGATGCCGGTCGCGCTGGGTCATGGCCAGCAACAGCGGCAACAACGCGCGTTCCTTTTCCGTTAACAGCGAAGCGTCCACGCGGTTTTCATTCATATTCATGCCTTTAGTATCGGCCAATTTCGGCTCCTGTCAACGCTACAAACGCTACAAACGCTACAATCGCAACTCAACCCACCTGCGGTTCCTCCTCGGGTTCAGTATCGGGCGGGTCCTCGGCTTCGGATTCAGTGGGGGCGGTGGGCAACCGGCGGGCGGCGAAGCGCACGTCCAGCTTGCCCGTCACCACGTCCGCCACCAGCCGCGTCCGGTATTCCTGCAGCAATTCGATTTCGCGCACAAGACGGTTAATGGCGGTGTCGATGGGCAAACTCTCGTTCCGCACAAGCTCAACGATTTGCTTCTGCGCTTCATCCGGTGGCAGCAAGAGAACCGCCGTCCCAAGTTCCTCCGCATTCAAGTGTGGCTGCGCCGCGCGCATACTAGCAATCATGAGTTGGTCAGTTTGAACGTAACTGCTGAGGAGCGCCATCGCGATGAACTCCGGGCGTGCTCTCTTTACGCTGACAACCATGTCGTAGCCCGCGACAGCGCCTTCATATTCTTTCGGAATGATTGCCGAGTCTGCCGTAAGCGCTCCGCTGCGAACCACAATGATCTCACCGGCTTTCAGAAACGCGTTTCGCGTCTTGGGCACATCGGCTGGGTCAACCCGAACAAGGTTCTTCTCCAGAATTCTACCGTGGTCCACGTTTGTTGCCCGGATCAGAGGAAGTCCAGTTTCAGTTTCGCGTGGCGGCTGCCCCAAGCCGTATCGGATTTGCGAGATGGCCTTGAGGCGTTTTACGTCCCAATGTTTCGGGATGTCGCCGAGCCAGGGGATGCCGGAGGGTTTGAGGGGAACGGAGGGGTCGAGGCCGCGGGTGACGGCGAGGTGGATGATGGCCTGCTTCTGCTCGTGGAGCAGCGTGATCACCTTCCGCTTGGCCCGGATCGCCCGCTCCAGCCGCCCGTTCGCGTAGTCCAGAAACCGCACCATCGCCGCCTGGTCCTCGGGCGGGGGCAGGGGCGAAGGTAACTGCTTGAAATCTTCCCAGTACAGCCGATTGCGGTCGGACACGATTCCGCGTGAGACGTTGTTAACCTCGCCTTGATAGGATGGCGTGCGGAACAGAAGCTCAAAGTATCGGCTGTCCGAGCCGGGCAATGGACGTGCGACCACATAGGCAGGACTTACCAGACCATCGACCGGGACACGGCCGGCCGCTCCCTGCCACATTCGCATCATGTTGTATGCAAGGTCGCCAACCAGCGCTCGCTTGTATTTCCTCCGGTCGGCCATGAATTGCTTTCGTGTGCCATTTTCTAAGTTTCTAACCCGCACTCCCGATTTGATGGAGACTTCGAGAATTGGGAGATCCGGAAATCCAGTCTCGTTCCGCTGAGAAAAGAGGCCTCCATTGCGGCGTAAACTCCAATGCGATGGAACTTGCTCCACCCACGACAACCCGGACTCCTTATATTCCGGGTAAGGTTGGAGGTTAGCGATCATTTCGGGTCTCCGTTCCGCGCCCCAACGGGGCAATCCCATATCAGCCCAGGGCAACGCCCTGGGAAAATTGGCCGCAAAGAACCAAGCCCTGAAAGGGCGAAACACCACCGGCCGTTAGCCCACCCTTTCAGGGCTTGGATGTGGGTGGGGTCGGTTGACCCAGGGCGATGCCCTGGGCTGGTATTAAGACGCCCCTTTGGGGCTAATCCCGACTCCTTGTAATCCGGATAAGGCTGGAGGTTGGCGATCATTTCGGGCCTCCGTTTCGCGCCCCAACGGGGCAATCCCATACCAGCCCAGGGCAACGCCCTGGGGAAATTGGCCGCAAAGAACCAAGCCCTGAAAGGGCGAAACACCATGGGCTCTTGCCCCGCCCTTTCAGGGCTTGGATGTGGGTGTGGTCGGTTGACCCAGGGCGTTGCCCTGGGCTGGTATTAAGACGCCCCTTTGGGGCTAACCCCGACTCCTTGTATTCTGGGTAAGAGATCACGATTGGCCTCCTTCCTCATCGCCCGGCAGTTTTGGGATCTGCTCTGCCAGCACGCGCTGTTCGCGGACGAGTTCGGCGCGGAGTTCTTCCTCGGAGGGGAGGACGAGCTTGTATTTGCTGGCGAAAAGCTGTTCGTTTCCGTGAAGGACGGAGTAGCGGACAACGGACTTATCCTTCTGGGCGCAGAGGATGATGCCGACGGTGGGATTGTCCTCGGGACTGCGTCGCAAGTCATCGTACATGCGGACATACATGTCCATCTGGCCGATGTCCTGATGGGTGAGTTCACAGGTCTTGAGATCGAAGAGGACGAAGCATTTGAGCAAATAGTTGTAGAAAACGAGGTCGAGATAGAAGTCCTTGGATTCCGTGCTGATGCGCTCTTGGCGCGCGACGAAGGCAAAGCCTTTGCCGAGTTCCAGGAGAAACGACTGGAGATTGCCGATGAGGGCATCTTCGAGTTTGGATTCGAGGAGTTTGCCGGTGTTGGGAAGGCCGAGAAACTCCAGCATCACAGGATCGTGAATGAAATCCCGCGGGGTAGCCGCCAGCGCGGACAACTTCGCAGCAGCCTCTTCTCGAAGGGGTTGGCGATCCTTGCTGGCCAGAAGGCGTTCATAGAACAGCGTGCCGATTTGCCGGGCCAGCGCGCGGGTGTTCCAGTTCTGGTCGGCGGCCTCGTTCATGTACCAGAGACGGGCGGCGGCATCTTCAACCCTAAGCAGGGACCGGTAATGGGTCCAACTCAATTCGTGACGCAGTGCGTCACAATTCGGGAACGCCTGGTAAAACAGCCGCATGTACCGAAGGTTTGAGGCGTCGAACCCTTTGCCGAACTCAACCGTGAGATTATCCGCCAAATCGATGAGCAGGCGTTTGCCGTAGGCAGCCCTGGCGGCGCCACCCTGCTCGAATTCGACAATGTGCCGCCCTACGGTCCAGCAGGTGCGGACCTGCACCACATCCACCGCGCGCACGGCTTGCTGTCGGGCGGTCTGGATGACTTCACGGAGACTGGCGAGCAGGCCGCCGATCTCACGCGCCTGGGCTGGTTCGGCAGTTGTCCGCTTGGTGACAGCACCTTTCCTTGTTTTCATGTCCTGCCTCCCTTGAGCAGCTCATCCAGCAGGCCCTCGGCTTCCTTTTCCACGGCGAGGATGTCGGCGCCGATGGCTTCGAGGGTGCGCAGCGGCAGCGGTTGGTAGAAGTGGCGGGTGAAGCTGATTTCGTAGCCGATCTTGGTGGCGTCCTCCTTGATCCACGCATCGGGCGTGTAGGGCAGCACTTCGCGGCGGATGAAGGCTTCGATGCCGCCGGGTTCAAGCAGCGGGACTTGCTCGGTGTCGCGTAAGTCAGGATCAGGCTCAAACTCTACAACAGCGGTCCTGACACCCTTAACCCCAGCCCCTCTCCCAGAGGCAGAGGGGAGTTCATAGAAACCGTGCAGCGGGTCTGCTTGAATGGCCGTGGCCCTGCCACCTTTGCCAGGCTTGTGAACCTTGGCGATGACGGGCGGGGCGGTTTCGACGCGCCAGCTCACGGCGCGGAGGATGAGCTTGAGATCGGCGGTGGAGAGTTTCATTTCGCGCTTCTTCAGTGCGTCGTCCACACGGTCGCGAAAGACGTTGTGGTCTTCAAAGAGGTCGCCGCCTAGTTCCTGGCGCAGGGCGTTCGCGGTTTCAACCAGGCGGGCGTCGCGTTCCCACGTCTTGGCGTCGAGGAGCTTTTTCTTCTTTTTTTCGGCCAGACCTTTCTTGACGACCGCGCCTTCTTCGGATTCTTCCTCCTCGTCGTCGTTGCCCCATTCGGCGAGGCGTTTCTCCAGCGCGACGGCGATGCTGGCGAAGTCTTGAAAGAGTGCGTCGCCGAACTCGTCGTAGAGCGGGGCGCGGAGGTCTTCGTCGCCGGAGGCGAAGCGGAGCGACTCGATGGCCTTCACCGAAAGGTGGCTGTGCAGGCGGAGCGGGCGTTCGACCGTGACCTTCCAGTAGCCGAAGGCGGCGTTGGGGAAAATCTTCGATTGCGGCGTTTCCAGGAACGCGAGATAGGTATCGCAGATGCGTTGGATGTCGTCAGGGGCGAGTTCGCAGTTTTTCTTGCCGAGGTTTTTGCGTAGCGGCTTGAACCATTGCGTGGCGTCGATGAGCTGCACCTTGCCCCGGCGATGCTTCGGTTTGCGGTTGGTGAGCACCCAAATGTAAGTGGCGATGCCGGTGTTGTAAAACAGGTTCAGCGGCAGGGCAACAATGGCTTCGAGCCAGTCGTTTTCGATGAGCCAGCGGCGGATGTTGCTTTCGCCCTGGCCGGCGTCGCCGGTGAACAGGGACGAGCCATTGTGGACTTCGGCGATGCGGCTGCCGAGGGACGTCTGGTGGTTCATCTTCGACGCCATGTTGGCGAGGAAGAGCAACTGGCCGTCGCTGGAGCGGGTGACGAGGGAGAGTTCATCCTCGTTGTGCATGACCTTAAAGCGCGGATCGCGCATGCCGTCCTTGCCGCCCATGGTTTCGAGGTCCTTTTTCCAGCTTTTACCGTAGGGCGGATTGGCGAGCATGAAATCGAACTCCTGCGCGGGAAAGGCGTCGTGCGAGAGGGTGGAATGTTCAGCCCCGCCAACAATGTGGTCCGCGTGGTCGCCCTCGCCTTTGAGAAGCATATCGGCCTTGCAGATGGCGTAAGTCTCGGGATTGATTTCCTGGCCGTAGAGATGGGTCCTGACGCGGTTCCCGCGTTTTTCGGCGAGGGCTTGGAGGGTTTCCTCCGCCACGGTCAACATGCCGCCCGTGCCGCAGGCACAATCGTAGAGCAGGTATGAGCCGGAGCGGATCTGGTCGGCGACGGGCAGGAAGATGAGGCTGGCCATCACGCGGACGGCATCGCGGGGCGTCCAGTGTTCGCCGGCTTCCTCGTTGTTCTCCTCGTTGAACTTGCGGACGAGTTCCTCGAATATCGTGCCCATGGAATGGTTGTCCATGCCGGGATGCTTGACCGAGCGATCGCCGTTGAGGACGGGGTCAGGACTGAGATTGATTTCCGGATCAAGGAACTTGGCGATGAGCGTGCCGAGGGAATCGGACTTGGACAGCGTGGGGAGTTGGTTGCGAAACTTGAAGTTTTCCAGGATGTCTTGCACGTTCGGCGAGAAGCCATCGAGGTAAGCCGTGAAATCCGCGAGCAGTTGCTGCTGGCTGGCGCGGGACTTCAAGTCGCGGAGCGTGAACTTGGAAGTGTTGAAAAACGCTTGTTTGGCGGCGTCGCACAGGGCGGCGCTCTGTTCGGTGATGCCGGCCATGTCGAGCATCTCCTTGGTTTCCAGCACGGCCTTTTTGGTCGGTTCAAGTACGGCATCCAGGCGGCGCAGAACGCACATGGGCAAGATCACATCGGGATACTTGCCGCGCTTGAACAGGTCGCGCAGTACGTCGTCGGCGATGCCCCAGATAAAGGAGACGATTTTGTTGTGAGTGGCTTGGTCCATTTAGTTCAGTTCGGTGAGAAGGCGCGTCCTTTTTCCGAGAACACGCCCGTGGCACGACTTGATGAATTCGGTTACGACGCGCCCCACGTTCCAGTAAAGACACACGAGCGTCAGGTTGGCAGTGGAAACGACGTGCTGGCGAGATGCCGCGATGAGTGATTGGCTTTGTGGCAGGACGCGCGAAAGACCCGTCGTGTCCAAACGGACGGCATGGCGTTTGGCGAGAATAGGTTTCATTGTGCGTCGTCCATAAAAAAAGGTAGCGGCATCATGCTCGGTTAGGAAGGAAGTTGCATTTAAAAAAGGTAGTGCGGCCTGTGGCGGCCCCGGCTGCTTGCTCACAGAGGGCGAATCCACACATTACGGAAGCGCACCGGGTTGCCGTGGTCCTGGAGATAGAGCGGGCCCTTCTCCACGAGACCTTTGAGCGGCGCCGCGGTCGTGGGTTCCCCGCCAACCGGAATGTGGTCCTGAATCAGCACGCCGTTGTGCAGCACGGTAAACGAACCGGCCTGCACCTTGCCATCCGCGAGCGGCTTCGGCGCGTGGAAGATGATGTCGTAGGCTTGCCATTCGCCAGGTTTGCGGCACGCATTGACGAGCGGTGCGTTATATCCATAGAACGCGCCGCACTGGCCGTTCGGGTAGGTCTTGTTGTTGTAACAGTCGAGCACCTGGATTTCGTAGCGCCCCATGAGATAGACACCGCTGTTGCCGCGGCCCTGACCGTCGCCTTGGACAACGGACGGCGCCGCCCACTCGACGTGCAACTGGCAGTCGCCAAACTCTTGCTGGGAGAAAAGACCGCCTTGGGGCGTGGTTTCCATCACGCCGTTCGCCACCTTCCATTTGGGCTCGACGCTGCGCTCACCACGAAACTTGGACAGGTCTTTGCCGTCAAAGAGCGCGATGGCATCGGACGGCGGCCCGCCGACTGGGCCTGGCTCCACCACTGGCGGTTCCTGGTCTGGCTTTGGTGCATCGGCTCCAGAGAGGCTGTGGCAGGCGGCCGCCAGGACCATGCCAGCCAAAGCCGCGAGTTTTATCGGACTGTTTAGCCACAATGTTGATTTCATAAATATTCTTTTTCCCCTGATCTAAATCCGATCCGCGTCTCAGAGGCTCCAGCCCTTGCGATACGCGGGGTTGACGTAAGTGTTGGCCAAATCGTGGTTGGTGAACTGCGCCTTGTCATTGTCCCACTTGAGCGTTTGGCCCGGGAAGCGAATGGCAATGGCCCCGAGCAGCGCGGCCTGTGTCAGCGGACCGCCGTAACCGAAGTTGGACCCGGCCTGGCGGCCGGTGCGAATCGCTTCAATCCAGTCCCAGGCGTGGTTTTTGACCCGTGAAAGTTTTTCAGCCGGGGCATTCTTGCCGGAGTATTGATCCATGAGTTTTTCCGGCAGTAGCCGGCAGCCGCCGCCTCCGTGGGAACCGTGCATGATCATTCCCTGGTCGCCAAAAAGGATGGCCCCGGTGCCGGGCACCTCCTCGCCGGCCGCGAAATCCTTGGGCTTGGGAATCCGGTTGCTGCCGTCATGCCAGACAATTTTGACCGGGCCGCGTTCTTTCCTCGCCGGAAACTCGAAAGTGATCTTCGTGCCCGGAGGATAGGTCAGGCCATGTTTTACCGGATCATAACCGGTGACCTCTGCCTGAACGGTTGCCGGCGCATCCAGATTCAGCGCCCAGAATGCCGGATCGATCACGTGACAAAACCAGTCGCCGATGGTGCCCGTGCCGAACGGCAGCCAGCCACGCCAATTCCAGGGAACCCAGAAGGGCGCGTAGGGACGAAATGGAACCGGACCGATCCATAGATCATAGTCGAGGCCTTTGGGCACCTCATAGCGCTGGTCGAGTTTGTCCAGATTTCGGAGTTGGCAATACACGTCCCGGAAGGCGTCACAGCCCGCATGGACGGTATGCACCGGGCCGATGGCGCCCGCCCAGACCCACTCGCAGAGCTGGCGAATGGAGCCGCTGGAATGCCCCTGATTGCCCAGTTGGGTGACCACTTTGTACTGGGTGGCGGCGGCCATGAGGGCGCGAACTTCGTGGACCGTGTGCGCCAACGGTTTTTCACAATAAACATGCTTGCCATGCTTCATGGCCTCCATGGCAATGACCGCGTGCGTGTGATCCGGCGTGCCGATGACCACCGCGTCGATCTCCTGGTTCATCTTGTCGAGCATGACGCGAAAATCTTTGAACTGCTTGGCCTTGGGATACTGCGCGAATTTCTTGGCGGCGTAGTTGTCGTCCACGTCGCAAAGCGCGACCAGGTTGTGGCCTTCCCCCGCCACGGCATCAATGTCGCTGCCCCCCTGACTGCCGATGCCGATTCCGGCCACGTTGAGCTTTTCGTTGGCGGCCATGCGTTCGGCTCCCGGCAACACACTGCCGGTTAGAAAGGGGAAGACGACCATGCCCGCGCTGGTACGGCAGAGAAACTGCCGACGGTTGATCTGGGAGATTTTTGGGTTATTCATGCGAGGTGTTTATTGATTTCAGATCGCGGTGGCATTCCGCCACCGTTTGCGGCAACGCGCGAACCCGCAGTCGCCGGATAACTTGGTGAATCGCTGAGCGGTTGCCAGGTCGCGTCGTCCACACACATTGCGATCAACCATGCGGTAATTGAAAGCCGAAGTCCAGCGCGCCATGATCCGGAAGGATTGCCTTATCCGGCGGCGGCGTTGCTGGACGGATTGATGGCCGGCAAGAAACCGTCCCAAGAAGTGATTCGCGTGCCCTCCCCGACTGATTATGGTCCGAGCCTACCGCGAAGGGACAAACGATGATCGACACATTCAAAGATGAATGCCGTGGGTTGAGCAATTTCCGGCCCGCGCCAGTGGTGCTCGATGGCGTGGTTTTCCCAAGCGTTGTATCCTCTTGCTTATTCAGCGGCCAGCCGTTTCCACCCGGATCGTTCCCATTTTGTACCAGCCCTCGTCGTCACGGCCTTCGATGGCGAGTTTCACCGTGGGTTCCTTCGAGGTCGGATCAAGCAGGGCCAGGGCCAGGTCGTAGTCCCCGCGCGGCAGGTCCGTCGGCACGGTTACGGCGCTGTCAAACAGGTTATCGCCAGGAAGCCACGTCGTGATGTCCGCCCCGGCGCGCATTACTACGGCGCGCTCGCCTCTCTTCAACCGGAGCGCCAGCGGGAATTTCTTGTAGCACGGGGCCACGCCCTGGTTGTCCCACCACGACGTGAAGGCAAGCTCGCCGCCCGACTTGACGGTTCCCGGGTAGGTAAATTTTCTCAGTACGAAGCGGTAGCCCATCTTCTTGAGCCAGCGGTTGACCTGGGGCCACCACTCGGGGGGCACCGGCGACGACTTCGCGTTGAAGGAGGAGATGTGCCACTTCAGCGATTCATCAATGATGTGATCAATGTCCCAGCCCTGGTTTTTCCAATGCTGCATCACCCAGCACACCTCCATGGTCACGGGCGCGCGCCGCCACGCTTCCTGCAGGCCGGTCTGGATGAGCGTCTGCGGATAGTAATCGTTCATGTGGGACCACGTTTTGCTGAAACCGCCCATGTCGCCCAGACAATCGACGCGCCAGCCGACCGGCCGTTTGGCGAGCGCGTAATGCGTGGCCTGCGGGTCCTGGAGTTGCAGCACCAGCGGTGTGTTGTGGAAAGTGTCGAGGTAGCAATCAAGCAACGCTCGGCGAGTAGCGTCGGTCAGTTGCTCCGCACCGGCCCCTTCGCCCCACGCACCGACGATGGAGACATCCACCAACTCCAGGTCCGCGTGCCCGTCGTAGCGTGCCCCGAGCGCGCGAATCATGCCGCCGAAATGCTGCAGGTAGAGCGGATTCTCCGGATGCACCCGCCACTTCTGAACGGGCAGGTTCTGTTCAAGATCCTGCCTGGCCACCCGCGCACGATACCAGTCCGGCACATCATTGTCAGCGCCGGTACCGTAGGGGGCGATGCGCAGCATGAGCGTTTGGCGGCGCTCCCGTGCGGTGGCCAGTGCTTTGTCGAGCAGGTCCCAGCGATACGCGCCTGGCTCGGGTTCGACGAACTTCCAATACACGCGGAAGTAGGCGATGGAGGTCATCGGATGGTCCTTGTTCGTGAGGCTGCCCGTGGACGGCTGATACTGAATGGGAAACCCCTCCGTCCATTTCAACCCATCATTCAAATGGTCGCCGTTGAACCGCTGGAAGGTGGTGAACCCGATGCCGGGATTGACCAGCACCTCGTCAATCTCCTTCGGACGGACGGTGACGACTTCCCCGGCGAGGGCTGAGGTCAGGCTGGCGGCCAGAATGGTCAATCGAAGAAAAGCGGTCGTGTTCATGGGGAAAGAGGGGAGTGGTCAGTCTTTGAAACCGCTATGTTTTAGGAAGTGCTCGAAAAAAGCGTAGAGCTGGCGATTTGATTCCTCGGTGGGCGCGTGGGTTTTGCGATGGGTCATGGCGACGCGGTTCGTCTGCCCCAATAACTGGTTCAGCGTCACCGCGTGGTTGAGCGCCAGCCAACGGGCGGGCGGGTCTTCCGAGCCGCCGGACACGAAGAACGGCCGCGGCGCGATGAGCGCGTGGAGCTCCTGCAGGTCCCGGCCGGCGTCGATCATGCGCTGGTAGGCGCCGGTGCGTGGATTGTCGGTGGTGGGCACCCCGGCCTTGGGGCGCTTCTGCTTCGGGTCGAGGCCGAGGTACCACGGCTCCCAGTAGTTCACGTTGGGCCGTGTCTCGTCGAAGACGATGCCGGGATCGCTCACCGCGATGCAGGCGAACTTGTCCCACAGGGCGCCCGCAAACATCGCCCATTTGCCGCCGTAGGAATGTCCCACGACACCGATGCGCCCCCGGTCCACTTGGGGCAAATTGGCCAGCGCCTGCCAGCAGTTGGCGGCGACGTAGGCGTGAAACGAAAGCGGTTGGCACCCGGCCGCGCCCGTGTCGGGCTTCCACGCATTGCCGCCCGGTGTGCCGATGCTCAGGGTCACGAATCCGCGCCGCGCCAGTTGCCGTCCGAAGTCGCGCAGCGGCTCGGGGCCGAGGCCGATGCTCGTCTCCGGCTCGTAATAGACTACCAGCACCGCGGGGAGCGGTCGTTCGGCCTCCGGCACCAGCAACCAGCCTTCGCCGGTTTGGCTCGGAGCGATTTCGAGGCGCACCCGGTGCTGCGTGAAGTTGTCGCGGCGGCTCCGCGAAAGGAACTCCAGCTTTGGCTTCTCGATGACCGGCGGCCACGGCCCCATCAAGTCGGTCCACTGCTTTTGAATCTCAGAGCGCCGGCGCGCCCACTCGGCATGGGTCGTCACCCACGTGCCGTCGTTGAACCGGAGCGGCGAGCGGTAGGGGCCAAGTTGGTTGGCGAACTCGGCGGGTGACTGAAAGAAGTCGGCAATCGTCTTCCACGCCGATGCCGCATCGCTGGCGCTGATGACCGCGCGGCGATAGCGAGTCAGCGGCGGCTCACCCTGGTCGGTGACCGCGACAACGATGTGAATCGTATGGCCCGCTGCATCCTTGGGAATGCGCAGGGTGGCCGTGGCTGCATGGGTTCCTGTGATGGCCACCGGGCCACGATAGGTTCCCGGCTCGCGATAGACGAACCACTCGAAGTTCAAGCGATGACCATCCGGATCGGTCGAAGCGCTCGCGTCGAGCTTAAGTTCGGCGCCGGTGTCGGCCGCGAGGCGGAGGACTTCCGATCCTCCCACACCGTTCAGCACGATGCGCGGCGGATGGTTGGCGGCGTTGAATGGCTTCACGCACCAATCCATCCGCGCCTTAAAGTCGTTTTGCAGATGCACGGCCCAGCGCTTGAGACTGTTTTCGCGATGGGAAGTGCCTTGCCACTCGTCACTCTGATTTGCCCAGTAATACGCCTGGCCCGGAGCATCGTCCCGCGGGCCGTAGCGGCCGGCCCAACTGCCCCAGGTCGGCTCGCTGGGATCGTTGAGCCCGGTGGGGATGAGGTAAAGGAACATCATGGTGTCTCCCTCCTTCTGCCCGTGCGTGGTGTTGGTCGGATACAGCGCGCCCAATGGACCGTGGCCGGTGCGCACGTCGCGTTCGAGGTCGAAGCCGCCGGCCTTCGCCGTGAGTGCCGAGAAGCGATGATACCAGCGCTGCCCGTCGAGTTCGGGCCGAAGCGTGTCCACCCAAAGCCTCCACGGCGGTGCCAGCGCACGGGTGTGTTCGCCGAAGGGATTGTCCCCGCTGAGCCGCAGCTTGTCCTTGAACCTGGCATAACCCGACTGACCGCGATCGCGTCGCACGCGGTCGAGCGCCCGCTTCAGACAACTGGGCGCGGAGCCGCGGTCGGTGCCCCAGTTGGAGAACCACACCGGGCGCGGATCATCGCGATCCACCGCGGTGATGATCAGGTTCACGCCGTCGTCGGTCTCTTCGGTGCCGGCCACCGTGCGCTGGAGAAGCTGCTCCGGCTTCGGATAGCATGGGTCGTGTTGGACGAGGTTTGAGTAGCATTGCCCGTAGGCGGTCACCATGCTGCGCACGATGCCGAGGCCGGTGCGCTCGGGATTCAGGTTTTCGCCGTCGCGCGCCCTGGGCCGGTTGGCGATGATCCCCTCGACCTCCCACTCGTTCGCGTAGAGCAAAAAGCGCACGAGCGACTGCTCGTCGTCGGGATCGCCGCCGGCATCGGTTTCGATGATGTAGCGGAGGCGTTCATGGGGAAACGGTGTTTGGCCCTGAGACAGCAAGACGACACCGCAGAAAAGGCTCGCTGCCAATCCAGACCATCTCGAGCAGACAGACGTGCGCGTTTTCATATCGGTCTTGGCGCCGAAGCCTTGCTACTTAGCCTCGGTCGCATATTGCTTCCACAGTCTTGCCACAAGACGCTTCCCCGTGTCACTGGTTTTTTCATACGCGGGTCAAATTCCTCGATTCAAGCAACGAGTTGCATCACGCAAGCCTTGCCGCGTGGAAATCTTGTTCTAGCACTACAGCGACATTTTGTAGGCCGGCTGCCCCCAGCCGGCGCCGGGTCGGGGGACCCGGCCTACAACGATGGTTCATGGAAGCCCCATGGCTCACGAAGTGTCGCTGTAGTGCTAGGATCGAATCTTATATGTCTTCAGTGCGAGCTATCGTGGATGCCGCCGTATTTGGTTTGGCAGGGTGCGTCGCTGCGCGTCCGTTGGATTGGGAGGAAGCGGATTCGTGGACGGCTTCTCCGTCAGAGGAATTGCATTTGTGCGCCACCCTCTACACGGCGGCAGTTTAGATTCGTAGCAGGGGAATTGGTCATTCTGATTCTCGATCTTGCATCCCCGTGGGCAAGCCTTCACACTGCGCGCCATTCCAGCGTCGAATGATGCGTTATATGCAAAGCTTTATCTCGTGGCAGCGGGCCGGAAACACGGCCGCGATTCTCCTCGGTTTGCTTTGTGGCTGCAGCCACTTCGCGCCCCCAAGGAAAGGTCCGGCTGCCCGCCAGACCGGCCAGGAGGATGTCTATCACGGCATCAGCGTTGCCGATCCATATCGCTGGCTCGAAGACGATAACTCGCCCGAAACCAAGGCCTGGGTCGAGGCGCAGAACAAGGTCACGTTCGACTACCTGGAAACCATCCCGCCGCGCGCCGCCATCAAGCAGCGCCTGACCCAGCTCTGGAACTACGAGCGCTATGGCGTGCCCTTCAAACAGGGGGGACGCTACTTCCTCACTCGCAACGACGGCCTTCAGAACCAGAGCGTCCTCTACACGCTCACCTCCCTCGAGGCGGAGCCCGCCGTCCTGCTCGATCCAAACCAGCTCTCCGCCGACGGCACCGTGGCCCTGTCCGGCTACGCCATCAGCGACGACGGCAACTTCATGGCCTACGGCGTCTCGGCGTCCGGCTCCGACTGGCAGGAGTGGAAGGTCCGCGACGTGCGCACCGCCCGGGACACCGGCGATCACCTTGAGTGGATCAAGTTTTCCAGCGCCTCCTGGACCCAGGACGGCCAGGGCTTTTACTACAGCCGCTACGACGCGCCCGCTGCCGGAGCGAAGCTGACCAAGGTGAACTATTTTCAAAAACTTTACTACCACCGCGTCGGCACGCCGCAGTCCGAGGACAGACTGGTGTACCACCGTCCCGACCAGAAGGAGTGGGGTTTCCAAGGCATCGCCACCGACGATGGCCGCTACCTCGTGATCCATGCTTCCCAAGGCACCGATCCGAAGAACCGCGTCCTCTACCAGGATCTCCAGAAAGCCGACGCCCCGGTGGTGGAACTTCTGATGGCGTTCGACGCCTCCTACAACTTCATAGACAACGACGGCCCGGTCTTCTGGTTTCTGACCGACCTGAACGCGCCCCGCAGCCGCCTTATCGCCATCGATGTGACCAAACCCGACCGCGCGAACTGGCGCGAGGTCATCCCGCAGTCCTCCGACGCGCTGAAGTCCGCGAACGTGGTGAATGACACGTTCGTCTGCACCTACCTGAAGGACGCCCAAAGCCGCGTGCAAGTTTTCGCGCTCGATGGAAAACCGATCCGAGACGTCGCCTTGCCGGGGATCGGCAGCGTGGGCGGATTCGGCGGCAAGCGGAAGGACGCGGAAACGTTCTACTCCTTCACCAGCTTCACCGCGCCGGGAACGATCTATCGCTTCGACCTGGTTGCCGGCCAGAGCACTGTGTTCCGACAGCCGAAGGTAGACTTCGATCCGGCGGGCTACGCGACGCGGCAGGTCTTTTACACCAGCAAGGACGGCACGCGCGTGCCGATGTTCATCACGCATAGGAGGGGCCTCAAGCTGGACGGCAGGAACCCGACGCTGCTTTACGGTTACGGCGGTTTCAACATCCCCATCACGCCCAGCTTCAGCGTCTCGACTCTGGCCTGGATGGAGATGGGCGGTGTCTATGCCGTGGCCAATCTGCGCGGCGGCGGCGAATATGGCGAAGACTGGCACCAGGCCGGCACCAAGCTGAAAAAGCAGAACGTGTTTGACGACTTCATCGCGGCCGCCGAATGGCTGATAGCGAACCATTACACGTCATCGAAGAAGCTGGCTATCGCGGGTGGCAGCAA
>Ga0209538_1000928_pt1 | contig 16045 bp, 17 predicted proteins | sample BarGraNGADG00211_2_FD_184492 | JGI IMG/M metagenome (GOLD analysis project Ga0209538, IMG submission 184492) | Arctic peat soil microbial communities from Barrow, Alaska - Barrow Graham LP Ref core NGADG0004-211 (SPAdes) (version 2) | ecosystem: Environmental > Terrestrial > Soil > Wetlands >... | reverse complement strand
GACTCGCCGACGTCGCCCTCGTCGTTCGCCGTGTCCTCGGCAGCGTTCTGGAGTCTGCGCAGAAGCTCCGGATCGATATTGGTGGCGCGTCTCATACTTTCGAGGATGCTCGGGTCGATGGTGGCGCGCTTCAGGATCTCCGAGATGCTTTGATCGATGGTGGAGGCGCGTCTCATACTTTCGAGGATGCTCGGGTCGATGGTGGCGCGCTTCAGGATCTCCGAGATGCTTTGATCGATGGTGGAGGCGCGTCTCATGCTTTCGAGGAAGCTCGGGTCGATGGCCGGCAAGGGGAGCGCCCGCAGATGCTGCAAGGTGTCGGCCCAGCGATTGATCGACGACATTGTGTCGGACAACTGATCATAGTCGTCGAGCGCATCACTCAGGGGCTGGTCGGCCTCGACCACGATCTCGAGTTCTTGCTCGAGCAGGAGACGCGGGCTCTTGTAGTAGCGAAGTTCGCACGGGATCGCAGCGGCGATGGAGTCTGCGATCACATGAGTCTTCTCATCTGGGTCCCACCGGGCGAAGTCCTTGTGGTTGTCGGAGCAGACTAGAAGGGTGTCGTCGTCGGACAGGCCGTGGGCGCGGACGAAACGCGCCACGCTGGCCACGATCAGGCTATCGGGATCGAGAAGGCCTACGCCTCGACCGCTTGATGGTTTCTGTCCCGCGAGAACATAGCCGACCGCTTCAGCCAGAGCGTCACCGTCGAGCGCGATCGACACGGTGATTTCCGGGTCGGCGGCTACCTGCAGAACGTAGGCCTGCGCACGCTTGGCGGCCGCAACTCGATCTGAGTCCAGCTTGTCGAGGGTCTCATGGATTCTGGATACATCGGGCCCTGGGAGATCCGACGTGGTAACGCTGTCGCGAAACCTCTTGGTCTGTTGGCTGATTAGCGCAAGCTCCTCGGGAACCTTGCGCGCGTACTCGAACCTAATCACGTCAGGTAGCAGCAGCTTCACCCCTTGATCGCGCATTCTGTCCACGAGAGCGACCAGTAGTTCTGGATCCGCATCCGCAGCGTTCACCAGAGTGCAGTTCACAAGCACGCTGGTGTCGAGCAGGATGTACTTCACGCCCTTTCCCTCCAACTCCATCACTGCTGGCCTCTCAGTCGACAAGAAGCAGGCAGTCCGTTGGCGATCCCCATCGCAGCCGGCTTCCTTGGTCGTAAGACAGTAGCACCGCGACCGGACACCTGTCATGGGAAGTCTGCGAAGGTGTGCTTGCGGGTGAGCACTTGGGATCCTGAACTGCCGCTGGTGCCGGGACGTGCCTAGGCGTGTTGCGCTGTCACCGGGTGTCTCGTCGGCAGAATGTCGGCATCATTGCCGAATCGGAAGTATTGTGCGCGAACGCGCACCACAGGAAATCGCGATATGCAGGCAAGAAGTGGTGCCCCCGGGCTGGATCGAACAGCCGACACCAGGTTTAGGAAACCTGAGGAAGGCATGACGGGCTGTAGTGCCTCGTGTGCAAAGGTGCTGCACGGTCCAAGGTTCCGGGCGGGCCGCGTGCTGGGCTGTGCTCAGGCGTGTTGGACCGTGGTGAGGCGTCCGTCGGCAGGATGTCGGCAGCAGGCTCGAGCTCAACCGCTCGCGCCGCGACGTTCCGGAGGCCCATGGCGTGGTCGAGAGCCTCAACCGCGCGCTCAAGCACGAACGCCTCTGCCAGCGGGAGATCGGCCAGGCGGCGGAGCTCGCCGAGGAGGTGGCTGCCGACCTTTTGCTCTACCACGAAGTCAGGCCGCATGACGCGCTGGGCAGCGCATCCCACTCGTGGTGTCCGCGAAGATCCACACCCATTTCGGGCCCTGACTCTCCAAGATCCTTGACTCGGAGCATTCCATTTGGCCAGTTGCAGCGCGACCTGGCTTTGAGGTTGAAGGCGAGGTCAAGTCGAGCAGCGGCCCCAGGCACGGCGGCTGCTCCGGCCGCGACCGGGAGCGCACCCTTGGGGCTCAGCTGGCCTCGTTGGCGTGTTCACCATGAAGCTCCCAGGCCTCGACAGACGCCGTCCAGCGTGCGCCTCTCGCGCGCGCCTGCGTCCGCGCGGGAACTCGAGGCGCCCGCCGTTGACTGCACGTCAGTCGCACGTATCGAAACCGAGGCGGCCGGCGAAGACTTCACGGAACCGCACATTCGTCGCGAGGTCGAGGAACTCGATGCGCTCGCTCAGGCGCGCCATGCGGCGCCGGGCGCGCACGTCGATGAGCGCCATCTGTGCCCCTACCCCGGCGGCATTGCCGACGAAGGCCACACGCTTCCGCTCGACCGGCGGGAACAGACCAAGCTGCTGGGCGGCGTCGAGGTCGAGGTAGTTGCCGAAGCCGCCAGCAATGTACACGCGGTCGAGCTCGGCGAGCGGCACGCTGAGGTGCTCCAGCAGCAGCTCCCAGCCGCTGTGGATGGCGCCCTTGGCGAGCTGCAGGTTGCGCACGTCGTACTGCGTGAAGACGATGTCGCCCACCGGGCCGGAAGTGACCAGGTATTCGAGACCTTCCGGCCCGGTACGCACGAACGGGTGCGCCTCCTGCAGCCGTCCACCGGCGTTGATGACGCCGGTGCGCACGAGGCCGGCGAGCAGATCGACGACGCCGGAACCGCAGATGCCGATGGCCGGGAAGTCGGCGATCGTCTGCAGATCCGTGGCCGAGCCGTCGGGCCGGATGGTGACGCGCTCGATGGCCCCGGCCACGGCTTTCATGCCGTGCTGGATCTGATAGCCCTCGAAGGCCGGTCCCGAGGCGCAGCTCGTCACCGTGACGCGGCCGTCGTGCACGAGGGCGATCTCGGTGTTGGTGCCGATGTCGATGGCCATGGTGGGCTTGCGCTTGCCGGAGAGGCGCGTGGCGGCGATCACGGCGAGCGCGTCGGAGCCCACGAAGCCGGCGATGGGCGGCGGGAAGTGCACGCCGCCCTCGGGGTGGATGTCGATGCCGAGCTCGGCGGCGCGCAGTGTGAGCGGCGCGTCCACGGCCGGTGGGAAGGGCGCCGAGCCGAGCCCCTGGGGCGAGAGGCCAAGCGCCAGGTGGTGCATCGCCGTGTTGCCGACCACGGTCATGTCGCAGACCTCGCGAGCCGCGATCTCCTGGCGCGCGTAGAGCGCGTGCAGGGTAGTGTTGATGCCCTCGCGCGCGGCCTTGGCGAGCTCGATCAGCGTCTCCTGCTCGTAGGCCTGGGCGATGCGGCTGATGATGTCCTCGCCGTAGCGCATCTGCGGGTTCTCGATGGCCTCCTGGTTGACGAGCGTGCCGCTGATCAGGTCGAAGAGGTAGGCGATGATCTTGGAGGTGCCCACGTCGACCGCGACTCCGTAAAGCGGAGGACCCTCGCTGCCGGCGTACAGGTCCAGCACGCGACGGCCGTAGACGACGGCGACCACGTGCCACTTGCCGGCGCGGATCACGGCGGGCAGGCGCTGGAGGACGCTCAGCGGCACCTCGGCGCCGCCCAGGGCGTCGCTCAGCCGTTGGTGGTCCGAGCACACGTCCTCGAAGCTGGGCTCGGGCAGTTCCAGCGGGATGAGCTCGACCGCCGGCCGGGCAGTCCCGTGGCGCAGCCGCGATGTTGTAAGGATGCGCCGCCGGCCGCTCGTTTCACGAACCTCCAGGCTGAGCTTGGAGCCACGCGGCTGCGCCTGGCAGGCCAGTCGCCAGCCATCGAGGCGGAGCCGCTCCGGCACCCTGCGGAGCTCCACCTCAGTCGGCTTTGTGAGCTCGCCGGCGCCGAGGCGCACGACGCACTTGCCGCAGGTGCCCTTGCCGGCACAGGTGCCCGGCACCTCGACGCCGGCGCACAGCAGGGCGTCGAACAGCTTCTCGTCCTCGGCGATCTCCAAGGTCACGCCGATGGGCTCCACGAAGACCTTGGTCACGGTCCCTCCTTTGAGCGGGGAGGCTGACAGGGGCGCTTCAGCGAGCGCCCCAGAAGCGTACTTGAGAGGCCCCGCTGCCCTTCAGCGCCGCGTGTAGCAGGGAGTCTTGTATGGCTCTCGCTCATCGCAACCTCGCCTGAGTCGGTGTCAACTTCCTCCGTCGCTCCTGAGCGGGTGAACTCGCCGCCCGCACGTCAGCCGCCTGCGATGTGCGGCATCACGCTGAGCTGATCGCCGGCAGGGACCGGGGCGCCGAGGCCCTGCAGGGGGCTGACGTTGCAGCGGTTGAGAAGCACGGCGGCATGCAGGCTCCCATCACCCGCGAAGATCCCCGAGCGGACACATGGCTCGCGGTCCATCAGGCGCTCGATGACCTCGCGCACCGTGGCACCGGGGCACTCGAGCCCCTGCGCCCGTCGGCCGTGCACATGCCACCCGGAAGCTGCACGTAAGCGCCGGACATGGTGCTGATCGTCGCGGTGAGCCGGCGCGCTTCGTCGCCGTCGAATCGAGCTCAAGAGTGGTGTCTTGGCCATTCGGGGTCACTCTTCCAAAGACACGGAACCGGTCGGCGAGGAATTGCACGAGACCGGACCAAGGCCGGATGAGAGATCAATCCAAGAGCGCCCTGAGGTGCTCGATGTCGGTGCGTGCCTCCAGTGTGGCCATGGCTTTCGCCGCGAGCTGGCGAACACGCTCGTGGCTGATTCCGAGGAACTTCCCGATCTCCCTGTGAGTGCGAGCTACATCGTCGCTGAGCCCGTAGCGCAGGACGATGATCGTGCGCTCGCGGCGCGGAAAGGTGCTCAAGAGGGCATCAAGGGCCTCCCTGCGTGCGGTCGTGGTGACTGCCGCCAGTGGATGTGGGGCGTCATGGTCGACGATGGTCTCACCGAACTCCCAGTCCTTCCTGTCAGCCAGCGTCGACTCCAGGCTGAGGGTTTCTCGTGGACAGCAGAGGAGCTCGCGCACTCGCTTTGGCGAGCAACCGACGTCTGGGGCGATCTCCTCGGGTGTCGGCTCGCGGCCGAGTTCGCGCTTCAGCTTGAGCTGCGCGGCGCTGAGCACGCCAAGCTCTGCAAGGACGTGCAACAGGAGTCGTATCGTGCGCCCCTGATCGGCGAGGGCGCGCAGCATCGCCTGGCGAATCCACCAATAGGCGTAGGTGGAGAAACGAAACCCGCGGCGATGGTCGAACTTCTCGACGGCGTGCATGAGACCGATGCTACCCTCCTGAACGAGGTCGGCCAGCGGCAGACCACGACCGAGGTGACGCCGGGCGGCGTGGACGACGAGTCGCAGGTTGGCCTCGATGAGCTTGCGCCTGGCGGCGGCATCGCCGCGCTCGACGCGCCGGGCAAGAGAGACCTCCTCCTCCGCGCTAAGCAGTGGCAGCCTGGCAATGCGGTTGAGATAGGCGCGCTCCTGGTGATCAGACGGGAGAGGCGCAGGCGCGGCCTTCGACTCACGCACAGCGTCCGGGCGATCGCTTCGCGGGGGCGGAGTTGGTGGAGGAGTGCTCATCTGGAAGCCCACCTTGCGCGCACGCGAAGAAACAGCCTCCGGCGCCAACCGAAGACGACGCCTTGGCCGCCAGCGCCTCGCTGCTCAGGAGCCAGCTCCGCGAGCACAGGGTCGTCCGGAAGACAGACGCGACAGCGCCCGCCGCGAACCCGCAAGTGCCCGCAGTCGCGGCACTGCTCGAGCTGCAGAGGCGGGCGCGTCGTAGGAGCCGCTGGCTTGGAGAGCGGCTCGTCCATCATCGAGGAGCCTCGACGCAAGATAAGGGGTGCCCGGCGGGGCGCGAGGGGGAACCCCGCCGGGCATGAGGGGCCGCTGACCGAGCGCATCGGGGACGCCCAGCCCGCGACCTGTCGCGTGAAGTACGGGGGGGTAGCGACTTCAGCGACACGGGTCGGTGTGCCTCAATCTCACTGCTGGCGATTCGATCCGCGGCATTGTTTGGGAGCACCGCTCGTTCGTCGAGGGCCCGCGGGAGACTCGTCGAGAGCGGCATGCGCACGGTGATCCACAGGCGCTCGAGCCAAGAGTCGCGAAACGGGGCGGGAGGCGCGCTGATGCTGGGCGCGTGGCGGTCACCGGTATAGGGCGCTAGCTCGCGCGCAGTCGGTGCAAGGTGACCTTCTCTCTCAGGAGTGAACCTTAACGCTTGGCCCGCCCCGCTCGGCCGCAGGAAGCGACGGTGACATCCAAGTACTTGGCATGCCTCGGAGCGGAGCCGCAGCCTCCCGCCAGTAATCGTGCTGCCAAGGCGACGGACTCTTCCACGGCCGCCTCGACGTCGAGGAATCGGCCGCCATCGGAGATCCGACTCGGGCGTGACGTTGAGGTTGCCCATGATGCACGGAAAGGTCAGGGCGACCGAGCAGGTCGGCGTGGCGGTCATCCCGGCCTCACGGGCGTGTTGATGACGGCGAAGGCCTCGGCCCGGGTGGCGTCGTGCGACTGGATGATGCTGCAGACGGCGCTCGTCACGGTCCTGGTCAGGGCGTCAGACGAAGACCTCACTGCACGACACCTCCGGGTCGCACGACCTGGCGGAGGCGCCGATGCCACCGCGCATCCTCTGTCCGTCGAACGGTGCCGCACCGTCCGGGACGCGGCGCGGCGAGCCGGGGATCGTCGGGCTCACAGGCGCGAGGGCGGCGGTTCAGGACCCGCAGGTGACCGCATGCGGGGCCCCGCGCGAGTTGCGGCGGCCGCGCTCCCGACGGCCAGGTGGCCTTAGGTGCCGGCTCACTCATCGCTCCCCAGCCGCGGCGCTGGGACAGGAGTTGAACTTCACCTGCCCGGCCGCGCGGCGGGCCGAGACCGCCGCCGCCCATCCACCGGTCCTGATGCGACGACTCGACCCGACACTGCAGAGCCTCATGGCGAACCTCTTCTTCGCCGGCACTCGGAGGAGAAACCAAAGGAGGCGGGCTAGGCGTGGGGGAGCCCAGCCCGTTGGAGGAGTGTCCGGCGGGGCGGTCCACGACGCCCCGCCGGACGGGGGAGCAGCGCACCGGGCACGGAGAACACCCGGCGCGCACTGGGCCGCGAGAACCATGGGGCCGGTGCCCTGCGCGACACAGCTTGGGGCGCATCGGGAGCGCCACCCTGGCCGGTCCGGTGGAACAGATCTTCCTATCTTGGCGAGCGTGTTTCACGCTGCTTTCTCCCTGAGGGAATGGCGGCCGTGCCGCTCACTACCTGCACTTGACATGTCTCCTGGTCTTGTCTGCGGGCGGGCGCAACGATCCACTCGAGATATCCACGGTCTTCCACGGCAAGCCTGGCCCAGCAGGGCAGTAGGAAGGAAACCAGGGCGAGCGCCTGTGATCCAGGGGAGGCGCCCACCATCCCCATGGTGGAAAGGGCGAGTCCGCCTCGGCCGGCATGCAGGTCACGCGCGCTGGTCGTGACCCTCTGCCGGCCGACACACTACGCGCCCCTACTCGGCGACGCTCCTGATCTCCTTGCACTTCTCGGCGCCGATAGCGAGCGCGTCTTTCGTAAGCCTATGCGTCGCGACTGATCTCCGTCACACTCGGTGCCTTCGTGTGAGCGAACAGGGACCTCCCGAAGTACATTGGAACGCCCGCCAGTGCAGCGTACGAAGCAGCGGCCATATATAGGCCTTCAATCGCTACCACAAAGAAGAACCATGCGGCCACCTTGTTCATTGTCACAACCGGACCAATCCCGAGCACCACGAAGGCGAACAAGAACAACCCAATATCGGCAAACAGCACTAGAGTCCAGAAAATCCACCCAGCATTTCTGTAGGTCACGAGCGCCGGCAGCAGCATCACCGCAGCAAACAGCCACAAATATCCTGCAATTCGTGGGTCAAGTGGCCAGTTATAGACCTGAGCGAAATACCCAACTACGTTGATTGCCCCAGAACATCCAGCAAAAAAGGCAGAAAAATACAGAAAGAGGGTTCCGCCAATAGCATCACCACTCTTCAAGATGACAATTGCCCCGACTAACCACGGTGCGAACAGCATCAGTTGGATCACGCCCAGCAATAGTGCAGCTTCTGGCTTAAGGTATCCCAACATCATGGCCCAAAACATGATTACAAGCACAGCGAAAAACAGTGTCACTGCCGGTGTGGGGTTACCCCATGTCTTCTCTTCACTGCTCACGTTCATCTCCCGTCTCTCACGCTACGATGTGAATGTCATCAAATCGAAACGCACGGTGGCGGGCAGCCTCGCTCGAGTGACTAGTAATTACCCGCACTGTCCACACACTCCATAAGCCGAGAAAGCGACGTCTGGCTTCGGCCACACGGATGATGAAACACACCTCTCCATGTGGCCGAAGCCATTGGTCCTGCTACTTCGAGAGTTCGTACGTCTTGGCGGTATCGATGAAAGCCCTGAAGTTCTCGGGCTTGGCGTCAGGCGGCACGCTGCAGCCGGCGTTGAGCACGAAACCGCCGTCATCCGCGCACTCGTCAATCAGCCGCTTCACGTAACTCTTGATGTCCTCTGGGTCGCCAAGGACGAAGAGGGCGGGCGGGACATCGCCTTGGATTCCGCCGTGGCCGCGTAGGACTTCCTTAGCGGCGAAGATGTCCGTGGTACTGTCGAGATGCAAGTTGTATGAACCCTTCGGCAGCTTCTTGCGGAAGTCAGGGATGTTCTTATCCCAGTTAGCGTCAAGGTGGAAGATCGTAACAATGCCTTCGGACCACATAGCATCGACGAGTTGCTGAGCGTAGGGCCAAAAGAATCGTTCGGTGACTGCAGGCGGGTAGAAGAACGCACTAGCACGCTCATCGACGTAGAAGAAACGCTTGAGTCCGCTCTGCTTGACCAGCGGTACCCACTTGGCGATTGTGTCGTCCGTAAAGCGCTGGCAGACCCGCTCGACTATCTCCTGACGGTAATAAAGGTCTTCGGTGAACTTGGTCAACGAGCGCGTAAGTGAGAATAGGAAGAAGGGGGTGAACGCGCCACCACCGTGGGCGTTCTGAATGCCCTTTTGGGCCTTAAACTCCTCGCAACCCGTCAGGTACTTCTCCAGCATCTTTGGGAAGGCGGACCTCACGTCAGGCGGGAGTGTGCAGATGCGATCAAGATACTCGTCGAAATAGAATTTGTCCCAGCCGATCTCAATGATCTTGTCGTAGTCCTCGACCTTGAGCACTTCCTCCTCTGCGACCTGTAGAACATAGTTGTCAGGAACGTCGATGCCCGGGATGCGTAGCTTCACGGGGAAGAAGCCCGTAAGCTGATCCCAAGCCATGCACTGGGCGGTGTACACAGCGTCCCAGCCACCGAAGTCTTCAAACACCTTGATGAGAGCCTTCCTGCCGAAGTCAAGATCGGTGGCCATTTGGGCCTGGGTGTAGCCGGCGAGCGTTGCGAGTGCGCAATCCAAGATGAGAGGCACGATGGGTACGCGATCGGGCTTCTCAAGGGGGTAGGCGTAGGCTGCGTCAACCCTCTCGTCCGAAGACATCGTCTCCTGACGCATGTCACACCCCCTTCTTCTGCGCCATTTGCTGCAGACAGTAGGCCACGCCTTCAGACGCGTCCAGCGTGTGGAAGTCAGCGCCGGCGTAGGTCCTTACGTCCTCGGTCGTGACACCGCCGCCAACCATGACTTTGATGTCGTCGCGCAAACCTGCCGCGGCCAGCAACTCGGTGGTCTCCTTCATTGCAGGGAAGGCAGTCGTGATCAACGCCGAGTAGCCGACGAAGTCGGGACGCACCTCCTTTGCCTTATCCACGACCGAGGTCGGCTGCACGTCGACACCGAGGTCGTGGACCTCGAAGCCCTGGGCCTCGAGCAGAGTGGCCAAGATGTTCTTACCGAGGTCGTGGACATCGCCACGCATCGTGGCAAGGACAACCTTGCCAATCGTTTTCGGCGGCCCCCCAGCGGCGATGTACGGCTTGAGGCGGGCCGTCGCTTCCTTGAAGATCTCCCCTGATAGGAGCAACTCGGACAGGAAGTAATCGCCGTCCTGGAAGCGTTTGCCGACGAGGGTCATCCCGTCCTGGCACTCAGTAAGCATGACGAGGGGATCATCACCCGCCTCCGCTCGCTGCTTCACGATGTCGAGGGCCTCATCCCGCTTGAGGTCCATCAGAGCACTCGCCAATTCTGTTGTCATTGCTTGACATCTCCTTACTGCGGCTAGTGAGCCGTGGGCCTAGCGACGCCCAGAACCTCATCCCGTTCGAGACTCGCTAGTTCGGTCGCCCGCTCCTTGAGTTCTCCTTTCTTCCGCCTGGGGCGTGAGCCATGATAGCACACACTTTGCTAGTTGTCTAGCACTTTATTCTGTGTTAGCCTACCGGTGTGGCACGTGAACGAAAAGACGGAAGGACCGATGGGTTCCCTAGAGGGGGACGGGAGACGCTAGATCGTGAGTCGGATCATCCGGCCTATGCGCAGCTCGCACGGATCTTGCGTGACAAGATCGGGAGAGGCATCTATCGCCCTGGCGAGCGCATTCCCTCTGTTCCGGATCTCTCTGCCGCCTTTGGGGTCGCGTCAATGACCGTACGTCAGGCCCTCGATCAGCTAGGCCGAGAGGGCCTGATTGCAAGGGAGCAGGGTCGCGGGACGTTCGTGAAGCCGCCTCACCTGGGCGCCGCGGTGTTCGACCTCTCAGACCTACGACGTCAACTCACGGATAGCGCCAACGAGGTGCGCGTGCTCAGCGCTCGAGCGCTACGGGCCACAGCTCGCGTTGCGAGCAAGCTGTCGGTCAGGGAGGGCGTGCGGGTAATCTCGATCAGGAGGCTGCTGATCCGCGACGAGGCACCGATATTCTACCACTCCGAGTACCTCGTGTGGGACCCGAGGCGGCCTTTGGTCGAGGCCGAGCTCGACGTCACGTCGCTGCTCGGCTTGTTCTCGGGGGTCGGCAACATGGACATCAAGAACGGCGAGCTGACGCTCCGTGCCTCGGCCCTCAGGGAGAGCGAAGCCCTGCAGCTCGGCGAGGAGACGGGCGCTCTCTCCTGGATTGTGGAGCACCTCTTCTACGACTTCGCAGACAAACCCGTGAGCTGGGGCAGGTTCGTCTGTCGAGAGGACAGGCTGACCTTTAGGGCAACAATCGGCGTTAGCGACGAAAAGCGGCCGTCGACGCGCCGCGGGAGGTGAGAACATGACTCCCAAGAAAGACCTCGCCAACCTGCTTACAGAGTTCGACGAGCCCGCGGCACTCGACATGGTGAGCCGGCGACTGGCCGCGGGTGAAGACCCACTGGCGCTCGTCGACGAGTGCTGCCGTGGCATGCGCATGATCGGGGACCAGTACGAGTCGGGTACCTACTATATTTCGGCTCTGATCATGGCCGGCGAGCTCCTGCGCGAGATCCTGGAGATCCTTAATCCGCTCATCAGCTTTCGGCGTCAAGAGACGCCATCGCAAACGATGCTCATGTGTACCGTGCAGGGCGACATCCACGACCTCGGCAAGGACCTCGCGGCCGACCTACTGTGCGCTCATGGTCTAGTGATCGTCGACCTGGGCGTTGATGTTGCTCCGGAGCGCATCGCCGACGCCGTCGAGGCGCAGCGACCCGACATCGTCGGCCTCTCCTGCCTCTTGGCCGCGTTCGACAGCCTGAAGCAGTCGACCGAGGCGATCCGCGAGCGTGCGGCGCGCCTAGGCCTGCACGTTCCCATCATCATTGGCGGAGCTCCCCTGAGCCAGCTGGTGTGCGACTACGTGGGCGCCGATCGCTGGTGCACCGACGCATGGGCCGGCGTGCGCCTGGTGCACGAGCTGTTGCCCACGAAGCCTTGAGAATGTGCTGAAGCATGCGGCTACTCATCGTCAGTGGCTTTCTGGGCTCGGGCAAGACGACGCTCATCCTCGCTTTGGCCAAGCATCTCGCCACAGCCGGCCATCGGACCTGCTTCATTGTGAACGAGGTGGGCGAGATCGGCATCGATCAGCAGGTGATGCGCGAGGGCGGGCTCGACGTCTGGGAAATCACTTCCGGCTGCATCTGCTGCTCTCTGGGCTCCGACCTGATCGTCACCCTCAATGCAATCAGTGAACGCTTCCACCCCGAGGTGGTCATCGTCGAGGCCTCCGGCGTGTCGATGCCGTCCGGCATCGAGGATGCCTTGGCCAACTACCGCGGTCGACCCTTCACCGAGCGTCGCATGCTGAGCGTCGTGGACCCGACGCGGCTGGAGATGCTGCTGCAGATGATGACGCCACTGGTCGAAGCGCAGATTGGTCGGGCGGATGACATCGTCGTCACCAAACAAGACGAGGCGCTGGAGGCGGAGAACACCTGCGCCCTCGAGACTGCTGCGCGCCTGAACGCGGAGGCCCGACTCTGGCGCGTCGTTGCCACCGACATGCAGAGCCTGAAGCCCCTTCTGGTCCACTTAGCGGCGGAGCCCGCGTCATGACGGCCCCCGACCACCTCGAACCGTTCACGGTGCGCATGGCCTTTCGCGGAAGCGTCAGTGATCCTGTCGACTTCACCGCAACCTTGCTCACCAGGGTAGCGAGGAGCTGTCAGGAGGCCGGCGCCTCCGTCATTGGACACATCAAGTGCCATGGACGGACAGATGCGGGGGGCTTCCACTGCAGCCTGACGTCGCTGCGCTCCGGCGTCCGCTGCTCGCTCGACGCCGGGCGGCCGACCGAAGGAATCGACCTCGACATGGCCGTCCTCGTGTACGGTGTCGACCGCGTCACAGTGGGGGAGCTGGTCGCACAAGCCGCGGACACGTTGTGCAGAGCAGCAAGCGTCGCATGGACGGCTGACGCTGCCTCGCCACACGACCCCCACGAGCACTCACCATCCGTGCCTGCGACCCCGGACCTGACAGCCGTGGCCGCCCAAAGCTCGACGGAGGAGCCACCATGAACGTCGCCGCCATAGTTGTCTGCGAGATGATCGAGGACGAGACGCGTCTGGCAATCGAGCGCGCCCTGCCGGAGGCCGATCATCCGCCCCTCGTGTGGATCGAGAGCCAGTTGCATGAGAGGCCGACGAAGCTCCTTGCTCGGCTGCAGGAGCTCATCGACCAATTGGATGCTGGAGCCCGCGAGGGCAAGTGCGTAACGGTCCGAGGTGTCCGGCCGGGCGACGGTCCGGCGGAGGATCGATTGGAAGAGGTGGAAGTGCAACCGACCGGTGATATCGTACTTGGCTTCGGCTACTGTGGCGGGGGGCTCGAAGGAATTGTCTCGCGGGAGCGTCGGCTCGTCTTCCTGCGAGCCCACGACTGTGTGGACGTGATGTTGCGCGCTGGGCCCGAGACAGACACAACGAAGCGCGACAGCCGCTCGTACTACGTGACAAAGGGCTGGTTCTGTCACTCCGGCTCCTCTAGTGGCAATGTCGACATCTGGCATACACGTCACCCATCTGAGGAGGTCAAGCGACTACTTCGACTCATGCTGGTCAACTACGACTATCTGGCGCTCATTGACACTGGCGCGTTTGATATTGACGAATGGCTTCCTCACAGCATAGCAAGAGCGAACGAATGGGAGCTGGAGCACCGCGTCGTGCCGGGCTCCGTCGATGCACTGGAGCGACTCTTCGCCGGCACGGGTGGGGAAGGCGACACTATCGTGTTGGAGCCCGGGCAACCCATGCGGCTCGGCTACCTCTTTAGCGCCGCCGAGTAGGAACGGCAGCCGCACTGGTGGGAAGAACGGCTGACATGTGCGCACGGACCGGCTTGCTCGGCAGGCAACTACGGGGAGAGTGCCAATGCTGCCGTCTTGCTGCTTCGTCTGATGTAGGCGGGTCTCAAGACGCCGAGAATCTCTTTCGTCCGCTCGATCGACTCTCCCTCTGAAAAGAGCAAGGGCTGACTATCTCGGTGCGGAAGCTAGCCCATATCACTCGCTCACCTGCCCTTCATGAGTCGTTACGAGAACGCAACCTCGGTCTTGCTGCGATAGTCGTCCTAGTACTGATATGGGGCTACAACTGGGTGGTCATCAAAGTCGCACTGCAGTACTCCGACGCCTTTTCGTTCGCTGCGATGCGAACGTTCTTCGGGGCGCTGAGCCTGCTAACACTACTGCTGATTCTGCGCCGTCCCTTGAAGCCGAAAGCGATCGGCCTCACGCTCATCGTCGGCCTCCTCCAAACTTCAGGCTTCATTGGCCTCTTGACGTGGGCTCTTGTGAATGGGGGCGTGGGCAAGACTTCAGCGCTCACGTACCTCATGCCGTTCTGGCTCATACTGCTGTGTTGGGTCTTGCTTGGCGAACGACTACGTGGGGTTCAATGGCTCGCGCTAGCCCTCGCATTCGTCGGCCTGATGCTGGTCCTTGCTCCCTGGCGCCTGCAAGGCGTCTTCAGCAGCCTTCTAGCCGTCGGCGGCGGCTTCTGTTGGGCAGCCAGCGGAATCTTCCTCAAGATCCTGCACCAACGTCATAGGGTGGATCTGCTATCCCTCACCGCTTGGCAGATGCTTTTTGGCTCAATCCCTCTGGTCGCGATTGCCTTCATGACCTCTGAGAACTCTCCGGTGTGGTCGGCCCCTCTGACATACACCCTGATCTACAACGCCCTACCAGCCAACGCCCTGGCCTGGTTCCTGTGGATCTATGCCCTCCGGGTCTTACCTTCGCCGAGCGCAGGCCTCGGCACGCTCGCGATCCCGGTACTCGGTACGATTGCGGCTTGGATCCAGCTCGGCGAGTCCCCCCTCCCCGCTGAAGCACTCGGTATGGTCTTGATCGTCAGTGGGCTGGCCCTCATCAGCGCGCGGGAAGTGGTCACGGCCCGGCGACACCTAACTCAGAAGACGCCATTGGCTGCCGTGGCCAAAGACGAGGGAAGAGACTGAGAAAGCGAGAGGCACTGCTGGCGCATCCTTCATAGGGGTTTCTCGTGTCACCAATCACCTCCCGGCTCCCTACTTCCACGCGCGGCATTGGGCCTCGGGCCTGCGCGACTGGGCGACATCGTCGTCAGCGGTTCCTCTCGACTGCTCTTGACTCACGCTCCAGCCGCCGGCCTCCTGCTCATCTTCCGGAGGCTTCCATGACATCAACTTCTGGCACGCCATGTGTAACTGGAGAAGGGGGTGGGCTGACCATGAGGGCGCGACCCGTCGCCAACGGAGCCAAAGCCCGCACGCGGTGCGTGAGGTGCAGCTGCGGGCCTTCACGGCCATGCCGACCCACCCGACCCCTTCGTCTTCGTCGCAGAGGCGGGGGAGAATACGCAAGAGGGCACCCCAGTCACAAAGACCGGCGAGCGCCGCCGCTCCCCACTACTGCTCTACAAACGTCGGCACCGCGTTGTGCCAAGTGCAGACTATCACCGCCGCTCGCGCAATCAAGGCCCCGGGGCCGTGAAGGCCAAAGGAGGGGGTTTGGACGGGTGAATGAGTAGGCGCCTGAAGGCAGTTGAGACCTCGCTGCCGTGCGGAGACATCGTCCGTCCTGCGCCGTCCCCCTCGACATCTATTGCGTGCTGAGCCCCCTTGACAGGCGCTGCGCCTCCCCACAAACTGTGCCCTTCGCCGATTCCGAATCGGCAACTCCGACCAATCCACAAGCGAGAGGAGACGCGAGACGAGCTGAACGGATCTCCATAGAGGCCGCGTCGCTGGCGACGCGGCACCACGCCCCTCCGCGCGCCGCGGCGCGCGTTCGCACCCTCCGCCTCAAAGGATGACTACTATGATGAGCTCCGGGCCAGGGTTCGCAAGAGATTTGTGGGCCAGATCCACGACCGCACTACGGTGCGGTCGATCAGACAAGACCCCGCGTGCCACCACGCCCGCCTCGGGACCGCTCGAGGCGCGGCACTCCCTCGTCAAGTCCGCTACCAAAGCACTGCTGCTCGCTTGCGTCTTGAGCCTGCTCTACGCCAGCTTCGCCTACGCCGGTGACCGCAGCGGCGCCGCCACCGGCACGGCCACCGACGTGGCTGCCTCCATCGAGATGCTCAAACGAAAGCAGTCTCCGGCGCGACGTTCACGACGTCAACCACGGAGGCAATCCGGGCGGCAAGCGAGAAGACCGACCAAAGGATCGGCGGCGACGCGATGCACCAGCGGAACAGGTTCAGGTGTGCTGTCAGCGAGTAGAAAACCGGCAGGGTGCAGGCGCTTTGGCGAGTCCGCCGACACGATGCCGCCGGCCGCCAGGTCCACTGGCACCTTCGGGCGGACCCGATCGCGCCTT
>Ga0209538_1000926_pt1 | contig 16050 bp, 11 predicted proteins | sample BarGraNGADG00211_2_FD_184492 | JGI IMG/M metagenome (GOLD analysis project Ga0209538, IMG submission 184492) | Arctic peat soil microbial communities from Barrow, Alaska - Barrow Graham LP Ref core NGADG0004-211 (SPAdes) (version 2) | ecosystem: Environmental > Terrestrial > Soil > Wetlands >... | reverse complement strand
ATAATACAGTACTATCTACTTTTTTGAAATTGTATCCTCCCAAAGCAATTCCCTGATCCATGAAATTCATTTCAACATCAATTGTATCAAAAGGAATAACCCGAGTAATAGTCAGTTTTCCATTTCCTACGTTTTTGACATCACTTTGCCAGGAATAAGAGGCACCTTTTCCGGAAGGAATATTGTTGTATTCGAGTTTCATCTTTGGATCAATTTTGTGCCATGGAGACCATTTTTCCCAGTTCTTCAATATGTTAACCTGTACAAAGACAATTTCAGGGGATGACTTGATGGTAACAGTTCTTTCTACTTTTACATGTCGCGGTAATAAATAGGCTACTGCAACCAGAAGCACAATCAGAATCAATAAACCTAGTCCAATGAATTTAAGAATTTTCATAATATTAGATTTTGTTGGTTTGGTTAGTAAAAATACATTAATTAATGCTTGAAGTCAACTAATGATTTGCAATTAGTTGCGGATATTTTAAAAACCCTTGCATATTGATATTTGTTCATTTCAGTTGCTTTTTAAATTGGAGTATCTTTACATCACTGCAATTAAATGATGAAAAACAAATTAGGACAACAACGTTTGAAGATTCTGTTTTTACCCCGTTGGTATCCTTCGAAAATAGATCCAATGCCGGGGCTTTTTATAGAACGACATGCTGAAGTGGCATCACGTTTTGCAGATGTAGCTGTTTTGGCTATAATTCCTTCAAAAGAACTCGCAGAAATCGAAATTGAAAAGAGGGCACATTTGTATACGCTTCGTTTTTATTTTAAACTGGGACAAACCAGGTCTCTTTTTATCAATAAACTGATTAATCAATTCAGATGGATATTTGCACTCTTGAATGGATACCGGATTGTCCGAAAAGAGATGAAAGGATTTGATCTTTTGCATGTCAATGTTTTGACCCGTCTTGGGATATTTGCATTATTGATCCGTTATATCGAATGTACACCTTATGTGATAACAGAACACTGGACACGCTATTTGAACGGAGGTTTTAAAGGAAAACTGAGAATTGCATTCACACGACTGGTGGTCAGTAATGCAAAAGCAGTTTCAACGGTCACAGATAATTTGTGGAAATCTATGCAGTCATTTGGTATTCATAATCACAATCATCTGGTCATACAAAATGTCGTAGGTGATATGTATTTTACTTCTGAGAAAGTAACCGATCAACAGGGAATATCTTCTCCGGAAAGGTTCATTCATGTTTCCTGTTTTACCGACCGATCAAAAAATATTTCAGGTTTGCTTAGAGTACTGGCAAGAATGAATATGTCAGGATTTGATTTTGAATGTATTCTGGTGGGGGAGGGAGAAGACCTTGAAATGTTGAAAAGTTATGCTGATGAATTAGGATTAAAATCTCCACAGGTAGGGTTTAAAGGATTGCTTACCGGAGAAGCACTGCTTCAGACTATGCATTCTGCCTCATTTTTAGTGCTTTTCAGTAATTATGAAAATATGCCAGTAGTCATAAATGAAGCTTTTGCAGTTGGTATACCTGTTATAGCTACAGATACTGGTGGTATCCGGGAACAAGTGAAAGATTGGAACGGAAGACTGGTTAAGCCCAAGGATGAAGATGCTTTGTTTTCAACGATACTGTCTTTCATTGACCAGCCCAAAGGATTTGACTCTGAAAAGATAAAAAATTATGCAGAACTTTGGTTCAGCAGCGGTTCAATTGAGAAACAGTTAAAAGAATTATATGCTGATATAAAATGATTAAAAGAATTATTGGAACTTCAGCAGGAAAACTGATCACTGCTTTGGCAGGATTTGCAATTATAGTCATCAACGCACACTATATTGGTGCAGTTGGTATAGGGACAATCAGTCTAATCATATTGGGAATCACATTTATCAATTTAGTCAGCAATTTTATTGGTGGACCTGCAATTGTTTACCTGTTCCCACGTTTTGGTGCTTTTCGATTACTCGTTCCATCATATTTATGGGCTTTTCTTTGTTCATGTGCAGGTGCTGTGCTGTTGTCGGTTACAGGATTAATTCCGGTTATATATGTTTTTGATGTTTTCTGGTTATCCTTTTTTGTTACCGTTACCTCTGTTAACCTGACTATATTACTCGCAAAAGAAAGATTTGTAATCTATAATTTGCTCAGTACATTGCAAATTGTTATAACTCTGGTTGTATTGATATATCTGGTATTTATTACAGGTAATCATTCTGTAACAGCATATTTGTTTGCTTTTTATTCCGGCATAATTCTTTCATTTATTGTTAGTTTTTTAGCCATCAGAAAGCTTATCCATTTTTCTGATATTGAAGAATTACCCGCGGTTGTTATCACACTCTTGAAATATAGTCCGTTTATGCAGTTCGGGTCTTTCTTTCAGATGCTCAACTACAGACTTTCATATTATATTATTGAACATTTTTTCGGTCCCGGATTGTTGGGAGTGTTTAGTGTTGGTACCCAGGTTTCAGAGAGTGTATGGATTGTTGGTCGCAGTGCAGCAACAGTTCATTATGCCCGGATGTCGAATACAAACAACATGAATTATGCGAGGAATCTGACACTTGCATTGATGAAGGGCGTGGCTTTAGTGACATTCTTTTTGTTGTTTATAATGGTGCTTTTGCCGCAGAGTGTTTATATCTTTTTATTTGGATTAGGATTTGCAGAAGCAAGGATTGTCATTTTGATATTGGCTCCGGGGATGTTGTTTACTGCTGTAACTTTGATCCTCAGTCATTATTTCAGTGGTGTAGGCTTGCCAAAATACAGCATGTTTGGCTCTGCATTTGGATTGGTCATTACGCTGAGCATAGGTTTTATTCTGATTCCTTTTATGGGTATTAGTGGTGCTGCATTAACAACATCGCTCTCATACATGTTTTGTATGTTTTATCTCCTTACAATATTTATTCGAAAGACCGGTATTGGATTTAAAGATTTTAAGATCAGTAAATCAGACTTTTATATATTGCGTTCAGCATTAGAGCAGAACAATAGTAATGAAGATGACTGAAATTTAAATAAGTAAAAAAGAATATTAATCAACAATTTGATATTTAAGAAAAATATATTTAAATTTGTCGACCTTTTCACTTTTGGATTCAATTTTGATCAGGTTTCTAAAGCATAATAATTCTTTTATTTGAATTTTTATTTGTTTATTTTTTATAGAAATATAATGACCAAACTATTTTTAATAATCAGTGCTTTCATTATTATGTCTGCAACTGCAGTATTTTCACAGAATAAGGCTCCCAAGGTAACTTCTAAAAAGTATTCTATTGAGAAAAATGAGCTCAAACTGGTTGATGCCATGAATAAATATCGTTCCGAAAAGGGACAGGGTGAACTTCAACTTTCTCCTTCACTTAGTTTTGTTGCCCATACTCATTTAAATGATATCCGGCTCTATAGTAAGGATCAGCATGGATGTAATCTGAACAGTTGGTCAGATAAGGGGAAATGGATCCCTTGTTGTTTTGATGGAAATCAAAAAAATCTTGATCTGATGACGTCTAAGCCTTCAGAGATAATTGGATTTCGCGGGAAAGGTTATGAAATTGTCATCGCAGCTAAAAAAGGTATTTCTGCCAATGATCTGGAGATGTTATGGCTGAATTCTAAAGCTACTCAGGATTTTATAGTGAATAAAGGACAGTGGTCCAACCGAAGTTGGCAATGTATGGGTGTGAGTATTTATAATGGGTTTGCATCTATCTGGGCCAGTGAAATGCCTGACAGAATGAGCGATGTAGCTTTTGTAAAAGAGATGGCAAAAATCTCAAACACTGATTTAGCCGTTAATTCAACCCCTAAAGTTACCGTTCAGGAGACTGTTCAGCCAATCACAAAAACAACGGTACCAGCTAAAAAAACTTTTGTAACCAGAGGTATCGAGATCAATAGTCCTGTTGAAAAAACTGCATCCACAGAACAACCAGCTCAGACTAAGACTGTGAAAAGATCTGAAACAATCATTGAAGTCGAACAACCTGTAAAACAGGAAAAAGGGACAAGTTATTTCCTGGTTCATTCCAGTTATAGTTCAATCCAGGAAGCAGCAAATACAATAGAATCCTTAAAGAAAGAAGGGTTTAAAAATCTGGTTATGATTGATGCCAGAGGCAAATACCGCGTTGCATTGGGAATCTACCTCACAGAAGCGGCCGCTAAAATTGCTCTTCGTAAAAATTATCCCCGTTTTGATCAATTAAAAATTTACAATTTTTAATAAAATCATTCAATCTGTCTCACAATAGATTTACCTGTTTTTTTTATAATTTTATTGATCTCAATATCATCCTTGCTATTGAATGCAACTTGGATTTGATATCTTTGTGAACCAAAATTAATGCTTACACAATGGCTGAAGACTATAACGAAGATAGTATACGATCGTTAGAATGGAAGGAACATATTCGGCTACGTCCGGGTATGTATATCGGGAAACTTGGTGATGGTTCATCATCCGATGATGGTATCTATGTGTTGGTCAAAGAAATAGTTGACAATGCAGTAGATGAGTTTATCATGGGAAATGGTCGTACTGTAGAAGTTACAATAGATGAAAAACTTGTTTCTGTACGTGATTACGGACGAGGTATTCCTCTTGGGAAAGTAATCGAATGTGTTTCCAAAATAAATACAGGAGCTAAATACGATTCCAATGTCTTTAAAAAGGCTGTGGGATTAAATGGAGTTGGTTCAAAGGCTGTCAATGCTTTATCTAGCTTTTTCAGGGTACAGAGTGTTCGTGAAGGAAAGACTAAAATTGTCGAATTCTGTAGAGGAGAACTCGTTAAAGATTTCCCTGAACAAGATACAACAGAACGCAATGGAACGAGGATTACATTCATTGCTGATGAAGAGATCTTTGGTAATATTCATTTCATTCAGGAGTATGTTGAGTCGATGCTCTGGAACTATGCATTTCTGAATACCGGACTCATTATCAATCATAACGGAGATAAGTATCAGGCCAAGAATGGCTTACTTGATCTTCTAACCCGAAATCTAAACGGGACTCCGATCTTATATCCTATTATTCATATCCGTGAAGAGGACTTTGAGTGTGCTATTACGCATGCCAGTCAATCGGGCGAAGAGTATTACTCCTTTGTCAACGGACAGAATACAACGATGGGAGGGACTCATCTCGCAGCATTCCGTGAGGCTGTTGTAAAGACCATCCGCGAGTTTTACAAGAAGGATTTCGAACCCGGTGATATCCGTTCTGGACTTGTAGCTGCTATCAGTATTAAAGTGCAAGAACCTGTCTTTGAAAGTCAGACAAAGACAAAATTGGGTTCCATGTATCTGGAACCAGATGGTCGTACGATCCGGAATTACATCAACGAAATAATCAAGCGTCATCTCGACAACTTCCTTCACATGAATTCTGATACTGCCGAAGGGTTGTTACAGCAAATCATGATGTCTGAAAAGGAACGCAAAGAGCTTACCAACATTAAAAAGCTTGCAAAGGAAAGTATCAAGAAAGTCAGTCTTCACAATAAGAAGTTGCGTGATTGCCGGGTTCACTTTAATACTTCACACGAACGTCGTCTTGACACAACTTTGTTCATTACCGAAGGGGATTCGGCTTCAGGTTCTATAACCAAGAGCCGTGATGTCAATACACAGGGAGTATTCAGTTTAAAGGGGAAACCATTAAACTGTTATGGCCTTTCTAAAAAGATCGTGTATGAAAACGAAGAGTTCAATTTGTTGCAATCTGCATTGAATATTGAAGACGGGCTGGATAATCTGCGTTACAACAATATTGTAATAGCAACAGATGCCGACGTCGACGGAATGCACATCAGGTTACTGCTGCTTACATTCTTCCTTCAGTTTTACCCCGATATTGTGAAGTCGCACCATTTATATATTCTTCAGACACCACTATTCAGGGTGCGCAATAAGAAGAAGACTTTTTACTGCTACAGTCCTGAGGAGAAACAAAAAGCGATGATTGATGTAGGTGCTAATCCGGAGATTACCCGATTTAAAGGTCTAGGCGAGATTTCACCCGATGAGTTCAGACACTTTATCGGTGCTCAGATCAGACTGGAACCTGTATTGTTGAAAAAGCATTCTGATATCCCGGAGACCCTTTCCTTCTATATGGGAAAAAATACACCTGAACGTCAGATCTTTATCATCGATAACCTCAGGATAGAGGCTGATCTGGTTGAGGCTGAACTTGATCTTCTTGAGGATCTTGTGAAGGAGATACCGGTAGAACTTGAGTAGGAGCTGGCAGGGGTCTGATGATCCTGATGCCATTCTTTTCCAGTGTGATATATTTCTCTTTGTATAATTTGCCAACCGCAATCTTATATGCTTTTTTGCTTACACCAAAAACATCATAGATTGTTTCAGGTGTGCTTTTGTCTGTCACTTCAAGATAACCACCCCGTTCTTCCAAACGCTCCATCAGTATGACTGAAATGTCATCGACCTTGGCATAATGAGGTTTAAACAGGCTGAGGTCTATTTTATCATCCTCTCTGACCTTTTTAATATATCCTTTGACGTGTTGTCCTTTATTCAGATGTTGAAAAACTTCGTTTCCATAAAGAACTCCCCACCAGGTATTGTTGACAATTGCCTTGTATCCGATTTCTGTCTTACTGCAAATGATCAGATCAACAGCTTCACCCACTTCAAACACAGGAGGTTTGTTATCTAAAAACTGATCCAGTTTTGCAGAAGCAGCTATGCGTCTGCTCTCGTTGTCGAGATAGATGAAAACTATGTAAGATTTTCCCTCTTCCATTTTGACAGTTTGTTCGCTGAAAGGAACAAGCAGGTCTTTCATCAATCCCCAATCCAGAAAAGCTCCAACCTGATTAACGGAGATAACCGTAAGCAGTGCAAACTCATCCACCATGGCAAATGGCTTTTCTGTAGTTGCAATGATCCTGTCTGCCGAATCCATGTACACAAATGCATCGATAATGTCTTCAGGTTTACAATCTTCAGGGACATATCGTTTGGGCATCAGTATTTCACCATGGATACCACCATCCAGATAGATCCCAAAATCAACCTCTTTCACAACTCTTAGCTTGTTCAGCTTTCCAATATCTGCCACAGTATAACCCTGTCTTTAAATTCTGTGCAAAGTTACTGGTTTTTTAATGCCGAAGGTATGACATTATTATAGCTTACAGACATCAGCACAAAGAACCCCGAAGGGGTGAAATTATTATAGAAACCAGACAACTAACACAAATGAACCCCGAAGGGGTGAAATGATTATAGCAATACAGATCTATGAAGATGAACCCCGAAGGGGTGACATAAATAATTAATCGTCAATAAATTATTGCGGCTCAGCGAGTAAATCCCGTAACTGGTCTGCCCAGATATGATACCCTTTATCCGTTGGATGACAGAAGTCAGACATGATATCCCTGGAGATAGTGCCATCCGGAGAAACCATTAACTTTGTCAGGTCAATGTAAGTAATCTTCTGTTCACCGGCAAAAGCTGCCAACAACTGATTGATCTCATTAATCAGTATTCTGCGGGGATGTGTGGGACTCTGCTCCCTTGGAAATACTCCCATCAGTATGATTTTAGCCTGCGGTACTTTTGAACGTATTCTTCCACAAATAGCTTTGATCCCCTCAACAATTTCCGGTGCTGTATTCATCCTTGCATGATCTGTCTGACTGGTATTGTTGGTGCCTATGTTAACAACAACAACCCTGGGATGAAGCCCGTCAATTTCTCCATGATCCAGCCGCCACAATACATTCTGGGAGCGATCCCATCCAAAACCCATATTCAGCACCCTGTAAGATCCAAATAATGAAGCCCAGGAAACAGGCCCGTTAGAATTCCTTGCTTTAGGTAAGCCCCCCCAGAAATGGGTGATAGAATTCCCTATCAGAACAATTTCAGGATTAATAGAATCTTTAATCCTTAATACATCAGCATGCCGTTTCCACCAGTCATAGCTGTCGTTTTCCAATTTAGAAACCGGAATGACGGCACTGTTTGCAGGTAAATCATTATCTAATGACTTGTCACCCATTAACTCCGAAAGCAATGGCTCCATGGTCTGTGCCCATGCCTTAGCTCCCGCAGGACTGGGATGCAGCCAATCGGGCATTAAAGTGTGATTGATCGATCCATCCAGATTCAGGAAAATATGATTTACATCACAGAAGAAAACATGTTTATTGTCTACCAGTTTTAATATGATTTCAGAAGCTCGATCCAATATAGCCCGATGACTTGTTGGGTTAGGTCCTCCATAACAACCGGGAAATGATCTTAATAAAATGATTTTTGTATCAGGAAGCTTTTGACGGATCAGATTGACAATGGCTTCTATCCCACCGGCCAGTTGCCCTGAAGTATGGCGTACCGGATAATTCTTCTCATCCACATTATTGGTTCCAATCTCCAGTGTAACCACCTTTGGAGACTGACCATCCAGCTCTCCATTTTCAAGATTCCACAGAATGTTTTCAGTCCGGTATCCACTAAATCCAAGGTTTATTGCTTTTCTGGTAGCAAAGAACTGGTTCCAGACAGTCTGGTATTCCGGCTTCTCGAAATTATTCGTGATGGAGTTTCCAATCATCAGGAGGTCATATTTCTCCTTTGACAGTTCAGCCTGTTTTGTTTCAAACCGTTTGGTGCTATATCCCTTCGTTGGAATAGCCGCCGGGTTGGGTGTTGTACCGATTGCAGCAGGCAGAGAATCCAAAAATGCCTTGAGCAGTGATGTCCAGTTCTGAACAGATTCCGTTGGGTTTTTAGCCATACCAAATCCATGTCCCCCTTGCGGAAGAAGATGAAATGAGGTTTGACCATCAAAACCTTTCCACATCTTTGTATATTCCTGACAACTATTGACCCAAACGTTGTAATCATCGGAAGAAATCACAGAAAACAGTCTTCCTGTGGGTTCTTTGGGTGGCATCACACTTTTGATCACTGTACCCGGCAGTGTTTCCTGCAAATAGGCAGGGTAGATCAAAATCAGATTATCCGGAAGCTCATCTTTACCAAGGTTTTCAACTATACGGGCAGCAAGATGTCCTCCTGCCGAATATCCCATGATTCCTGTTAAACCCTCATGAAGTCCCAATTCACGGGGATTGGATTTGATCAGCCTGAATGTTTTCAAGGCATCAGACAAAGCAAGATCACGGGTCTTTGGACCTGAAGCAATATGATATTCCAGTAATGCTACATCAAATCCCTCCTCATTGAGAAAATGTGCCGTGTAAGCACCCTCAGCATTTGCACTTAAGATCCCATATCCTCCACCGGGCAATAACATGATGGCTCCTTTAACCGCCCTAACCTTAGTTTTAAATAGATGAATGACCGGAGAATTGTATTTACGGATGATTCCATCACTATCTATCTTATTCCCTTCTTTAAGGACTTTCAGATCAAGCGACAGATAGTCTGCCTTACGCAGCGCTCTCTTTTCTGAACTATTCTGACTAAACCCTTCCGACAACGTCAATAACAAAACAAGGAAGAGGAGCGAAAGACTCCTCAACTTTAAATTAGAATAAATGCTCATTTCTCTGAATAAATTCTGATGATGCTATTTAAATAAAAGCTGTGAAAAGAGATACAGATCATTCTTCCAGACTTTAAAATCATGTTTCCCTGAATCCAAATGCCAGATATGAGGTACCTTGTTTTCCTTCAGATATGCATGCAGCTTCTGACTGAATGAAATCAAACCATCTTGATCACCGCACGAGATCCACAACAGCTTTAACTTCTGAGCAGTCTCTCCCGGATTGGGAACCAGTACCTCTGGCGCTTTCTGGTTAGGAGCAGATGAAAATCCACCAATCCATGAAAAGGTATTCAGGTTGCCCATACCAAAATTCAGAGATTGACCACCACCCATAGACAGACCTGCCACAGCACGATTTTCACGACTTATCTTCACAGAATATTTCGATTCGATATAGGGAATTACATCGTTCAGTAAATCTTTCTCAAAAGTCTCAAAGGCAGGGGCAGTCGCATAAACATTGCCTTCGGCCCTGTCGTTGGGTTGGGCACGACCATTGGGAAGCACAACAATCATTGGAACGAGTTTCTTATCGGCATACAAATTATCCAGGATCACATCGGGAGCCCCTTGTTTATACCATTCCGTCTCATCACCACCAATACCATGCAACAGATAAAGCACAGGGTATTTCTTACTGGCAGAGTATCCGGGAGGAGTATAAACCATCATCTTACGTTTATTTCCAACTGATTTTGAATCATATTCCACCATTTCAATTTTGCCTGTAGCAATGCCATCCCGCTTCCTGTCAAAGCCTTCCGGAGCAGGAGGAAATGCAGGCTTGTCGTCAGCACCCAATACAATGGGTTGAGCAGGACGTGCCTGTCTGGGTGGATTAGCAGCAGCAACCTGAAGTGCAGCCTCTTTTTCCTTTTTCAATATAATATTCTGTGTAGCGAATTCTCCTACCTGACGAACAAGATTCATCTCGTCAGCCGTGAAAGTACCCTTATGATCTATGCGGATTTCATTGTCCGGTGTTTTGTAGATTTCTACAAAAGCAATAGAATTACCCAATATCTTTCCTTCGGTAAGGTCAACATCGCTTTTACCCTGATCAGATTCACGGTTGATCTTTCCAGTTAGTTTTTCACCATCCTGTTTGAGAAGAAAGGTGTATTTTATTATTCCCATTGGAGTCTCAATATTGACTTTCCAGGTACCAGTGACATTATTTGTCTGAGCTGATACTGTGTTATGGGAGGCAATCAGAAAGAGAAAAAACAGAAATAAAGAACTTGCTTTAAATAAGCATTTTAGGTTCATTGCTTTTGTGTACATGTTTTCAATATTAAGAGAATAAATCAATTATCACATTTAGATCAATTAATATATAAAGATATGCATTTTAATTTGAATATTTTATAATTTTTTTCTATTAATAAATTCAACAGTTTCGTGAATTCCTTCGCTATAGGTCCTGGGACTATAACTAAAGAAATCATTGAACTTTGAAGAATCAAAATAATAATCCAGTTCATTCTGATAGAGCATTTCGTATAATTCTGAAACCGTATGATCAAAGAGTCCTCCCATCAAAACCATCCACTTTTTTAGCACCATATATTTTGGTGTTACTCCCATCTCTTTTGCAACCATTTCAATGAACGTCTTTCCGTCAGGTGCAGGATTGTATGTTGGTAAATGCCAGATCTGGTTAAATGATTCCTCTTTTTGAGCCAGTAACAACAGACCATTCGCGCAATCTGTAGTATGGCTGAAAGAGTGGGTTTTGTGGACATCAGCCATCCATTGGGCACTTTTATTGTGCATGAATTTATCAAAGACTAAGATATAAGGCATACTGGATCTGTTGGCATAGGGACCATATAAATCAGCTGCTCTGGCAATGATTGCATTAATGTTTTTCTTTTTGATCTCATCTTCAAGCAGGGTAGCTATTTTTGCTCTGATCTCTCCCTTTTTACTGCATGGATTGTAAGATGTGGCCTCAATCATTTTTCCGGTCACTTTACCATACATATAGACATTATCGAAAAAAATAAACTTAGTGCCAACACTCTTGCAGGCATCTATGGCGTTTTGCATAATCTTTGGCCATAATTCTGTCCAAACTTTCACATCATATTGTAAACCGACACACAAATAAACCACATCTGAGTCTTTGATACTATTCAAAGTCTCTTCATAAGATGTAATATCTGCTTTAAAAGATTCAGTTCCGGGTATAGAAAAGTTGCTACGCGATACAAGCCGTATCGGATCATTGGTCTTTAATAATTCGTAAGTAAGTGCATTTCCTATTGAACCACCTGCACCTAAAATAGTATGTCTCATAAATTAAATTTTAAAGTTAATATCTGATACGTTTAAGTTTTACTACCCATAGTAACAAGAAAAATTCATTTATGATTATCCGGTCGGATGAAAATGCTTTAATATTAATTCTCCAGCTTCTTCCAAATCTTTTCCAAAAGAGATAACCCCTTCCTCATGACCGGCCATTACCAATATCTTTTGTTCAATCAGGTTGGTTGTATTAGACAGTCTTTTGATCTCCAATGCCATTTGAGGAGTGCCATATTCAACATCGGATGAGGTAGTAGGAACTTTATCGAGCAAATCATCCCATATCTTTTTATTGTGGATATGAATGATCGCCTTTACCCCGGGATCCATTTCATACACGGCAGCATGGGTCAGTGACTCAGCAGATGCCATGACAAGACCTTCACAGATTACACAGTTTTCCGCGAAATTATAAGCGATAACTTTAGAATAATGTTGATTATTAAGCGTCTCCAAGTGTCCGGTTGAAGTACCGGATATTAGAAATTCTTTGCCTGACAGCCTGATGCTGATGTTGCCATAGCCTATTCCGTTTGGATAAACCCCAATCAGCTTATGAGCAAAAAGTATATTCCGCCAACGGTTAATTTCAATGATACTCTTTTCATTAACAGGCTCAGCCGATATCCAGTTACAATTAAACTTAATACTTCCGGTTTCGTTATGATTCATGTTGTATTTCTTTGATTTACGTTAAGCCATCCTCGTGCTAAGGGGATTACAAATCCGCATCAGCACAGTCTGTTACAACCGGTCATTTCGACTGGCTTAGTTACCATCACCCTGCACATAAAAGAGAGAAGAGACCGGAGCCAGTTTTAATTTGAAAGTAGTAATCTTCTGATCATTTACTGTAGTTGTCAGTGCTTCAGCTTTTTTATTGTCTCCGGTATGCGGGTTCCAGATTTCGAGCAGTTGATCTCCTCTTAAAGAAACCTCAGTATCAATGGCCTTATCTGATGAATTTGCAAAGAAATAAATGTTCTTTCCATCCTTCGCTTTATGGATGTAAGTCAGCGAACCATCATAAGCAGTTCCCATTTTCACAGGCCACAATGGGGCTTCTTTGATATCCACATCTTTCACCGGTAGCGCCTCTTTCATCACCGTCTCCATTACCTTCAGCTCCGGGTTAGGAAGAAAATAACCTCTTCCACCTGTTTTATTGGGATTCATGAAATAGCTGGTGAAATTATCAACCACTATAGTGATCTCAGCAGTCATCGGATTGTTTTCAGAGATCCCAAACACCTCAGCTACCATATCACGGATCTCTTTGTCACGGTTAAACTCAGCAGATTTCACAGGCAGTTTACTGGTTGCTATGACAGTACCTCCGTTGCGATAAAACTCCAACACCTTTTTAGCAGCCTCAGCCGAAAAAGTATCACCACCCGGTAGAATCAATACGCGATATTCTTCATGATTTACCTTATTATTCAAGATCAGTTGTTTATTCTCAACCCGGCATTTCTCAACCAATACATCCGGATGCAGCCATGTATAATCCAATCGTAACGATCTGAATAGTGTCTCCCCGATATTCATGTAATCCGTTTCAGGAGGTATGATCCCTCCCTCGAGCGCATAATACATCTCGGCAGAGCTCCCTTTTCTTGAACTGACCTTTGGCCCGGCAAAACTATATGCCGTTTGCAGCGCAGCAATCGGATAAACCACCGCAATATCGGCAACATGTCTTCCACCCCTGAGAAGATAACTGGCCCGACCAACGAACCGATCCATTACAGGACCTATATCCGCAGGCCTGCTGCCAAGCTGAACGTTGATACCCATCGTAAACTGGTCCATTGCAGTGCGCATTGCAATAGTCGTATTCATGGCACGATACGCCGCATAGGTTTCGGCGATATACTCGGGCCGGTCATAATTGTAACAGACCGAAGCAATGATTTTATAAGAGACATTTGACCTGCCGGGATAGTAGATGTCGTCATGACCTGGGACCTGCTGATACTTGAAAGCCTTCATCAGGTCGCCATTGATTGCAATGGGGTTACGGGCTTCCTCCTGGTCCAGATGCCCTCCAAGATTAATCCCATGTTTTGCACACCATTCAGCCATTTGTCCGATATAGTTTTCGGCAAACAGATCGGCATGAAAGCCAAACAATGCATTGCGGGCAGCAGCAGTTTCCGGTCCGATATTGTACCACAAAGCCGGATAATAAATCATAGGGGAGTACCGGTATTTCTTTTCAAATTCCCTGTTGAAATGAGGTGTCCACATCCTGCCATCCATCAGGTGCATGGCCGGTTCATCATACATCGTCCTTTTAATCACAGTGCCGAAATACTCCTTCAGATGTGTATAATAAGGATCAAAATTCATCCCGATATACTTTGCCACTGCCTCTTTATCCAGGTAATCTACAAATCCACCCTTTTGTGACTGGGGGCGGAATGCAGTGTTCAGATAAAAGCCCATCACCTTCCACGATCCTTTCGGAACAGTACATTTCAGTGTGTTTTTCCCTGTGAGTTGTTTGCTGATATCAATACGCTTGTAGTTCTCCATGTTCATCATCACGGCGCCGATATAAATCCCCTCCGGAATCTCCAAAGCAGCCTGCTGTGGACCGGTCACATTCTTTTCAACCATCTCCAGACTCTTGGCAGCAAGCTCTGGATATTTGGAATAAAACTGTCCCCCGACAATACCACTGGGGTAATTCCATTCGTCATAGAGCGTGGTCATCGGGAAATTATGTTTCATCCCCTCCGCGATAGCAAGCTTGTACAACCTGAAATATTCTTCACTCAGATAAACCACGCCTTTGTCGATTGGAGCCCTTTTTGAAGCTTTCATGTAAGCATCCGAGAGACCCGTGGTTGGTCCTCCTCCAGGACCCAGCAGATACGATCCCCAGGAGTCAAGGTTCACACTTTTATCAATAGACTTGATAACACTCGAATCCGAAAGATTGCTCAGACCAAAGCCCAACCAGCGCACACCTCTGTATTCTGCAGGTGGTTCTTTAAATTTTAAATAACTGACAGCATCACCATTGATCTTCTCTAGCGAGCCCGGATTCTGACCATAAGCCAGGACAGATAATACCAGAAATGTAATGAGAACAATACTTTTTAATATGGTCATAATGGTTTTTTGGAGTAATAATGATCAATATTATTTTTGAAGCAATAAAAGTAAAAGTGTTTACTGAATAAAACCAGCTTTTCAATTCATAGTTACATTATTTTTTAACCACCATTAATTTAAGGTTGCCACTAACGTTTGATGGTATGGTGTCGTGCGGGATTGCGAAGCGATTTCCTATCAGTTTACACCGACCTTTTTTACGAGCCACTAAACTTCAAAAACCCGCTGAAACCCGCATGAACTATACCATGTGTTATGTGCCGTTTTGTTTTTATGATATATCTGTTATACTATAATATGGAAACATTTTATCAAATTTAATCTTCAAATCATTATCCTCCCTTAATTCTTTATAATACAATGTAATACTTTTTTCAAATTCTCTCCATAAAGTATAGACATCTATTAGATATGAATTATCCTTAATTTTAGACACTAATCTATTCTCATTGGAAGTTAAAGCAAAATAATATTCTTTTCTAATATTTGTCTTTCTATCGATTTTAAATGAGTAAAGTCCAAATGAATGTAAGAGCGAATTTCTCAATTGATATATTATTTCAAAGTCTTGATCATTAATATACTTTTTAAAATATCCAATAAATCTCTCACCAACTTTTCCATCATCTTGACCATAATAATATTTGCTCAATAAATCAATTCCCGCCAATATACTCATTGTTGCAGGCCATTTGGCACAATAATTAATTTTTACCTGAGAAGAAGGATCGACTCCAAAACATGTATAAATATCTCTTCTTAAAAGATATAAATTACTATATTTTGTTCTTCCATCAACCCATTTGTTTGGGCTTTCAAAGAAGAATTCAATTTTACTTTCTATATTGGTCATGACAGCGCGATTTTAAATGGCACACAATGGTTGAGGCTATGACAAGTGGCGGATTGCGTGGTACTTAGCTGTCAACCAACACAAATGTTTGTGCGGGGGTCGAAGCTTCAATTATGTTTCAAAACTCGCCATTTGTTATAGCCTTTGTTAGCAACTGGGCTTTATTTCTTGTATTAAGTGAAATCTTG
>Ga0209538_1000924_pt1 | contig 16074 bp, 13 predicted proteins | sample BarGraNGADG00211_2_FD_184492 | JGI IMG/M metagenome (GOLD analysis project Ga0209538, IMG submission 184492) | Arctic peat soil microbial communities from Barrow, Alaska - Barrow Graham LP Ref core NGADG0004-211 (SPAdes) (version 2) | ecosystem: Environmental > Terrestrial > Soil > Wetlands >... | reverse complement strand
TCGCTCGCCGCCCGGCAACCACTCCTCGAAGGCGTGCGGTCCAACGCGGTCGCCGCGGCGACGCGGGACCCGAGGTTCCCGCCGATGACGCCGGACGAGCTGCCCGCCGTCGCGATCGAGGTCTCCGTCCTGTCCACGCCCCGCCCGCTGCCGGTGTCCAGCCTGAGCGAGGCATACGCCGCACTGCGCCCCGGCGTGGACGGCGTGATCGTGGAAGCGGGGATCTGGAACCGGGCGACGTTCCTGCCCAAGATGTGGGAGCGCATGCCGGACCCGGCGGAGTTCCTGCAGCACCTGTGGCTCAAGGCGGGCATGATGCCCGGCGTCTGGCACGAGGGCACGACGATGCAGACGTACACGGCCCGCGTCTGGCACGAGGCACCCGAGGTGTCCGAAGCGCCCTGAGGGGGTGAGCGGCATGACGGACAACGACGCGGCGACCTGGGCAAATGCCCCTACCGCCCGATGGTGGTCCGCCCTGGACGACGGGCGTCTGGAGTGCGACCTGTGCCCACGGCGCTGCCGGCTGCGCACCGGACAGCGTGGGTTCTGCTTCGTGCGTGCCCGCGACGGTGACCGGATGGTGCTGACCACGTACGGCCGCAGCTCCGGCTTCGCCATCGACCCGGTGGAGAAGAAGCCCCTCGCGCACTTCCACCCGGGCACCGCCGTGCTGTCGTTCGGCACCGCGGGCTGCAACCTGAACTGCCGGTTCTGCCAGAACTGGGACATCTCCAAGTCCCGCGAGTGGGACCTGCTGGCCTCCGTCGCCACACCCGACGACATCGCCCGGGCCGCCGCGTCCGCGGGCTGCGACTCGGTGGCGTTCACCTACAACGACCCCGTGATCTTCGCCGAGTACGCGATCGACACCGCCGCGGCGTGCCACGAGCTCGGCCTGCACGCCATCGCCGTCACCGCGGGGTACATCAGCCCGCAGGCGCGCGCCGAGTTCTTCCCGGCGATGGACGCCGCGAACATCGACCTCAAGGGGTTCACCGAGGACTTCTACTGGAAGCTGACCGGCGCGCACCTGCGCGACGTGCTCGACACGATCGTGTGGGTGCACGAGCACACCGACACCTGGCTCGAGCTGACCACCCTGCTCGTCCCCGGCCACAACGACGCGCCTGACGAGGTCGAGCGCATGTGCCGGTGGATCCTCGCCGAGCTCGGCCCGGACGTGCCGCTGCACCTCTCGGCCTTCCACCCCGACTTCAAGATGCTCGACGTGCCGCCGACGCCGCCCGCCACGCTGCGAGCCGCGCGGGCCACCGCGCTCGACGTCGGCCTGCACTTCGTCTACACGGGAAACGTGCACGACCCGGCGGCCGAGACGACGACCTGCCCGACGTGCGGGTCCGTGCTCATCGAGCGCGACTGGTACGCGATCCTCGGGTACCGGGTGACCGCCGACGGCCGGTGCCCTGAGTGCGGCACCGTCGTGCCCGGCCGGTTCGGCGCTGCCGTCGGTCACTGGGGCCGGCGCTCCCTCCCGGTGCGGATAGCCTGAGCGTAGGTCGAACGGGACTGGGAGGCGGATCGCCCACCCGGCCGCCTCGACCACCGACGCCTTTGCGGCCGCCACGGCGGCACGCCTCCGGCAGGAATCGAAGCGCTCCACCGCTACCAGGACGAGACCCGACGAACCGCCCGGGGATGCCGACGGGCTGCTGACTTGGCGCTGACCTGGACCACCGCACGGAACGCGTCACCACAGCCCGACGCCCCTGAGAAACGACCCCTGAACTGGGCATTCACTCGACGGACCACGCAACCTGCTTCACCTGTCCGCGCAACCCGCCCGCACACCCGTCGAGCCGCTGACCTGCGAAGACGTGCGCCTGGGCGGATTCGAACCGCCGATACCCGCTTTGGGAGTTCAGCGTCCAGAGAGACGCAGCCCGTTCACCTGCGGCGATGCGCGCGCGGGGGCGGCTCCCTGACCTCGGTGACGGTCGGCACTGACCTTCACCGACCACGACTGTTGCCTGTCCTTGATCCAGCCCGCAGACGAAGGCAGCCCTGGTTCGTCGGGCGCGCTGGTCGCGGCCCGCGGCGGAGTGCCGAATGATCCCGCGCGAGCATGCGGCTCCGATCCGCGTGGAGATGAGACCACGTACCGGAGGCAGTAACAGTGCCGCAACGGCCCGGGACTTCCGGGCCGCTCCGTCAGCGGTAGATCGCCAGGATCTCTAGCATCAATGCGGGTCCTCGCAGGTACTCGTCCTCCTTGCCGGGCGCCGGAGGCTGACGCTCCAGCTGGCGGCGCTGTTCGCGAGGAACGAGGTCCATCCCCGGGAACGCCGCGAACGGCTTCCACCGACCGGGCTGGAGCACTTGGGTCACCTTCCCGACAACCCGCGCTCGCCCCTCGAGCTCGCCGAGCTCAACATCCCCCCGGAGACGACCAGCCACCTGCCACTCCGTGCCCTCATCCTCGCCCACAACAACGGTCTTGGTTCCTAGGCCCTCCAGGAAGCCCGACATGGCGCCAAGCTGCTCATCGCCAGGGACCCCCTCGATGTCGAGCCCCAAGGCGAGCGCCGCCGGCAGCAGCGCACGCATGGTCCGCACTGCATCAAGCGCGCCGCCTGCCTTCGAAAGCATGCGGATCACGTCAGGGACGTAGACGTCGCACTCCCACGAGACCATCGCCCCAATGCCGATCCCGCGCATGTCTGTGTCGGCATCGACAACATCAACCCAACCCAGCGCTTCGGGGCCCGCCGTCGCCGCCTGGATCAGACGATCAAACCTGGACCCGTCGGTGTCAGCGAGGGTTCGAGACTCCTCGTCCTCGTGCGAACGCGCGCCTTTCCCAGAGACCAACTTCAAATCGGCCCCGACCTCACCAGAGCCCGACGCGGCGGAACGCTTTGTGAGGCCGGTTACGAGACCGCCCTCCACCGCGCTCACGTACTGCTCGAGAGCAGCGGCGTCCAGATAGACGAACTGTGTCAGCACAACCGCAGGGTACGCCCGCGACCAGCCCGCAGCCCGGATCACTTGGTGATCTTCGACGCCTTTCGACCTCTAAGTGCGCCGGGACGCCAACCAATGGGATGACCGCGGCGCGGGGCTCCAGCCTTCGCAGGTGCATCTGACAACGCCGCTCCGCCCAGACCCCGCGCAGACCCACTCGGTCAGCATCGGCTGCACCGTCCCCGGCGGGCGCTGGTTTGGCGCCGCCGTCACCTCGACCTACTGCCTCTCGGGCATTCCCTGGGCTGCGCGGCCGTAGCACCATGGAGCCATGGACATTGACACCCTGCATCCAGTGAAGTGGTCACGGCCGGGCCATGACCGCACGACCGATGGCGTTCCCGGCACCTACAAAGTGGATGACAAGGGGCGCATCGAGGTGCACATCCACGATACGTGGGACGGGAACGCATCCTTCGCGTTCGCGCCCGACCCCGAATTCCCGACGATGCTGCATGGCGAGGTCTTCCGCGAAGCCGTCACCCTGGTCGACTGCCAGGTGGTGTCGAGCAAGACGACGACAACAAGTCAGCAGGACGTGGTCCTCCGGCCTCGTTACGCGATCGAGGGTGGCTTCTTCCTCGATCCGGACGAGCTTTCACTCACGGATGTCCACCTAAGGTTCACGGATCAGGACGCGTGGACGGAGTGGGACGCGTTTGCCGTCAACCAGGAGCGCTCATCGGTTGGGCTCGACGAGGCAATGTCGACCTTTGTGCGCCCAGCAGACCGCGAGGTTCGTGTTAACGGCGGAACCCTGCGGCTGGTCGACGACTCATACGTACGGCAGGACGTCGGCGCCCACCGCTGGGTGCTCCAGTCACGGAGCCGGTTCGAAGTCCACGTCGACAACCCGGTAGCCATCGACGAACTGATGTCCCGGTATGCGTACCCCCTGCAAGTTCTGTTGCTGTCGGCAACCGGCCGCATGCCCGGTCTCATGTCCATGCGCGGTACGAACACGGCGTGGGCCTTCAAAGACGGAGGCGACCCACAGGTGAGCCGATGGGCCACCGTCAGATGCTTCCACGGAGGTGACGGGAACCTGCCCAGTGGGAGCATTCGGTACCTGCACCGACTCCAAGACCTGGACTTCACGACACACTTGCCGCGCATCTTCGACGCTGTCGAGGCCCACCGGTACTCCTTCGAGCACTTCGCCGCGATCCACTCCGAGAAGGCCGGTGGACACCTGTCGCGCTTCGTTGCGCTGACACAGTTGGTCGATTCGTTCGACCGCTCCCTGCACCCCGATGACAGAGGCCATCGGAGCTTCGACGGACGGTTGAAGCGGCTCGAAGACGAGTCCGGGAACCTCATCGACTCCGTGGTCGGCAACAGACTCTGGCGCAATCAGATCCGCCGCCTCAGAAACATCGTGGTCCACGGTGATGAGTCAGCGCCTCATCTGGTCCGCGACCCCCGTCCACTGGTAGCAGGTAGCGAAATACTTCTACTCCTCTTCGAGATTCGGTTTCTGGTTGAGATTGGCTTCGCGTCGGACGCGGCCAAGTCACTCGTAGAGAAGCGCGGGACGCACTGGCGTATCACGAGCACGATCAAGGAGAACTATCCGCACCTCGTCTCACTCGTGAAGAAGCACCCGGAGACAGCGGACGACTGACTCGACGCCCGGCTACGCGTCATCAACTTCGTAGGGCACCCGTCGGGTGGCCCAGACCTCGCTTGGACGCGCTAATGCCGACCGAGGACCAGCGCCGGCGAAGACGAGCGTCCTCGCCGGGTGCAAGAAGAGTCCTGGCCTCCGTGTCGACGTGACAACCCCTGTTGTCGCTCTCTGACCGACTCGTCGGCGCCGTACCGCCCCTGTACCGCCCGGTGGTGCCCTCCCTCGGGCTGTCGGATTGCCGGTTCTCCGAGATGTCGGCGCTCACCCTGGACGATGTCGTCGACACCCCCTACGGGATGGGCCTGCGGGTGCACCGGCGGTGGCGGAGTCGAAGCGGACCCGCAAGGCCGTCATCGACTACGTCATCGCCCGCCGCGCCCAGGCCGCGTCCGGCGACTGGCTGTTCGGGACGCCGGCCGGGCGGATCTGGACCGACACCACTTCCGCTACCGCGCCAAGTGGACCGAGACAACGCGCGCCGTGGGCCTCGGCGGCACGAGCATCCACGACCTGCGGCACACCGCCGCGTCATTGCTCATGGCGTCGGGGGCGGATGTCAAGGTCGTCCAGTCGATCCTCGGCCACGCCTCTGCGACGATGACAATGGACTTCTACGGCCACCTCTTCTCCGACGCCCCATGGCGGGCGATGGCGATGATGCCGGCGTTCCCCAGCCGACCCTCCCGGGCAACGCCCCCCAGTCCGGGCATCCCAGTGACCGCGGTGGATCCGCCAGTACCTCCGCTGTGAGCTTTCGCCCGGACCCCGTCGCCGACACACGCCATGAACACCTGCTGGCGAACCAGTGGCAGCGGCAACCCGTTCCAAGAACCTGGGAGATCGCGTGGCGTCATGGTGCGGCGAAGCACCGTGCGCGCACGGGGCAGGCGGCGCATTGAGAGCCGGGCCGGGGAGAGTACACATTTTCGGCAAGCAGGTCCGCGATTGCGCTGCTCAGCGTTCGCCGGGCCGCTTCCACCAGAGCGTCGTCGTCGGAGGGGAGCACTGTGATCTCCAGCTGGCCGCCCGTCAGTTCCTCCCACTCGAGGGCTTCGCCGCGGCCGTCGGCCCCGGATGCCAGGACGGCCAGGTACAAGGCGGCCGCGATGTCCGACTCAACGAGCGCCAAAGCGTCGCGAGTTGTGAGTTGGCTGCGGGTCTTTGTCTCGCGCCAGATGACGCGCCCGTTTCGCTCGAACCGAAGGTCCGGCCTGGCCAGCACGACGATGCTTGTGGCTTCGTCGACGGCAACGACGTCGGGCTGGCAGCGCGCGTTGGAGACGCCATCCTGGGCCAGAGGGCAGGCATCCAGGTGCCGCGTGGCCATTGCCCGCACAACGGGGTCCGCGAGCGGGTCGCGCAGGTCCGTCAGGTCCGAGGCGTCACACGGTCGGCCCGTGCCGTGTCTGCGGGTCAACCATTGGTCGACTACTAGTCCTCGCCGCATCGGTTCTGACGGACCCAGATCCTCGGCTGGAAGCCCCTGGACGTGCGAGAGGAAGTAGCGGTGCGGGCACCTGGCGAACGTATTCAGGGCCGTGGCGGTGACCTTCAGCGCGACTCGGCGTCCGCCTACGCCGTCCAAGAGGCCAGTGACCACGGCCGTCGACGGGCAGGCGTGAAGGAACCCGCACTCGACGCAGTGAGGGCCCGGGCTCGTATCAAGCGTGCTGGCCATGGTGGCCAGGCGGTCCTCCGCCAGTGCCCGAAATGCATCCCCAACCTCGGCGGCGTTGGTCCATTGGCCGAGGGGTACGGTTACGCCGTCTGTCGCACCAAGCTCGTAGACCTCCACGGGCCCTGCGACCTGGTCACCTACCGCATAGTGCCATGCGAGGACGTAGGCCGCCGTCAGAGCCCATCCGCGAGAGGCTTCGTCGGCGGGTTGGTGCGCGGAACCTACTCGCAGCCTCCAGCCTTGAGCGGCGCCGTCGGGGCGTCGGAAGACGAACACTCCTCCGCTGTGGACCTGCCCGGAGGCGAAGGGAACCTTCAAGAAGTCGGGGTGGTAGTCAAAGCGGTCGCCCGTCTCGGCCTGCGCTTCGAGCAGTGTCTCAATCGTCGCCGCCGCGTACTGCCGTACCGGAGGCGGGCTCTGTGGCAACACAGCGTCCGCGAGGCGGTACAGGTCTTGGGCAGGGTGGCGGCCCGCCACCCATAGAGATGTTGGACCGCGGCTAGCGAGCTCCCTGAGCAGGTCGGCCGAGGCTGGCCAGGCTCCCGCGAATGGCCCCTTCGGAGGCCGCACAAGCCCAGCAGCCGGCGCCCACCCACGCAGCGCAATCGCGGCCTTGGCGGGACAAGCGGTGGCCTCGTCGAAGACGCGGGGCCCGAACCAAGGGTTTGTGACGCGGGAGGGTGCCAGTGTGCCCATGAACTACTCCAGCAGATCGTCTCGCAAGCCGAGGGCCGCGAGGCGGAATCCCATGGCCTGGCGACTGACTTCGAATCGCCGAGCTAGGTGTTCGGCGTCCGCTCCGCTGGCGTGCTCTCGACGCACCAGTTGCGCGGGCATCAGGAGGTTGGCCGCAAACTCGTTCGCGGCGCGTTCGTGACGCCAGTTGTAGCCGGGCGGCTCACCGGCCCCTCCAACGGGGTCCCCAAAATCCACGTGGAAGGAAGCCGAATGGCGCAACAGGTGATGGCCAAGTTCGTGGGCGAGGGTGAAGCGCCGCCGTTGGTGGTTGGCGCTGCCGCTCTGGTCGAGGCCGATCGCTGGCCCATCGGGCAGCTGAACAACTAGCCCGTCGACCATCCCGCCGAAGTTGAAAGCGAGGACTCGGACCCCGCAACGCTTGGCGATAAGGTCCACATCCACCGGGAGTTCCTCCAAGAGGCCAGCCGCCTCGAGGATCTGCTCGGCGGCGTCGCGCGGTCCAGCTGAACGAGTGGCCAGCTCTGCACGCGGCGGGAAGATCCCGCTGGCGGCCTCCGCAAAACGATCGAGCGCGTTAGCGAGCTGCGCGTTGTCGATCTGCTCGGCCACTGCCCGTAGCGCGGCGCCCACGGGCCGACGCGATGCCGGATCAGGGAGAAGGTCTGTGAGCGGAACGTCCAGGTACCCCGACAGGCTCATGAGCTGATCGACCCCGGGCAACCTCCGCCCGGCCTCCCAGTAGGACACGGCGGTCTGAGTCACACCGAGGTGCAAGGCGACCTCGGCCTGACTGGCGCCGGCACGCAGCCTGGCGGCCTTCAACCGTCGCCCGATGTCCGCTGCAGGTCCGGTCATCGCTTTCCACCTCCAACTACTTGCACGACATGCGCACAGACGTCTATGGTCATACCAACAGGGTATGCCTATAACGCAACGTTGTAAGGAGCAGGAGCTGTGCAACTCATCAGACCAGGCGGCACCGACACGGAGCGACGAGCCACGCTGCAAGTATCGCAGGGGGAGTCATGAGAAGCCGCAGACGCGCGCGACCAAGCCTCGTGGGCGCCCTGGCTATTGCGCTGCTCGCAGCGAGCGTCATCGCACCGCAACCGACGGCGCAGCTGGTCGGCGGTGCAGCCACCGCCTTCGGAACAACGCTCGGGCGCGCCTTCGAGGCGCTCACCGAGGCCATGGTCGGTGCCGTTACGGTCCCGACGATCGAGTCCCCCGAGGGGAGGTGAGCAACATGGCCAAAAACACCGGCAAGGGCTACCGCGTCGGCGCGGTCCGCTCCCGCAGCGAGTTCAAGCACGGGAGCGCCTGGTTCAAGCGTGACGCAAAAACCGGACGAATCCTCAACGGCAGCCCCACGCAGCACAAGGGCGTCCGCAACGAGAAGTAACCGCGGGTCGGTCCATGCACTCGGCCACCCGAACGCGTGGACCGGCCACCGGTCGCTTGGCCCGCGGGCACCCCATGGCCTGTGGGACACAACGTCGCTGCGACACAGGGCGCAGCGGCCGGGCTACGCGAAGACACCGCGCAACCCCGAGGCACAAGGAGGCCTCCCCTCATGAAGTTCGTGATCAAGCCCAGCGGAACGCAGTACTACTTCACCATCGTGGCCAGCAACGCCCTGACCCTCGCCGCCAGCGAGCGGTACCACAACAAGTCCGACGCCATCGCGGCGGCGGAGTCAATCAAGAAGAACGCCGGCTCCGCCCCGATTGAGGACACCACCGCGCGCGCCGCGTACGGTCGGTAGTGACCCACTCCTCGTGGTGCGGCGCCAGCAGCGGTGCCGCACCACGAGTGAACGAGACCGTCGCAGACCGCTCCCCTGACAGTGGCGATCGCCTCGGACCGGCGGTCAGCCGGTTGGCGAGCGAATGATCTTGAGACTGACCATTCACTGACCACAGGGGGCCGCCATCGGCCCGCAGCGATAGCCCCGGCGATGACGAACCACCGCCGTCATCGCTCTGACCAGCCACTTCACTCTGTGCGCCTGGCCGGATTCGAACCGGCGACACCCGCTTTAGGAGTTCGGCCTTTGTAGACGCGCGGGGCGCTGACCTGCGGCGATGCGTGCCAGGGGTGCCGTGATTGCCGGGGTTTCGCGAGTTCCACTGACCAAACACTGACCACGGCACGGTCGAGCGGACTCGGCACGCTGCGCCGCGCTGGCCTGCATCACAGACCCGGCGCGGCGCCAAGACCTCACCCGTGCACTAGCGACCAGTCATCGAACTTCGACTCGATCCTGGCCAAGCTGGCAGTCGGGCCCTTCGGTCAGTCATCAGCCACCGGCTCGCCAGGACCCTCTCCCCGCGGGCCGAGTGCGCGCACGAGTGATTGCATCGCTGGCAAAGACGCAGGGTCGACACCCCACACTTCAGCGGCTGCGATGTCGACCAGGCTATCCAGGTCCGCCGTCTCCCCACCCGATCCCGCCCGCTCATGCGCTTCCCTACTGAGACCCGCAAGCCTGGCGTGCGTCTCGACCCGCCTGTCGAAGCGCGGAATCGGGACGTACTCAAGCATCGACGGCGTGCCGAACGACTTCCCCGTGGAATAGGATGCCGAGATTGACGTAGCAATTGACGAATTCAACATGGCGCAAACAAAATGTGCCTCATCAAGATCGTCGGTGGCGATGATAGTCGCGACATGTTGGGTGACAACGGTGGTTTCGCCGAGAAATGGGTCCACAGTCCGTCCCACAACCGCGGCAGTGATGCGAGGGACCATTTGTCGCCACATTACCTTGTACCGAGCGAACGTTCCCTCGGACACGTTGTATACACTATAGAAGGCGTCGCCCCGTGCAGCGTCGAAGTATTTCACCATTCCTGAGCGAGCAGCGAGCTTCGCCTCGAACCGCTTCAGGTATCGATATGTTCCTGGCGCCTGGACACGCAGAGTCGTCTCGGGAATTCCCGACTTGGTCCTTGGGTCCTGCGGCACGAGCATGTACGTGCTCGGCTGAGCATGCCATCGCCTTATGTCGCGCGACCGCACGAGCGGGAAGACATAGTCCGCCTCAACGAGGGCGTCGACGGTCTCGACGTCCTTTTCCTTCGCCTCGTTGGCCATATTGCGGACACGCAGGAATCCGTTGGGGGCGGACTCGCGCACCTCCAACCAGTAGATTCCGTTCGCCCAGGTGCACACCCCTGCGAACGCCCGGTAATACGACGGCCCCAAGATGTCCCGGAGTGTGGCATCAACTTCGAGCGGGGCGGTGAGCCAGGGCGACGTCCGCTTGCTCGCGTCGATCGGTGCCGCACCGAGCAGTTCCTCAACGCACGCGCTCCGCACGTTGGCCAATGTAGCTGTGGTGATGTTCGGAATTCTACGGGACCTCTTCCATTTCACGTAACGGACGGGGTATGCAGTCTTCTTACCCTTGTCGATGACGACCAGCGATGTCTGCGTAGTCGCTCCCTCGAAGGGCTGAAGGTCCGTCATATCATGGACTAGCTGAACCGCCAGGTGCGCACCATCTCCGATTTGGAAACGCCTGAAGCCGTCACCGGCCCCCTTCGATTTAAAGAGACTTCGCGTGATTATGAACGTTAGGCGCCCGCCGTTGCGAAGATACGCATCCATGCAGCGATATAGCATCACCGCCGACAGGTCCTTCTTGCCCCCGCCCAAACGAGCCGCGTGGCCCGAAAGCGAGAACAGCCCGTAGCCGGTCCAGAAGGCCTGCGTGGCGGACCGATATTCAGGTGCGAGCGACTGCCAGTTCACCCATGGCGGGTTGCCGACTATGTGATCGAACAACCCGCTTGTGAGTGGAGCGAAAGCGTTGCGGATGATCCGAGCCCAGATCCCATCGCGACCCTCCCGCTTGAGCGTGATGAGCGCTCGGTAGAGGTTGCTGAGCACGCTTCGGCTGAGCTCAGGCACCTCTCCCAGTTCTGCCTCCACCACCTGCATGAATTCGCCGGGAGTGTAGTCGTCGCGCAGACACCGGTCGAGGAGGCCAGTGAGGAGTGGCACTTGCCCAGCATCCACGATGTCCGACGGAATGGTAAAGGTTCCGGCGGACGTTCGCAGTTCGTACTCATGGCCAAGAAGTCCAACGTCCGTCGCCGTCGGCGCAAGAATCGAGTCACACATATAGACCGGGATCTCGACGAGTGGCAACTCTCTCAGAAGCGGGCCGAGAGCAAGCAAGTAGTTGGTTCGCGCAGCGATCACGGCGAGAGGATTCAGGTCGTAGCCCACGATGTCCCGAAGAATCGCCTTGGCGGTCTCGGCAGGCTCAATGCCTGAGTCGCGACCATGAGCGCGGGCTCGATTGATTGCTGCCACAAGGAAGGTGCCGGATCCGCATGCGGGATCCAGTATCCGGCGGCCCGCGCCCATCTCTATCTTGGCTTCGTCTAGGGCCAGCTCTGCGAGCCAATTGGGAGTGTAGTACTCACCAAGGTCATGTCTGATCTGCTTCGGAACGAGCATCTGATAGAGGCGTTTCAGAAGATCCTGCGTGGGCCCGGGGTCCAATACGCCGCTAGCCGGCTCGAAAGTGGCCAGGAGGCGGATCATTTCCCTGATGCTTTCCGAAACCTCGTCGTTCCAGACTTCCAGGTACCAACCGAAGAAGTCTGCCTCAAGGAAGTTCTGAACGGCGAAGTGGGCGAATACTTCGCCAGTCTCGATACGTCGGAGCGCCGAATGGAGGGCTTCGTCCGTAGCGGACGGGAGCGGCGCCAGGAAGGAATCTATCAGCGACTCACGCTGCATTGCGATTAGTTCGGCCGCGAGCAGCTTCATGAGAAGGGCGTAGTAGGTGTGAACAGCGAACAACGTGACTTTGAGCGAGTTGCCTACCGGCACGCCATAGGCGTTGCGCAGTACAGAGGCATGGCGGTTCGCCGCATCGAGATCGACTCCGTATACGATCCCGAAGACTCGATCCCACTCGCGAAACAGGGTGTCGACCCTCGCGTTCTCCGCGTTCTCGCGAAGGGCGCGAACGATCGCGCCGACCGTCCTGGCCGCACAGGGACCCGTCGGACCGAACTGCTGCGCCAGACCCTCGGGTGTGAGCCTGCTCCGATTCGCAGCGCGCAAGTACAGGAGGAACGTCTGGACGCTTTCAGGCGTGATCTCGTGGGGACCGTCGAGGACTGGCGTGACGTCGCCGCCCCAGTCTTCGGCGATCTCGAGTGGCAGGATTCCTTGACCCGGCGCGACGAAGAGCTCGGGTTCGAGGTTCGTGGAACGGGTGAAGCGCAGGAAGAAGATCCGGTGTCCATCGATGCCTACGCCGACGACCCGCTTTAGGCCCTCCCGGGTGGAGCCTGCCTCCGCGCGAAGGTAGCGTTCGAGCTGTTCGGCGGCGTGGGCGACACCTCTCGATGTACTGAGCGCGCCAACCGCCTCGTATTCGACAACCACGCGACCGTAGACGGCATCTGAGCGTCCCGCATGGTTTGCGTAACTCCGCTCGTAGCTAGGGGCGCTGGGCACGCCCAGTCGCCTGAGTGCGTCACCTAGCGCGCTCTCAGCGGCGATACGGAGATCTTCTTCAGATGCAGCCTGCTGGGCCGCCATGTGCAAGCGCCTGGCGAGTTCGGCCGCCACCTCCCTGCTAACGGGCGCGGTCGCAGCGCCTCCGGCTCCATCAGTCGCATCGTCTCGGGGCACCCGTGCAGCGTAGCGAGCGGTGGCCAGTGCGAGGCCAAGGCCCACAGGCCCCGTGGGCGGCGGTTGGCACCGGGTCCGCCTGGGCGCCCACCACTTGTCTCCGGCTAACGCACGACGGGCGACGCGAGAGGGCCGACAAGCCCAATTGCCGGGAGGTGCCAGAAGTGTCCCGGATTTCCTCTCCCTCCGGCACCCCGGGTCGAGTGACGCCTGTCGCGTGCCCCGGGTACTTCGGAACCGAATGCTCGACCCGCGTGCCTCTCGCGCGCAGGAGCGGGGCCCGGGGCGCTGGCCACCAACTGGGCCGGCAACCTACACCGCGCGCTCGGCTGCGTCGACACCGCGGTGCACTTCAGGAAGAAGCTGAGCTCGGGCCCCTCAGGGGCGACCCAGGTCGGCTTGCCGACTAGTTGCCAATCTGCCCCCTCGTCTCGGGGTTTGTGGGCCGCTGCGCGTAGGCCGGTTGAGGGGTCGATGTCGCCTGCCGGCGTCCATCCTGTCGCTGAGCCTGGCCCTTCGCTCTCGCGGGTCAAGCGCCGACTCTTCGAGGTGGCTGGGGACCGTGCTCCGCACGAAGGTCCACGAGCCGTCCCGGGACGGGCGCTGGACCCGCTCCGCTGCGGGCAGGGGGCTCCGCTATCGGATGGATGCCTCAGAGTGTGCCCGACCGTTGCACGCCCGCTCTCGGTTGCCTCCGGGCGGTCGGCTCCCGTGCAGGCGCGGGGCGGGCGTGCGCTGCCGGGGCACCGCGCGCGCCCATCCCCGCATCCCGCCACCGGGGTCCAGACGGGCCCAGGGCTCCCCCAGTAACGTTGCTACTTCAAGTCAAGAGCGCGTCTCCGCCGCGCCGTCGTCTTCACCGTCCGCGAGACGAGCGAGTCGTGATGAACTCCTGAACCAGACCTGACGCGGGTGAGGCGGGTCTGCAAGCCCGGCGCGCTTTCGCGCCTCCGCCTCTGGCATCGGATCACCGCCGGCCATCTCTTCGACCACCCTGATAGCCGCATAGGCAAGATGCTGACTCTCGTTTGCCTTGTGGTACTTGTAGTGAAGGAGCCCGTACCCGGCATCCATAACGAGCACCATGAACCAGATACTCAAGCGGCGCGCCGTGGAACTCGCCCGCCCGTCGTCGCCAACACTGCACGCGGCCTCGAAGCCTTCCCGGACCTGCGGGCTCGACTGTGCGACCAGCCGTTCGACGGCATCCTCGTCCAGTGTGGCCGTGAGCGTATGCGCCAATTCATTGCGCCGCTTGTTGAGGAGCCGGAATGAGTTCGCGGGCCCGGGAGGGATCAGCCCGAAGGCCTCGCAGATGTTCACCTTCGTCGCGAAACGCATGCGATCGAGCCCGAGCAGATCGGGGCGTGGGGCCGCCGTCTCGATGAACCCGTTCAGCACCTTCTCGATCCAGAGGTGCCCCTTGAGGAAGACTTCCAGGGTGCTATCGCTTCCGTCCATCAACCGCTCGAACTCGTCCAGGTCGACGAGCCCGCCGGAGTCTGCATCGTCCATGCATGCATCTTTGCACCGCTGACACTGGCGCACCGTGCGTGTTGAACCGTTGTCACGCTGACCGCGCCCGCACATGCATCCGTTAGGTTGTGATCATGGCAACCGAGGGACAGGCGACTTCGGATGGCCCGTCGCTCTCGCGCGACGATCTGTACCGGGCCGTAGGAAGTATCGCGGCCGCCACGACTCTGCTGGAGTTCGCGTTGGCTGGTGCCGTGTCCTCCCTGACCCAGTCACCTCTGACGTCCATCCTGGTGCAGGGCGAACGCGCCTCAACTCTGACTCGTATGTGTCGGCGCCTGGTGGAGGATGGGATCGGCTCAACAGCACACGACGAGAAGTCCGGTCGCACGGCCCGGCTTGGTCTGCTTTCCTTCGCCGATACCCAAGCGTTCCTCGCCATCCTGAAGCAAGTCGATGCGCTGATTGGCGAACGTGACCACGTCGTTCACTCGATTTGGTTGCCCTCTGATGCTGAAGACACATTTCTGGGGCAGAAGATCACTCGTTCCACACGTGACTCTCGAGAGTGGACGCTCGAGAAGCTGGAGCGTCTCCGACAGAACATCGTTAACGCTCAGGTCGATGTCTTCATTGCGGCCTGGAACGCCACCGCCGACGCGTCCGGAATGCCTAGGACGCCCATACGAGTGGGCGATGCGATCGGATAGTGGCGATCCGGACGAGCGGTCCAAGAGACGCACCGGGTCCAGTGCCACGCCGGGCGTGACGCGCTATCGCGTCAGGGCGGACGTGGCTGGCATGCACGTCTTGGGGTGCCGCAACATCTTGTCGGCTTGGCGGCGGGTGTGAGGCAATCAACATCCGGGTGCATTGGCAACGTGTCGGGTTGCCGACCCTGCTCGCTCCCCTCAGATCGACTTCGCACGGCACCGAGGCCTCCTGAGTTGCTTGGATGCTGCTGACCTTGGAAACGAGGATGGGAGTCATGCCACGAGAGGTGCCACCGCCCTCCGCGTGGCGTCTCCGGCGTTGGCGCGCGGCTCTCGAGGCCCGTACCACGGGCGCCGCCTCGCACTTGCTGCAAGAAGAGTCCTGCGCCCTCTCTTCGCTCCGACAACGCCGCTGTCGCTCGCCGACCGTCTCGCCCGCCGGGGAAGGCCCGAGTCCGACCGCCGCGGGTCACGCGCGGGGGGGGCCTGAGCGAGGTCCTTCTCTGGCGGGCGGCGTGCGCCATGGGCGGACGCCGCCATCCGCCCCCAGGTCTTTCGCACGACAAGCACCTGAACCGCGCGTGTTGGTCGTTTCGCCGCACACCTGCTCTTGAGGGGCAATGGCGGTCGCTGTGCGCGCAGGTGGGGCGGGCGCGGCGTCGGCGTCGTCGGCCCGACGATCAAGGCGGACACGATGAGCGAGACAGAGCGAGAGCGGCGGCGGTTCTACCGGGTCAACGAGGCGGCCGCGATCATGGGCGTCCCGCTGCGTACCGTGTACCACCTGGCGGAGACGGGTCAGATCCCGTGCCGGCGGCTCGGCACGGTGATCCTCGTACCGGTGTCGTGGGTCGAGCGCGGGCTGGCCACCGCGACCCGCCGTCGGCTCGCTACCGGGTCAGAACCCGGTGGGCTCCCGCGGGGTGTAGGGCGCCTCGAGGATCGCGATCTCGTCGTCGGTCAGGTGCACGTCGATCGCGGCGATCGCGTCGGCCAGGTGGAGCGGCTTCGTCGCCCCGACGATCGGTGCGGTGACCACCGGGTTCTTGAGCACCCAGGCCAGCGCCACCTGGGCCATCGGGATGCCGCGGCCCGTCGCCACCTGCTGCACGGCTTCGATGACCGCCGCGTCGCCATCGCCGAAGGTGCGCCGCCCGACCGGGTCGTGGTCGAACCGCGCCGTGTGCTCCCCGACCGGGCGGGCCAGCCGGCCCTTGGCCAGCGGGCTCCAC
>Ga0209538_1000922_pt1 | contig 16101 bp, 16 predicted proteins | sample BarGraNGADG00211_2_FD_184492 | JGI IMG/M metagenome (GOLD analysis project Ga0209538, IMG submission 184492) | Arctic peat soil microbial communities from Barrow, Alaska - Barrow Graham LP Ref core NGADG0004-211 (SPAdes) (version 2) | ecosystem: Environmental > Terrestrial > Soil > Wetlands >... | reverse complement strand
CCTTCCAGCACGGTGGCCATGGCGCCGATTTCCTTGGCGATCTGATAGGCCATCCCTTCATAGACCGTCGCCGCTTCCTGGTTGCCCGCAGCAATCCGGGCTTCGACCTCACGTGCGTCGTTCGTGCCGAGATAGGACACGAGCCCTCCCGTGCGCGTCAACCGCTTGACGACCTCAGCCTCGGTCGCCCCTCCCTCAAAGCACAGACGCACCAGCGAGCACGCGGGAAGCCCTCCCGCACGTTCGGGCGAGAACGGCCCTTGCTCGTTGGCGTTGTTCACGTCGACGATGCGTCCGTGGCACAGGGGTGCAATGGAGATGCCTCCGCCCAAATGCGCCACGATCATGTTCATCTCGTCCAAGGCCTTGCCATGAGCCTTCGCGATGTTGTAGGCAACCTTCCGGATGTTGAGCGCATGGACGAGGGACCGCCGCAGAAGTTCCTTGAGACCCGAGATGCGGGCCACGTCCTCGAACTCGTCAACCGACACGGGATCAGCAATGTAACAGGGGATATCTGTGCCTTCCAGCAGACGATGAGCAATCAACGCTCCCAGATTAGAAGCATGTTGTGCAATGCGGGCTTCGAAGCAGTCGCGCAGCATACGGTCGTTGACAGCATAGATGCCCGCGGATACGGGATGCAGGATACCGCCGCGTGCTATGACGGCTTTGAGTTGTTCTGCCTGCACACCGTGACGCGCAAGAAAATTCGCCACAGTCTGTACGCGCATCTCCAGCTGGTCTGAAATCCGGGCAAACGGCGCCAGTTCCACAGCGGAATAGTCCAGCGACTCCTGCGCGAGCACATTTTCCCCTTCGTACAACGCTACTTTTGTAGACGTAGAACCAGGATTGATCACAAGAATCATATGGGGCACCTCTTGCATGAATGACTAGGGAAACAAAAACTCGCGGGCGTTGGCCAGAGCGACCTCGGACACCTGGTCACCTGACACCATTCGCGCTAGCTCGCGGACACGCTCCTCGCCCGTGACGCGGTGCACTTCCACTGTGGTGGCATCCTCGCTCTGCTCCTTGGAGATGACGAGGTGCGTTCCAGCCTTGGCCGCGATAGTGGGCAGATGGGTGATGACGATGACCTGGCGATGCATGCCAAGGCTGCTTAGCTTGCCGGCAACTGCAAGCCCCGTTTCGCCACCGATGCCGGCATCCACCTCGTCGAACACCATGGTAGGAATCTGGTCGGTCTCGGCGAATATCGTCTTGAGCGCTAGCATGACGCGCGAAAGCTCTCCGCCGGATGCGATTTCTCTGAGAGGACGCAGTCCCTCTCCCGGGTTGGGAGCAATAAGGAACTCGACCACGTCCAGACCCGTCTCAGATGCCTTGAAACGCTCATCACCAATAGCGATACCCTGCTCGTCGACGCTCTGCTCGATGGAACAGACGAACCGGGCATTGGACATGGCCAGCTCAGCAAGCTGTTCCTCGACCTTGCGTGCAAGGACGGGCCCCCCCTGCTTGCGTTTCGCCGTCAGTGACGCGCCGATCGTCGAGAGTTCGATTTCCAGCTGCGCTATGTGGCCACGCATGCCGGCCTCGTCGCCCGCCCGCTCGTGGCGTTCATGCAGCTTGCCGTCGACCTCCGTCCAAAATGCAAGCAGACCGTCGAGGTTCTTGTGATACTTTTCCTCGAGTCTGGCGATAGCGTCCAGCCGCTCAGTCACCTGCGCCAGTCTCGCGTCATCCAGCTCAAGCCTGCTGAGATAGTCGCTCAGAGCCGACTCAGCTTCCTTGAGACTCGCCTGCGCCCCGTCCAGCAGGGATCCCACATCGTTCAGCCGGGGGTCGATCGAGCACAGGGCATCGATGGTGTGGTGCAGTCTGCCGACCTGCCGCACGATCCCTTCGCTGTCCCGGGATTCGTCTCCGACAAGGGCGGCCGACGCCTGGCCCAATTGCTCCTGCAGCTCACGGACGTTCTCCAGAAGCCGCTGTTCTGCGATGAGCAGGCTGTCCTCCCCGGCCCTCAGTTGCGCATGCTCAAGCTCTTCCGACGCGAACTCCAAATAGGAGGTCTCAGTGTCCCATTCTGCCCGGCGGGTCTCCATCTGCTCCAGCTCACGGCGTGCGGCGCGTACCTCCGCGAGTCTCGTACCAAAGAGCTCCCGCGCAGACTCGGTGTCATGTCCCAGAAAAGAGTCGAGAAGCTGGATATGATTCTCACGTACCAGCAACGACTGTGGTTCGTGCTGCCCATGGACATCCACAAGATGCTCGCCGAGCAGTCTAAGCGTACTGATGGGCACAATGCGTCCGTTGATGCGATACTTGTGCCTGCCGGTGCGGTCCACCTCGCGGGTTGCCACGACGGTCACGTCATCGTCCGTCACGAGGTCTCCCAGCATATCCCGCAGCGAACAGGCACGCGGAAGCGCGAACTCGGCATCCAGTCGCAGACTGTCCGCCCCCACGCTGATGAAGTCACTGGTCAGCTTGCCCCCCAGCACTGCGCTGATTGCTCGCACGAGGATAGTCTTGCCCGCGCCCGTCTCGCCCGTAATGACATTCAACCCGTCATCGAATGACACGTGAACGTCGTGGGCAATGGCCAGATTGTGGATGTCCAGTTCCAGCAGCACCGTCAGCCACCCCAGTGGAACTTGGCGCCGAGGACCTTGTAAAAGTTCTTCTCGCGCAACCGGATGATAGCAACATCCTGGGGGTATCTCTTCACGCAGACCGTGTCAAAGCTGTGGATGTCGCCGACACGCTCTCCGTCACGCATGAAAGCCGCCTTGTCTCGCGACGGCTTCACTTTGATAGTGATCTCACTGCCTGCCGATACGACCAGAGGCCTCGACGTGAAGTCATGTGGCGCAAGGGGAGCGAGCACAAGTGCTTCGACGGTGGGGTCGACGATAGGGCCTCCGGCGGACAGGGAATACCCTGTCGAACCGGTAGGTGTGCACACCATGATGCCGTCTGCTGTGATCTGCCCTGCGCGCACGCCATCGATGAAGACCTCGAACGTGAGGATCTTGCCCGTTAGCTCCCGGACCACCAGAATCTCGTTGATGGCCGTCGTATCGAGGATTTCCCGACCTTCGCGCACGACGCGGGCCTCGAGGACGAGACGATGCTCCACGGTGTACGTATGCGCGAGGACAGCGTCAAGCGACGCATAGATCTCGTTCTCTTCGACGTCCGTGAGAAAGCCGAGAGAGCCCAGGTTGATGCCCAGGACGGGCAAACTGAGCTGGGTGCTGAGCCGTGCGGCGCGCAGGAAGGTCCCGTCGCCACCCAAGCTCAGAATGAAGGAACCGTCCGCCGCTCCCGACGGGATAGTAGACAAGTCGTCCCTGGAGGTCACGCTGACGACCTCGACCCCCTTGCCTGTCAGATATGGCCGAATCTCGCACTCGAGTTCGCGTGCATCCTTCGAGTCCCCGCGGAAGTAGACGATGCTCTTCATCACGCTGTACAGTGTACGACGGATGTGCGAGGCTTCAAGCCGCTACCGCCTGTCTGCCCCAGCCAGCAGGGCTTGCGCCGCACGCGCCAGTCCCTGTGCGTCGAGCTGATAGGCAGCCAGGAGGTGTGCCCGCTTGTCTTGGCCAGGAAACGCGTCGGGAACACCACACCGTTCGATGCGCGAGATATTCATCCCGGAATGGACGAGCGCTTCCACGACTGCGTCGTAGACGCCCGTGGAACGCGTCGTTTCTTCAACGAGCAACACTGCCCGGCAGGCGCCGGCCAGTCGTGTGAGGAGATCAATGTCCAGCGGCTGGGCAAAACGCAGGTCCACAACACACGCTTGGACTCCATTGCCTGCAAGGATCTTCCGGGCTTCCAGCGCCGACCGAAGCACCGGCCCCAGCGAAACAATGGCAACATCACTCCCATCCGCGACGATGACACCAGTCCCGGGAATCATGGGAGGACGCTCACCAAGCTGTTCACTGAGGTCGTAGGCAACGTCCTTGGGATACCGGATGGCAAACGGCCCCGTGGCCGCGGCAGATAGTTCCAGCATACGCACCAGGTCCACCCGGTCGCCCGGGGAACACAAGGTCATGCCGGGAACGCTCTTCAGAAAGCCGACGTCGAAGACGCCCTGATGGGTCGGCCCGTCGTCGCTGACCAGTCCAGCCCGGTCAATCGCGAACCGCACGGGCAGACCGCTGATGCCGACATCGTGGACGATCTGATCATACGCCCGCTGGAGGAACGTCGAGTAGACTGCGACATACGGCTTGTAGCCTCGACTGGCCAACGACGCTGCCATGCCGACAGCATGCTGCTCGGCAATGCCGACATCATAGCAGCGATCGGGAAAGCGCCTGGCAAACCCGGCAAGCCCGGTGCCATCCATCATCGCAGCCGTGATGGCGACGATGCGGGGGTCTGTCTCCGCAAGCCGTATCAACGTGTCGCCAAATACGTCGGAGTAGGTCGGTAAGGACTTCTCCCCCTTGCTCAGCCCATTCTCGATGATGAACGGCGCCACGCCATGGAATTGAGACGGCTGCCGTTCGGCCAGCTCGTATCCCTTGCCCTTGACGGTCACGACCTGCAGGACGACAGGCTGCTGGATATCCTTGACCATATCGATCGCTTCAATGAGTTTGCCGATGTCATGTCCATCCACGACCCCGAAATACCGAAAACCCAACTCCTCGAAGAAGATCGTGGGGAGGTACAGCCGTTTGAGCAGCGTTCTCAGCCAGCGAAGCCCATGTCCCACCAGCGGAGACTCGCGCGCGCGCAGGTACCATGCACGCGTCCGCAGCCGGTTGAGTGCCCACGCCATGCCTCCCACGGAGCGGGAGATGGACATGTCGTTGTGGTTGAGGATAACCAGGCACTGGCCGTGCGCCCGTCCGAGGTTGTTGAGCGCTTCCAGGGCCATGCCGCCGGATAAGGCGCCATCGCCGATGACCGCGACCACACGCTGGTTCCCGCCGTCCAGGTGCCGCGCCGCAAGGAGACCTGCTGCTATGGACAGCGACGTCGAGGCGTGTCCCGCCAGGAATGTGTCATACGGGGATTCATTGGGATTCACGAACCCGCTGATCCCCCCACATTGCCGGAGCGTGCTGAACGACTTGTAGCGGCCGGTGAGAAGCTTGTGCGTATAGCACTGGTGTCCCACGTCCCAGACCAGCTGGTCTGTCGGCGTATCCAGCGTCATGTGGAGTGCAATGGTCAGCTCGACGGCTCCCAGATTCGACGCAAGGTGTCCACCGTTGATCGAGCACGTGTCGAGAATGACCTGCCTGCATTCGGCCGCCAGCGTCCGCAGCTGCGGGATGTCCAGTCCCCGGATGTCGGCAGGAGAGGAGACGTGCTCGAGAATCAACTCCGAGCCTTCTCCGCAAGAAGGTCGACAAGCCCCGTCAGGAAGTCTCCACCGCTGTCCAGCGCCAGCGCGGACTCACGAGCGCTCGCCAGATACTGCAATGCCTTCTCCCTGGCGTCAGCGAGCCCCAGCGCGGTCACATAGGTCGCCTTCCGGTTCTTGACGTCCTGGCCGGCAGTCTTACCGGTCTGCGCTTCGGTCGCACTGGCGTCCGCGATATCGTCCACGATCTGGTACGCCATGCCAAAGCTCTCACCAAATGCTCGCAGCCTGCCCATGTCAGCCTTGCTGGCACAGCCGAAGATGCCCCCCAGCAGCACTGAAGCCTGGATAAGTGCAGCGGTCTTGTTCTTGTGGATGTACTCGATCGTACCCAGCTCGACGTGTTCGTCGCTGGAGGTGATGATGTCCATCGCCTGCCCGCCGACGAGGCCCTCTGCACCCGCCAGAGCGGCCATCGTCCGTACCGCCTCAAGGCACCGCTCGGCGCCGAAGGCGACGACCATCTGCGCGGATGAAAGCTCCTCGAACGCCAGGGTCAGCAGTGCGTCGGAAGCCAGAAGCGCCATGTCGTCGCCGTGGACCTTGTGCGTCGTCGGCTTCCCTCGTCGAAGGTCGCTGTTGTCCATCGACGGCAGGTCATCCTGAATGATGGAGTACGCGTGTACCATTTCGATGGCAGCGAGGACCGGTTTGATGCGCTCCCTGTCACGGGTGCATGCCTCATAGACAGCAAGACACAGAGCAGGCCGGACACGCTTGCCCGGCGAAAGCAGCGCATAGGACATCGCTGCATGCATGACAGATCCCTGAAGCGGAGCAAGGCAGTCAGCCAGCACTCCGTCGATGTAATGCGCTTCCTCGTTGAGATGGTCCCTGATGTCCATGTCAGCTCCCTTCCATCTACCCGGAACGATCTGTGATCGTGTAGTCGACGCGGTCCACAGATGAGTAACGGCTCCCTTGCCTGAGCACTTCCACCAGGCGCAAGAGCCGCTGTTCGTCGCCCGATGCGATTACATGTACAGTCCCGTCATCCATGTTGTCGGCTCGGACGTCGATCCCCAGCTGGGCGGCCGTCTGCTCCACGAAGTACCGAAACCCGACCCCCTGCACGACGCCAAACACGTCCGCAACCAGATTCTTCATGGGCGCCCGCTCGGTCAGTCCCCCGCGCCTCCGACACCACGCAGGACACCGTTCACGAAACTCCCGGACTCAGCGCCGCCGAACTCTTTGGCCAGTTCAACAGCCTCATTGGCCGCAATGGCCGTCTTGATCGGAGGCTTGCCATACTTCATCTCGAAAACGGCGATCGAAAGAATCACGCGGTCCACAACAGCGACCCTGTCGATGCCCCAGTGCTCCGTGTGTGCGCCCACTTCAGCCAGAATGACGTCCTGATGAGCCTGGACTCCCTGAATGAGCTTGAGCGCGTACGCCTGCACGAGTGGGGCCTCATGAGCATACATGTCGAACGTCTGGTCATACGAGACGTTGCCCTGCGCCAGACTGTACAGGACCTGCAGCGCTATCTCCCGCGAGCGCCGGCGGTTCTGAACCCTCTGAGTCGTCGCCATGCGTCAGGCCCGCACGTCGGCGATATGGACGTTGACCTCCTGGATGTGATATGGAGTGGAGGCTTCAACTTCCTTGGCGACAGCACCCCGCACACTGCCGGCAAGCTTTCGAAGGTCCGTCCCGAACCGCCCGACGATGAACACGTCGAGCATCAGCTCAAGGCCGCTTCGCGTGATGCTCACGCCATGGGGCTCGTAACCCTCGCGGTCCCAGAATGGAAAGTGCTCCTTGAGACCCTTCCACATCGACACCACGCCCTCGATGGACAGACAGGCGTGGACGATGAGAGATTCCAGTGCAGCGTCGGTGATAAGGACTTTGTCCATAGGCTTATTTGACCCTCTCGAGGTACTCTCCGCTTCGCGTGTCGATGCGGACTTTGTCGCCTTCATTGACGAACAGCGGAACCAGGAGCGAGAACCCAGTCTCGATTTCCGCGGTCTTGTTGGCGCCCGTAGCAGTATCACCCTTGATACCAGGCTCAGTGTGCGTGATAACCGCGTCGATGAACGTGGGCAGCTCAACGCTTACTGGTTTCTCCAGGAAGTAGACGACGTCGACCACGATGTTCTCGAGAAGGTAGTTGATGGCATTACCAAGGTCACCCTTGGTCAGGCCGATCTGCTCGTATGTCGCGGAGTCCATGAAGGTGTAGACGCCGTCGGTATCGTACAGGTACTGCATCTTCTTGTGCTCGAGATATGCGCTCTTCACCTTCTCCTCGGGACGGAATGTCTGTTCGACGATGTTGCCGCTCATGAGGTTCTTCATCTTGAGGCGGACAAACGGAGAGCCCTTGCCCGGCTTGATATGCGTGAACTGAATGACGGCAAACGCCTGACCGTCTATCTCAAACGTGACACCTGTGCGCAATTCATTGGCGGAAATCAACGTCTAACCTCCTGGGACTCGGCTGTCAATCGTGGCTATTGTACATGTCAACAAGCGCTGCGTCAAGCGTTCACGCCCTCGGCACCGCCACACTCGGGGGCACTCAGGGGAGAACCAGTTCCTTGGGCAGCTCCGTCAATGACTCGAACCCAGTCGCTGTCACGATGACCGAATCCTCGATGCGCATGCCGTAGCGTCCAGGAAGGTAAACACCCGGTTCACAGGTAACAACCTGTCCCGGTTCGAGCACCGTGTCGGTCCCCTGGGACAGGCGAGGCGCCTCATGAATCTCGAGTCCCACGCCATGTCCCAGGCCATGTGTGAAGTACTGCGCCAGCCCGCTGTCGCCGAGCCTGCCTCTCACGGCGGTGTCGACGGAACGGGAGCTCACGCCCGCCTTGATGCAGTCAAGACCCAACTGCTGTGCTCCACGCAGTTTTTCATACACGTCGAGCACATCGGCGGGCTGTTCGCCGAGCGCGATGGTCCTGGTGCAATCGCTCATGTACCCTTCGTAGTTGACGCCGAAGTCGATGACGATGACCTCGCCGTTCTGGATGACCTTGCCGGAAGCGATCCCATGCGGCAGTGCCCCACGAGCGCCCGACCCGACGATGGTCGAGAAACTGGTACCTTGGGCGCCCGCCTTGCGCATTTCGTATTCCAGCAGAGCGGCCACGTCGTTCTCGGTCATGCCGGCCTTCAACTGACCGATCATCGCCGTGAAGGCCTTGTCCGCCACACGCCCCGCAGCACGCATCAAGTCAAGCTCCTGGGCATCCTTGACGATGCGCATGCCTTCCACCACGCTCTCGGTCGGGACCATGGTCACCGCCGGGAACGCGGCACGCATCTGCTCCGCCTGGACGAAGGAAACGCGTTCCTTCTCGAACCCGAGCCAATGAGCATGGCCTGCGACCAGCAAGTTCGCAATCGACTTGCTGAAGTGCCCAGCGTACTCGATGACGTCGACCCAGGGACACTCTTCCTGCGCCTGCGTCGTGAACCGGCCGTCGACGACAAGGTGCATGCTGTTCCGGAGCGCCAGGAGGTACCCCTCTTCGCCCGTGAAACCGGTAAGATACCGCATGCTGGGTGCCGCAAGCGTGAAGAAGGCGTCCACGTTCGCGCCCGCTATGCGCTCTTGCAGCTGTCGGATCCTGTTGCCATAGTACTCATTTTCCATGGTTCATCTCCTCGTGTCTGTGCTATTCGAATGGATTGGTCTTGCCTGTCTCGCCAGGGATCGGCTGAGGCGTCACGGTCAGGAACGTCTGCCTCGCCTTGAGCTGGATGTTGACCATGTCCAGGTTCTTGTGCTGAGCCAGCTGGAACACCTGAGGCGCCGGAGGCGTGATATTCGTCTGCCCCATGCGAGGCAGGAAGTAGAAATTCCAGACGGAGAAAACGGCCAGGAGGATCACGATGAAGATCCATGTCCCCGCCGAAATTTTGATTCTGGGCTGCTTCCGCGGGCGCGGCGCAACCTTCTTGCCCGCCGGAACCGCCTCAACGTTGGCCTTCCCTACTGCTTTCTGTGCCATCACACGCCTCCTATTGCTGCTTTTCCGGTTGAGGAGCCGGCGCTACAGGAACCGGCGCACCGACGATCGTCGCATCAGGGCTCAGGACCATCCACGCAGTCATGGAGCAGGTATACGGGTTACCCTGTCCGGGCAGTCCGAGGGCGCCGTGCGAGACGGTCAGGTTCGAGGAGACCATAACATACTTGAACTTCGTGCGGAACGTCTCCTGGAACCGTCGCATGGTCCAGTAATCATTGGCGGTGAAGTTCATCGTGACGCCGACGGTCTTGGCAAGCTTCACCTCCGCCGGCTGAGCGGCAGCGCCACCCTGGCCCATGGAGGCGTCCGAAATCTGGATGCTGGTATACGTGATGCCGCCGGCCTTGCCGACCGCCTGAAGGTCGAGCAGAAAGCGTGTGTGTTCGTGCTGGTCGAATATCACGGGCGTGACCTGTGCAAGCTGGTCAATCCAGACCGAATAGGCTTCGTTTTCCCTCACGAATGCCTCGTGCAGCCGCTGGACCTCCTTGAGCGTGGACAGCTTCGCGTCAGCCTGCGTGACCTGATCGCGCAGGCCCCGGAGCTGGACGAGCTGAGGGCTGAGCCCGTAGCGGTAGGAGAAGAAGCAGATGATGCCGAGCAGAAGGATCACGACGACAAGTTTGACCGGAATGTTCCTACCCATTCTTGCCTCCTCCCACCCATGTCAATGTCAGGTTCATGGTCGCCTGCGCCTGCAGTCCCTGGACCACCGCGCCCGCCGCATAGGGCACCTGGTAGCCGTCGATATGCACATCCTTGAACTTCGGATCTGCACTGAGCGCATTGAAGTAGCGCACCAGGTCGACGAACTGATTACTGGTGACCGAGAGTACGACGGTCCCGGGGAGCGCCGTGATGTCCGTCTGGGTCAGGGTGCATGCCTTGGGCAGGTCCTTCGCAAGGTCATCCAGGAGCTGGTTCGTATTGACCTGCAACTGCACGGCCGTGACGAGGTTGGTTTCCATCGCCATGGAACGCTGGGCGAGCGCCCTGTTGAGATCGAGCAGTTTCTGCTCGCTGCCGAGAACGGCAATCTGCGTGTTGAGATCGGCCAGATGGTTTGTCGTCTGCGTGACGATCCACCTGGCATAGCCATATGTTGCTGCGAGCACGACCAAGACTGCAACCACGACGAAGATGAGCGTCCTGTCCTCGCGGGTGAGTTGCGTCTGTCTCCGCCTCCGTGCCTGTGGAACAAGGTTGATCGTAATCATCAGAGTGCTTCCGAACCAGGGCGATACGTCAGCAGGCTTTCGCCGGCTTCGACAGGCTTGGCCTGCTTCCGGCCAGAGCGCTTTCTGGCAGCCGCCGCCTCGAACTCGCGGAGCGAAAGGCCCGTAGCCACACTGAACATGGGAGCCATCTCATTGAGATAGGATTCGGCAAACATGCTTGGGTCGTACTTGGTAACATCGAGCAGCAGACGGTTTAGCTCGACCGTGAACCCAGTCGACACTTCGATATAGTCGGCGATGCCCTTAAGGTTGGCGGTACCACCCGACAGGATCAGGTGCAGGGGGCGGTCGCTTTCGAACCGTGTCGTATAGTAGTTGAGCGAACGGTGGATCTCGAGGACCAGCTCGTCGATGACGGGCAGGGCTGCGGACGTGGCGTGTTCTGCCTCGGTTCCGGCTTCGAGATTGGCATCCGGATCCACATTGACGGACTCCTGCTTCAGTTCTTCTGCGCGCTCTGTGTTGATGCCCAGAGCCGACGCGATCGCCTGCGTGATCCGCGCGCCTCCAAACGGGATCATGCGCGTGAGCCGGATCATGGACTGATCTGCAACATTGATGGACGTGATGGTCGACCCGATGTTGACCATGACGATCGTCTTTGCGTCCAGATCGGGTCGCTTGTACGCAACATAGTCCACCAGGCGCAACTCCGCAAAGGGTTCCACCTCGATGAACACCGGCTCCAGCTGGGTCTTGCGGATGACGCCCACGAGGGCATTGACGATATCCAGGGGAACCACGGCGACCAGACAGTTGGCCTTGATGCCACCTTCGCCCGTCTGAGATCGGGACAGCACCTGGTAGTCGAACATCGCCTCCTCGATGGGATAGGAGATCTGCTTCTCCATCTCCCACTTTACAATGTCGCCCAGAGGCTGGCGGGGGATCTCATCCACGGTGACCTGCTTCACCGTCACCAGCTGGCCCGAGACCGAAGCCGACACCCGCTTGCCCACAAAGGAATGCAGCGAGAGCAGAGAGCCGAGCGCCTCACTCATACCCTCGCTCTTCGCGATCTTGCCTTCTTCGATGGACCCCTCGGGGGTTGGAACAACGCCGAAGTTGATAAGGCTCACTCCATTCTTGTCTGGTTTGAACTGAGCCACCTTGATGCTACTCGACCCAATATCTACTCCAATGATCGGTGTTGCTTTGTTTCCTAGCCCAAACACAGGGTGCCTCCTTATGCGCTCGACCGTCGGACTTCTACCTGTGGAACAGGGTTGTCATGTACCAGGTAATCAGGTCATTTCCCGCAACAGCTGCGACGTATGCGCCCACAGCCATAGCGGGACCGAAGGGCATTGAGTCTTTTCCTTTCTTCTTGAAGAACACCATGAGAACAATCCCTGCAGACGCCCCGATGATGAAGGCCAGCAGCAGAAAGACGACAGACAGCCGCCAGCGCAGGAATGCGCCGAGCATGAGTCCCAGAGTTGCATCACCCCAGCCCATGCCACCTCTCGAGAACAGGATAATCAGCGCAAACAGGCTGGCGCCGATCGCCGCACCACCTGCAGCTCCCAGCAAACCATGCCATCCTGCAAGCGCGCCGAAGACCAGACCGATGACGGTCCCGGGCAGGACGACCGCGTCGGGTACGAGACCCGTCTCAACATCGATGATCCCGACCGCTAGCGCAAGGACTGTCATGATAGCGAACTTCAGGGCATCGAAACTCCACCCTAGACCCCAGCCCAGACCGACAAACAACAAGCCGGTACACACCTCGGTCCAGAGGTACCGAGCACCAATCGCCGCATGACAGTACCGGCAACGCCCGCGCAGAAACACATAGCTCCAGACCGGGACAAGGTCGAGGGCACCCAACTGATGACCACAGGCCGAGCAGACGGACCGTCCCTTGACCCACTGTTCATCGCGCGGTATCCGATAGGTGAGGACGCCGACGAAACTCCCCATAAATGTGCCGGCTATGAAGCAGACGGCAAGGTACACCACCTCGGGAACGACGCCCAGCAAGGCTGTCACAGGCAATCCATCCTCTCAACACTCCTTTGTACGTCCAGTACAGCATCTTACGATCTCTGAACGCTGCATGTGTCTTCTAATCGTCGTTTAGTATAGCACACACCGCCGCTAGTTGTACATAGTTTGGACAACGAGATGCAAAATGCAAGACCAGAGCCGCACCCCGGATATGGAAAAGCCCCCTGAAGAGGGGGATGGGCGGAGAAGGGCGGATAGAGATTGGTCTCCTATTTCATAATAAGGATATTTCGTCAAAGGTACCGTCAGCAAAATCTATAAATATAAGACGGTTACGAACCGGAGTCCCGATCCCCGTAATTATTTTTATCGCTTCCTGTACTTCCCAGGCGGCAATTACCGCCGCAGTTGCCGCGGGATTGCCTGTATACGTTTCAATCCCGCATCCGTTTTCATCGGTGGATAATCCCCAAATATCGTTAAGCCCTTTATCTCCCGGAAAGATGGTCATCAGTTGACCACTGAAACCGGCGATAGCTCCGTGAACAAAGGGAATTTCCAATTCATCACAGGCACGGGCTACAATCCGGCGGGTTTTCAAATTGTCCAACCCGTCAAGCACCACGCTTGCATCTATTATTATTTCTTTAATGTTCTTGGAATTAATGGTTTTATTAACGGCGGAAATCACAACGGCGGAATTGATTTTCTTAACCCGCGCAGCCGCAACTTTAACTTTGGATTTCCGCAGATCACTCTCTATGGCTATTATCTGTCTGTTAAGATTGTTTTCCGCAAATTCGTCATTGTCAATGATAACTAAGTGACCGACACCCTGTCTGGCGAGTAATTCTATTATTGTTCCCCCTAGGCCACCCGCTCCACAGACGGCAACCGTGGAACGAAGCAGTTTTAACTGCCCTTCAATGCCTATTGTGCCTATGTTGCGCAAATAGCGGATGGGAACTACATTGTTTTCGAGACAGAAAGTCTCGACTTCCCGGCGGGTAACTTTTTTTTTGGAGGAAATAAGCCGAACACTTTGCAGGTCTATGACCCGCATTTTCTTCTTGTCGGGCGTCACTAAACTCTTGCAGAGCTTACGAATCAATATATCAACGGGTTGACCTTTGGCCAGATTCAACATCCTCTTCTCAACCACCGGCTACTCTAGGCAACAAATCGAGCTTGTCGCCATCTTTAAGGGTTATTGTATTCAACGACTTTATGTTTGTGCCGTTGAGCAGGATATTACTGTTATCCCAAATGGACCGCTTTTTACCAGCTCCAATGGACTTAATCTTTTTCTCAAATACGGGGCCAAAATTAGTCTCCACATAATCTCTGGCATCGTCAATACTATCTACATTGACGGTTACAGTTCGTGCCCCTAAGAAAATCCTCCAGGGACCGATGAAGTTGATATTAATTGTAGGCAACTACGTTACCCATTAATAATGCCTCCAAGAGCCTTTGCTATTCCCACTGAGCTCTATGCTACAACTATTCAGCCCTGATGGATGCGGCGATTTCCGGCATACCGAGGCTCTCCAGGCGTTTTTTCGAAGGTTTACCGGTAGCTTTGTTCCAGTCTCTAACTGCATAATACTCAGGCAGCATCTTCCCCATGTTGGGTACATGGCCTTCCTGCCCGCCATCGGGAATCGACCTTATGGCCAGTTCCGGCAATACATCGTCTTTGGCGGTGACGCCCAGCTTGCAGGACAATGCGCGCTGCAACTGGAAAGTGCGTTCCCCGGCCTTCAATAGTTCATCCACGGTCGTATTCCAGCCGGTAGCGGCATTAACCATGCCGATCATTAAGTTAAACGGTATCTGGGCGAAGTGACAGAAGCCGAGGTTATCGGTCAGTGCCCGGAAGTTCTGCCCTTTTTCAACCCCCGCGGCCTTATCATCGGCAAAGCGGTCGGTGATTTCCAGCCCCAGATCGGGATGGCTTGTTCCGCCGTCCACCTGATAGGCATCATTCTTATTATGATCAGCGCCGCGCGCGGCAGTGGCGTAAACCAGGCCCATGGAATGATACGCCCGGGGATCGTGCATGGGAAATTCCAGTCCTTTGCACTGGACGGCTTCTCCCGCTGGACGACTGTATTGTTGTGCCATGCGTTTGGTTCCGCCTGCCAGCACGGCGCCGAATCCCTGATTTTTGCCGATCAGATGCAGCAGTTCGATTGCCGCATCCGTATTACCCCAGGTGAGTTTAAGCCCGTCGGTGTCCTTTTCGTTAATTACTCCCAGGTTATAAAGATAAAATGCGTAGCCCGCGCTAGCACCGCTGCTGATCGAATCAAACCCGTACCCGTTACAAAGCTCATTAATATATACAGCGGTGGACATATCCAGATCCAGCCCCATCATTGCGCCCCAGGCCATCAGCGTTTCATACTCGGGGCCTTCGACTTTATCATACAGATACTTTCCTTCTTTGATCGCCAGCACCTTGCGGCAACGGATAGGGCAGCCGTAGCAGGCGGTATTTTCGATCTGATATTTCTCCAATTGCTCGGCGCCGCTTATTTTTGTTGATTCCGGCATAGTCGGAGCGGTGTAATATCTGGTCGGCCCGTCGCCATAGGATATGGCGGAATCAATCCAGCCCGCCGTGCCGGTTTCGTGCATGATCATGGACAGAAAACCTTCCTTGACCTCGTTCATGGCCTGCTTTGCGGTCTCGCGGAATTCTTCCGGCAGAGCCATAGGCAGCTTCATCTTTCCGCGCACCGCAATCGCCTTGACCTTCTTTGAGCCCATTACGCAGCCCAGTCCCGCCCGGCCCAGGCAGTGGCCCCATTCCGACATAATATTGCCGTAGAGCACCAGGTTTTCCGAGGCGGGGCCGATACAGGCCACCTGCACGCGATTATCGCCTTGTTCCTTCTTGATTTCTTCCTGAGTCTTGTAGGTATCCTTCCCCCAGAGATGGCCCGCATCCTTAATTTCAGCCACGCCGTCCTTGATGTAAATATAAACCGGCCGGGCGGACTGGCCCTGGAGGATAATGCCGTCGTAACCGGCATTCTTGAGCTCGGCGCCGAACCAGGCTCCGGCATTGGCATCAGCGTAATACCCGGTGTAGGGGGACTTAGTAGCACCGCCCCAGCGGCTGACGCTGGGGCCGCTCGTGCCGTTGAGGAGACCCGGCATCAGGATAAGAGGGTTATCCGGACCCAGAGGATCGGTTTTCTCATCGACCATGTCGTAGAGGTAACGCGCGGCCAGACCGGTGCTGCCCAGAAAATCGCGCGCATACCTTTCATTGAGTGGTTCATCTCTAAGCGTTCCGTGGGTAAGATCGGCAATCAGTACCCTGTTGTGGTATCCGTTCATGGTCTCCTCCTTTTATTTATTTGTAGTATCTTTAGAAATCAATGCTCTTGCCTGCGTAGGTATACGTGAAGATCCTGCCCAGATCTTCCTCGCCAGGAATGCGAGTTACGGTCATGGTCATAACCTCATTTAACGCCCTTTCGATCAGCCTCGGTATCTCTTTTTCATATTCAGCCTGACCGACGCCGCAATC
>Ga0209538_1000917_pt1 | contig 16133 bp, 16 predicted proteins | sample BarGraNGADG00211_2_FD_184492 | JGI IMG/M metagenome (GOLD analysis project Ga0209538, IMG submission 184492) | Arctic peat soil microbial communities from Barrow, Alaska - Barrow Graham LP Ref core NGADG0004-211 (SPAdes) (version 2) | ecosystem: Environmental > Terrestrial > Soil > Wetlands >... | reverse complement strand
GAACCATTGCGAGCCTGTCTGGTCGGTGCCACGCAATCAAACGTATCAATGCCGTATTGAACGCCCAAGAAAAGATCAGCCGGTTGTGAACCCAAACCAAGCAGATGACGAGGCTTGCCTACAGGCAAAATCTCGTTAATCCACTTAATAACTGATGGAATTTCTTCCGGCCCAAACACACCACCAATACCATAACCGTCAAAATCGCGCTGACCGAGAAATGAGGCACTCTCCTTTCGAAAATCTTCCTCACGCGCGCCTTGTACCACCCCGAATAGTGCCTGTAGATTTTCGCCACGCGCTATGTGTTCATCATTCAACTCATTATGTCGTTTGAGCGAACGGTCCGCCCAAGCGTGAGTCCGATCCATTGCCTTTTTGATATATTCACGACCAGCCAACGGTGATGTCAATTCATCAAAGCTCACATGGATATCAGCACCAATCGCATGCTGCAATTCCATTGATATTTCTGGATTCAGGAATAATTTTTTGCCATCCAGATGCGACCGGAAATGCACGCCTTCATCTGTTACTTTGGCAAGCTGAGAAGCAGAATGAACTGCCTGTGATGCATCACCCTTTTCACTGTGGCTCGTCGCATCAATGCCCTTTTTGTAGGCCATACCAAGTGAAAATACCTGAAAACCACCGCTATCGGTAAATGTGGGACGATCCCAATTCATAAATTTATTGATACCGCCGGCTGCTGCAATTACCTCAGCACCAGGCCGAAGCATTAAATGATAGGTGTTCGCCAGTATAGATTGGCCGCCAAGTTGAGCCACTTGTTCCGAGGTCAAAGTCTTGACAGTAGCTTTGGTGCCACCCACGATAAAGGCTGGTGTTTCGATAGTGCCATGGGGTGTCTCTATCACGCCTACACGCGCCAAAGTACCATCAAGCTCTTTGCTTATAGAAAATGTCAGGGCTTTTTTCATCTACACCGATATATACTTTTGAACTTTGCCGCTATTAATTACGCCATCCAAGGCTTTCGTAAACGCCGTCAAAGGTATCTGAATATATTCATAACTCACCTTGGTGTCATTGATATCAAGCAATCTAACGATGTAATATCCGTCCCCCAAGGCTGATTTAATGATAGATGAAACTTGAAGCTTTTTTAATTTGGCGGCTTCAGTTGCTAGCCCACCGTCTTGATTAGTTTTTGGAACCCAACCCGAAACCCCGTAAGTAGCCTTCGTGCCAGTTTGGCTAGAAATTGTAGTGGTCAATGTTTTAAAATCGGTCGTTGAATTATTTTTAAGTGCGCTTGCCGCACTGTTGGCAGCGTTAAGTGCACCTTTATCCATTGCGTAAGCAACTTTTTGACGAAGCAACTTGACATTAGTTACATAGCGATATTCAACCGGGCTCCAGCCATAATAATCCAATATTACTGCATTGTATGTTTGCTCGGAAATTTCACCATCACTTGACTGTCGCTGCGCCTTTAAAAACCCCTCTAATTCGCTATCACTCACCGATACACCAAGGTTTTTCGATAGTTTAAGCGCATAAGCGTCCGCGATGGCATCTTGCATTGATTGTTGCTTGATATATTCAATCTGTCTTTTGCCATCGTCAGTCTTGAGGTTAACTTGTTCCTTTTGTTCAATATAATGAGCCGAGCTAAGGTATTTCATTAAGTAATCACTATAAAGAACGGGCTGACCATCTATATTTGCGACAGGAACAGGTATAACCTCCGTAACATGATACATGAATTCACTTGTGTTTTGTACTTTATACAATTGCCACCAACCAACCGCTAACACAACAACAAGCGCTGCCATACTAATAATAATTGTATTGATGACAAGTTTGTGGCGCGCATATTGAATGGGATATTTAAAGCGACGGCCACCAGCTAAAATATGCTCACGGTGTTCGGCCACCGTCTCGCTGGTAATACGAGATGATGGCGGTAAATCGTTTCGCTTGCGCAATTTATGCAATAACTTCTTCATGTTCTCCCTGATTCTCAATAACATTATTAACAGCATCTTGCAGCTTGTTGTAGATTTTATCGGGATGCTCAACCATATGAATTACTAAATCACCCACGAATGTCTGTATGACAATGGTCCCAAACTGAAAAATCTCACCACTGAACCCTGGTATATTATAACTTATGTTTTGAACCTTGGACAGTCGCAATTCGACCACATCCTTACCAAAAAGACCGCGCTGCGTCACCTGCCGAATCCGCTGATCGGTAACAATATAAATTGTAAAATACCACAAGATAAAATGGTAAAAGAACAGTAGAAGCCCAACAATAAGCCCTCCGACTGGCAGCAAAAATAATTCAAGATTATAACTCCAAATAAGAGGCGGTATTGCAGTTATGACGAGCGGGATAAATAACATATAGAGCCCTTTGCGCATCGCAATAATATGACGACGAAACACAAATAACAACTTCTCGCCATCGCGCTGACCATCAAAATCAAGTTGCGATTTGTCTTTGGGCTCTTCTTTTGTCATATTATTTCTCCTATAAATCAATGGTACCCCGGGCAGGAGTCGAACCTACAACCTTATCCTTAGGACGGATCTGCTCTATCCAGTTGAGCTACCGAGGCGAATTAACCACCTATCTAATATATATCAGATAGTCCCCCATTGCCATATCATCCGATATGGCCGTATCGGATGATACGGTAACAGATTTAGCGTGTAAATTTCTCGTGCAACACCTGATAATCATATAATTCACTATCAGAAAACCAGTGTCTAATTTCTTGTTCGGCGTCCGATGCACCGTCACTGGCGTGGATAAGATTTGGGGTACTTTTTTGCTCAGAATCCGCACGCCCATAACTTATATGGCTAAAATCGCCACGAATCGTGCCAATTGCGGCCGATTTTGGCTCAGTTGCACCTATTAACTTGCGGGTGATTTCAATCGCATCAACACCCTCAAGCACCATCACAATAACTGGGCCCTGAAGCATAAAATCAAGCACAGCGTTAAAAACCCCTTCGCCTCTACGTGATATTACCTTACCGATATTTTCATAATGTTCATAATACTGATCGCGAGTCGGTGTAACCATTTTCATACCAACAATTTTTAAGCCCACTCGTTCAAACCTAGCCAAAATATCACCAACAATTCCCCTTTGAACGGCATCTGGTTTAAAAATAACTAATGTTCTTTCTATATGTTCTTTTGACGCCATCTTGTTGCTCCTTAAATTACTATTGTCTATTATATCAAACATAATCTGTTATCCTCTACAATAAATCATTTTTGCGTTATGCTAATAGTATGTACATGTCCGAACTATTGCCCGACTACATCGAACATCTTGAGGTTGAAGGTGGTCGTTCGGCTCATACAGCCGAAAATTATACGTTGTATTTGGAGCGTTTTATTGAGTTTACTAATGATATAACTGTAGATAAAATAACATCAGAGATTATACGCAAATACAGATTATGGCTCAATCGTTACAAAAATAACAACGATGACGAATTAGCTACAATTACACAAAGTTACCATTTGATAGCCCTCCGTGGGTTCTTGAATTACCTATCAAAAAGGGATATATTAAGTTTATCACCAGAGAAAATCGAATTGCCAAAAGTGTCGCGCAGACAAGTAACTTTTTTGCACTATGACGAAATTGAACGACTGCTTGAACAAATCGATACTAGCACAGAGATAGGGCTACGCGATCGCGCAATTATAGAATTACTCTTTTCGAGCGGACTACGTGTTTCAGAACTAGTCAACCTTGACCGTGACCATATAAATACAGTCCGGCGTGAATTTATGGTTCGAGGTAAAGGCCAAAAAGATAGACCTGTGTTTATTAGTGAAAGTGCTAGCCACCATGTTGATAATTATTTAAAAGCACGAACCGATTCCCTACCACCTCTGTTCATTAATAATAGTCGCAATAATGTGACAACAACTAGCGGAGATTACCGTCGCTTAGGCGCACGGAGCATACAACGCATCATCAATAAATACACACGACTGGCCGGGATAACCAAACACGTCAGCCCTCACACTATGCGCCATAGTTTTGCAACCGATTTATTGATGAATGGAGCCGATATCCGCAGTGTCCAAGTAATGTTAGGCCATAGCAGTATTAGTACGACCCAAGTTTATACTCACGTCACAGATAAACATCTTCGCGAGGTGTATGAAAAATTCCACAGTGACAATGCCACTACCGAATAATTTAGAAATTATGGATTGCAGTCAGTAATCTGGCCAACGTTGCCATTATTATAGTCATCCGAATTATCAGTGACCGAAAAACCTTTACAAAAGCTACCAGTTATATCGACTGCCGCTTCTGGATATGGAAAATTAACATCTGTTAACTCAACCCGCGTCTGAACTCGTCTGAATAAATCGTTTGCTCGACCAGTCGAATCTATCTGAGGCTGGACTGCGTTAAACGGCACAGTTAAAGCTGGGCTGGCGCTATCATACAATGTAATTCGATAATCAGTTTTGTTATAAAGAGAACTTAAGTGCAAGAATAAGGTATGGTCTGCACCCGTAATAAGTTTAGGGAGTCCAATTTTCGCAAAACATGAATACACACTAGCACCGATAGAGTCTAAACATTTAACCGATTGAGGGTTACCAGTAGGCATTTTGCGTGGTGTATCAATTGACAATGATTTTGAATTCAATCCAACTTTCGAAGGATACAAAAACAAAGTGTTAGCACCATTGTCGACAATGGAACTATCAAAATTACCTAATGTGAACCCGGAGGACCCACTAAACTGGATAAATTGAGCTCTAATTATTGGAGGCCGAGGATTATTCAACCCTCCCCACTGTTTTAATAGTGGCACTTTACTATCACTTTGTAAGTTAATGGTACCACTGGCATCTTTTGTGCTAAACCATTGGATTTGAACTGTGTTAAATGAACCCATACTACTCAGTGGGACAATATTTGATTCATTAGCCTTTAATGTGCCAAGATAATCATCAGTGTTTAATGCAATCTTTACGCATGTATAGGCCTGGTCTAGCGCAGTCTGGTTGGATGAATCTGTGCCAGTTTGGACCTTCACTTCGTTATTGGATAATGTCACACCCTGAAGACCCTGAAGTGTTCCGATGGCCTCATTACACGTTGGCGAATTAATTTTATTAGCAGCATTAACGCAATCACCGCCACTATTACAAATATCTTGGTATTTAAGCAGTGCACGTTTTGCATCCTCAACGCCAGCCTGGGCCGAGTCATATGCACTTTGCGATAAATCGGTAGTAGTCGCCTGTTGTTGATCCTGAAGCATAATGCGCACAAAGCTAACCGTTACTATAGTAATCAGAAGCGCCGCAAATACAACTATAAATAATGATACTGCTCCGCGTTGACTATAACTGTTTGATATCTTTTTCATATTCTCCTCTTTATCATTGAGCGTTACTTGCGCGTGCTATTATATCGAACAAATTAACTGAACAATATGCCGGATCAGCTCCAGATTGGTCGGGAGTTTTGCATTTTACTAGCCCCGTTATGAGGTCGTCAGTTGTCAAAGCATTTTGATCATTCGTTCCAATATTAAATTCGATACTATACAACCGTTGGCCTGTCGCGCTGTCAAAAGCAGTATCCAAAGGGTTGCCTGGAGGAGTATCCGGGGTTGATGTTAGCGAAAAATTATGAATTGCTAAATCGTGCTGGCTTTTGTTTAGTAATTCAACTGAGCTAGAGAAATCAATATCAGGTAGCATACCCGTTATTGCGTCTGCCGTACAGTAATTAGCTGTCGTGTCAGAAACTTTGACAAAGCGAATTTGTACGTCAGAGTATGAATTTGAATACAAATTTGGGCTTAAGGAAGTGTCGCCTGGTATAATAAAAAACTTGCCGTAATTCCATATATAGCTATATTGACCAACACACAGGCGTCCACCGCTCGGCACCGATTCATCCATTTGAATTATGTAACGTTTATCTACATCTACACCTGCTCTTGAATGAAGATACTGGCTACCTACTCCAGGATCGGCGCTAAAAGGATTACTGGCAGCAATACTACGCTGTAACTCACTCGCAATTGATAAGCCAGCTTGATTAACTTCCTTTAGAGTAAGACCGCGATTATATATATTGCTGATTTGAATTACGGTCATCGCAATAGCAATTAACAATACGGAGACAAAACTCATTGCGAGCATCAATTCAATTATGGTAAATCCTTTTTGTTTACCCACGTGGTTCATATAACCTCACGATCGTCCCCAATGTTACAGGTACAGACTGACCTGGGCTGTCCCAACAAGCACGTATATGAAAGTCGATATAGTCAGCGTTATCTTGGTTAGAGTTGGTGGGCATAATCGAACGAATAGCCTCTATCCATATACCTTCAGCCTTGGAAACCGTATAAACTTCTGTGGTAGTATTATAATCATAATGTACCTGTGAGAATGTTTTAGCTGATTCAAAATTTACTTCAGGTTCAGATACCAAAGATGTGGCCTCAGCATCGTGAGTATTCATAATAAAATATGAACCATTTCCTCCATTCTCACTTATGTCCGATAAAATTTTTGGACAAGTCGAGGTATTACTAAACTGCGACACATTTATATTTGGTATTGTTGTTTGTATAAAAGCCTTGTACCACTGTTGCGCTGGTGGGTCTGAAGAATAATCAGTAACTCCCGACCGGTAAGCTGCAATATATGATGCGTTCAAGAAACGTAAGGTTTCAGCCTGGGAATTTATTTCCTGACGAACTAAAGTAATTTCAAGTGACCGTTGTGCCGTAGATAGTCCTTGATTCATTATAGATAAGCCTCCAACTGCGACCAAGCTAAATATGGCAACTGCGAGCAACACCTCAATTAAAGTATCACCACGTGCTTTCACTCTATTATTCACTAACATCCGCTTCCATTTTCCTTCGTCTCTACACCACTCGCGTCAGTTGTGTTGGGTTTCACGATAACAGCCGACCTACTGCCAGTGAATAATCCATTAGAACTAATACAGACATTAACCTCATTTATCGTTAACGCAGCCACGGTTAATAATGTCTGGACATCGTGGTCTGCTACGACGCTACTAGTATCAGGGCTAATGAAAGTGCGCAACGTCCCGCTAATCGGTGACCTAAGTATTAGCATCGAAAAAACTTTAGCGTTATTATGCGTATCAACAATAGATGCACCCCATTCTAAGCCGTACGTCGTGTTCATAGTATTAGTTGGGCTATCAGGTAAAACCATGATGTTATAGCCAGTTGGTGTAGGGGTAGTATTCTTTTTAAATATACTGACATCATCCAGTGAGGCTACCGAACCCGGTGGAGTAAACCCTAAAACTATTTTAATTGATAAATTGCAGACATTATTAATATTAATACCAAAACAACCAATATTATTAGTCGTAATAAATCGGCCCAGCACAACGCAGTCAGATTGACCGCGCAAATGGTTGGTAGGAGTGGCGTCACCATAACATGTATTATTTAAGGTGTCATTGCTAACATTTGCAACATCCGAATATTGTTGTTGCAAGACAGCTTGTAGTGACGAAACACTATCGCGATATCGCTGAGCATTAATCGAAGTGCCAGTGCCGATTAAAACGCCCATCACAAGTAATCCAGTGATACCAAGAAAGAGCATCGTTTCAATAATCGTAAAACCAGCTTCGTTTGAGAGCTTCATTTGCCTATGATTATAACATAAGCAAGTTGGGCATATAACCCCGAGATAAACTCAGGGCGTGCTCTAAAGCAAGTTAGAAATATAGATACTTATTAGATAATTGCCCGCTATCCCTGCAATAAAAAAACCAGTGATTAATAATGGCCCGAACGGTACATGGGAATTGCGTTTCAATTTACCTGCAATCATAGCAGGTAATACTATGAGGCATCCAATTAGGTTAGCGGCGAATAATGCGATAAAGGCTAGTTTCCAATCCGCCAGTAGAAGTGCCAAGCCTAACCCCAGCTTTATATCGCCGAACCCAATCCACTTGCCTTTCGAAACTATGTAAAGTACCCAGTAAATACCGCTAAGAACAAGCATAGAACAGATAATATCTAGTATGGCGTTCGACTTGTCTTGTGTACCTATAACCACCAACAGGGCGCTAAAGGCGCCAATGCCAATTACCGCAAAATTCACTCGGTCGGGCAATAATGACCACTTTATATCATAGGCAAACAAAATCGCCAGACCCACCCCAACTATTAGCCAAAGTACCAAACGCGCAATTTCTAAACCATTATTGAGTGGATATGGCCAAAAAACATAGGACAGAACGAAGAATACCGCAACGCCAAGTTCAATCATAGGTTCTAAATAACCGATTGGCTTACGACATTTACGACATTTACCACCCAAAGACAACCAACTAATCAGCGGAATCATATCATACCATTCAAGCGTATACGAGCAGTGGAGACACTGTGAACGATCGTCTAATGTCGAGGCTTTTGTCAACTTCTTGAGGTTTTTATACTCATCCAAATCAACATATTCACCATCCTCATTATCCTGCACCAACTGACGTGCCCGCAATCTCCAAACTGTTGCACCAGCAAAACTGCCAAGGCAAAGACCTAATAATACCAAGCTTAGGTAGATAATAAATTGTTCCATAGTCACTATCATACCTTAATTTCTATCAAAAAGAAAAACTGCCCTTAAGAGCAGTTTTTCGAGTATACTAAATCTATTAGTTATTAGCGCAATAGACGCCACCACCTTCAAGATACATACGGATTGCGACTTTCCTAGTACCAGCCTCAGTAACCGCTCCACCGCTGTCACAAGTATATCCAACTGCATAATAAATTACATTCTGAGTGCTTGCAGAGTCAAACGATCCAGTAAGCGTACTTGGATTTGGATCAGAAGAAAATACATAGACATCTGATGAAGTAGTACTATTTGCACCTGACGGATCAATGAACGTATCACCCCCAGTAGTAAGATACTGAGTCGTAAAAGTAGCCCAGTTAGTTGGTAAAATTCCCCTATTGGCGGATGTGTAATTAGTTACAGCCGTAATGGCACGACTTAAATCATTCTTGCGCTGAGTATCGCGTTGACTACGCTGTAGGGCAGGCAATGCAAGAAATACCATCATAAATATCAACCCGGCAATGGCCAGTACTAATACGACTTCAATAATCGTAAAACCTTTTTCTTTCCGACGAATGTTCATGAGAATTTTTTCCACCTTTCCTATGAACTGTTAGTTATTGCGTTAGACGCTTATGTTTATAATAACCTATGAATCAAACAATGTCTAGACATTAATGCCATTAACTAAACTGTATATAGGCAGCAAAATCGCAGCTACCATGCTACCAGCCACAACTGCTAGTACGACCATCAAGACAGGCTCAATCGCAGTCGAAATTGTTCTAATCTGTTCATCGAGTTCGTCTTCATAAACTTGTGCCGTCTTGCCCATCATCTCGTCAATTCGCCCTGATTGTTCGCCAATCTTAATCATCTGTGGTACTAATGATAAAATATAATCTTCTGGTTGAAGCGCAACGGATAATGCCTTGCCACCCTTTACCTTTTCGGCAGCTTGCTTGATACTATTTTCGATGACAGAATTGTTGACCGCTTTGGCGGTGATTTTAAGCATGTCTAGCATACTGACACCGGTGCTGAGTAGTGTTTGCCCTGTACGCATAAAGCGCGCCATATATAATTTTCGAAACATTTGACCAAAAATAGGCACATTTAATTTGAATGTGTCGCTCATTTTAACACCGTTATTTGTCTTGAGGAACTGTATAAAGAAATATACAGCCACAACAACTACAATTAGAGCTATCCACCAAAAATGCGTCAAAAAGTTAGCAGCATCAACCATAATCTGTGTAAGAAACGGTAACGATTTTTTTAAATCGTGATATAACTTCTCAACCTGAGGTACAACAGTAAATAACATGAATGCCATCACACCGAATATCACAACCAATACGATGATTGGATAAGTTAACGCACCTTTGATTTTACTCATCGTTGCGGCATCTTTTTCTTGTTGAGCGGCTATTCGCTGTAACGCACTATCGAGTGTTCCCGATGCCTCACCAGCTCCAACAAGTGCCAGAAATACCGCATCAAATACGGTCGGATGCTTGGCAAACGACTCAGAGAGCGTCTTGCCACCCTCGACGGACGCCGTAATATCTTGAACAATAGATTGTAGCTTTTTGTTCTGCGTTTGTTCTAATACTGTATCCAAACTTTGAGACAAAGGTAAACCAGCACCTATTAATGTAGCTAATTGACGGGTAAAGACTATCCTGTCTTTGGTCGTGATACGTCCAGCCAAATTAGAAAATAAATTATTAGCCTCGGTTTGCTCCTTGATGTTGAGCGGCGTGAATCCCTGGTCAATCAATAGACGGGCGGCTGCACTTTCGGAGTTAGCCTGCACGGTCGCTTTGGTAATTTTGTTAGTAGCCTGGTCGCGAGCCTCATATGTGAATTTTTTCATCGCGTTAGAAACCCCCCATTTTCACCAACAGTTTTCTGAATATGACTGTACCGTTCGTGTTTACGTAGTTTCTAACGTGATTCATTGTTAGCCCCGCATCAATCTTTCGAACTCATTCAAGTCGACAGCAACTTCACGTGCGGCATCATATGTCACCGTGCCATTTTGGACCAAACTGACGAGCGTACGATCCATTGTCTGCATCCCCTGATCAGCACCGGTCTGAATAACAGCGTCAAGTTGATGAGCTTTGCCCTCACGAATGATATTACGCACCGCCGGGTTAGCAATTAAAATCTCGGCTGCAACTACTCGCCCACCACCAATTGCTGGGATTAAACGTTGCGAACATATGGCCATCAAGATACTGGATAACTGCGCACGAATTTGCGACTGCTGATGCGGAGGAAACACGTCAATCATACGATCAACAGACTGAGAAGCACTGTTGGTATGTAATGTCGCAAATACCAAGTGACCGGTCTCGGCGATGGTAATGGCCGCACTAATGGTTTCAAGGTCACGCATCTCACCAATTAACACAACATCAGGGTCTTGACGCAAACTTGAGCGAAGCGCCGCACTAAAACTGTAGGTATCATAGTGAACTTCACGCTGGACTACGGCTGATTTTTTGGATTTATGGGTAAATTCAATTGGATCTTCGATAGTAATAATATGCTGAGCTCGTTCACTGTTAATCTTGTCGACAAGTGCCGCTAATGTGGTTGATTTACCGCTACCGGTTGGACCGGTAACCAATACCAAACCACGTGGATAGTCGGCAAAGCCCATAACTACATTAGGCATACCAAGTTCGGTAATTGTTTTAATCTCGTTAGGAATTAGTCGTAAAGCCGCCGCAAGATTACCACGTTCGTGATACGCATTTACTCGGAATCGTCCCAATGTGCCAAACGCAAAACTAAAGTCAAATTCTTTGTCTTTTAATAGGATCTGGCGTTGATCTTGGTCTAGAACTGCAAAAATCAATGTTTCAACTGTTTGTTCGTCAAGTATGTTGAATCCAATAATAGGTACCAGTGATCCATCAACACGCAACATTGGCGGTAAACCAACTTGAAGGTGTAAGTCCGAGGCGTGTTTGCGTACTACTTCCTCGAGTAGTATTTCAATTCTTAATTCCTGACCACTATTCATACATATCCACCCTTCTTCTATGCAGTATCTGCCGTCACACGATTTACTTCTTCGATAGTAGTAATACCCTGCAAAACTTTCAGATAACCATCCTGCCGCATCGTTACCATACCTTGCTGCTGGGCTTTCCGTTGTATTTCAGCGCTTGTTGACCTGGCGACAATTAAGTTCTGGATTTCTTCGTTAACATCCATCACTTCGTAAAGTCCAGCTCGGCCACTATAACCGTGCAGGGCTGGATCTTGACGGGTATCGATACCCTTGACTAAAGTATAAGCGCTTTGGCCCATTAAGGGCAAGTCTTTATAACCTAAATCTTGCGAAACTCTGGCAACATCAGCCTTGGTCTTGGGTAATAAATGCCCAATCGTTGCCATGATGTTCTGCGTTTCAATCGGACTTGACTGATACGATTCACGGTTTTTAGCCACACGGCGCACCAGACGCTGACCAATGATTGTGTTGACCGTACTAGCAATCAAAAATGGCTCTATGCCCATATCGAGTAATCGAGGCAAAACTCCAGCTGCGCTGTTGGTGTGCAAAGTGCTGAACACTAAGTGACCGGTAAGCGCTGCCTGCACCGCCAGATTGGCAGTCTCGGCATCGCGAATCTCGCCGACCATCACTACATCAGGGTCTTGACGAAGGATCGAACGCAGACCGCTGGCAAATGTTAGACCAACATCAACATTAACTTGGATCTGATTAACGCCACTCATTTTATACTCAACTGGATCCTCCAGGGTAACTATATTGACAGCGTCGTCTTTTATTTCTTTAATCAACGCATAGAGGCTAGTAGTTTTACCGCTACCGGTTGGACCTGACGTCAGCACCATTCCATTCGGCCTGCGAATGCCCTTTCGAATCGCCCTAAGAGCCCGACCGGCATATCCCATCTCTTCAATATCAAATGAATTACCTGATTTATCGAGCAAACGAATAACGACTTGTTCGCCCCATATGACTGGACTAACCGCAATACGCAGGTCGACTTCTTTGTTCCCAATTTTAACCGTAAATTGACCGTCCTGAGGCATACGATGTTCGTCAATCTTTAAATTGGATAAAATTTTTATACGGCTGACTAATGCCGGTTCGATACTCTTTGGCAACTGCATAATCTCGCGCAACATTCCATCAACGCGACAACGAATTTTGAGTGAACCTTCAAGTGGCTCGATGTGAACATCGCTAGCCCGAGATTTCAGGGCATATTCCAATATAGTGCTTAGCGCTTTACTAATTGGAGAATCTTGAACAATTGTTTTTACTTCCCGATTAGATTCCTGGTTAGCCTCTGCCTGACTAGCTATGGCCGCTTCGTCCACGCTTGAAAGATCAGTCCTATATTGGCCCAATACATGACGTATGCCCGCTTCTGACGCCATAAAGACTTTTAGCGGGCGCTCAATGCGACTGGCTAGATAATCAACTGCCTGAACATTATTGGCATCAATCATTGCCACAGCTAGGCGATTTTGGACTTCAGCTAGCGGAACGGCCATATATCGCTCGGCAGCGTCCTCGGGTAGTAACCCAAGAATACTTTGATCAATAACACTATTGGCCAAATTAACATAGGGCACACCCGATACGTACGCAACGGCATGAGTCAGCAGTTCATCATCAACAATGTTTTGTTCAGCTAGTTGTCCGAAAAGAGGTTTGTTTAATTTAGCGGAAGTCGCTTCTACGTCCGATAGTACGTCTTTACTAACTAGACCCTCGTCAATAAGAAGGCTGACGATTTTTCCCTGCATATCACCAGTAAGAAGTGGCATAATTAACGCCCTTACTTAGTCCCGTTAATTTGAACCTGAACGGCTGGGTTAATGGCGCTCTTGTTGAAAATATCTGGGCTTGGCGCCACGATGGACGAATCTATTTTGTCGATCGTTTTAACCTTGGCAGTTCCAGTGTAGGTTGCACCAAAAATACTTTTTGCAAGGAAGAAAGCCACGATTACACTAATCGATGCTATAAGAATTATCATTGCTATATCTGTTTTTTTCATTATTTTACCGTTATATCCCTTAGTTGTACGACGCGTGCTGGTTCATAAAATGCCCGTGCCTGTACGCTTAGTCCACGAGTCGCTCCCTGGCTCTCAATCTTTAGCGAAGTTACATCAATAGTGCGAATTGAGCTTTCTAGATTAGTTAGCACCTGTTTTAGTGCAACCTCGTCCCCACTAACAGAGAAACGAAAATCAATCTCATTTTGCGTGCTGGATGAGGCAGCCGAAGCATTTTCAACCGAACTACTATCGGACAACGACTCGATCCCAATTACAGGATCAACTTGCAGTGAATCTAGTGTAAGATTAGATATGGGGCTACCATCTTTGTTAGACAATAACCTATTTTGGATTGATGCACCAAGCGCCAGTGAATTCGCATCTGATGGCAATGCGTCTAGAATTACTTGTATGGCCTGATCATCAGGAGGAGTCACTTTTATACTGTTGAGGGCTTCATTAGTATCAAGCACGCGAATCTGTGCCTCTAACCCCGCAACATTACCATTATCCGTCTTGAGTGTTGCAATCGTTCGATCTTTTTCCTGCAATACCCTTTCGTTAAACAAAAGCATCTGTGTTAGAAAAATTGTGGCGACCAAGGCAAATCCAAACACGACCGACACACCAGCAACCCACAAAAACATTACGCGGTTTGCCATAGCTATCTGCGTACGTTTACGAATAGCGACACCTTTGGGTTGTGCATCCATATTACTGGCCCCCCGTTAAATCTTTGGCACGATCAGCAAAAACACTCTTTGGGACACCCAAATACGAATCAGTGACGTTTCCTTCATTTGCCACCACTACGGTTGCGCCATTCGAAGAAAGTGCAAACAACTCTGGTGCATAGGTAAAGCTAAGGGTAAAACGAAGCACCTTAACACCCGATGAATCTTCACCATAGCTTGTGTTACTTATGCTGACGTTAGAGGCAAGAGCCACTTCTTGTTGAGCCTTATTATCATCGGTATATTTTACGTTAGCACCCTCTATGGTCTTTCTAAAGACCTCGACCGCAGCATAACTATTCGATGCCTGACCGTCAATAGTAACAAGGTTCGTGCTTGAGTCGACCGTTAGATCGGATATCTGAATATCATTAGGTGATGGCGGAATAATTTTATTTAGCAAATCAAAAATACGTGAAGTAATATGTTTGTTACTATTTAGATCCGATATTTTAGTCAGCTGGTTTTGGATAGTAAGCGTCTTGGAAAGGTCTTCGACACTGGCTAATTTATCACTGCCCTGTTTGATTGCATTATCGGCAAGTCCGCCACGAACCGCTTGCACCGTAAAGACATACATAGCCAGTAGCGCTACAATCGCGATAGATATTGAACCGATTAAGATAGATGCTGCGATAACCATCGAACGAATACGCTGTGCCATTATAAGTTCTTGTTTTACATCAGGAACAAGATTTATCTCAATCATTACATATTCCTCCGCTGTGCTAGGCCAATGACCGTTGCAAATTCAGAGGCGACAGAGCCAAGTTGCTGTTGATCAGACGATGCGACGCGCACTTTTTGCCACGGGTTAGCAACACTCGAAGCAACACCAGTTTTAGCGGTAATATACTCACCAAATTGTGGGACTATAGCCGAAAAGCCAGAGAGCAAGATACCCCCAACTGGAGTATTAGGATAGCGAGTTTGGAAAAATTTGATAGATTTGACCAATTCAGACGCAAAATTGTCGAGCATATTTTCAATCGCGCGGTAAACTTGGCCTTCCAGCCTATCGGGTGCTAGCCCAAACTTCAGAATAAATTGTCGAGCTTGATCATCTTGAACATTGAGGTTCTGTGCGGCAACTTTAACAAGTGAGCGAAGGCCGGTTGGGATTGTGCGTACCAGCCGAGGGCTATCACCAAACGTAATCGCCAAATCTGTCGCTTTCTCGCCCATATCAATAATGAGTCGAGCGTCCTGTATGCCGGCTGGTAACAATGAACGAACCATAGCAATAGGATCAGGTTCGGCGGCAATAACGTTAAATCCAAGACCTTCAATAAATTCGAGTCGCTCTTCGGCGTAGTTGTTGGCGGTGCTTGCCAATAAAACTTCCTGTTGTTTTGGGTCATGCAATGATTGGCCCAATAATGCCCAGTCAACCTTGGCTTCATCCATAGGCATCGGAATATATTGATCTGTCTGGTATTTAATTGTACTTTTAAGTTCCGCCACACCCATAATTGGGACATCAATAACCGTCGTGAATGTCTTGTTGGATGGCAAGCCAATCGCCACGTTCTTTTTCTTGATACCGCTTTGACCGACTGCAGTCATAATCACTTCTCCAAGACGACGCATACCTTCGGCTGAATCACTACTAGTGATCTTTTCATCAACAGGCGCATATCCATAATGCTGTAAAGTCCAGCCATCAGAACCGGATGGAGAAAGTTGCACCACTCGCACTGCGTTGGTACCTATGTCTAGCGCAAAAAA
>Ga0209538_1000914_pt1 | contig 16155 bp, 14 predicted proteins | sample BarGraNGADG00211_2_FD_184492 | JGI IMG/M metagenome (GOLD analysis project Ga0209538, IMG submission 184492) | Arctic peat soil microbial communities from Barrow, Alaska - Barrow Graham LP Ref core NGADG0004-211 (SPAdes) (version 2) | ecosystem: Environmental > Terrestrial > Soil > Wetlands >... | reverse complement strand
GGCAGGATATTTTCCTGTAATTTCATATATAGTTTGAATTTCATCAATTCCCCAGGGAGACCACATTTGTCCAGATAAGGTTTTCTTACCATACATTGCATAAATAAAGTTCAATAGCGCCCTCGCTTGCGGAGAAGCATTGGGTGTGACCGGCACAGCGGCATTAGTATTAAAAGAAATACTGATACCAAGTACTAAAATGATTAACAGACGTTTCATAATTCAAATGTATATAAATTAGTTCATATAAAAATGGTGGCAGGTACCATTTATTAGTATTGACGAATTACGACACAGGAGGGGCTAGGGACTTTTACCTCGGCGCCGGTTTTTGTCAGGAGGCCGGTTTTAGGGTCACGCTTGAAGACTACCAGATCGCCACTGCGCATGTTAGCTACGATAAGGAACTTGCCTGACGCATCCAGAGAGAAGTTCCGGGGGTGGTTACCCAAGGTTGACTGATAACCTACTATAGCCAGTTTCCCGTCGTCTTTAATAGCAAAGATAGCTATGTTGTTTTCGACTCCACGGTTGGAAGCGTAGAGGAACTTGCCATCGGGTGAGATGTGGATATCTGCGCTACCATAACCCTCTTTGTATTCCTGAGAGTGGGTTGCTATTCTTTGGATATTATCGAGTTTACCATCAGCGTATTTATAAGCTTCTATGGTTCCGGAGATCTCTTCGATGATATAGGCAAACTTTCCGTTGGGAGAAAATGTAAAGTGGCGTGGTCCACTTCCGGGCACTGTCTTTACAAACGGAACGGGTGCTTCCTCGAGGGGTTTGTCCTTGAGTTCGTTGAATTTATAGATCCTGATTTTATCGGCTCCCAGATCGGGCAGGAAGATGTATTTATTGTCGGGAGAAAATACCGCTGAATGGATATGGGATTGATCCTGTCGTACCTTGACGACACTGCTGTCTGCATATTTGATGACCTGGATGCCGGGTCTTATCGTTCCATCTTCGGCAAGTGCATGCACTCCAACACTCCCCCCTGAATAGTTTGCATTCACAATCCATCTCCCGTCTTTGTGCAATGATACATAAGCGGGATTGTCGCCACCACTTTTCTGTGAGTTGATGAAATTTAAAGAGGTGGTTGAAAGATCGAAATTGAAGCCACTCACGGAGCCGGCATTGGGTCTCTGGGTCTCTGAACAGGCAAAGAGCTGTTTTCCATTGGCCGCAAGGGTCAGGAAAGAGGGGTTCAGGATGCCGCTGACTGCGGATAGCCTTGTCAATACGCTGGAAGTGGTGTTGAGTTCATAGACGTAGATGCCTTCTTTGGCTTTATCGTCGTTGTAGGAGCCTACAAATACAATGCATTTCTGAGCAGATAAATTCATGCTAAGCATAAGAATGATTGAGATGAAGAAAAATCTTTTGATCAGGTTGTTCATGATGATAGAATGTGTGTTGATAGTCTCTAACAAATGTAAGTGCAGAAAATGACTTTAGCAAATTTAAAAGCGAACGAATGAGATGTAGGGAGGGCCCTTGTGGCTCTCCTATCGGTATTGAAAATATTTATTGATTCTGCCCTGGAGACCCACAAGGGGCCTCCCTACATCACATATGTCGTTTTTTTTTAATTTTTACCCTTATTTCACCAGCATGGCTTTTACATTGTCGGCTTTGTTGACTGCGAGGAAAAACTCGTAGAAATCGTTGTATTCTGAGGCCTTGAATCGTCCCTGGTTCAATTGAAACTTACGGGTGTATATGATCTTTTTGTCCTCCACTTTTGAAGAGCTGGTATACTCGCCATAGGGTGTTTTGAGTGATTTTGAGGCCGGCAGGAAGTCGATCTTGTAATCAGTGGGGATGTTATAAGTCAATGTGTCAAGGTCGATTGTAGAGCGTGGTATCACGAAATCCGTAGTACGTTTCTTCACCAACTTTTTGATGGATGACTGGGCATCAATGGTATTCAATGGCAAGAGCATGTAGTTGCCGGTAAAAGAGCAATAGTTTCTGGAAGTAGATGACTCGTCGAGAGTAGCAACCGGAATCATTTTCTTGTCATTTTTTATAGTGTAGTTATTTAGCTGGTACGAAGGTAGGCTGGAGTTTTTGACCATCCATTTTCTTTGCTCTTCGGGAGTATCGTTAAGAAAACCAATTATATCATCATATTGCAGTCCCTTGTATTTTGTCCGGATGGTGCAGTTTGCAGTTCCGGTAGCATCGATATCAAGTCTGGCATTGGTGATCAGGAGGTTGTCTTCGGCCCTGTATTTCGTGGTATGCGCAAACTTCCCTCCATCTTTTGTGATCAACAAAACGTTACGGTCGTCGGTAAAGTCACCCAGGAAGCCAAATGGTATGGTCTGGTTTGTACATTCGAGCCAGATAGTATCCTTTTTGTATGGAACGCAAAGGATTTCATGATCAAACTGATTGAAATTAGGAAAATCTGTAAAGATGGTCTCAATGTAATTACCCGACGAAACGATAGTAGGGTAGGAGGTTACTCCAATTTGTTTAAGCAGAGAAAACATGTAATTGCTCAGCGCTTTGCAATCTCCATAACCATTTTCGAAAACAGTTATGGCAGAAAAAGGTTGATAGCCTCCGATTCCTAATTTGATATTCACATAACGGGTCCTTTCCTGCATGTATTCATACAACTTTTTGATCTTTTGAAGTGTATCGGGAATATTGCTGACAAGGTTATTGATCTTTGACTTCTCTACCTCGGCCACCATTGTACGTCCTTCATAGAGGTCATAGATCCATTTCCCATATTCTTTCCAGTTATTTGATTTACCGATGTGTTGATCATAAATCAATTCTACCGGCATTAAAAAGAGGAGGGGTACTTTCTCGCGCAGACTTACTCCGTATGGCTCATATTCTCTGGCAACGATATTTTTATCTTCCCAGGTTTCGCTTACTTTGTTGTCTTTGCTGGTAACTATTGATTTTGAGGTCAGGTTAGATTCCCTCTTCTTGAATTGTATACCCAGTGGATGCGTAAATGTAAACTTTGAATGCTCAATCGAAGAATTGTATCCTTCGTAAGGAGACCAGTTGCCATAAGAAATCATATTGCTGCAAGCAATTTCGTATTCGTATTCAATCGTATAGGGATAATCTCCAAAGCTTGGTTTATAGGCATATCTACGACTATCGGAAAAAAGGGTACCGCCACCATCGTATGCAGGAATATCCATGATATCTGATTGCTTTATTTTCTTTATTTTTTTGCCTGTTTTATCGTAGATATTTACCTGTCTGAACTGAACTTTACTGTTTTTATCATAATAGATCATGAGAATTGCATCGTCATCGCCTTCCTGATCAAGAACTGTAATTACTTCTCTTATCTTTCTGGTTCCGGAGTTTACTGATGTGAGTTCTAATTCTTCGGTTGACTCCCTGTAAACTGAATGAGCATTCTCTTTTAAACTATCCGGAATCAGGGTTGCAGAATAGTTCTGAGCCTGGGAAACTGAAAGGAATAATGATAAGACGAGTGTTAACAATAACTTGATCTGCATATTAAGAAACTGTTTTTAAATTGTCCATAGGACATGAATATCAATAGAATGATTGTAATAATAGAACTTTTGCCCGTAGGGGATTAAGAAACTGTTTAAATTTGCCCGTAGGGCATTAATGTCAATAGAAAAGCAATTCCCCCTCTCATTTTGCCCGTAGGGCATCAACATTAAAAGTTAATCCCCTACGGGGAAAGATTTATATTTCAGCCCTTTCTATTGACATTAATGCCCTACGGGCAAAAGAAAAAGCAAAATTTAAACAGTTTCTAAGCCTTTTTAAGGATGATTTTATCTGAATGGGTTTTAACAATCAGGTTATAAAATTCTTTCAGATCCTGGTATTCCTCAGCCAAAAACAACATTTTAGTAATATTTCGCCTGTAGAGCACAGTGACTTTATCATCTGATGACTGAACAATGTATTGTACAGCTATCGAATTATCAGGAAGTCTGAGTCTGATAGGTTTAGGCATCGATTCAACAACATAACCTTCGGGGAGCGTATATTCGAAAACATAGGTCTCTGCTATCGGGTAATTATAATCCACAGGATATTTGCGATCTTCGAGCTTGTAAATATTCTTTGACATAGCATCAAAGAGCAGGGGAGTGAAAAGAATTTTATTGCCGAGTACATCCGCATTGTCCTTAATAGTAACATTCAGTGAATCTCTTATTGGCTTATCAATATCATACCGGTCAGTAATAGCAAAACCGTTTACAGTGAGTCCCTTTTCGTTTTCCTGTATCAGTTTTATCATTTCCTCGTTGTTTTTCACTTTACTCAATGCCCTTCTGTATGCCATACCGGCATATCCATCATTTGAAGAAAGAATTGTTCCGGTGATAGTACCATCTGTATTGATCTTTAAACGGTATGTTTTATTCTCTGTGTAGCTTGTATTCGTCACAAGGTCAACCCAGTCGCCATTGTCGTTATCTACAACGCGTCCTTTTCCGTTGATGTCGTTGGCAGGTAAAACTCCAAAGGGACTAAATTCACTGGAGGCATCGAGAAGGTATGTCTTTTCGTCAATAACGAGTTTGGCGAGAACCGCATTGTATTTAGTAATTGTCGGGAAGAAACTCATTACCACTCCATTACCACGTGTGCTGAAGATAACTGGGCTTACTTTTAATCCTGCATTCTTTAGCATCAACATGAACAGGAAATTTATTTCTGCAGAGTTGCCGGTGTGATCTTTGTAAGGTTTTCTCAAACCGTTTGCAACCATAAAGTTGTAATTTCCGGTCCACTTCATTCTTTTTTGTATATAACTGTATATGGCTGAAGCTTTTTCGAGTTCTGTCTTCTTGCCTTTGCACAACATATCAACGGTATCGCTAACAAATCCGGCTCCTCCTCTTAAGACTTCACCAAAAAATTCATTCTTATTCAGTTTTTCATTTACCGACTCCCAGGTTTCGGTAAACGTTTTACGCATAGAACCGGGGTAAGTGACACTGCTTAATTCAAATTCAATCGTCTGAATGTAATTATCTTCACAATCTATATTGGGTTCCGACTTAAAAGCCGGGACATCAGATATACCATATAAATGATTTATCGTATAAGCCTGTACTGAGTTGGATTCTTTTCTTGGAATTCCTCCGCCGGGTGTAGAGTAGGTTGTATAAAACGTAAAAGTTGTGTTTCCACGATCTTCCTTATTGACCACAAATGGCAAATATCCTTTAGAAGAAGGTCTGTATTCAAAATATTCCGGAATCTTTGTTTGATATTGCGTCCATACTGCCGGATATTCCGTCTGGAAAGACCATCCTCTTAAATTGTAAAGAAAATCAGAGGTGATGGTATATGAAAATTCAATGATTGAACCTTCTTTGATCTGGGGGAAAGCATACTTATAAGTGGTTGAATTCTTAGAAGGTTCTTCGAATATATTATCTTTTTCGAGCTTGATCTGAACCATTTTGCCGTTCTCTACATTAAATGTTGCGGCTTTAAATGAAGATACGGTCTCTTTATCGGTAGAAGTCTTGTCGAGCCTGATTTTGATGTTGGCAAGATCGAAGGCCGACTTCTTAAAGATCTTGATGCGGCAATGACGTTCAAAAATGACCTGAAAATCACCTGAGCTATTTGTGACAAAATAGGAGTTTCCATCATCAAAAAGGATTAAAGCACCTGCTGCAGTATCTTTATCATATTTGGTCATACTGAGTTCTGCCGGTTCGATCTTACCAAACTTTGGAGCTTTAAACTGTCCGTAGGAAAGCGTAGCCAGTGCAAGGAATAAAATAGAAAATAAAGTTCTCATAGAAACATTGTTAACAGGATGCTAATTAGATTAAATATAATTTTGGTGCCCGAAGGTATGTCTTTCCTTACAAACTAAAAAAAAGATTAAGAAAATTAACTAAAAAGCAGTCAATTTTGAAAGAGTCTAAATAAATCGATTTAGAAACTGTTTATGCCCAATCAGCTGGTGTGGATTTGTAATCCGCACCTATTAAATCCGCATTAGCAAGATTCTTCTTTAATCCCGGGGATGTCATGATTGTAACACACATCATCATAAATAGATAAGTCCCGTAAGGGTGACATGATAAAGGGGTAATGGGGTCAGTATCGTCAGAACTATCCATAATACCTATTTGGCCTTTTTAACAATGCTAATTGTGTCGAACAACGTCGCTTTGCCATCATCATTTACCGTAAAAGTATTTATATTAATAGCCTCAGTTGAAACCGTAATATTGCTAAATGTTGGTTCTCCAGTTTGCCCAAACCGACCCGTGAAGAATGAAAAGTAATCCGTAATCCCAAGGTTTGCTTCTACTGATTTCATCGTTTCACTGTCGGTGGGTTCATACTTCTTTTTGCCTGATGAATTGTTCAGAAAGTACAACGTTCCATTTGTGACGTCAAAGGTTCCACCCACCTTTCCGGTTACGTTAATACGGTACGATGGTTGAACTTTCCCTTGTTTACTTACAGAATTCTCCACCACAGCCTTGTTTTTGATCGGCCCGATAACCTCATAAATATGATCATGTCCCTGAATCGCAAGGTCTATTTTCAACTCATCGAACAGAGGAGCCATTTTATTCCGGACTATTTTGCTATCGAGACCTACCTGGTGGATATTACCGCCTGTATAAATGGTTTTGTGATAAAAAGCAATTTTCCATTTTACATCAGGATGTGCCAAAACCTCTTTTTTCATCCACACCGAAAGAGAATCGAGGTATCCGTTTACCCTGTAATCTTCGAAATCCAAAGCCATAAACAAAGCATCTCCGTATACAAATGAATACACACTTCCGGGAACAGTTGCCATTTTTTTATCAAAGGAAGTGCTGGCAGTATTAAAATGATAATAAAAGTTTTTATTTGGTGAAAAGTCATGATTACCTATGACAGGTGCAAATGGTTTTGTGTACCATATATCTTGTTGTGTTTCAAAAAACTGCTCATATTCCCACTCCGAATTGCTTGTTCCTGTTGAATTTACTAAATCGCCACACGACAAAAGAAAATTGGCATTCGGAAACATGTTTACAGCTGCATGTGTTGTCTTCTGCGATATGTCAAACTGTTCGTCGCTATTGGCTTGTGGATCCGTAAAGTAGATAAATGAGAAATCATCCTTGTTCTTTTTCGCAGTGGTAAAAGATCCGATTTTGCTCCATGCTCCCGGCTTTCCAACAATGAAAGAATAAGAGGTGTTAGCTTTTAAACCGGTGACCAGTGCCTTATTACTTGTGTAACTCTTACGGGTGTTATTCGGAATTCCTGCCAGCTTCGATAAATTATTTGCTGCAACACAGTAGTTTAGATTATTGACCGCTTCTGAAGTAGCCTTGATTGTCCACAACGGTTTTGTAAAATCTGAGGTGTCTTTTGCAGAACCTTTGATTATATTGATCATTTCCTCTATTTCCCCGTGGTTGGTAAACCAGGTAAACCCCATGTTAGAGGAAGGATCTCCATTAATGGTCATATTCACCGAATAAGGAATTGATTTGGCGACAAGGTATTGTTTAGGATTCACCAACGCAGCTTTTGACTGGGGATTATTGGTTGAAGAGGTCAGCGCCCTTTTATATAATGTCCAGCTGGGAACAGTGTATTGCGCACTATTGGGTGTTAATTCAGTAACAGGTTGAATTTGAGCGTTAAGATTACTAGTAAGTAAGCATAACATTGAAAATACAATCACTCTGAAAAATCTATTCACAACTAGAAGTCTCTTTTTTTCGTCCATTGATGGTTTAAAATAAATGAATGCTCAAAATTACAAAAATAAAATTTAGGATAAATGGTGCCTGGCACCATTTATCACACAATGTGATCGAAACGGAAAGTAGGATTTGGTCGACCCGGACTCAGACAACGTAATGTAACTATAGTTGCCTTCAGGTTTCCTGTAGTGTTTGTTTCTATTGTATTACGGACAATCTTCTCAAGGGTTTCGGGGCTCATTTCAACACGTGCATTCAAAGTCAACCGGGCTTTAGTTCCTGTCCCTGCAGATCCGCGGAAATTCAGCGTGTCAACTTTCCCTGTCAGATTACCCAGCAGGTAGTTTTCACCCGATTCCAGCATCATCTTCACATGTCCCACATAGGCCTTCATTGCATCAAACTGATTGCTGAAATCCAGCATAAGTTTATTGGCATAAGCATCAAAGTCTGTTGGTTCGCCATTGAGTTCAATAGTGCTGTTTAACCAGCCCAATATAGCTTCACCTTCAGCATAAACATCGTAATTGACCTCTGCTATTCGTTGACCGGCATTGGTGCGGTTTAAGACCTCCTGTAACCATTCATCTATCCCATCACCGGTAACAGCACTTACAGTCATTACTTCCGATTGGGAAAACTTCGTTTTTACCTTTAAAGTCAGCACTGCCAATTCAGCAGGATCCATCAGGTCAGCTTTGGTAATCAGGATAATATCACTTTCTTCCAGTTGCTTCAGGAAAATATACGCTGCACTGGGGTGAATTCCCGAAGACAATCCGGCCAATATATCACTCAAGTGAAAGGGATCAGCTAAAACCGAAAGCGGGCTAACCAGCAGTTCGCCTTCCAACTTTTCTTTAAGTGGCTGAACTATCGTGGCCGAGAGATCCGTACAACTGCCAACAGGTTCGGCAATAATGACATCGGCATTGGCAGCATCACTCACCTGTTGCATGGCATTAATCAGTCCATCGAAATTACAGCAGAAACAACTGCCGCTCACTTCAGCTACTTTTACATCATGGTGCATGAGTAATGCAGTGTCTACAAGATCAGGTGCCTGGTCGTTTGTGATCAAACCAACCCGTTGTCCTTTGATCATAATCCTGCGTGCAGCCTCCCATAATAAGGTGGTTTTACCCGCACCAAGGAATCCTCCAACTAATATAAGTCGTGTCGTTTTCATCATTTTTTTTTTGAAATTATTTGTCAGCAACAGCAACTTTCACTCTCGCTGCAAACCCCAAGACATTCAATTTGTTCATTTTCCAGTTCTGCCAATGCAACTGCAGATCCATCTATACGGCGGATATCGTTTCTGGCAATGAGTTTCTTCAGGCAAATGCATTCCTCGCAGCAGCGAAAACCAATAGGGGAGAGGGGTGCAGTTTTTGGAATCCCAGATGTTACGTGATTACTTTTTGTGATCTTAACTTCGTTGTTTGATAAGGAAGTAATACAGTTTTGGATGATCGTATTAACATTATCCAGGGAAGTTTCCAAACGTGCATTCATTATCAGTTTTACTAGACCGGAAGAAACAGGCAATAACATCATTTTCCAATCATCATCACCATAGACTGTAAAACTGATTTTTTGAGTCCTCTCCCCATCCATCAACATAAACTTAATGTGCCCAACCTGTATTTGATTTTGCCTGATTTCAGAAACCACCTTTTCAATAAACCTGATGGCATATTCACCGGCATCTCTTTTCGTAGCGTTGAAATTGATTTCTTCTTCAAGCCAGGTCAGATCTGCCTCGCCCTTACTATACGACTGATAATCAATTTCAAGTGATTCTCTTTTCCGTTGTGGGAGACCATCCAATGTATCCAGCCAGTTGTCGATGTTTTGACTGTTAAATGAATTTTGCGTGATGATGTTTTTTCCGGGAAGATAATTATTAACGAGTCTTTTCAATTCGGGAAAAACAGCCTCTGACAACAGATCTATCTTATTTATTACCAATAGATCAGCTTCCTCTATTTGTTTTTCAAAAATATAGATGACATCATCACCAAACAGAAGTTTATCACCTTTCAGATAAGCTAAAAGCATCCTTGCATCTACGATTATTGAAAGTGTAAGGCTTTCAAAAATGTGATTATTGAAAATCATCAATGGCTTCATCACATTAGCAACGAGGTCTGTACACGAACCCACACTTTCTGCAAATAAATAATCGGGTTGCGTATCCTGATACAATCGAACTATTTTATCACTTAGCGTGTCAAGATTAGAACTGAAACATCCACTTATGACTTGCTCAGCCGGGTTATAATCTGAACGAACAATATCGGTTTCTTCAGGAAATTCATAACGATCATTTGTAATCACACCTGTTTTAATGCTTTTAGAATACAATCGTTTTGCTGCATTATTAATTGCAGTTGTCTTGCCACTTCCTAAAAAACCTCCAACAATATGTAATTTCATGCCAATGGAATTTTTTCCAAAATTAGTTAAGAAACTTATAAGAAGTGCCCGTTGGGTGGATAAAAACGAAAATAACACACTTTATTGAATACTCCCATATTTACACAAAGCAATCCACAATCTTCATACTTCCTGTACTGACATAATCTGTAACATCAACATCCCCGATTCCCGCCGTAACCTCAACTCCCAACGCCACAATCACAATAGTCCCCGGAACAAACAATGCAGGTTCCTCAAACGAGGCCTCCAGAACAAGATCCTCCGCCACCAGACTCTGTTGCCTCCACTCCGTGAACACAGTCACAGTATGCATGTCCAACCCACCCACACATGGCTTAAAACATTTGTCCCTGACATTCCAAACATAATCACTCAGTTGCGCGATCACCAACGCGATCCTATACAACTTGAACCGATCAGGCCATGTGATCCTGCTATATGAACAAAACCCCGGTAAACTCACCGTCACCGTCTTCCTGTCCAAAGAAAAACCCACATCAAACCGTTGCGAGAACACCTGTTCAAACGGGTGCGCCTTGTTGAAACATATCGTGGTCAGCATGTTCGCATCCTTGCTCGACTCAATAGAACGCTTCCCCCTCACGTTGAGATCGTCGTGTTTCTGGATCGTTTTAGCCAGCCTCACCATCCCCTGAAAATAATAACCCTTTGCCAGGTAACCGATGCCACTCAACAACTGCTTGAGCAACGCAGCCCAACAGGTACATGCTTTGAACTCCGACATGCACTCACGCTGTCTTGCATAAGCCGGGTTCTTTTTGATCAACGCCTTCGACGACCCACCCTTGGTCGAGACGATATAACGCTTGAGGGTTTTATTGTAATACACCCTGATGTTTCCGATGCTACCGATAAATTGGACCGGTCCTTTAAGTTCAGCCATTTTGATTGATATTTAATGATTTAAAACTACCTAAAGATACACAATCCTAACCCCGGAACCAAATTCTTACACTATGACATTGGAGGCCATCGGGAGACATCGGGAGACAATTTTCACTTTATTTCCAAAATCTTCAAAAAAGTCGCCCCTTTTTATACCATTTATTCGATTACTACCAATATATTTGAAAAAACGAACGAACGGGATGTACTAAAAAAAATTGAAAAAACGAACGAACGAGATGTAGGGAGGGTCCTTGTGGCTCTCCTTCTTCAATCCCGAAGGGATGCCATGATTATAGCAAAGACATGATTTTTTTTGGGAACCCCGAAGGGGTGAAATATTTGAACTGTTGATTTGTACGTAATGGTGCCTGAACCCATTAATTCCAATTATTTATGATGTTGTAAGTCAATATGAAGACCTACAGTATGTAATATTAATTTAGCTTTTTCAACTAATTCCTGATCACCATATATCGTAATGATATATTTACCATTCTCAAGAAACTCCTGATAAGAGGATGTTTTATCTTTATTAATCCCCAAAGTCATCAATAATGTTGGGATTCCCCCTCCAATAAGGCCAATATCAAACCCAGCAATTGCGCCTACAATAGCGCCTGCTCCGTATATAAACCCCAGACCAGGAATTGCAATAATGCTCGTTCCTACCAATATTCCTAATAGTGGACCTAAAACCACACCAATTTCTACCGGAGTATTAACATTGCCCTCTTTTGAGGAGGTACATATCTTACCTTCAACAATATCAGCTTTACTAATAAACGAAGTATTTTCCAAAGATAAACCTGATGCTTTTAACGCTTTTAACGCTTCTATTGCAGCATGATGTGTGTCGTAAACACCTACTATTGTGCTTAATGTTGTCATATTATTGTTTTTTAAAACCCCATAAAAAAAAGTTTTTAAAGTAGATAAATGCTAACTCTAATCTTTTTTCCCAAAGGGTATGTTCATTTTCTGTCGAATAAAAAATGAGTAAAAAAACTAATCCTTTACCTTCTCAGTTTTTATATTGGTTTCCGTTGACGACATAATTCATTGCAGTATTTGCGCAGCGGCAGATGTCAACGATGTTTGAGCTATTAACAGATTAATACTGATTTTGTTTTCTTATTCGCTCCATTACATTGTCTGATTTTACTTATTTTCAGTAATTAATGGGGTCAAGTGATTAAGGATTATTTGACCCCATTATTACCTGACCCCATTATTCATTATTGACCTAATTATCTTTTACACATCTTATTGCATATCCATTTTCAGCAGTTGTTGGAATAACAGACATTATAATATTGTCATTACCCAAAATTACCTCTTGAATTGAATGTTGAGAATCTATATCGCTCCACCATAAAGCAAAGGCTTTAGCTCCCCCATAAAAACCGCCGTGATATATACCAACCAATGGAAGAGCTGTAAAACCGGATTCGTTTGTAGCTGCAATATTAGGAGCCTGCCAATTATTTAATCCAACTTCTTTAAGTTTCCCACCGGCAAAAGAGATTCCTCCATAATTAGAAAAAAGTGTTATCCAATCGCTATATGTTGCCACATGCCAGCCAATCGGTGCAATTTTTATTGCGTCACTCATTGCATAGCCATTATATATTTTACCAAACAGATCACTATTTAATGGCAAATTTAGATAATCACAATATGCGCCGGTGACTAATGTACGCCAATCTGTCACTGGAGCAATTGGAATCACACTACCATCACGATAATGATTTACTTTTAGATTTTCGGCCATCCATGTCTGGGTTCCGATTTGAATGGTTTTATATTTATTCCCATCAACATCGGTCAAGGTTCCATAAGTCAGATTTGTATTGAATGATATTATATAGTCTGGTGATGTAAATGATTCTACATTTCCATAACCTGTACCGGCTGTGTTTGTAGCAAAAGCCTTTATATAGTATTTTGTTTTTGGTGCCAGGCTTGCAACATCACACTGAAATTTCCCATCTGCAGAATTGTAATGAGAAACATCTGAATCAGTTATGATAGTATCAGTTAAAGAAGGTGTTGGTTTTTTGCTCAAACAAAAACCCCGGGTTGTAATTTGAATACCGCCATTTGATGTCATTACACCGACAATATGTGTTGAGGTTTTGGTAATATCACTGCTTATTACTGCATTTGTTATTACAACAGGAGGTGTATTAACTTCTTTTTTTGAGCAACATATAAGTAAAGTACTAAATACAATAATCATCAATGAAAATAATAGTGTATAACGTAGATTTTTCATGTCATGTTAGTTTGAGAATAAATTATTCGTAAAGTTATATGAATTTAACGGTGCCTGTCACCATTTAATTCAAAGTGAGAAATAGCGACTGATCCAATTTATTTCTGATTTATCATTTATACAGGTTTCGCATAAACTACAACTGATCCGGCTGCAAAGTCATGAATTGCTTTCCGTTTTATATTGCCGGTTACAGTTATCAACGAGATCACTCCTAAAAATGCCTTGATTATGAACCGTACAATCGCTAGAGGGAAAAATATGTTTTTTTGTTCGTTACGTGCTCTTTTTACTCTAATTCCAATAATCATATGACCCATTGTCCCCCCAAAAGTACTCGTAAAGATTGGATCATAAAGTAAGAAAATAAACACAAATGCTATCATCTTAATATAATCAGGCACATTTTCGAAAAATGAAAACATGAAACTGATGATGAAAATAAAAAGCACGAGAATAAATGCATCTATTGTGATTGCTTTTACTCTGTCTAAAACCCCCGGGTAATTTTCTGATGTCATTTTATGATTTTTTAAATAGGTAACGTCCAAATATACAAACATTTGCTTTGGTTCAATTTTATGATATATTGGGAACTGACCCCATTAATCCATTAATTCCTGATATTGATTATTTATCGTTTATATAATCTTGTAATACTGCGATCAATATTTTTAATAACAAGACTGTCTTTGGTTATTTTCAAAATAACATACTTCCCCAAAGAGCCACTGCCATAATTAACAATCATAATGTTATGTCTAATTTGAAAAGGGAAAGGATGTTTTCTATCATCAATACTAATTACAGTATTCCCTTTGATTATAAAGAAAGCATTATCATTTTTATTTACAGCCCAGATTCCATCATAAAGAAATGCATTTCTTGCTTTCTTATTTTGTTGCTGTCTGATTGAATGAGATTCTTTTTTAATTGTATGACAGTATCCCGGTTGGTTAAGTAATATAATTAGAATTATTAATATGTACCTCATATTTATATTGTTAAGCTGTGTAGAACAAGTGTGAAATTAATGGAATTAATGGTGCCTGGCACCAATAATTCATTAATTCTTCTGCAATATACTATATTTTGTGTTGGGCGCCGTACCTTTTATATTTGCCTTCTATCATTGTTACAAGTTCATCAAAACTACAATCTAACCAATCTGAAGTCAAACTCACAGGTGTTTTGTGAGAAATATTATTCATCTTTAACAGAATTCTATTCAATCCCTTTCTTTTTGCCAGGATACCTTCAGGATTCTTTATAAATATTAATAAGAACATAGTTCCTCTAACTGGATTATGGATTTTTAATCCTGTAATTTCATCCCATTGGATAAAATCTCCACGATTTGGTCCAAAGTTTATTTTAAGTCCATCATTACTAATAATTAAGCCCTGAGTCTTATCAGTTAATTTGGCTAACCCAGAAAAAAAACACAAACAAGATGTGATAATTAATAATGAAATACAAATTATCACGAAAGTTCTGTTAAAAGTATAGGGTAAAGTTTCAACTTTTAAAAATCCCCAAACTAATACTACAAAGAATCCAAATGCAAATATTGTTAATATAAGACCTTTTTTCTTGCTTACTCCGATTGTAATTACTTCATTTTCAGTTTTCATATTTTCTATTTGGTGATTAATTGACTGCAATATGGTAAATTTGGTCAGTCCCCATTTACCTTCAGTCCTCATTTCCCTTCGAGTAATTTTCTGATGTCATTTTCTGATTTTTTAAAATTGTTAAATTAGTTCCTTTGATTTTGAAATGTCTGAATTTCAATATTTAAAGAATCATTCTTTATTAGTATTTATTTCATAAATCAAATATTTCCCACCATAATACTTAAAGACAATTTCTTTTATAGTATGACCTTTTGGAAATTTCATAACATGTTTAGGATCCTGACCTAAAGCAATTCTCATACTTTCGAAATATTCCTTTTCATTTTTTGGGTTTACAGTAGACAGGTCTTTTGAGATTTTTCTGATAATAGAAATCATCTTCGAATAGTCTTTTTCCTGTTCCGTTTTGAAAGATTTCCTGATAGAGTAGGTGCTGTCTTTTATGTAGATTTCAACATCACCGGAAAGCAAATTCAAAATGTCTTCATTGTTGGACGAATTAAGCGTCTTTTGAACCAACTCAAAACTTGGTAATTTATTAAAGTCCGGGGAGGGATAAAGATCGTGAGATTTATCTGAAATTTTCACACTTGAGAGTTTTCCTTTAGGATTGACTTCAATTGAAAAATTGGTACTATCATATTCCCATTTTTGACCATATTCACCAATTTCCTTTATTGTAGAGGGTTTACCTAAAAGATTCTCTATTTGTGGTTTTTCAATACCCATCTTTGCATTTTTAAAACCAATATCTGTTGAAGAGTTAAAACCCGTAACCTGAATACTCCAAATAACGTTAGTGTCTTTTGCAGCGTACTCAAAAATAATATGAAGTGATGAATCCGGCTTCAATAAAAAAGCTTCATATACAAAACCATCTTCAAATTTTCCAGACTGTAAAGGTTTGCCTAATTCGTTCTTCGCTGCATCACGAAATTGTCCGAGTTTGAAACCATAAAGATCAAATTGAAACTGTTGTCCCTGAGCTTGAATAGTAAGCGATAATATTAAAAGTAGCAGTAGTTTTCTCATTTTAAATCATTTTAGTTCAGTTGGAATTAATGGTGCCAGACAACATTAATTCCAGGTTTTATTTCAGTTTGGCTTTTATCTTTTTTGATCTCACTAAATTTCTGAATTCCATCAGGTTTTCGCCAAAAGATTCTTT
>Ga0209538_1000913_pt1 | contig 16163 bp, 17 predicted proteins | sample BarGraNGADG00211_2_FD_184492 | JGI IMG/M metagenome (GOLD analysis project Ga0209538, IMG submission 184492) | Arctic peat soil microbial communities from Barrow, Alaska - Barrow Graham LP Ref core NGADG0004-211 (SPAdes) (version 2) | ecosystem: Environmental > Terrestrial > Soil > Wetlands >... | reverse complement strand
GCCGGCCAACCGCTGCCCAGGTTCCTGGGGGAACGGGCCCGGAAGGAGGCCACCCGATGAACCCCACCGGTGTGCAACTCGCGCTCCTCGGCGGTGTCCTGATGGCGGCCGGGGTGGTGCTGCTGGTGTCGCGACTGGCCCCGGCCCGACCGGACCTGGCCGATGCCCTGGACCGGCTCAGCCCCGACCCCCACCGCACGGCACCCCCTGTCGGGGTGGAGGGGGTGTCGGCGGTGGATCGGGTGGGCCGGTGGGGGGTGCGGCTGTTCCCCGCGCTGGTGTGGGGGAGGGCGCCGGTGCAGCAGCTGGCGTTGCTGCGGATCTCGACGGTGCGGTTCTACGGCGAGAAACTGCTGTTCGCCCTCATCGGCCTGGTGATGGTGCCGGTGCTGTCCGTGCTGCTGGCGGTGCTGGGGTGGCGGCTCCCGATCGCGGTGCCTGTCCTGGTGACCGTGGGGTTGGCCGTGGGGATGTTCTTCCTGCCGGACTACAACGTCCGCGACGACGCGAAGCGGGCCCGGACAGAGTTCGCCAGGGCACTGGGAGCCTACGCGGACCTGGTCGCGCTGGAACGCAACGCCGGCTCCGGCCCACGGCAGGCACTCGAAGTCGCCGCCGCCGTCGGCGACAGCTGGGTCTTCCGACGGATCCGGGAGGAGCTGGCGTTCTCGAGCTGGAGCGGGGAGCAGCCCTGGCAGGCGCTGCGCCGGATGTCTGAGGAGCTCGGCGTGCCCGAACTCGGCGACCTGGCCGACATCGTGCGGTTGAGTGGGGAAGAGGGGGCCCAGATCTACTCGCAGCTGCGGGCCCGGTCCGCGTCGATGCGGGCCGCGATGCTCACCGACGAGGTCACCTATGCGAACACTGTCGGGGAGAAGCTGTCGATCCCAATGAGCATCCTCGGGGTCATCTTCCTGATCATCCTGGTCACCCCCGCCCTGCTCCGCGTCCTGAGCGGATGAACCCCCTGATGAGCCGGAACAGCCCCCACCACGACATGTCATAGATGAGAGAAGGAGGACGCGATGAGGATCGGTATCGCATGCGCGGCACTCGCGCAGCAGCTGCAGCAGTACGTCACGACCCAGTGGCAGGTGGTGACCCGGGGCCGCACGGACCGGGGGTCGGTGACCATCGAGCAGGTGATCTGGGCCGCGGCCGTGATCGCGATCGTCGCGATCGTGGTGACCGCGATCACCAACTACGTCACCACCAAGGCCGGACAGATCAAATGACGCGCGCCCAGACCCGATCCCGCTCCCCAGCCAGGCGGACTGGTTGGGCGGGGGATCGTGGGTCGGCCAGCATCCAGATGGCGGCGCTGATGCCGGTGCTGTTCTTGATCATGTTCACCGGCCTACAGGCCGCGCTGTACTACTTCGCGTCCACCGTGGCCGGCGCCGCAGCCCAGGACGGCGCCCGCGCAGCCGCCGCGTACACCGGATCCGGCACCGGCAACCTCACCGCCGGCACCACCACCGCGAACTCCGCCCTGCAACAGTCGCACGGGTCGCTCACCAACTACACCGTCACCGCGGCAGGAACCGCGGGCGGTGCCACCGTGACCGTGTCCGGCCAGGCGTTGTCGGTGATCCCCGGGCTCACGTTCACGGTGTCGAGGTCCGCCACTTGGCCGTGGGAGGCGCTGTCATGACCACCCGGAGGGCCTGGCGGGATCGGGGGTCGGCCACGATCGAGGCCGTCATCGTGGCGCCGGCGTTCTTGCTGTTCGTCGGGCTGATCATCGGCGCCGGCCGGGTCGCCATCGCGCATCAGAGCGTCGAGGCCGCGGCCGCGGAGGCAGCCAGGACGGCATCTGTGGCTCGGACCGCGGGCCAGGCCCGCGCCGACGCGACCTCCAGCGCCCAGCACACGCTGGCCAACCAGGGCCTGCAGTGCGCCACCCTGACGGTCGCGGTCGACACCACGGGCTTCGCCACGCCGGTCGGAACCCCGGCCCGGGTGACGGCCACCGTGGTTTGTGTGGTCAGCCTGGCTGACTTGTCGGTGCCCGGGATGCCCGGAACCCTCAGAGTCGAGGCCACCGTCGGGTCGCCGCTGGACACCTACCGAGGACGGTGACGCGGGTGATGGGGCGTGAGCGGGGTTCGATCTCGTTGTGGGCCGCGGTGGCCGCGTTCGCCATGATCGTGATGGTCGGCATCGCGGTCGACTTCAGCGGCCAAGCCGTCGCCGAGCAACGCGCCCGGACCGTCGCCGCCCAAGCCGCCCGCGCAGCCGGACAAGAACTCCAACCCGACGCCGTCACCCGCGCCGGCCAACCGGTCACCGACACCACCCACGCCATCACCGCCGCCACCAGCTTCCTGACCCAAGCCGGGCAGACCGGCACCGCCACCGTGACCGGAAACACGATCACGGTCACCGTCACCAGCAGCTACCAATGCGTCTTCCTCTCGATCATCGGGATCAGCAGCCTGCCCGTCAGCGGCACCTCCACCGCCGAAGTCATCAGGGTCTACGAAGGGAGCCGACGATGAACCTCCGCCAGCGACTCACCGGAGCCACCGCCACGCTGCTCATCACGGCACTCCTGATCGGCATGCCCTGGATACTGCTGCACAGCACCGGCAACCCCATCCCCACCCGTCTCCCGACGGTCGATGAGATCACCGGCTGGTTCACCCGCCCCGACGACGGCACCCTCGCCCTCGGCGCGATCCGCTACGCCGCCTGGCTGGTCTGGCTCGTCCTGGCCGGAACGCTTGTCGTCGAGATCGCCGCCGCCGCTCGCGGAATCAGGCCACCCCGACTGCCAGGGCTGCGGCTGCCGCAGCTCGGCGCGAACCGGCTGGTCGCCGCCGCCGCGATGCTCTTCCTCACCCTCCCCACCTTCGCCGCCGCCGCTCCGGCGTGGGCTGACCCGACGACGCCGGTCGCCACCGCCCCCGAGAATCGCGTCACGACTGAGCCGGCTACCCGGACGACGATGCCGGCGACCTCGGTTGTGGGGTTGGTGGAGCACGTGGTGGTGCGGGGGGACACCTTGTCGGGGTTGGCAGCGACCTATCTCGGTGATGCGGAGCTTTGGCCAGAGATATTCCACGCGTCCACCGGGATCACGCAGCCCGGCGGGCGGCACCTGACGAACCCCGACTTGATCATCCCCGGCTGGACCCTGCGGATCCCCACCACACTCAGCGCCCCGGCCACGACGGGCACCGCCGAAGGGTTCGTCGAGCATGTCGTGACCTCGGGTGACACGCTCACCGGGTTGGCAAAGACCTACCTCGGGAGCAGCGCCCGGTGGCCCGAGATCTTCGCCGCCTCGACCGGCGTGCGGCAACCCGACGGCCGCCACCTCACCAACCCCGACCTCATCGTCAACGGCTGGACCCTGCGCATCCCCACACCCACGACCCCGGTAGCCGTGACCCAGAACGCCACGCCAGCGAACCCGCCCGCCGTCACGACCATCGACACGAGTTCGCCAGAGACCACTGCTGCCACGCCAACGCCTCCGGCCAGCCCGCGCCCGGCCGCCACCACGGTTGGATCGACGACGGCCGCCTCGGACCAGGCACAGGCGACTGCCACAGGCGGTCAGGTCCCAGACGCGTCAGGCGCGGGGGAGGCGATGTCGGCGCCGTGGTTGCTGACGGGCTTCACGATCGGTGGCACGGTGCTGGCCGGGTCAGCACTGATAGTCCTTCGGCGCCGGCGCGAGCACCAGTTCCGGCTCCGCCGCCCCGGGAGGGCTCTGGCATCCCCGGCTCCGGGGTTGGCGCCGGTGGAGAAGACGATCACCGTCGTCGGCACCGTTAGCGCCCCCACCGTTGACTTCATGGACCGCGCTCTGCGCCACCTCGCCACCCACCGCACCCAACAGGGTCTGCCGATGCCGCCCCTCGACCGGGTCGACCTCACCAGTCACGACCTGGTCGCCCACTTCGCCGGCCCGGTCACCCTCGACGACTCGTGGCAGGCCGGCGATGACACCGGCCTGTGCTGGCGCATCACGCCGGATGCGGCCCTCAGCAGGGTGGACGACCAGCCCGCCCCGTACCCGCTACTGGTGACGGTTGGCACCACCGACGACGGTGGCAGTTGCCTGCTGAATCTCGAACAGGTCGGCACCGTTCTGGTGACCGGCGACCCGGATTACGGCCTCGACTTCATCCGCTACGTCGGAGCCGAGCTCGCCGTCAACCCCTGGTCCCGCGACGTCAGGATCGCCTGCCTCGGCGTCGCCGACGAGATCACCACCATGAACCCCACCCGGTTCCGACCAGCCCACGACACCACCGACACTGCCGCCGACATGCTCGACGACGCCGCAGCGACCGCCGCACGGATCAGCGACGCCGGAGCAGACCTCGTCAGCGCCCGCGTTCAGCAACTCACCTCAGAGACCTGGACAGCCCAAGCCCTCCTGATCGACGCCGAGACCGCCACCCATCAAGACATCCAAGACCTCACCCAGATGATCGCGGATCAGCCAGGCGCCACCGCGACAGCCATCGTCGTCACCGGCAACCCCCAGTCGATCGAGGGCACCGAACTGCGGATGACGCCCACCGGCCGGATCCAGAACCGGCAGGCCGGACTGGACCTGGTCGCCGTCGGCCTCACCCACGACGAAGCCCTCGGCTGCGCCGCCCTGCTGGCCCAGGCCGAGACCGCCGACGACCGGCCGACGCCCGCCACCTCGACCGCCACCGACGGCTGGCGCGCCCTCGCCGACGACGCCGGAGCGCTCAGACCCGACATCGCAACTGCGCCGACGGAAGAGCCCACCGTACGCATCAGGGTCGTCGGCGACCGTTCGGCAGACCAACCCACGCCGCAGACACCCGACCACACAATGCACCCGGCGTCCGTCCCGGAGGGGGTTCGTCGTGAGGTCGAGGCCGCCGATCCCGACCTGGATCCAGACGTGCGGGACTGGTTCTCCGTTGACTGCGACCGGCCTCGACTAACCCTGCTGGGTCCGGTCGCCGTCCGTGCGCACGGGACGCCGATCGCCAAGCGGAAGCCGTTCTTCATCGAGGTCCTCGCCTACCTCGCGCTGCGTGAGCATGGCGCCACCGCAGAAGAGGTCGCCGCCGCGTTCGGCTACAACCTGTCGACCATCCGAAACTCGGTCAAGGTGGTCCGCGACTGGCTCGGGATCAACCCCCGCACCGGCGAACGGCACCTCCCCGAAGCCAGCAAGAGCAGAGCCGCCCAGCTGCGCGGGATGCCCGTCTACCAGGTCGACGATCTGTTGGTCGACGTCGATCTGTTCCGACGGTTACGGCTTCGCGGCCAGGCCCGCGGGGACGACGGCATCACCGACCTGGTGACGGCCCTGCGGCTGGTCACCGGGCGACCCTTCTCTCAACTCCGCCCAGACGGCTGGTCGTGGCTGTCCTACTTCAACATCGACCACCACATGGTCTGCGCCATCGTCGACGTCGCCCACCACCTCTCGAGCCACTTCCTCGCCGAAGGCGACCACCGACGTGCCCGCGCGGCCACCGAGACCGCCCTCCTGGCGGCCCCCTACGACGCGAGGACCAAGCTCGATCTCGCCGTCGTCACCAAAGCTGAAGGCCACCTCGAGCTGGCCCGACAGATCGTCCACGAGGTCTGCAACGAACCCGACGAAGACGGACTCCCCAGCGAGCTCAACGACAGCATCGGCGCTGTCATCGCTGGGATGGACTGGGTCAAAGCCTCCTGACGGAGGCTTGGTATTGAACGCGCCTAGACTCTTGTCGTGCTCTATGACGTTTTCATCAGTCACGCCAGCGAGGACAAGGACGCGTTCGTGCGTCCTCTCGCTGACCGGTTGAGGGCTGAGCACATCGAGGTTTGGTACGACGAATTCAGCCTCCGTGTCGGAGACAGTCTGCGGCGCTCGATCGACCGCGGACTTGCGCAATCCCGCTTCGGCATCCTTGTCCTCAGCCCCCACTTCTTCCAGAAGAAATGGTCGAACTGGGAGCTCGACGGGCTGGTTGCCCGACAGATGGCCAATGACACCAACCTCATCTTGCCGATCTGGCTCGATGTTGATCGAGCCGACGTCCTCAGGTACTCGCCGCCGCTCGCCGACAGGTTCGCGATCGGCGCAGACGTTGGATTGGACGAAGTCGTCCGAAAACTGAACGAGGTCATCCGACCGCAGGGCTCGACCCTGATCGTGGCTCGCGACTTTCTACTCGAGCGTGGCCTCGAGCCCCCAGTGGTGACGGACGACTGGTGGCTCGATATCGCGGCAGCGTCAGAGTCCAACGACATGGAGGGGACGTTCCAAGAAGCGATGGGGTGGGGCCGCTGGGGCTTTCCGCTCCCCGACTCCACCAGCGATCCGTCCCAACGGGGGGTGCGGCTTGGCTGGGCCGCGCTCCAGCAGCAGTGGCTGACGGCGGCTCAGGAACAACGCATCACCCAGATCACGCCCCCACGTGAGGTCTTGACGTTCATCGAGTCGCAGATCGGGCTCGCTGAGATGTGCCAGCAGTTCCCTTCGTATCTCGTCAGCTATGCGCCCCAGTTGCTGCTCCCTGGCCTCGGGGGACCATTCGAACCGGCCATAGAGGCCCAGTACGAGCGGTCGATCGCTTGGGGAGCCCGTCAGCTGGCAGAAGGCTCGGCCTCTGGCACGGCGCTCACCACCGACGGATGCCCACCAAGGTGCTCCGAGCTGCTGGCGCTGCGGGACCCCAACTTCGGTGGCTATCGGGCCCCCAGCATTGCGTGCAGTTTCGTACAAGGCGATATCAACGGACCGACGGTCAACTACTACGACACCTTCGACTATCTCGCGTGGCTCCTTTCAACCGAAAGCCTGTGGCTCGGCCCCAAAGTTCGAGCCTTCCTGACCCAGGGGATGGCCGGCTGGGGCGTGTGGATATGGGGCGGCCATGACCGCGCAGCGGAAGACCTCGGGTTCGAGGTCGATCACGAAATAGCCGGCAAGTTCGGCGAGGCGGTGCGCAAGGCGCGGTCGCTGGACACCTTGCGAATCGGGGCCAAGGCAAGACGCGATCTGCTTCATCGATTGGAGTTCAGCAAGAATCTGCTTGGCCTGCCCGAGGGTTCTGAGGAACTCGCTGCTCGGGTGCTGGACCCAGACTTCCTGCGTCACTACTACGACGACAGGACCGACCGGGCGGCGAGGCGCAAGAGACGGTAGACGGCACCCTGCCTCGGCGGCACCAGCGGTGGAGGTCCAGCTACTTCTCGATATCCGCCCCCATGGCAGAGTCGACGAGTGCGGCTGCAGCGGCGTCTCGGATGCGCTCCAGCGTCGCCAGTTGTCGCTCATCGAGGAACGACCTGGGAACGGCGTGAGGCCCCGTTCGCGCCTGAATATGCAGCAGGGCAAACTGCAGAGCAAAGAGAGTCTCCTCCACGCTCAGGGCTTCAAGGAGTCCCATCACAGTGCTGCCCCGGCGAGCCTCATCGAACTCAACGGCGAGTTGGCGACCGAACTCGCTCGACGAGTTGAAGAATCCAGTGCCGTCGTCAAGAGCGTTGGCGTAGCCGGCGACAACCGCGGCGGCACGACGCAACTCGGCGGTGGCCACGCTCGTGGCGGCTCCCATCTGCTGCTCGGTCGAATCAGGAGTGATGGGGTCCAGTGCTGCTCGAATGGCGGCGAGTGATGCATCGATATTGAACACAACTCTCCCTACAGAGGTCCGTGACACGTTATGGCCCAACCAGACCACAACCGGTCCAGCGGGGACATCCGGACCCTACTCCACAGCGAAGAGAGCTGGTCACGACCGAGAACTCGGCCCGCCGCACTTCTCCGACCCCCACCGACGGTGTCGGACCGCCGCCCGCGAGACCCCTCAGCCACCTCGACTCTCACCGGCCCAACACTGCGGGCGACAGCCCCGACATGATCGGCTCCGCTTGCGGGGGATGACCCTCGGCATGGTGGACATCATTCCCCTAGGGCGACGCGGTCACAACGCCGACGCCCGCCGCCTAAGCAGCAATCACTTTCGGACAAACGCCTAGTCAGCGAGTTGTTCACAGTTGCGTGTGTCCTGCGTTTGCCCTGGTTTCTGGGCTGTGGACAAACGCAGATGAGTACGTGCGTGGCTCATGGTCCTTCCGTACCGCGACGGAAGGACGGACATCATGGCTCTGCTCGAACTGCTCGACCTGGAGGCCCGGGTCGCCGCCGCCGAACCCCTGATCCCCAGCTGGGACCTTCAGCATCCGAACAGTGCTGAGCTGACCAGCTCGGCCGAGGTCCGCGCTGCGCTGCTTGTTGGCTCGCCGAGGGAGAACGACCCGTTGCTGCTGCGACTGGCGGAGCTGGCGAGCGTTGATGGCGGGGCGAGTCTGGATGCGGCTGCGGTGTTGGCCATGCAGGTGTTGCCGGGGGTGGCGGCGCGGTTGCGGGGGTTGTCGCGGCTGCGGTCGCGTCGGGTGTTGGAGGAACACGCGGCGGCGGTGTTGTGGATCGCGTGCCGCACGTTCCCGTTCCGGACCCGGCATTGGGTCGCCTCGACGATCTCATGGCAGGTGTACCGGGCCACATTCCATGAGCTCGGCGACCGCGGCGACGGGCCCACCTGGGCCTCGACTGTGGTGGCAGGTGACCCGGCGTGGTGGGCCGACGAGACCCTGCCCGACGACGAGGACACCGCGTCGGCCGATGACCTGGCCGACCTGCTGGCCTGGGCGCTGTCCACCGGGGTGCTGAGTTCGGCCGACGACCAGTTCCTGGCGGTCCTGTTGCGGACGGTGGCCTTGTGGCCGGCGGCGCGGGTGAGTTCGCATGGGTTGTTGTCGGGGCCGGTGTGCCGGGCGGTCGCTGACCAGTGCGGTGTGGGCGTGTCCACGGTCAAGCGTCGGGTCGCTCTGATCGTGGCCAGTCTGCGCGAGGCCAGCCCTGCCTACCTGACGGCGATGGCGTCGTGAGCCGGAACGCCTCATCGGTGCGCCTACTCCAGGTGACAGGAGGACTCTGATGGCCGGTACCGACATTGATGCGCTGGTGGCGTTGGCTGCCCGCGAGGACGAGACCATCGCCGCCTTGATGAACACGGTGCGGCTACTCGAGCAGATCCGCACCGCCCAGGTGGTCTTGCAGCACCTGGCACCGGATGATCTGCGGGCGGCGTTGGAGCGTCGGGGTCGGGTGCTGCGGCTGGTGACCTCGGCATGACCGAGACAACGGTTGTCGAGCTGCAGCGCGCCTGGCGCGCCCTTCAGGCTGGTGTCTTCACCGACCAGCCTCCGGATCACGCCGTCGCCGACTCAGTGCCGCGGATCTGGATCCCGGAGCACGCCGAGCGAGTGCTCCCCGTGGTCGGCGCGACCCGAGGGACGGGGGCCACGGTGCTGGCGTTGGCGCTGGCCACGGTCGCCGCTCCGGCCCGGGTCGTCGAGTGCACAGGTCTGGTCACTGCTGGCCTGGTGGCGGCGCCGACGTCCGAGCTGGGCGTCCGTGGCGGGTGGGTGAGGGGGAGTCGGACGGATGTGATCGTCGAACGTCTCAAGGACACCTGGACCGATCCGACCCGAGTGCCGTTCCCGCCGCTGCTGGACAGGATCAGCCGCCTCACGGTGCTCGACGTCTCCTGGGACCCGACGCTGCTGCTGTCCACACCGACCTGGCTTACACAGATGCTGACCGACGTTCCGACTGTCGTCGTGGTGGGGACCGCGACCGTCCCTGGGCTGCGGCGACTCGAGAACGCAGTGGGGTTGCTGGGAGCCGCGCGGTGCGTGGTTGCGGTCCTCGGTCCTCCCGTACGGCGCTGGCCCCGCACCCTGGCCCTCGGCACCCAGCTGAAAGGTCTGGCGTCGGCTGGTCGGCTGCTTGAGCTTCCCGTGGTCACGCGGCTGCAGGTGGCCGGGGTGGACGCCGACGACCTCCCAGCATCCCTGCTCACAGCCGCACAACGCGTGTTGACGGCTACCGAACTCGACCCTCGAGCGAAGGAGACCTCATGACCCCGTCGATGCCGCTTCCGATGCAGGTGTGCCCCGTGGCACCACCGGGAGCCCAGGTCTATGTCGATCAGCTCACCGGCTACGTGTTGTGGGGAGTGCTGGCGCTGTTCGCGGTGGGAGTGGTCATCGGCATCGGCGCGATCGTGGCCGGGCGGGTGTTCCACATGCCCCACGCGTCGAAGGCCGGCATCGTCAGCCTGTGCATCTTGGCCGTCGCGGCCATCCTTTACATGGTCGGCCCCGCCATCCTGCACGGCATCCTCGGCACCGGATGCATCTCATGACCCGTCCACCGACCACGGTCACTGGCCGGCCCTGGAGCCGCGGGAGACTCCTTCTGCTCCTCGGAACGGTAGTGACCGCTGCGGTGGTGGTGGTGGCCGGACTGGGACTGTTGGCTTACGCCTCGCTGACCACCCCGCTGCCGCCGGCGCCTGCTACCACCGCGGCCTCTGGCTCGCCCAGCGGGCAGGCGTTGCGGGACGCACTGGCGGCCGCGCTGATGCTGGCGGTAACTGACGCCGACAGCCGTGGCGGGACTCCGGCCGCGACCCCAGCACCCGGGATCGTGGTACCGGACTCGACGCTGATCGGCCCGACGCGGGTGCCATCCGGGTTCCCGCACACCCCAGAGGGTGCCATCGGTCAACTGGCGGCGATCGAGATCGCGGTGCTGTCCCAGATGAGCGTTGCAGGCACTGGCGAGGTCTACCGCTGGTGGGCGATGCCCGAGGCGCCGATGCTGGAGCAGTGGCCCTTGCTGCGCCATGTCCAGTCGTTCCTGGCCGGGGCCCGGATGGGCCCGGCGAAGGACCCGACCACGACCATCCGGCTCGACCCGGCTGGTGCGCAGGTGAAGGCGACTGATGGGCCGGACTGGACGATCGCGTGCGTCCTGCTCGACGCCACGGTCACCATCCGCACCCAGGCAAGGACCGGGTTCGGCTACTGCGAACGGATGCAGTGGGACCCCGCGAGCGATCGGTGGCTGATCGGGCCCGGCACCCCACCCGCGCTCGCGCCGTCTACCTGGCCCGGCACCCAGCTTGCGCAGGCTGCGGGCTGGCTGACCTGGACCACCCCCTAGACCGGCAGAGAGGGTTGCGGTGGATATCTGGGGTCGGATCGCCGGGGAGGCGGGCAAGGTCGTCGCGGACGCGTGGACCAGCATCATGCTCACCGTCTGGGCCGCCGGGGTGTATGTGCTGGGCGTCGTGCTGCGGTTCGAGGACCACTTCCTGACCCCCGACATCAGCGAAGCAGGACCAGCCCGGACAGTGCTTGGGTACACGTTCTGGATCGCCGCCGCCCTGGTCGTGGTGCTGCTGATCATCCAGGTCGGGGCCGCCGCGTTCCGTCGGGATGGGAAGAGTCTGGCGCGGGCCGCGATCGGGGTCGCCCAGTTCGGGGCCGCCTGGGTGATCCTGCTCGGCTACGCCACCTTGGTGCTCCAGGCGTGTGCGGCGATCAACGACGCGCTGATGCGTGCGCTTTTCGGGGTCGACAGCTGGCAGGCGTGGCAGCCCTGGTCGACGTTCCAGGCATCCGATGTCACCGATGCGGTGGTGGCGACCGTGCTGGGGGTGCTGGGGCTGGTGTTGTGGTTGGCGGCGATCGCGCACTTCGTGGTGATCCTTGCCCGGGCGGGTGCGTTGATCGTGCTGACCGCGACAGCGCCGATCGCGGCAGCGGGGTTGGTGATGGAGTCGACCCGGTCCTGGTTCTGGAAGAGCCTGCGCTGGTTCCACGCGGCCGCGTTCGCGCCGCTGATCATGACGTTGTTGATGGGGCTCGGGGTGCAGATCACGACCGGGGTCGCGCTCGGCTACACCGACTCCAGCCAGGCCGCGGTCGGGACCGCGCTGCCCGGGGTGATGATGATCCTGATCGCCGCCGCCGCCCCGGCCGCGCTGTTCAAGCTGTTGGCGTTCGTGGACCCCGGCACCGCGTCCGGTGCCGCGGTCCGCGCGGGTCTCGCGGCCGCCGGCGGACTCGGCGGCCTGTTCAGCCGGCAACCTGCCAACGATGAGGGCGGTGCGGCGTCGGAGGCTGACGAGAACGGCCGGGCCCGGTCCGAGACCGACAGCGACACCGCCGCCTCCCAGCGGGCCCTGTCCGCGCAGGCGGATCTGGCCGACCGACTGGGCCCGGTCGGCCAAGCCCTCGGCTCCGGGCTGCGGACCGTCGGTTCGGGAGGCGCGGCCGCGGCCGCCGTCGGTACCGACGCCACCAACCAGATGGGCGTCGGCCACAACACCTCCCAACCCGACCTCACCAGTAGCAGGCCCACCCCGAGCACCAGCTCGTACCCATCGTCCGACGACGGCGCAGACGACGCCACGGGGGATGAGTGGCCCGACCAGTCCGGGGCGTCGATGCCGATCTCGGCAGATCTGCCACGGCCTCCCATCGGTCCGGCGCCTGCCTCGAGTCCGGCTGCGTCGGGTGGCGCGAAGGCGGCTGGTGGCGAAGCCGGTGCTGCTGAGGCGGCTGCCGTCGTCGTCTAGCCCCCAAGGGAAGGAAGTTTGGGATGTCTACCGTGTACAGCGACTACAGCCGGGACCGGATCGGCTGGTTCTTCGGCTTGTCGGGTCCCAAGCTCGCGATCCTGGTGGTGACGGGGTTCCCGGTGCTGCTGGCCATCCAGGGCCACCGCTGGTCGGCCGCCCTGATTGCGGTGGGCGTGTTCGCCCTGGTGGTCGTGCTGGTGGTGGTGCGGGTCCGGGGCCGGTCCAGTGTCGGCTGGGTCTGGGCCAGCGTCTGCTTCCTGACCGCCGGACTCACCGGCGCCCGGAGCTTTACCAGCCGCGCGGCCCGCGGCGCGGCCGGCGATCTCGGGGCTGTCGACTTGCCGGGGGTATTGCAGGGCCTGGAGATTCTGGATGGGCCGCCGACCGGACCCAGCCAGAGCAGGCCGGCGATCATCTGTAACCACGCCGCCGGGACCTGGGCCGCGACCGCGACGGTGGTCCACCCCGGGATCGGGATGCTCGGCATCGACGACCGACGCCGCCACGGCGCCGGGCTTGGCCGGCTGCTGGATCTCGCGGTCCGCACCGAGCTCGTCGACGAGCTCATCGTCGTGGTCCGGACGGTGCCGGATGACGGGGCCGAACGGGAGATCTGGGTCGCCCAGCACCGCAACCCGGACGCGCACCCGCTGCCGGGCCGGGTGAACGCGGACCTTGCCCAGTTCGTGACCCCGGTCTGTGTCCGGACCGAGACGTTCGTGACGTTCGTGGTCCCTGAGTCCCGGATCGGTCGCGACGCCCGGGAATCCGGAGGCGGGCTGCCGGGACGGGCACGCGTGATGTGTTCCCTGATGGCCGAGCTCGAGGCAGAGCTCCGCGGGGGCCTGGGGATGTCGGAGGTGCGGTGGCTGTCGTCCCCCGAGCTCGCGCTGGCGACGCGGACCGGGTTCGCGCCCGGCGACCGGGCCAGCGTCATCGCCGCCCACGCCGCCCACGCCACCGATCCGGGGGTGAATGCGGAGGTGCCGTGGGCGATCGCCGGCCCCAGCGGCGCGGACCACGCGGTCCGGCACTACCGCCACGACGCCTGGCACACGATCAGCGAAACCATCACCCTCCCGTCCCGAGGTGCGGTGTTGGGGGCGTTGGCACCGGTGCTGACGCCGAGTGCGGCCGGCGAGCGCAGGTCGTTGATGGTCTGCTACCCGGTGCTGACCGCCACCCGGGCGGAGCGGACCTCGGACAATGCCGAGTTCGCCGCCGACATGGGCGCCGAGCTACGCCGGGTCGCACGGGTCAAGCCACGAGCACGGCACCGGGTGGATGCGGCTCGGGCCGAGCAGATGGACGCCAAGCTCGCCACCGGCAACGCGATGACCCGCCCCTACGCCGTCGCCACAGTCACGGTCCCGGCGGTGATGCCGATCGACGAGTACGGCCGCCGCCTCGACGGCGCGGTCCGCCGCGCCGGCTACGCCCCGCTCCGCCTCGACCTCGCCCAAGACGCCGGCTTCGCCGCCGGCTGCCTCCCGCTAGGCATCGGCCTCACCCGCAAGGGCCTGTGGTGACCCGCCCGTCCAGCAGGCGTGACGTCGCGGGCTTGTTGCGCGACTTCGGCCACGACCTGCCCCGCCTGCCCGCCGACCCGGAGCCAAGCCGGGAGGCGCGGGTGTTGCGGCCGGTGCCGCGGCGGGGGCTGTTCCTGCCGGGGCGGGGCTGGTCGCCCGCCAGTGCGCCGGTGTCGGCGTGGCGGATGACCTCGGACCAGGCGCCGGTGCTGTGGCCGTTCATCACCGGCCCGGGGTTGCCGCCGATCGGTGCCTTGATGGGGATCGAGCTGATGTCCGGCGGCGCCTTCTACGCCCACCCCCACGGCTGGGTCGTCGACGACCAGATCCCGGTGACCAACCCGAACGTGTTCTGTTACGGCAAGCCCGGCCAGGGCAAGTCCGGCACCACGAAAGCCTTCATCCTGCGAATGCTCGAGTTCGGCTACCGCGCTCTGATCCTGGGCGACCCCAAAGACGAGTACGAGAAGCTGTGCCGCGCCCTCGACGTCGAACCGTTCACAATCGGCATCGGCCACCCCGGCCGGATCAACCCGCTCGACCTCGGCCCGCTCGGCCACGGCTGGTCACACCTGCCCGCGGATGAGGCGAAACGGCGGGCCGCGATCATGTTCGGCCGCTGGCTCACCCTGATCCGCGGCCTGGTCGGATCGCAGCGCATCGGCGACCACACGGTCCCGTTCAGCCCCACCGACGAACGCGTCACCACCGCCGCCCTGGCACAGCTCACCGGCTACGCCACCGGCACCACCCACCTGGCCGAGACCACCATCCCCGCCTTGTGGCACGCCCTCGACGCCCCCAGCCCGGGGCTGGTCAGCGAGTGCCGCTACGCCGATGAACGCCAGTTCCTCGACGAGACCCGGCTGCTGCGTGACGCGCTGGGCCAGCTCGTCTCCGGCGCCTTGGCCGGCCTGTTCGACGCCCCGACGACGATCCAGGTCGACTGGCGGGCCCCGATCCAGTCGCTGAGCCTGTCCCGGTTGGAGCCGTTGGGTGATGATGCGGTCGGGATCGCGCTGACGTGTCTGAACTCGTGGGGCCGCGCGATGCGGGAGGTCGCCGAACCCGGCGACCTGCGGATCGTGGTCCGCGACGAAGCCTGGAAACAGCTCCGCCTCGGCGTCGAAGCGGTCAAGAGCTTCGACGCAGACCTGCGCCTATCCAGAAGCACCGGGGACGTTCAGTGGGTCGTCGCGCACAAACCGTCCGACCCGCTGTCGGCCGGCGACCAGGGCTCCCAGGCCGTCACCATCGCCAAAGACCTGCTCCACCTGGCCGACATCAAGATCCTGCACGGCCAAGACCCCGCCATCGCCGACGAGCTCGAACAACTCCTCGGCCTCGGCCCGATCGCCCGTAACCTGATCACCGACTGGGCCCTACAAGGCAAAGGTCGCGCCGTCTGGGTCATCGGCGACCAGCTTTACAAAGTGCAGACCATCCTGCACCCCTACGAACAAGCCCTCACCTTCACCAACGACGCCCTCCAAAGAGCCTGAACCATGGCCAGACTCGTTGCGCTGCTCGCTGCGGCCATGGCCCTGCTGCTGGCTCCCGTCCTGGTCATCGGAGTCATCACGGCCTCCTTCCTGGCTCCGGTCACGGCGGCCACGATCGCCTGCCGGGGGAGTATCGGGTCCAGCGGTGACTGGCGGGTCCCGTTCGTCGACACCAGCTACTTGATCAGCTCCGGGTTCGGGATGCGGTTCCACCCCGTACGCCATGTCTGGGCGCTGCACAACGGCGTCGACCTTGCCGCACCCCAGACCACCGTCGTCGCCGCCAGCACCGGCACCATTACCGCCGCCGGCTGGGACACCTCCTTCGGGAACCGGGTCATCATCGACCACGGCCACGGGGTCTCGACCCTGTACGGACACCTCGCCCAGATCGACCCCACCATTCGGATAGGGCTGTCAGTTGCGATCGGGCAGCCGCTGGGGATCGAGGGCGCCACCGGGTACGCGACCGGTATCCACCTCCACTTCACGATCACCATCAACGGCACCGACATCGATCCAGTCCCGTTCATGCTCGACCACGGCGCACCCCTCAACGGCCAACTGGAGTGAGGGATTGATCTCGGATAGGTGCCCCAAAGGATAGGATTCTTTGGGTCGTCTAGAAAGAAGGAAGATCCGATGGCGCCACGTAGTTTCAGTGAAGAGTTCAAAGCGGAAGCGGTTCGCGC
>Ga0209538_1000906_pt1 | contig 16212 bp, 13 predicted proteins | sample BarGraNGADG00211_2_FD_184492 | JGI IMG/M metagenome (GOLD analysis project Ga0209538, IMG submission 184492) | Arctic peat soil microbial communities from Barrow, Alaska - Barrow Graham LP Ref core NGADG0004-211 (SPAdes) (version 2) | ecosystem: Environmental > Terrestrial > Soil > Wetlands >... | reverse complement strand
TCGTACTGGTCATGGACACTCACTCTCGGGTCAGCCAGACCCCCACAGTGTGGTCTGATCAAAACCCGGAAGTGCGACACGAACGCTGACGCAAGACAGCTGCGAGTCAACTCCTGATAGCGCGAGTCTGAATTGAACTCGACCCGAAGCACCACCTCGAACAGCCCTGCCGCGAACTTCAGTCTGCGCATCAAGCCTTCGTGTCCCTTTGGAGCGGGCCCTGACAGAAGAAGGGTGGCCTTGGTCCAAGGGTAGTCACTGGCTTCGTGACGCGGCTGGACGCTCCGCGCTGCGCTCATTAGGTGGCCCGTCAGGGCAACAGCGAAGTCGTCTACGTCCTTGAACCATTGATGCTTGACGTACATCAGAGTGCTGCTTCCGGGTCGAAGGGCAGCCTCGTTGTGGATGAAGGTACCAACGCCAGAGATGATCTCGCCGTGGACCCCGAGAAGTTGCGCGGCGTTCAGCACATGACGAATCTTCCCTCGACCTGGCAGAACCCGCTGAGAGGGCTCGGGTTCCAGCTGCAACGGTGTGGCAAAGCTGCCTTGAGTCAACATCACCGCGCGGGCAGCATCGGCAGAATCCCCGAAGAGGTCTGCGGATTCCACGTCACCAACGCCCAAGTCCAAGCCTGCTGGGTCTATCGGAAGCAGAATCTTGCCCCCGCCGGCCAACAGGAGAGCCTGACCTGGGCTGCAACCCGCGGGCCAGCCCTCGGCCGTAGGGATGCTGGAGGGGTCATGGACGCGCCCCGCTACCGACTGAAGCGTAAACATTCGCGACTAGCCAAATAGGACTCCGGCGGGGAGGACCAGCGCGCGGAGCTCCTCTGGGCTCAGATTGTCCACGGCTCGATGAACGGCTGCGCGCAGGCTTGCTGTGATGGACGCCTCTTCCCTCGGCCGCCGGCGCGTCTCTTCGAAGGGGAGGGGAGGCTCCGAGGTGGCTGTCTGGACCAAGTCCTCCATCCGAGGGGCACCGCTTGTTGAAGCCGTCCATTGCTCGAGGCGCTCCTGGACTGCCCGTCGCAGGACGCGACTCCAGTCTGTGGTCGCAGTCTCATCCAGATCTCGAAGGACCTGTAGTCCTCGCTGGATGGGGCGACCGGAATTGAGAGCGGCGGTGAACAGTCTGTCTTGATCGCCCAGGCCGCGCAGTCTGTCCTTGGCGAACCGACGTAGGAGTTCGACCTGATCCTCAACGACCAGGTACGGAAACTCCACGAAGTTGCTTGGGTAGTCATGCAACTCCTCACGCAACCCAACGAAGCGCTCCGGCTCGAGCGGCACTGCGTGCTTCGGGAAGAAGTGGGCGCGACCCCTGCTCCGGTCCCACAGACGCAGCATGTCCGGCCGCCAATCAACCATCGCTCGCCAAACGGCAGGATGAAAGGCCGCTTCAGTTGTGCCGACACCTTCGGAGCCGCCCGGCAGCGATATGCGGATATCGCCAGGCGAGTGGACGTTGACCTCCACGAGGCCCTCCGACTCCGCGACCGCCACCAAGTCGCGGAACCTCTTGAACCCGATACGTCCCATGGAGAAGCCGCCGTAGCTGAGCTCCCCCATGCGGATGCGTAGCTGGCTCGCCGTTGGGCTCGGTCCGTCCTCTTCTCTGAGGTCGCCCAAGGCACTGATCAGTAGGTTGACAGCCTCTCGCTGCAAGGTGAGTCTGTCGCCAAGATTTGGCTCGTCGGCCATGTCGCCCTTCCTCCCACGAGTAAGTAGGCCGGGGCCTATAGGCCCCGGCCTCTTGTCTTAGGAAGCCAGCCACCGGCGACAGGAGAGATCCGCTCCCGCTCCCCGCGGGGGTCCCATCGTGGATCCAACTCCTACTGCCGTTGAGAGTTGACCGTTCGATCAGGACGGAGCGATCTCCGTTACGGGGTCCTCCAACGAGGTCTCCGTTTCAGTACCTTCTTCGTGCACCACCATACATACCTCAGTCGCGCGAGGACAAAGATCCTGAAGATTTCCTCCGAATCTTTAGCCTTGACCGAGGGGTTGGCCGAGTCCAGGCGAGTCATCATCGACAGGTGCCATGGCTGGAGGGAGCTCGAGTACTCACGGGACGCTGTGCCAGCCGTTCGGAAGGCCCGCGCGTGCGGTGTGACCAACATCTTCACCGTTGCCGATCGTCCTGTCTTCCGCGAGCCGAGCGATCATGTGGTCTACCGACGGCTGGGTGCCGTGCCGTCAGGGTCGAGCAATGCGCCCGTGCGATCGCTGAGAGGTTCACGGCGATCCGCTTGTCCGATCCCTGCGCTGCGTGCTGGTAGGCGAGGGCTGCCGAGATGGTCGTGTGGCCCAGTCTCTGCATCCGCTCCGCGAGCCTGGCGCCCGAGGCTGCCGCCAATGTGGCACCCGTGTGGCGCAGATCGTGGAATCGGAGGTCGGGGAGTCGGGCGGCCTCTCGGGCCTTCCTGAAGTGCGCCTGGCGGAAGGTGGCGCTCGGTACTGTGTCCGTGGGTCGTCGGGAACAGCAGGCCGTTTCTGCCCCACCGTGCGTGGTTCTTCAGGTGGTCCTTGATGGCCTCGCCGATGTGGGGTCGGAAGGCGACCACGCGGACGCTGTCGGCCTTCGGGGCAGCCACGATCTTTGTACCATCGACCCACTGGACGGCTCTCGCGACGCGGATGACGCCGTTCTTAAGGTCGATGTCGCCGGGGCGCAGCTTGGCTACCTCGCCGTACCGCAGCGCGCACCATGCCGCCAGCTCGATCATCAAGCGCAGCCGCTCTGGCATCGCCGCCACCAGCAGCGCCAGCTTGTCCAGACTCGCCGGCTCCCCGATGTGGCGTACGGGCTTGCGCATCCGCTCACGTCACGGGATCCGTTCCAGCAGCTCGTCCTGGACGGCGCTCGCGAAGATCTCCTTGAGCATCGCGTACGCGTGCTCGTTGAGGCACGGCGTCTTGGGGTTCAGCATCCCGATCCACCCCCGGACCGTCGCCGGCCTCACGTCCTTCAAGCCGCAGCTCACCTAAGGTCGGGTAGATCAAGCGGTCCAGGTACCGCCCGTACTCGCTCACCCTTTTCGGCTTGAGTCCCCGCACCGCCGTCCGCTCCGGGAGCCACGTCGTCGCGTACGTCCGCAGCGTCTGAAAGTCGTCGTGGAGCTGCTTGGCCCTGCGCCGCTCAGGGGAGATCCACTCGTCCCACTCGACGAGGCGCCGCTCCGCTGCGATCCAGCCCTCGGCGTCGATCTTGGCCGTGAAAGTCTCCGGCGCGACGTGCCGGGCCAGGTCCGGACCGATGTAGCTCGCCTGGTACCGCTTCGACGGCAGCCTCCGGATCGACCCGAAGGACCTCCGCGTCCCTGTCATGAGTGCCCTCACCTGCCCTGCTGCATCGGCGTGTCGTGCAACATACGTGCAATAAGGGGCCTAGTCGGGGCTAGCTCCTGGCAGATGCTCTCCAGTAGTGTCCGGCCGTCCGAGGACCCGGGGGTCGCGCCGATGAACCGGTAGACGACCATCGCGTTGTGGTGGCTTTCGAGGGTGCGGCGGACCGCTTCGCCGATGAGGGCTGACTTGCCGGTGCCGCCGCCGCCGGTGACCACCAGGGGCTGCGGCTGGTTGTCGTCTACGTAGCGGTCGATGCGAGCCAGCTCGTCCTGGCGGCCAACGAAGAAGCGGGTGCGGTCCTGGGCGAAGTCGTGGTGGGCCCACCCCTCAGCATCGAGCAGCTCATCCGCCCCGAGCGGTCGTCTGGGCGCCTCGAGCTGGCCGGCCCGGTGGCGGGGCTCACGCAGCTCCGCGTCGATCGACGCCTCGAGCTGGCCGGCCACCCGGTCGGCGAACAAGTTGAGGTAGTCGAGCTCCGCGGCCGAGTCGCCCCACGGCAGAGTGAACGCCGCCCCGGGCTTCGAATCGTCGGATGGACCAACGATTCGGTCAGCCAACCGGGCGCGCAGCTCGGCGCGCAGGGCGTCGATCGGTGCCGGGTCCGCATCGACGAACTGGGCGATCTTCTCCTGCTCGGCGGGACCAGCGGCCGCGGCCCGGCCCGCATCGAGGTCGAAGTGGCGAAGGACGCACACCACCTGGTCCGGTTCGCCTGCCTCGAGCGCGCCGGCGACGATCTCCTGTTCGGTCGCCGAGGTCCGGTAGACGCGGGAACGGTCCTCCTGGAGCCCGGCTTCCTCTGCCGCCTTCTGCAAGGCGGGATGCAGCCGGGCCTCAACCTTGGCCCACACGTCGTCTTGTTTGAACTCGTCGCGGCGCGGCCGGAGCCGTCGCAAGGCGGGCCGGGCGTTGTCGTCGAGCTCGTACCACTTGTCGGCCAGAGCCTGATCCTTGTTGGACAGATACCTTGCCAGCGTGTCGAACTCCTTGGCCGGGATCTGGGGCGGCAGCGGGCGCCAGCCGTAGTGGTCGCCGACCAGTATGAGGAAGTTTGGCCGGGCGTGACCCGGTGGCAGCGCTCGATCTCCCCCAGGCAGATGCTCATGGTCTGCTGGTCGGCGGCGGCTTCGGATCCCACGCCCCACCGCAGGTCGACTGCCTGGAAGCGGGCGTCCCGCTGCTCGCAGTACTGCTCAAGCCGGGGCCACACCCGCTCGCGCAACGTGTCGCGCTCGAGCTCGAAGTCGTTGAACGTCGAGCTGACGAACAACCGGAACGTTGGGGCTCGACCCGCGGCCATGTTGTGTGCGGGCGGTTCAACAAGGACCGCCGGGGACGCCTCGACCGTACGAGCACCGCCGAACTGCCTGACGTCGGCCGCTTCAGAGCCTCGAGCGCCTGAGTACCCATCACTGGGCGCGCCGACCAGCGGTTCAACCGACGACACACCCAACGTCGCCAGGGCCTGCGCCGCCTCGTCGCGCACAGTCGAGTTGCTGTCACCCAGCGCGCCAACCAGCGCTTCGATCGCCCGGGTATCACCGATCGCTTTGAGGGCCTCGACCGCCTGGCGGCGCACGAGCCAGTCTCGCTGGTAGCCCAGTGCCTTGATCAACCCCTTCAGATCACCCTTAGCAGCCAGCTTGCTCACGTTCGGAGACCCAAACAGCGGCTATATCAGCCTTTCTTCTCTCGGCCCCTCCCGCGGCTCAGTTCGGTGGGCGAACCGGCCGTCCAGTCACACCACCCGCAGTCCGCGGGCCTCAAACACGTGCTTCACTGCAGCCGGTTCGCCTACAGCCGGCACACCTCGAACTTCGCCAGGGCCAACACCTGCGGTAGGGCGCGCACCGCCTCGCGGTCCCATTCCTTGACGTCCTCGGGAAGCTCGGCATACGGCACCAGGTACGGCGTCCTCTTGTGCGCTTTGTCGGACTCCGGGTCGAAGACCCAGCCGGCGAGGCGGCGCTCAGTCATCCAGCGGGCGTGCTCCATCTCGGCCAAGACCTCCACCTCATCGTCGGTGAAGGTGATGAGGGCCGGGTCCCGCCCGCTCACTGGCAGCATGCCGCAGCCGATCCGGTGCAGCTTCGCGGCGATGTTATCCGCCTGCTGCCGGTTGGACTCGCGCAGGTCATCCCGCAACGTCTCCCAGGGCTGCATCGCCAGATCGTCGGCCGGCTTCGTGTCCTTCTGATCGGCAAGGTAACGCGCATGAATGGCCTGGCCCAGCACCTCCCGTGATGCGCCCAGTAGGACATCGCGCAGCACCAGGCGACCGAAGATCTCAGCGTCCACCTGCAACGCCAGCTGGTCGGCAGGCGGTAAGGCGTCCGGCCCCCAACGAGTCTGGCCGGCCAGCAGACTCATGTCCAGGATCGCCTCCATAGACCTCGCACCGTGCTTGTAGTACGGCACGTGCAGGAGAGCACGGAGCACCCCGTCGTCGATGCGGACGTTTCCCTGGCTGTCCAGAAGCCCCCGGGCTTTGCGTTCGATCAAGGACCGCAACAGGATCGCGCGGCGCACGACATACTCGACCTCGCCGGCGCCCACCGGGTTGGGGCCGGCAATGTTGACGTAACCGCGCAGCCGGCTGACGAAGTCGGGACCCTTGACAGCCCTGAAACGCTTTGCGGCCTCCTGCTGGCCCGGCGTGCCCTCTGTGCCTGTCTCTGTCTGCTCCGCGGCGAACTCCGCAAACGAGCTGCGTGTGCCGCCGGCGAACACGAAGATCGCCCGCCCGATCGGGTGCGTCGCTTCGCCCTCGCGGAACACGCCGTCCTGCATGGGGGCCAGGAAGTACTTCAGCCAGCCCAGTTCACCACCCTCGAAGGCCGAATCGAACTCATCGAAAAAGACCAGCGGCATGGCGCCCTTCAGAACCGTGTCGCGCACCAGATGGAACGCGTGACACAAGTCCTCCGGCGTGCGGAACTGCGACAGGTTGAACTCCAGCCGGCCGATCTTGGCGCCGCCGGCCAGACTCTTGGCCACGTCATTGGCCACTTCGGTCACCGCAAACGACTTGCCCGAGCCTGGCGTGCCGAACACCGCCACCGACAACGGCCGGCCGATCGTGCCGGCCAGGTACTCCTTCATCAGGTTGCGCAGGGACCGGAACCCCTCGATCTCGGCACGGTCGGCCGTGCGCAGCTTGCCGAACTGGCCCACCGGCACCCCACCCAGTGTCTCCGCTTTGCCCTGACGCACCAAGTCTCCGGCCAGCTCATCCAGGGCCACCCCCGGCGTGTTTTCCAGGATGCTCCAAAACGTCGGATCGGGCGGCTCCGTGACGGTGGGCCCCGGGATGACAATGCGGGCGAAAACGCCAGGGTCCGCTTCCGCGGCGAAGATCGCTGGGCTGGGGAACGCCGAGACATCACCGGCTGTGCCGTAGCCCAGCCGCAGAAGACGGCGGGCCGCGCCCAGACCGGCCCGGATTCCGGCCTCCACGGCAGTCGGGTCGGCCGTGGGCCTATCCGGCGTGCAAGCCAGAGCCTTCGCCAGCGCGGCCACAAACGCGTCCGCGCAGCCCTGCATCGTCCCGCCATAGGAGTCAGCGAAGCCGCCCTCCACCTGGCTCGGGTCGAAAACCAGGACGGCGTGCGCCCCCTCCGGATCTGAGCGGTAGTAGATCGCGGCGTCCAGATCGAAACGCACGATCAGATGCCGCACGTTGGCCAGCGGCACCAGCCACGGGTTGCAGGCCATCTGCCACACAAGATCCTTAGCCGTGCGCTCCCACGACAGCTGCCGGGACAGGTTGACCCCCGCCGCTCGTAGGTCTCCCGCGTCGATTACTAACACCAGACGCTCCGGGTCGCGGGCCCGCAGATGTCTCCACAGTCCGCCGCTCAGCAGCGGCCGGGCCAGTTTGGCGAGCACCAGCGGGTCCGCGCCCGGGACGCGCATGGCCGCGGGCCAAGCCTCGGGCGTATCGCCAAAGACGTTGCCCGCGTCATCAAGGATCACCAGGCCCGCCCCGGCGTCGTCATCGGCCACAGGCGGCGGCGGGGCCGCCTGGCGGTCAGCCGGGCCTGTATAGCCGCCGAAGCCTCCAACGCGGTAGACCTTTTTGCCGCCCTTGGGCTCAGCCGGGAAGAGCTCCAGGTCGGCCACCGAATGCAGGACCTCCTCCGGCGACGTGGTCCGAAGGTCGCTCACCTGGGGCGACTGAACGTCCATTCCGCCCACGCGGCGCAGCATCTCGGCCAGCAGCAACGCACCGCCAGGTAGGGCCTCCCAGGATGTGCCCTCGCACAGTTGCCAGTTCGGGCCCCGGTCCGCGGCGACCACCCGCCAGCGCAACCAGTCGATGCAAACGTCGCCCGCAACGATGACTTTTGGTACGGCGAGGCTCATGGGGTCATCCTGCTCCCTGAAGGTAGACATATGCACCCTTACGGACAGACGAATCGACTGGAAACTGACCATCAAGGAGCGCTTCGACCCGGCCTACCCCGGGTACGCTGAGCACTTCGCCCGCCTGATCACTTACCACACCGAGTCCACGCAGTCCGTCCTGGGCGCCTTCTCGGACACCGAGAAGCAACTGCACATCGTGATCTCAATCGGCATGCTCGACGCCGGCATCGACATCCCCGAGGTCGACAACCTCGTGTTCTTCAGGCTCGTGCGCTCGACCTCGAAGTTCTCGCAGATGCTCGGACGGGGCACCCGGCTGCGGCCCGACCTGTATGGGCTCGGGCAGGACAAGAACGACTTCTTCATCTTCGACTTCTACCAGACCTCAAGTCTTTCAACACCGGACCGACCACTGTTAGAGGGTCGCTGTCCAGGTCGCTGAAGCGGCTGTGCGAGCACCGTGTGGAGCTCCTCGCGGTGCTCGACAAGCTTGGTGTTGGCGACGGCGCACCGGTCGGGGACGACGACGGCACCGAGACTGAAGAGTGCCCTGCGCGCCGCGACCGCCCAGCACCTGAACAAGATCGTGCGCGGGATGAACATCGACAACTTCGTGTGACCAGCCCGCCAATGGTCGAGAGCTATGCCGACGAAGCCGCCTGGGCGCACCTGAACCCGCGGGAGGCCACCGAAGCTACACCACCGCCGCTGAAGCCGGCCACACCGGCGCCCAGAACAACCTCGGGGTCCTGCTGGAGTGAAAGCTGGACTCGCCGGAGTTGGGCGAGGCCCACCGCTGGTTCGCGCGCCGCCTGGCCTGACGAAGCCTCTACTGGCATGACGAGATGACTCAAGACCATGTCCTCACCGTCGGGCATTCCCCAGTTCGGCGGCAACGAAACTCGGCGGTATGGGCGCGTCTCGAACCCAAGACGGCGCCGATCTGACACCCGACTGGAGCGTCGACGCCCAAGCCGACCCGAGTCAGTTGAGGAGCTCATACTGCAGCAGCTCGGGTACAGGGCCTGCGAGCAAAGGTGCCTCCCGTAGGACCCCTCCGGTGGGAATTCCCGCTGGCGACCCCTGAGTGCAACCGGGGAGGTCCACCGATTCACTGGTGGCGCAAGAGCGGTTGACTATTCAAATGCACGAAGCTCTATGCAGTCAGGAGACGCGCTCTCATCGGCTACGAGGGGAAGAACTTCGCGGCCGTCACAGCGCCAGATGTCCGAGATCACGAGCACGGCTCCTGCTGGATTGCAGCGATAGTGGCGAGCAGCAACGCATCGCCCTCGCCCTCCTGATCCTCAAGAACCCCGTCACTCATCCTTGCCGACGAACCAACCTCAGCCCTCGACCACATCAACGCAGACCCAGTCATGGACATCCTCGCCGAACAGGCCGCGCACGGTGCACTCGTGCTCATCTCGACGCACAGTGACCGCATCGCACGCTTGTGCGACCGCGCCATGTCTCTGGACAGCACAGACAACGCGACCGAGGTCCTCTCAGCCTCGATCCACCGGTCGGCTTGATCTCGCGAGCGGGTACGTCAGTGGACAACGGTCCCGCTGCTGGGTAGTTCTGTCGGCGTGCAGGATGGTGGGCATGACCGTTCGCCTTGCGTAGAGGTGGAGTTGGACAAGAGGTTGTCCCGCTTCCCGTTGAACTGAAGCCCGCCTGACGAAAGATTGAGGCTAACAGACGCGGTTATTTATTTGCGTGCTCTTAGAGCTGCCGACGGGTGCGGGCAAGACCTTGGTGGGCGGACTGATCGCTGAATGGATCCGCCTTACCGACCGGCGGCCCGTCGCGTACCTGTGCCCGAATCGGCAGCTCGCCGCTCAGGCGTCCACGCGCCTGCGCGAGTACGGCATCCAGACGGTACTGCTGACCGGCAAGGTCAGCCGTTGGAACGCGGCGGACCGTGCCCGGTTCACGACCGGGGATGCGGTGGCCGTGTCCACCTACAGCCACGTCTTCAACTCGAATCCGGCGCTCCACGGGGCTGGCGCGCTCGTTCTCGATGATGCGCACGCAGGCGAGCAGCCCGTTGCCTCGGCGTGGAGCGTTACGGTGAAGCGGGACGAGGCCGCCTACCACTTATCGCCAGGATGGCCATGCGGCGCCTCTTGTCGTCCGGGCGCTAGATGTGGGAGGCTCAAATGTGGTCCAGGCGAGCAGGACGTTCCGGGTCTTTGTTTCCTCCACCTTCGACGATCTGAAGGCCGAGCGAAACGCCCTTCAGGACCAGATCTTCCCCAGGCTGAAGGCGCTCTGCACCCACGGCACGCGCTTCCAGGCGATCGACCTTCGCTGGGGGTTGAGCGAGGAAGCAGGCCGCGACCAGAAGACGATGGCCATCTGCCTGGACGAGGTGAAGCGTTGCCAGAGGGTCTCGCCCAAGCCGAACTTCATTGTGTTGCTCGGCGACCGCTACGGTTGGTGCCCCCTTCCCACGTCGATCGACGCGCATGAATTCGAATCGATCCTCGCGAAGCTCCCCGCCAAGGATGAAGCCCTGCTCGTCTTCGACGAAGCCAAGCCTGAGGAGGGCAACGGCTGGTACCGACGGGATGACAACGCGGTCCCCCCCGTGTATCACCTCCGGGAGCGCAAGGTTGCCCTCCCGGAGGGGGTGAGCGACGAGCAGAAGAAGGCCGCGCTCGACAAGGAGAGGAGAAGTTGGGGGAAGGACGAGGCTCGCATAGGCGATGCCCTGCGAAAGGCCATCGACGCGCTCGCCTGGGCCGAAGACGACGAGCGGCGCATCAAGTACGAGGCCTCCGCCACTGAGCAGGAAATCCTTCGCGGCGCGCTCGGCGTCCCCGACGCGCCCGAGCACGTCTTCGGCTTCATCCGCACGGTCGCAAACCTCGACGACGTCGTGAGGAATATTCCGGTCAAGCCTCCCGCTGGGGACGCCGACCCGGAGCTTCCTCCGCCGGAGAGATTTATCGACCTCACCGCCAAACGAGTGCCGGACGAGAAGGCTCGCGCAAGGCTCGATGATCTGAAGCGCCGACTCGACGCTCACCTGCACGGCAACGTCCGCAACCCGTACCGCGCGAGGTGGGAGATCGACCGCATCTCCAGGGATCACCTGGACCAACTCTGCGATGACGTCTACGAGGCTCTGGCAGGAGTCATCACGGCCGAGATCACCCAGATCAAGGAGAAGCCCCAGCTCGAGAAGGAGATCGAAGATCACGAACGCTTCGGCGAGGACCGGACCGGCATCAGATTCGTGGGGCGCCTTCAGCCCCTCAAGCGGATCAGGACCTACATCGCCTCCGCCGCCGACAGCCACCCACTGGCGGTCTTCGGCACGTCGGGCTCGGGCAAGTCCGCCCTGATCGCGGCGGCCGCCCGGGAGGCGAAGAAAGGCGCAGACGGTGCCGTCGTCATCCGCTTCATCGGTGCGACTCCGGAGTCCTCGATCGGCCGCTCGCTCCTGTTTAGCCTCTGCCAGCAGATCGCCCGACGCTACGCAGACGACGGGCTCGCGACAACGGTCGGCGAGGAGGAGCAGCAAGGGCCGAAGGCCGAGGGAGACCTCCCCGCCGACTACCGGGAGCTCTCCGCGGAGTTCCCCAAGCAGCTTGCGCGGGCGACGGCGGCTCGCCCACTCGTCATCTTTCTGGACGCGCTCGATCAGCTCTCCGCGACTGAAGGCGCCTGGGGCCTCCCCTGGCTCCCCGGGCAGCTTCCGGATCATGCGCGCATCATCGTCTCAACCTCCACCTCACCGGCCGCGTGCCTTGAGGCCCTCAAGGCCAAGCTGCCTGAGGACAGTCTCGAGGAGCTCCAACCGATGAGCCGCGACGAGGGCGAGGAGTTGCTCGGCGTTTGGCTCGAGGCGGCCGGAAGGACTCTTCAGCCGGATCAGCGCAAGCACGTGTTGGACTGCTTCGAATCCGCGAGCGTCGACGTCCAGGAGGAGCAGGAACAGGGCGGGCTTCCGCTCTACCTCAAGCTCGCCTTCGAGGAAGCCCGCCGCTGGACGTCCCACGACAGCGTGCCCAAGTTGCACCCGAGTATCCGAGGCGTGATCCGAGACGACCTGTTCGCCAGGCTTGCGGCGGAAGCGAACCACGGAGGCGTGTTTGTCCGCCACGCTCTGGGCTACCTGGGCGCGGCGAAGAACGGTCTGTCCGAAGAGGAGATGATGGACGTACTCTCGGCCGACGCCGAGGTTATGGCCGACTTTCGGCGCCGCTCGCCGAAGTCTCCGATAGTCGAGCAACTCCCTGTGGCGGTCTGGTCCAGGCTGTACTTCGACCTCGAGCCCTACCTCACCGAGCGAGACGCCGATGGAGCATCCCTTATGGGCTTCTACCACCGGCAGTTGGGCGAGGTGGTGGAGGAGGACTACCTCGCCGCCGACGAAGGGCTCGTCCGCCACAAGCACCTCGCGGATCATTTCGCGCTGCCGGAAGGCCGGGCTGCGACCTTTACGCTTCGTCAGATGTCGGAGCTCCCCTACCAAGAAACCCGTGCGAAGATGTGGTATCCGCTCTTTGAGACACTCAGGGACTTCCGCTTCCTGGAGCAGAAGGCTGCCACGGGGGCGGTGGAGACGGCAAGCAAGGCCGCCACGAAGTCCTACATAGGCATCTTCGCGATCCGCGACGACTTCTCACTCGCGCTCGAGAGGATGCCGCGCGGAGAGGGCAATGGCGGCGAGCGGGCGATCATCGTGACGGTGACGGACATTGGCAAGGGCGCCGGGTACCAGATTCGCTGTCCGTTCTGCAATAGGTACTCGGACCTTCAAGACGGATGGATTGGGAGGCAGATCGCGTGCCCGCAGGAAGGCTGCGGCAAGCAGCTCAAGGTGAACCGCTTCAAGGTCCCTCCGGAAGAGCGATCGCTTCGTGGATCAAGGCCCGCGCCCCTGGGTACGCGTCACAGCCCGCTGGAGCGGCCCCTGGGCAGCGAGTAGGCAAGGAGGTGAGCCATGGCCACGCTGGACACGGCCAAACGTGGGCGGTGCTCGGCGTACGACGCGGCAATCGGACGCGAGACCTACAACCTGCGCCGGCGGGCCGGAGATCACCTGCCAGCACCGCCACAGCCGCTTCATCTCTGCAACCGCCTTCAATGGGAGGAGGATCCCGTCCTGGTGCTTCTCGAGCCACAACCGCGCCGGAGATCGACGTGGGGTGCCCCCGTGGCTTCGGACAGGACCTGCCAGCAGGAGTCAGAGGCGCACGGTTTCACCCTCGCGGCCAAGCTCGTCAGAGAAGACGCAAATGCCGTTCGGTGAGTAGGCTAGTGAATGAAGGGAGAAGGTAGATGAGCCTCCTGAACAGGCTGTTAGGAAAGCAGGCGGCTAAACAGTTTCAATGCGACTATTGCGGAAGGAAACTCATCCCGGAGCGGTCAATAGATGGGGCAAATCCAGACTTCCATCTGATATTCATGGAACAGGTGGGCTTACGTTGTCCCAATTGCAGAAAGACGGCTTGTCACCCGTGCGTCTGGATAGGCTCCAAACGTCGAGGCGCGAAGGACTATGTTTGCCCAAACTGTGGAACGGACATCAGCAGGGGCTGTTACCGGTAGACGCTGAGAGGGCTAAGACAGAGTTATGTCCGTCCGCCCATTGGAAAAGGCGCTCTCGCAGCAGCTTTGTCGAGAAAGTGCTCAAGCGCGCCGACGAACGTCAAACGACCGCCGCGTAGCGGTAGGCCGGGAGGTGAGTTATGGGAGAGCTCGACAGAGCCGAGCGTCAGGCAGTCCTCGAGGCGTACGACCGGAGCCTCGGGCAGGAGACGTACAACCTGCTCAGGTGGCCGGAACTAACCTGGCAGCAGCTCTACAACCGCCTCCAGTGGGAGGAGGATCCCGTTCCTGGGCTTCTGGAGCCGGAACTGGAGCGGAGATCGGCGCTTGGTGCCGCTCCATGGCTTCGGACCAGGACTCGCCTCCACGAGTCAGAGGCGCTCCGTCTGACCCTCACTGGCCACACCAATTGGGTCTGGGCGTGCGCGGTCAGTTCCGACTCGGGCTTCATCGTTACCGCGAGCCAGGACGGCACATGCAGAATCTGGGAGGCAACGACGGGCAAGCAGCGGGCCGACCTGACCGGCCACACAGGACCGGTCACCACATGCGTAGTCAGCCCTAATTCGCGCTTCGTCGTCACGTCGAGTTTGGACGGCAGTTGCATGATCTGGGACGCGGCGACAGGTGAGCAGCGCGCAACCCTCACCGGCCACACCAGCGCGGTCACCGCGTGCGCGGTCAGCCCCGATTCGCGCTTGGTCGTCTCGGCGAGCGCGGACGGCACTTGCAAGATCTGGGATGCGATGACGGGTGAGCAGCACGCCACCCTTACCGGGCACTCAGATTGGGTCAACGCGTGCGCAGTCAGCCCCGATTCAAGCTTCGTCGTCTCGGCGAGCGATGACGGCACCTGCAGGATCTGGGAGGTGGCGACGGGCAAATGGCGTGTCACCCTCACCGGCCACACTGGTCCGGTCAGGGCATGCGCAGTCAGCCCGGATTCGGACTTCGTGGTCACCGCAAGCGATGACGACACCTGCAAGATCTGGGAGGCCGCTACGGGGGAGCCGCGAGCCAGCCTGAGCGGCCGAATCCTGACCGGCTACAGCCATCAAGTCACTGCGTGCGCGGTCAGCCCCGATTCGCGCTTCATCGTTACCACGAATGCTGACGAGAGCGGCAGTATCTGGGAAGCAGCGACGGGCGAGGAGCGCGCCACGCTCACCGGCCACACCAATTGGGTCACCGCGTGTGCGGTTAGCCCCGATTCGCGCTTCGTCGTTACCACGAGTGCTGACCGCACCGCCAAGGTCTGGGACGCCGAGACAGGCGAGCTGCGTGCGACTCTCACAGGCCACACCGGCACGGTAAGCGCATGCGCGGTTAGCCCCGATTCGCGCTTCGTCGTTACCACGAGCGCTGACTGCACCGCCAAGGTCTGGGACGCCGAGACAGGCGAACAGCGACTCCCCCTCACCAGCCACACCGCTCCGGTCACCGCATGTGCGTTCAGCCCTGACTCACACTTCGTCCTCACCGCGGACGATGACGGCACCTGCAAGATCTGGGATGCAGCGACTGGCAAGCAGCGCGCCGCACTCAGGGCCACCCTCTTCGGCAACGCCATCTCCGTCACCGCGTGCGCTGTCAGCCCCGATTCGAGGTTCATCGTTACGACGAGTCTGGACGGCGCGGTCAAAATCTGGGACGCCGAGACAGGCGAGCTGCTTGCCCGCGCCACTGGCGACGCTGGTGTGGTCCTCGCGTGCGCGGTCAGTCTCGATTCGAGGTTCGTCATCACGGCGAGTAGCGGCGGCACCTGCAAGATGTGGGATGTGGCGACGGGCGAGGAGCGGGCCACCCTCACCGGCCATAGTGGTGAGGTCACCGCCTGCGCGATCAGCCCCGACTCGAGTTTCGTCGTGACCGCTAGCCGGGACAATGCCTGCAAGATCTGGGATGTGGCGACGGGCGAACAGCGGGCCACCCTCACCGGCCATAGTGGTGAGGTCACCGCCTGCGCGATCAGCCCCGACTCGAGTTCCGTCGTCACCACCAGTTGGGACGAGACCTGCAAGATCTGGGACACAGCGACGGGCGAACAGCGCGCCAATCTCACCGGCCACAGTGGTGAGGTCACCGCCTGCGCGATCAGCCCCGACTCGAGCTTCGTCGTCACCACCAGCCGTGACAATACCTGCAAGATCTGGGATGTGGCGACGGGCGAGGAACGGGCCACCCTAACCGGTCACACCACAACAGTTAGCGCCTGCGCGATCAGCCCCGATTCGCAATTCGTCGTCACGGTGAGTTATGACAGCACGTGCAGGATCTGGGAGGCGACGGCGGGCAAGGAGTTGGCAAGCCTCCCGCTGTTAGGCTCCAGCACCTGCATCTCACTTCAGCGGTGGCAGCCGTTCGCGGTCTGCGGCGACTATGGCGGCGGGGTCTACCTGATCGATCTCGTGGGGATCGAATACGGTCCGATCGTCGTGACCGCCGTTGACCTCGGCGGGGGTTCCGGACCGGCCCTACGCTGCCCGAAGTGTGTCCGACTCCACTCCATAGAAGACGCATGGCTAGGTGAGATCATCAAGTGCCCGACCCCCGACTGCAAACTCTCGCTTCGTGTGACCCCCTTCGTCACGAGAATCACCACCGAACATCGGCCCGCGGCACCGACTGGCCGCGAGCAAGAGGAAGCCGTGAAGCCTTCTACCACGACAGTGGCTACACCGGTGCGGCGCCACTGGTGGTCCAGAAAATAGACATTGGAATCTAGTGTCGTGCGCCGGTATTTCTTTGGTTAAGTGGTGGAATGGGGTATGCCGAGAACGGGACGCCCGAAGCCTGAGCTGACATTGAGTGATGAGGAGCGCGAGCAGTTGCTGCGCTGGTCCCGGCGGGCGAAGTCCTCGCAGGCATTGGCGTTGCGGTCTCGGATCGTGCTGGGTTGCGGCGATGGCTTGGACAACAAGACGGT
>Ga0209538_1000899_pt1 | contig 16321 bp, 15 predicted proteins | sample BarGraNGADG00211_2_FD_184492 | JGI IMG/M metagenome (GOLD analysis project Ga0209538, IMG submission 184492) | Arctic peat soil microbial communities from Barrow, Alaska - Barrow Graham LP Ref core NGADG0004-211 (SPAdes) (version 2) | ecosystem: Environmental > Terrestrial > Soil > Wetlands >... | reverse complement strand
AGGTGAAGCAGAGCCAGACGAACGTTACCCGGTGGTGGCCACGACCGCGCGAAAGGAGATCGCCCTGGCTCCAGCCTGAGCGCCACTCCGACGACTAGGATCTACACCACGTCGAGGGACTTGACCGTCCGGCGGTTGTTCGAGGATGTCTTGGGCCAATGACTGGAACCGAGGGACCACTCAATCATTCCACACTCGCAGTTGCGCAGGCATAGCAGTCACGAGTCCATGAGAGCTTGTGGAGCCATGAACGTCAGAGTCCTTGCCGGCTAACAGGGGCTCCGCTGGATCCGGGGGTAGACCAAGTACTTCAGTGGCGCAAACAGTCGGACTGAAGCATTTCGCGACACCTCTTGACTTGTTCCAGTTCGGACGATCGTGACCGGCCAACAGTTGGTCCCACTGCCCGTGGGACAGGCCCTTCGGCACGAGAAAGACATCCTGCTGCAGTCCAGCTCGCTCCATTGCCTCGCGGTTGTGTTCGTCAACCCAATAGTTGACCACCGCGATAGCCCAATAGTTGACCACCTCTAGCTTGTCTTGCGGCGTGGTTTGGTGAGCCTGCCGGCGCTCTCACGGAAGCGGTAGGACTCGCCTTCGAAGAGCAGCACCTGGCTGTGGTGCGTGAGTCGGTCGAGGAGCGCCGCGGTCAGCGTGGCGTCGCCGAAGACCTCGCTCCAGCGACTGAACTCGAGGTTCGTGGTGACCAGCACCGAGCCGGCCTCGTAACGCTCGGCGAAGAACTGGAACATGAGCGGCGCTCCGGGCCCCAGCGGCAGGTAGCCGAGCTCGTCGACGATCACCAGGTCGGCGCTGCGCCAGGTCCTCAGGTAGCGCGGCAGGCGGTGCTCGTCGGCGGCGGCGAGGAGCTCCTGGGCGAGCGTGATCGCGCTCGTGAAGCGTACCCTGGCGCCGGCGTAGATCGCCGCCAGGCCGATGGCGCTGGCGACGTGCGTCTTGCCGGTGCCCGAGGCGCCGAGGCAGACGACGTTCTCCCTGGCGGCGGTGAACGCGCCGCTGCCGAGCTCGAGCACGCGTCCCTTCTCGAGCGAGGGCAGAAGCGAGAAGTCAAAGGTCTCGAAGCTCTTCAGCGCCGGGAAGCGCGCCGCCTTGATGCGTGAGGCGAGGCGGTGCTCGGCGCGCGAGGCGACCTCGGCGGCCAGGCAGGCAGTGAGCGACTCAAGATGCCCTCGCCCCGCCTTCTGCGCGTCGCGCACGACCTCCTCGAAGGCGCCGGCGAGGCCGGGCATCTTGAGCTCCCGGGCGTAGAGCTTCACCTGAGCGGCGAGCACCTCGGCGTTCACAGGGCTCGCCCGGCAAGCTTGTCGTAACACGTCAGGTCGGCCGCCGGCAGAGAGAGCGCGAGCACTGACGGTACGGCGATCGGGGCCGGCGTCGTGTGAGCGGCGTTCAGGGCGATCTGGCGCACGTGCTGGGCGCTTGTCGGTGCGCCGGCGGCGAGGCTCAGGCGCAGCGCCTCGGCGAGGCTCTCGAGGCCGAACTCGCGGCCCAGGAGGAGGATCTCGGCGAAGCTGCGATGCCCGTCGGGTGAACGCAGCGCCAGGTCGCGGGCGCGCGTGAACACCGGGTCGGCGCTGGCCAGTGCGGCGCAGGAGAGCGCCGCCCGGGGCTTGCGCGCGAAGGCCTCGAGGTAGTGCGCCAGTTCGAGCACGGTCTCGCCGCGCACGTAGCTGCGCTCATGAGTCGCAACGCGCTCGGCGCCGCGGTAGAGCTCGACGCGGCCCACGAAGCTCTCGGCGCGCAGGGTGCTCCCGGCGCAGGCCACAGGCACCGAGTAGCGCACCCGGTCGACGGAGACGAGCGAGGTCTTGCTGGCCACCACCGGGCGGCTCACCGAGGGCGAGAAGGGCTGCGCGGGGAGCTCCTGCAGGGCGGCGCGCTCGACTCGCCAGGCCTCGCGGTGGCGCTCGCGCTCGCGCTCGCACCAGGCGCGCAGATGCTCGTTCAGGCCAGCGAGCGTGGCGAACGGGCGCGTGTAGGGCACGAGCGCGTTCCTGCGCACGTAGCCGACGAGGTTCTCGACCGAGCCCTTCTCGTTGCCACGCCCCGGCGTGCAGAAGCTCGAGGCAAAGAGGTAGTGCGCGCGCAGCGCCGAGAGGCGCTCGTGCTCATCGCGCGCCGGGCCGGCAAGGATCTTCACGACCGCCGTCTTGGGGTTGTCGTACCAGAGCTCAGAGAAGACGCCGCCGAAGAAGGCGAAGGCCTCGACGTGGCCGGCGAGGAAGGCCTCGAGCTTCTCCGTCGGGTAGGCGACCACGAAGGGCACCGTGGAGGCCTTGGCGCGCAGGCAGAAGAGGGCGACCTCGGTGCGCCTGCCGGCGAGCGTCACCACGGCGCCGCCGAAGTCGGCCTGGGCGATCTGCCCCCAGGGCGCCTCGAGCGGCACGTAGACCTCGCGCCGTGCGCCGCGCAGCCTCGCGACCGCCTGGCGCACGGTGACCTCGGCGCCGCTGAAGCCGTGTTCGCTCTCGAGGCGGTCGTAGATGCGCCGCGCGGTGTGGCGCTGCTTAGGCGGCGCGCTCTCGTCGTCGGCGAGCCACTGGCGCACGAGCGGCAGATACGGACCCATGACCGGCGCGGGGCGCGGCGCGCTCAGCTCGTAACGCGGCGGTGCGGCGGGCGCCGCCAAGGCTTTGCGCACCGCCTGACGCGACCAGCCGGTGCGCCGCGCGGTCTCGCGGATCGACCAGCCGTCACGGGCGCGCAGCTTGATGAACTCAACGTCGACCATCCCGAGCACTGCCTTCCTCCTGCCGCCTCGCCGGCGTCCCGGAACCGGGAACACGGGCTGACGGTACAGGCGTTGGTGGGGTGGTCAACTTTTCGGCTATCGAAGCACCCTCAAGTGGTCAACATTTAGGGTATCGAACACAGCGGTAGGGGCAAAGAACGCGCAATCGTTCCTCGAGCCACTCGACCGTCGGCAACTCGTGCTCAGCGTTGAGGATACCTCGAGCAATGGCTCTGCCGACTGTCAGCTCTGTTCTGTCGTAGTTCCGACTCGCTACGTCGTAGTAGTTCTGGGGCGTCTCCGCCAGGGGAAGCGCCTCGGGGTTGGTCATTACGTATTATATAGTAACGCGAAGCGTGGGGCGGACATCAGCCTGCCATTCGTGTAGAGTCGCGCGGAGCAATGCAAGCGAATTCGCGAAGGAGGAACCGTGGAGAATGTCACCATTGTCGACAACAGCGCGAGAACGGGAATCGCTCTTGCCAGCCTTGGCACGACTTTCTTGCGTCTAGGTCTGGCGGTGGTCATTGCGGCGATGCTTGCTCTAGCCGCTCCTCACGCTGGCTTGGTTGCAGCCACGGGCATCTTCGTCATCATGGCGCTCGACTACAGCGACGGCGTTCTGTTCCGCAGGTCAGTGCTCAGCTCAAGCCCATCATGGAGAATCAGGCAGCGACTCACCGACTCTGCCGTGGACCGCATGGTGGTCCAGATCGTCTGTCTGTCAGTCCTAGCCGTCAACCACAGCTTCTGGCCTTTGTACGTCTGCGTGCTGGTCAAGGAGGTCGTGTTCTGGATGATCGGCACCTGGGTCTTCTTGAGAGGGCTTGTGGTATTCCCAGGGTTCTGGGCGAAGATCGGCATGGTGCTTCTTGGAACGAGTGTTGCCCTCTTCTCTGTTGGCTTGGTTGAAGCTGCCGTAATTGCCATGGGTATCATGGCTGTCCTCGCTGTCATTGCCCTGCTCGAGTACCTGAAGTCGTATGAAACCTTCCTCGCTGGAGGTCACGACGCCGCTGTGGATCCGCAGTCAGCGCACGTCCTCAAGCTCAACTGATCTGGGCTGCCCACAATGGCAACCCAGATTGACGAAAAGCGCGCGCTCGGTCGCTACGACGATTTCGCTTCCGCAGTCATGCTGACTGCTATTGCCCTGTTCGCTATCTCGCTTGGCCGTACTCTGATCGATCTGCTTCTAGGGTATCCGATTGTCCGCGATTGGCTGGCCTATCGTGCGTGCAATCCCCGTCCTCGAATGGATGGAGTTTTGAGTCCGTCAAGTCGCGAGACTGGGGATGCTGAGATCCGGTCCTTCGACAACACGTTAGTGCGAACTTAGGTGAATCGCTCACCTGCCCTAACCATGCGCCAACAGCGCAAGCTGCTGAAGCAATACAACTCCATGCTAGAAGCAATTGCGTACTTGGGCGGCTTCTTTGCGGGTCTGCTCTTCGTTCGCGCGGCAGTTGATCAGTTCACCTTCACCTACGGATACTGGCTCTGGATCACCACAATTGTCGTTGCCGCGGTTCCCCTTTCTGGACTGCTGTACCGGCAAGCTCTGGCTGGCAACTTCCACTGTGACCTCTGGTTGCCATGGTATCAACGTCAGAAGACCGATCCAGTCATCAAGGGCAGGGTGGTTACCACTCTATTCTCTTCATACCTGTTGGCAGTAACGCTAGCGACAATGCGTGACGGCGGTGTCGAGAAGTCAGGATATGGGAGCCTGATAATCTTGAGCGGTAGCCTAGGCTACTACTTCGCGAGCAAGAACGGTTGGACGAAGTTTTCGATCATTGCGTTTAGCTTTCTCGCCTATGTGCTTTCGTCGGTCGTCTACGTATCGAACGTCAAGGGGTCCCCGTGGAGTGTGTGGGTGGATCACCACTGGGATCACCTGCCATTCGTCTACTATGTTGTAGCTGTCATTGTCCTTTCCGCGACTTACACCTTGAAGAAGGATGGTTGACTGTCCCGGATTGGATAACGCGCTCTTACTGACACAGGAGCTGGCGAGGACGCGTGCCACTTTGGATCCGCTTCACAACGCCGCTCGCAGCCGGCAGGAGAAGATAGCGGGCAGCCTAGAGTCAGGATCCACTGCAAGCGTGCCGGCACAGCGCTCGTAGCGGCGGACGACCACGTTGATGTGGTATAATGTACGTATGTTCAAACTAGTAACATCGCATCATCCATATGGAGCGTGATCGGCACGTCGCGTTTAGCGAACTCTCCGAAGACGTCGACGACATAACTTGGAACGCCGTATTGGCTTCCAACCGAGCGCACGACGAAATGATCAAGGCCGAGGAACGTTTGTTGGTGGCCGAAAGAAGCTTCGAAATACTCAGCACAATTGCAGGCACTGCGATTGATGCTTTGACGCCGGATGAATTCCATCCGCACTTCGTTCGTCGAGGGACTGGTGTGACGCCCGACAAGCGCTCGCGCTAGCGGGTTAGTGGTGCTGACACGAACCTAGCAGGCTGCTGAAATAGTCGCCGGCTCGAAGTCGTGGTGCGCGTGCCAACTCGGGCCCGTCGCTTTCGAGGCTCTGGGCCGTCTGTCGGCCCCCCGTGTCGGGACCGATGTCGGCAGCAAGTCGGCCGCCAGCCGATGTGCTTCAACTTCATGCCGAAGTAGGGGGCAACAAGGCAGAGCGATCGGGTAGGCGACCGGACACCATAACCTGGTCATTTGCAGGCAGAGCGTTGTCGAATTGACAACGCTGGTGGACCTAACTAGACAGCTCTCGAACTTGCGATGCGAAGTTCGTCGCCTGCTCGATGCCTAGCTAGACAAGCACGACGCGACCTACACGCGAGTTCTGGCGCGAACCCGCATGGCTGCCCGCTGCGCGACCCGCTCACGGACTTGCGCGTATAGATCAGGACCATTGGATTCAATAGTCACCGCGACCGCGTACCGTTGAGGAACGGCGTCGTTTGGAAGCCACCGATTCTGCGAACGAATGACGAGCCACATATCATCGCCCCACTCGTTTCGATCGGGGCCATGCGACACCTTGGTGGCCATCTGCAGTGTGCTCCGGTGTCGAGCCACTCCATACCGCAGGGTTGAGCCTGGCGACATTGTCACTCGGCAGCCACTCGGCACAAGATCCGACAGTTTGACAGAAGGGTCCGACCCGCGGTAGGCGTCGAAGACGTCCTCAAGAGCCATTCCTCGAACGAGACAGAAGTCCAACTCGACGCCAAGATAGTCAGCTCGACGCCTTCGGACGGGAGGGTCGTGTGCAAGCGCAACTGATACGTGCCGCTCGCCGCGTGCTCTGCAGAACGCGGATGGGTTTGGCAAGGCGTAGATATGAACGTTGTTGAGAGGAAGCGCGTCCTCGCCGATCAGCGTGACCCGGCTCGCCGAAGACCCTAGGGCCTTTCGCTCATCCGGCACGCCGTAGCCCACAATCTTCAGCCTGTCATAGACGTTCTGCGCAAACTCCAGTTCGGCAAGAGCATCCGGAACATCTGCAGAAACCGCCAGCACGGCTCGCAAGAGATTGGGATGAATATCATCGCGACCCAACACGTCCTTCAATCCGTGCTCGACGATGGCCGCAATCCGTGCCACGTTGGGAGCCGCGTAGCTAGTCCCAACATCCCACGCAAACAGTCGATCCAAGGGCCTGTGGTGGAGCGAGATCACAGCTGTCCCGGGCTCCATACGAGGTGACCGAACCCCGTCGAAGCCGCCGATAACATGCTGTCCTGCCCAATGGGCGAATTCTGGCTTAATGGCTGCACCTACGCCCGGACCTGTTCGGGTAAACGGACTGGGCTCGCCTGAGCGCGCCGTAGGCACTTGAATGGTCTGAGCAGGAGTGCCGTGACGCCCCGCCGGAACATCGTGCTGCACCACACCGCCGACTGTTACAGCAATCGCCGCACTGGCAGGATCGGCAAGACGCGACTGTGGATCGAACAGTATCTCCTGTAGAGACGGTGGGTCGCCGTCCATCGGAGCGTCGTACGCAGCTTGGTTGCCGGTGGGCACGACGAAGAGCACTTCCTCTTCTCTAGCAAGGATATCCAGCGCCTCCGCCCATGCCGGTTGCTTACCGCGGTCGGAGCTGGCAAACGGAAGTCGGTCGCAGATCGATAGGTTGAAGACTCGGCACTTGTAGGGCTCCTTCTTGAAGGCGCGAACGGCCTCTCGCATCTGAGTGATCACAAGTCGCTCGTCATCAAAGGCGTTCTCCGCGTTCAAGACGCGAGCGCTGAACAGAACAACGGGCGATTGGAAGCTCCCAGTCTCGATGCATGCGCGGACATCACCGAAGACTGCAACGCCGGCGACTCTCGTGCCGTGGCCATTCTCGTCGGATGCGCTCGCCTCACTGGTGAGTATTGACTCCTCGTGCCCCACAAATGGCGCTAGAAGGGGGTGATTCGCAGTGATGCCGGTGTCCATGACACACAGCCGTGGACCGTTGGGATCAGGTGGCGATGGGTTCTCGAAGCTAGCGACAGTCGCTGAGTAGAGCGACGCAATATCAATCTCCGGATGTGGCGGCAAATCAATCTCTGCAACCGCGTCCAAGTCCAAGAGCCTATCAAGAACCGAACCCGCGACTCTCGCTCTTACAAGTACCAGGTCGCTTCCGACGTAGGTATCGAGAATGCTTGTCGTTCCACCGCCCGAGGCTAGGATAGCTTCGCGCAGCTCGTCCAGAGACCGTCGAACGGCGGCGCTCCCTGGATGCCAGAGTTCGACATCCAGCACGTAGGTTGCGGAAGGATCGGCCGCCCGGCCCTCTGGCCCCACAAGGTCACGCAGTCTGGCACCAACTCGATCGTCACGGCTCCAAAGGCGCATCTCGGCCGGAACGAGATAGTCGAGGACATCGAATGTTGTCGTCTGGTATGGCCTACCCGTCCTTGGGTTAATGCCCTCGCGGGGGCCAGCACGATACTGACTGATGAGGCTGTTGAAGTCGCCAAGCTCGACCTCGTCCTTGAACGCAACAACCGCACCGTCTGCCTCCACGCCGACAACAACAACGGTCGTGTGACTTTCCAGGAACGCGCCAACTTCTTCGGATGCGGCAGGGTTTGCCACGGGAATCCGAAAGACGAGGTGGGGATTGATTGCCTCAGATACAGCAGCGTGTGCACGGGCTGTCGCAACCACGTCTGCAGCGGCTGACTCCAGCTCGCCGGCGAACGACGATCGGCTTTCGTGCCTTGGCCTTTCGCGTGGGCCTCCGTGTCCAGGCCTGCGCGCCGCCTGGAGTTCTTCGCGCCTGACTAGAATGTGCGGGTAGTCCAAGTCGCGTCACCATCTTCGCTGGGCCGACAGGTTAGTCGCGAAGGGCTTCGTTTGAGGCAACCTTGCTGACCGTCGTCCGGCTACGCTGAGCCTCAATGGACGCAGCTAGAGTCTCATTGCTCACATGGGACTGGCCCGCCAGGATTGTACGTTTTGCCGCGTCGATCGCTACGTGTTCGATATCTGCGAAGGAGAACGCGTCGAGCAAAGTGCCGTACTGACTGAGGTTGACATTGCGCTCAATGCCGATCTGTTTGAGTGCTCCCGTTAGAGTGACAACCGCCTGCTCTTCAGTTGGCATTCCGAAGAAGGCAATATCGTCAAAGCGGCGCCAAAGCGCGGGATCGAGAAGCCCCTGATGATTGGTAGCCGCAACGAGAAGGCTCTCGCCATGGAAGCCATCGAGCATCTGAAGAAAGGAGTTGACTACTCGCTTCAGTTCGCCGTGCTCCTCAACAGCGTCCCGCTTCTTGCCAATGGCGTCGAATTCGTCGAACAGATAGACGGCGGGGCTGCGGCGCGCGTAGTCCATCACTTTAGAGAGATTCGCGGCTGTCTCGCCTAGGTATGACGACACGACCGCATCAAAACGAACGAGCACCAAAGGAAGACGCAGCACGTCAGCAAGGGCTTCGGCTGCCACGGTCTTCCCACACCCCGGCGGTCCGCAGAACAGCAGCTTCTTCACCGGGAGAAGTCCGTAGGATTTCAGGACGTCCGCATTTTGGTTTTCCTCAATGACTCTGGAGAGGCTCCCACGTAGGTCGTCGCTCAGCACAAGGTCTTCAAGTCTCCGAGAGGGACTGCTGACGCGAACCAGTGGCATGCCGCGTTCCTTGTCCACAGGGGCCCCGGGGAGAATCGCCGGCCCTTCATCGAGATGCATCAGCTGGCGAGGTTGATGAGAACCATTCGACAAGAGGCGCTCGAGGTCGTTTGCCAGAACACGGTGTTTCTTGCGACGCTCCTCGTCGATCAACTGCTCCGCAGCAACGCGAAACGCCGCATCATCTTGGTCGACAAATGCGGCAAGCAAAGCACGAATGAGTTCGCCTGTGGTCATCGGTTGCGTCCTCGTCATTTGGCCACCACGAGTATAGCCGCGCGCCGCGACGGCACATAGAGCTACGCGGTCGCACCTAGCGAATCTGCGAGTCACAACAGTCGGTGCACCCGTCGGTCTCTTCCCGGGAGAAGGAAGGCGTGCCTGCACTATTCAGGGTCATAATAGTCCTGTATAATTGATGGAGGAATGACAGGAGCCCGCGCACCCAGGCCAGAAGCAGGTCACAGCTATCGCCAATCACTAGTTGCCACGCACAGGCTTGTGGGCGAGATGCCCGCGCAGAAGCACGAATTCGGCTGTGGCGCAGCGTGCGTGGCGTGTGTGACCCACTCTTCGTATTGTGACGTCGTTCGAGACCTTGGCATCCAGCGAGCGCGAACACGCGGCTTCTACTGTCGCGAACTCGTGGAATCGTTGCACCGGCGGGGCTACCAGTACGAGTACAGGCACATCAAGCCCGCACTTCGTCGCATAGTCTACGAGCCAGGAGTGATTGTGTTCATCCGACGCTCCAGGCGATACCCAGCCGGGCACTACGTAGTGCGAACAGGCCGAGGGTGGGCAGATCCCTGGATCAACATGCCCAGGAACAGACGAATCTCCGCAGCAGAGGCTGGAGTCCGACTGCGCCTACCCGGATTGCCGCAGTACGCCCTGTTTCCAGTATCCTTACCTAGCATCAAGAAGAGCTGACAGTCGTCTAGACGACGAATCGGATCACGCGGCGGAGCCATCTGGCTCCGCCGCGTGGGTGTAGCTGCCCGGGAAACAGGACCAGTCTGGAATGACAAGCACGTCATGTGCCATTGGGCGCGGGAAGACGCCACGATCGGCGTTGTCACCAGCGGATCACGACCGCGGGAGTTCGTTCGCATGACAGAGAACCAGCGATCTGTTGTGCTCTCTGGTTGGCACAGCGGTCCGAATCCTTCTCCCGCGCTCGGTACAGCTCAGTCTCTATTGCACGCTTGGCCGGATCTTCAGATCCATGCGCTCGACTACTCAAGCTTCTCCACCGGTCTTAGCTCGGCCTTAATCAGAGAGCGTCATGTGTTGCCTTCATGGAAGGACGCCGATCTCGACGAAATGGCGCTGTCAATCGTAAGCATCGTGAATGGGCTGGATGCCTTGTTCCTGTCAGGACTTGATCTTGAGACACGCCTCCTGTCGAGTATCTCCGCCTTGCCTCGAGACAAGTTCTTGATTCCGCCAACCGCAGCGTTGGAAGCGACGGAGAAACCATCTGCATTTGCAGCCGAGATTCTTGAGCTGAAGATCCCGCGAACGGAACTTGCGACCAGCATCTCCTCGGGTGTCGCCTTCGCAGAGAGCTGTGGCTGGCCAGTCTGGGTCAAGGGCCAGCACTACGAGGCGTTGAAAGTCCACTCGGCTGCGTCCCTGGCGGGAGCTATGGACTACCTCGCCTCAACTTGGGCATCTGGTGTCCTGATCCAAGAAGATCTTGACGGCGCCGAGGAGTCAATAGCGTTCTGCGCACTGCGAGGCGAAGTGCTGTCCGCCTGCGCGATGCGAAAGACACTCACGACGAGCGAAGGGAAGACCTGGGGAGGCCGTGTACGTGCGCTGAATGGCCGAGAGGCATCACTCATCGGTGCACTCGCAGAGGAAATGGGCTGGACCGGTGGTGCCGAAGTTGAGATGGTGCGATCGCAGCGAGATGGGGCCCTCTACGTCATTGATCTGAACCCCCGGTTTCCCGCCTGGATTCACGGAGCGACATTGGCGAACCAGAATCTGCCGGCCACGCTTGTCGCCGCCTCCTGGGGCATTGACCCGCCAGCGCAAACAAGGAATGTGACTCCGGAGTTCGTGCGCGTGGTCGTTGAGATTCCTGCGATGAGAGAAGCCACAGCGCATAGAGAAGCTGAGTTCGCGCTCGAAGATCCAGGGCACAAGGGGCATCCCTCCGAGATGCCCGTGTTGTCTAGGCGGCTCTGGCGACGCGTTGCAGTCAGGGAGGTGCTCCCGGTTCTCAGTGATGCGCGCGCATCTTGGCTGGACGCGGTTCTTGGTACATGGAGCGACACCGACGATGGCCCCGAAAGGGTCCTCTTTGAGGATCGATTGCGTGAACGCTTTGAGGCGCTTCAGGATTCTGTTGAGAGCATCGGCGATGCGTATGGCGTTCAAGTGACCGCATCGTATTCGATGAAGACCAACCCGGACTCTCGCGTGCTCAAGGCCGCGCGCGAAGAGGGACTTGGAATCGAAACGATTTCATTAGGGGAGGTCCGACGAGCACTGACGAGCGGCTTCCCGGGGGAATCGATAACCCTCAATGGGCCTGGCAAATGGTGGCCTCGTCAGCTCTTGGCCTCTACTCCGCGGCTAGCTGCAATCAACTGTGACTCGATCGAAGATCTTGAAGAGACCCTCACTCTCCTAGCGTCGAATCAGGTGTCGTGTCGGATTCTCGGAGTTCGGTTTGCTCCGATCTCGGTGGGATCTCGGTTCGGAGTTGGCGCGTCTGATGCTCGGCAGTTCCTTGACTTGTGCAGGCTGCTGGCCAATGCGCCACTTGATGTCGGACTCGGCGTCCATTTCCACCACGCCATGAGTTCCATAGGATTGGAACGGTGGCTGCGAGAACTCCGCGCCGTGGTCGCCCTTGCCGCGTCAGTCGAGCAAGTAACCGGGAGGAGCTTCACGCTCGCCGACATCGGTGGTGGGTGGCGTGGGTCGAGTCTCGCAATCTATGCTGGGCACCTTCGAGAGGCGATGACAGCTATCGGCTCATTGCCTGGGCTTCGCGAAGTTGTGATCGAACCTGGCAAGGCAATCGTCGAGCCCACAATGGCGTTGCTGACACGAGTCCTGCGGGTCCGGAGAATGGGCGACAACAGCACTGCCGCGGTGCTTGGTGCCGCAGTCTCCGACGTACCGGATTCAACTTCGTTTCCTCATGAGATCTGGTGGAGGCCCGCGAAAGACGGCCGCTGGTACTCCCTTCCAGACGGAGGGGATTCCGTACATGGGCGCATATGCATGGAACACGACATCATCCGCACATCCGTTCAGCTTCCACTCGAGGCGAGTCAGGGCGATATCGTCGCGATCATGGACGTGGGTGCCTACGACGCCAGCATGAGCTACTCATTTGGCGGAGGCGGGATCGTATGAGCTGCCATGATCTTCCCTCGATGTCCGCTATTGGCTCACACGGGCGGACTTGTTGCGCACACGTTCTCGCATGGCTGGAATCACGTGACTCTGCAGAGAAGGCGATCATGCCGGCGGGTCTTCCAGCGGAATGGCTACAGCAGACATTCGCGTGGGGACCATCAAGGTGGCCATTCTTCTGGTGTGACCTCGTCGCTGCCGAAACAATCGACTGCGGGGTCTTCGCAGACCTTACACAGTACTTGCTGACCTTGCGTGGGTATGACGTTGCTCGAGTTCAACTCGTTGAGCGATCTCATCGCTCGCAGACGAAACACTGGGCGAAGGTTTGGCGAGATGCGGGCTGTGATCCAAGCGTTTGGATAATCGATCCCGAAACCGTCTATCACGAAGCCTTGGCGGTCGATATCGGCGGGGTGGTCCGGATCTTTGACCCTACCGAAAACGTCGCAGTTGGATCGCAGACCTCGACTGCCGGGCCGCCCATCAGAATGCGCTTGGTGGAGTCTGTCGGCCCAGCGAATTCGGTTGTCCGATGGAATGGGGTCGAGCTGCGGCTCGGGGAGTGGGTCGACATTCCGCCTGCTCGCGAGTCCAGGGATGAGTCCCGTCACGTCGCTGGACCCAGATGGCAACTCTGACCTCGCGCTTTAGCGTCCGACGCCCCACTGATACGAGTCACGGCAGAATGGGGCCAACTTACCAGCACCGAACCACCCTGACGCTGGTGCCAAGAGAGTGAAGCTACAGTGACTACCTCACCAGGTTCTCAAATGGTCGGCCAAAGGGCTTCGACTACTTTGAGTGTTTGCTCTGCCCGTTTGACTGTTGAAGCGCGGCCTTTCTTACAGACGTGAGCCATCCCGTCATTCGCCAGGTCGACGTACTCGAGTTGGTCGATACCGGCCCGGATACCGCAAGACCCTAGCAACCAGTGAGCAACCTCAATTGTGGTCCGTGCCAGGTTCTCTTCGAGTGGAACCGCACGCATGTTGTAGAACATACGCCGCGTAACCGAGCCATCGCTCGCCACCAAGTCGAAGTTTACACGCACGTCCGTGTCGCCCACGGACGTCGAAAGACGCGGATTCCGCAGCGGAGAGAGATTGCGCGCGGATTGGGGCGAATCGACGAAGCTCGCGAGAACTCGCTCGTTGTGCCCACGGCGGACCGCATTGCCAACCGAGCCGAGTCCCAGTCTTACTGCCTCTATCTCGGTCAGTGAATTGCCGGACGCGTAGAAAGCTCTAATCCCCCTGAGAGCTGGAGAGTAGTACGGCGCCCTGAAGACGCCCGGCTGGCGCTTGGGGTACTTCTGGTCGTAGAGAACCCGGTACTGCTCATAACCAGGAAGAGCCATCAACTCCGCTAGTGCACGCACCGACAGGCTAGGCATGACCATTCTCCTTTCGAGACTCTGGCGCATCTGACAGACGTCTGAGGCCCGGGCAACCGGGCGGCGTACGTCATCAAGCCGTTCACTACTCGGGACGGTACTCCTGTTCCAGCTCTGTCTCGTAGGACCGGTACTCTGCTCCGATATCACCCTTGATCGCCAGGTGCTCTGCAATCAGGTCGCTGGCACCCGTCAGCATGCTCCCGATCCCGCTCATTACTTCGCGAACATTGCGCAGATTGATGTGCGAGATGCTAGACAAGGTGGCGTTCCCGTTCTTGTCCTCTGGGTAGCGAAAGGCCATCGAGCTTGGGTCGACCGCAGAGAACTCCCCAATCAATCGGCCGATTTCCCTCAACTCATCCACCGAATCGTCAGGCGATATTTCCGAAAGGAGCCTCAAGTCACTGCCGGGCGAGCGCAGTGGACTGCATCTCGTCTGCATCATGTACGCGGGGCGCTCATCGAAGTTGAGTTGTCCGCGGCTGTCCGCCGCGTTGCGCCGGGCCGCTGCGCGACTGCTGGTGGCTCGAGGTGGAGCGGTGACCATGTAACCGGAGCCGTACCCTGCTCCGTACTCGTCTTCCGCGTCCCGTATACTGGTGCGCGAGGTGCATTTGATGACCGATGCGGACACTGAGCGCGACCCCCAGGAGAGCGAGCCACCCGAGGACCAGGCAGACGCTGAGCCGGGCGACGCGGAGAACGACCCAGAGCACCACGTGCTGAGTCGCGAGGAGATTCTGGCCACTCCCGAAGACGACGGAGACGGCGAGGACGACGAGCCCCTCGGCGGCCTGACCGTCGGCGAGCTCATGGCTAACATGCCCAAGCTGCCAACCTTCTCCCTCTTTCGGTCACCCGCGCTCGACTTCATGAAGATGCGGGACAAGCTGCGCAGCCCCATCTTCAACTTTCCGTCGATACACGAACCAGTGATAAAGGCCCCGCCGTTCGTCGAGAGACCTGAGGTGGATTTGCAGCGGGGGATCCTCGAGCAGCAGAAGGCCCAGAAGGAAGTACTCCTGGCCGTGCTCGCGGAGAACCAGCGATCGGGACGCCAGACGACATGGATCCTGCGCTTCACCGCGTTCTCCGCCATCGTGGCCATCGTGGCGATCGCCCTGACCGTATACTTCGGCACAAAGCCGGAGACGAGCAGCCGCGTGACAGCGCCAGCTCCCTCTCCCAGCATCAGCCAGAGCGTCGCTCCCTAGTCGTCAACACGCCGGGGTGGTAGCCTCTCCCCGTGCCCGCCAACACCCTCTACTACGGCGACAACCTCGACATCCTGCGACGCTACGTCGCTGACGAGTCGGTCGACCTCGTCTACCTCGACCCACCCTTCAACAGCAACGCGAACTACAACGTGCTGTTCAAGGAGCACTCGGGCGAGCAGGCGGCCAGCCAGATCCGCGCCTTTGAGGACACCTGGACGTGGAGTATGGAGGCCGAGCTCGCGCTCGAGGCGATGATCGTCGAGGGCGGCCAGGTCTCGGTCGCCATGCAGGCGCTGCGCAAGCTGCTCGGCACGAGCAACATGATGGCCTACCTGGCGATGATGGCGCCGCGGCTCGTGGAGCTGCGCCGGGTCCTCAAGCCGACGGGGAGCATTTGGCTTCACTGTGACCCGACGGCGAGCCACTACCTCAAGCTACTCATGGACGCGGTGTTCGGGCCGGAGACGTTCCGAAACGAGGCCGTGTGGCAGAGGACGGGAGCGCACAGTAGCGCGAAGCGTCTCGGTCCCGTCCATGATGTTCTGCTGTTCTACTCGAAAGGTCCCGAGTACACGTGGAACCGGCTATACACCCCGCATTCGGAAGAGTACGTCCGCAAGCACTACAGCCAGACAGACGCGGCCGGCCGACGCTGGATGCCAGACAACTTGACGGCCGCCGGCACACGAAACGGCTCCTCTGGGCAGACGTGGCGAGGGTTCGACGTTGCTGCAAAAGGTAACCACTGGAAGTTCACGCAGGAGAACCTCGAACGGCTAGATGCTGAGGGCCGCATCTACTGGCCAGCCAAGGGCGGTTGGCCCCGGTACAAGCGTTACCTGGACGAAGTGCACGGCACTCTGCTCCAAGACGTGTGGACCGACATTTCCCCGATAAACGCTGTTGCGGCAGAGCGTCTTGGCTATCCCACGCAGAAGCCCCTGGCTCTGCTCGAGCGCATTATCTCTGCCTCGAGCAACGAGGGCGACGTCGTCCTCGACCCCTTCTGCGGCTGTGGCACGGCGATCGACGCGGCTCAGAAGCTCGGCCGCCGCTGGATCGGCATCGATGTCACCTACCTGGCAATCGCCCTCATCCGCCGCCGGCTTCGCGATGCCTACGGAGAGAGCATCGACGAGAGCTACGAGGTCATCGGTGAGCCGGCGAGCGTCGCCGACGCCAAAGTCCTCGCCGAGACCGACCCGTATCAGTTCCAGTGGTGGGCCCTCGACCAGGTCCACGCCCGCGGCGTCCAGCGCAAGAAGGGCGCCGACAAGGGCGTCGACGGCCGCATCTACTTCCACGAGGGCGACAGCTCCGACGTGAAGCAGATCATCATCAGCGTGAAGGCCGGCCACACCGGTCGCGCCCACGTGCACGAGCTCCGCGGCGTCGTCGACCGCGAGGAGGCCGTGATCGGCGTCCTGATCAGCATGCAGGAGACGACCAAGCCG
>Ga0209538_1000896_pt1 | contig 16361 bp, 15 predicted proteins | sample BarGraNGADG00211_2_FD_184492 | JGI IMG/M metagenome (GOLD analysis project Ga0209538, IMG submission 184492) | Arctic peat soil microbial communities from Barrow, Alaska - Barrow Graham LP Ref core NGADG0004-211 (SPAdes) (version 2) | ecosystem: Environmental > Terrestrial > Soil > Wetlands >... | reverse complement strand
AAGTTTAAAGTAAGCATTTCCAAGATTATAATATAATACAGGAGATGCAAGTCCTGCCTGAGTTACTTTTTCATAAATAGTGACAGCATTTTCGTAACGACCGGCTAAATAAGCCCTGTTTGCTTCAGCGACCTGTTGTTCCGGAGTTACAGCCCACAGAGACATCGGTAAAAACATTGCCACCAGGAAACATATCTTCTTCACTGCATTCATTTTCTGTAACTTATTTAAGTTTATTTTCAATGGTGGTGATTAAAGTGACAGCTGAATCATAAACCTGTTGTAAATCAATGGCTTTTCCTGCTTTGGCAAAGCGTGCAAATTCACAATGTTCAAGCATCTTTATCAGATCTTCAACTACATTTTCTGCGACATTCTTTTGAAGGAGCGTCTCCCTGACCGTTTCCATTGATAGTTCAGCACGTTGAATATAGTATTTATCACTGAGATAATTCCAAAGCGCCTGAGATACTTCTTCATAAAACCGGTCACTGTTTTTATCAACCAGGAATGATTTGGCCTTCGATAGACGCTTACGTGCCATCCTGGTAGCCCTTCTGTTCTTCATCAAGGCCGCATCTCTTCTTTTCTTCAGTTCGTTTTTCATTAAGATCAACAACAATGCAAAGAACAATGCAGGTAAAATAAGCCAGATCCAGAACAATGTAGAATTAAAGAAATATTCTCCTGTTACTTTCAATATTGGGGGACCTTGTTTGATAAACCTGATATCATTATCTAACGTTTTGACTTCCTGTTGGTTTGCGCTGGTTGTATACATCCGTCCATCTCCTTTGTTCACATTGAAAGTATAAATAGGAGATGTTTGAGTAGCATAACGGTGTTGATCCAGATCGTAAAAAGTAAAACTAAACGGCTTTATCGTAAATTTCCCTGGATTTCTGGGGATCAGAATATATTCAAATGATTTGGTTCCTGAAATACCTCCTCCCGAAGTTGAAACATTGTCAGTTACTTTAGGATCGTAAACTTCAAAATCAGAAGGGAAAACTATTTTTGGGTTCTCGATGAGCTTTATGTTTCCTTTACCTGAAATAGTAACCGTAAGTGTTATTGGCTCGTCAGCCTTAACGGCTGTTTTGTCAACTTTAGTGGAAAAATTGAATTGTCCTACAGCTCCTGTGAAGTCTGCAGGTTTCCCTGACGCATTCTTTGCATTTGGAAGTGGAAGTACATTGATCGTAAGACTGTTTGAGGTGAGACTCCGTTTAACGTGTTCAACCTGGGGTCCTGAAAATACATCATTAAAGAAACTGTCAAAGAAAGGATCGTTGCTCAAAGGATCATTTGTTCGTTTCTTCTTAGTTTGTTTTACAGCGAGTTGTGCAACAACATCTACCTGAATAGGCTGAATGACCAGTTTCCCTGCTTTTTGAGGGAATAAAGCCTCTTTTTTGATTTCCGCAACTGCATATTGCTGCCCCCCGATACGTTCCGAGTATTGTTTTGGCTTGTAATTGGCATCAAGCAAATCCTGCGCCCAAAAACCAACACTCGATGGTAATTTTGTGACAGCATATTCCGGAATAGGTACCCGTGTATATATTTTATAATTAACAATAACCTGTTCTCCTTCAACAGGGTTGCTTTTGCTCACAAATGCCTTTAGAAATACATCCTTAGATCCAAGTGTTGGGACGATAGTTCCACTTTGTGCCTGTTGTTGCTGCGCAGCAGCAGTCTGCCCTTTGACAACTTTTATTGTTAATGAATTCGATTTGTATTTTTTTCCATTTACAGTGATCGTAGCTCCGGGAATAGTAAATGTACCTGGTTGTGTCGCCTGCAGATAAAAAGAGTAGCTGGTCTGAATACTTTGTGACATCTGTCCATTAATGATCTGGACACTCGAACTGGTAGAAGGATTTGGTCCGGACAGAACAGCAAACCCAGTTATCTGAGGACCAATAAAACTACTGCCATTGCCATTTACCGAAAAAGAAATCTCAAATTGTTCACCAAGACTTACCTCTTGAGGACCATTGGCAACGAATTCAATGTCTGCAGCATATAGCAATGCTGTTGGCAGCATGAGTACCCAAAACAGGAGAAACCCTGTAATAAATGATGGCTTTCTTCGTTTGTCAAGCATAATATTAGCGTTGTCGTATTTAAATTCAAAGTTACCAATCTTTCTCAATGTATACCGGAGCAGCCTTAGCTTTTTGTTTCCGCAATTTATCCAATGTTTTCTTCTCATCATTTTTCAATGCATCGAGCATACGCTGCGCATCTTCTTTGGATAACTTGTTTTGCTGTTGATTTTGCTGTTGTTTGTTCTTATCGTTTTGTTGGTCCTTGTTCTGATCCTGTTTTTTGTTCTGATCGTTTTTCTTATCCTGATCCTGTTTTTTATCGTTCTTACCGTCTTTATTGTTTTTGTCTTTATCGTTGCCTTGTTTATTGTTTTTGTTTTGTTGTTGTTGCTGTTTTTTTAGCTTTTGCAATGCATAGGACAGATTATATCTGGTATCCGGATCCTGTGGATTGATTCTGAGTGATTCTTTGTATGCATCAACAGCCTCTTTATATTGGTTCGTCTTCATCAGTGTATTACCCATGTTATGCATATTTATAGCCATGGTAGAAGGTTTTAAGTTGGGTTTTCCTGCGGCACTTCTAATGGTCGACTGATAAGATTGCAAGGCCTCTTTAAAGTTGTCCTGCTTATATAGTGCATTTCCGAGGTTGTAATTTGCGCGTACAGATGAAGAATCTGATTTTACAGACTTGCGGTAATTTATTTCTGCCTCTTTAAATTTATTGTCTTCGTAAAAACTGTTTCCTCTTCTGAGCAGAGAACGTGCCTCCTGTGCAATCGAGAACATGGGCAGAATGAGGATGCTCAACAGGAGTAATATAGCAAATTTTGTTCCTTTAGTCATGTATAAGTCCTCCTTAGTCAAATAGTTTGATGCGATCGGCCCAACGGGCTTTCCTTTCAAAGATGAATATTTCACAGATCAGTAGCAGCAATGATAACGCCAGAAAATACTGAAACCGGTCTTCGTAATCAGAAAACACTTTGCTGTCGATGCTTGATTTCTCAAGTTTATCGATATGATCCAAAACATTTTGTAAGCTGTTTGTGCTGTTGCCATTTACATATACACCTTCTCCGGCAGTTGCAATTTCCTGCAGGGCTTCAGGACTCATCTTGGTGATGATTGTGTTTCCATCTTTGTCCTTTTTGTAACCTGCACTATTACCACTGATGATCATAGGTATGGGAGCTCCATCAGGAGAACCGATCCCCACAGTATAGACCCTGATATCATGATCATTGGCTTTTTTGGCTGCATTTATTGCATCATCCTGATGGTTCTCACCATCTGAAATAATGATGATAGCCTTAGATTTTTTACTCTCACCGAATGAGCTGACGCAAAGATCAATTGCTTCACCGATTGCAGTTCCCTGTGTTGGAATCATACCGGGGTTGATACCCGAAAGAAAAAGTCTTGCGGCAGCGTAATCGGTAGTAATTGGCATTTGTGTATAGGCTTTGCCTGCAAATACTACCAGCCCAATGCGGTCATTAGTAAGATTATCAATCAGTCGCGAAACAGCTTGTTTGGCACGTTCAATCCTGTTGGGTTGGATGTCTTCGCTCAACATAGAGTTTGAAACATCAAGCGCAATCATGATATCAATTCCCTTTCGTTCAACCTTTTCAAAGCGGGATCCGATCTGAGGATTAGCAAGAGCCAGAACCAATGAGCCGAATGAAAGCAATAAAAGTATAAATTTATAAAACAGACGCTTGCGTGAATAGTCAGGCATCAGATGTTTTACGATCTCGGGATCACCATATCTGAGTAAAGCACGCTTTTTCCATCGTGCCATAAGCAGGTAGAGCACGAATAGCAAAGGTATCAGTGCAAAAAGATAGAAATAATATGGATGTTCAAATCTCAACATAGCCAATCATTATAAATTAAGGTAACCTTCTGAACACAGAATAACGGAGCAAGAGTTCCATGATCAGCAAAAGCATTCCTGCTAAAGCCCATGGCATAAATTCTTCGCTCTTCTTTCTGAACTCAGTAACATCGATTTTCGATTTCTCCATTCGATCAATTTCCTTATATATCTCGACAAGCGCAGACTTGTTAAGCGCCCTGAAATATTTAGCACCGGTCATCTCGGCAATGCGTTCGAGTAGGGGTTCGTCAATCTGCACCTCCATATTCTGTAGCTGCCATCCAAAAGGAGTCTGAACAGGAATAGGTGCATAACCCTGAGTTCCCACACCAATTGTGTAAACGCGAACGCCATACAATTTCGCAATTTCTGCAGCCGAAACAGGATCGACAGAACCCATGTTGTTTACACCATCTGTAAGCAATATGATCACTTTGCTCAGGGCCTTGCTGTCTTTCAGACGGTTAACAGCCGTGGCCAGACCATCACCCAGAGCTGTTCCGTCATCAATCATTCCGCTATGAAGTTCGTTAAACTGATTGATTAGAACAGCATGGTCTGTAGTCAACGGACATTGTGTAAAACTTTCTCCACTGAATACAACCAATCCAATCCTGTCGTCAGGACGACCTTTGATAAAGTCAATCCCAACCTCTTTGGCTGCTTCAATCCGGTTGGGTGTAAAATCCTGCGCCAACATACTTCCTGAAATATCCATTGCCATTAGAACATCAATTCCTTCGACACTGACATCATTATGACTCGAAGTGCTTTGTGGTCTGGCTAGTGCAATGACTATAAGGATAAGGGCCATAATTCTCAGAACAAACAAACCATGATACAACCAGGTTTTGTTCCCCCGGCTGATCTTTGCAAATGGTAAAGTACTCGACACGCGCAATGAAGGCTGGCTTCTACGAAAGCGAAATACGTACCACACCACTATTACTGGAATCAGCAATAGCAGGTAAAAGTAGTCAGGCGATGCAAAAAGAATATGGTTAAACATTGTCAGTTTGTTAATTCTTCAGTGTATTTGTAGTAGTAGCAATGGTTTTCGTTGAATCGGAATTGGTTTCAACCGTGGTTGAACCCACAACAGTAATCAGTTTAGTTTTTTCAACAAATTCATATGCGATATCCAGATTAACTTCATTTTCACGGGGTTCCGGAATACCTTTGGCAAACTTTACCAAATCGGCTGTTGAGAAAAGGTTTCTCAACTTGTTCAGTAAGTTTTCATTTGTAAGACTCTTTAGTGCTTCCAGTATTTCATCCGAGGTCATTTCCTGTGCCATGACTCCATATCGTCTCTCGAAATAGTTTCTCAGGATGTCAGTAAGTCCGGTGTAATACTCTTTAAACCTGCCTCTTTTCCAAAGCGCTTCATCTTTCAGATGATTCAAAGCTTCGATTGCGAGAATATGAGCGGGAAGTTCAGGCTTAGGCTTGAATAGGATAAGCGGCTTTTTGCTTTTTCTACGAAGATAAATAGTGTAGATAAGAACTCCAATGGCACCCAAAATCAGCACACCCAATATCCAGGGAGCCATCTCGCCAACTGTCAGGGGAGCTGCCATTATTCCTTTGATCTCTTTAAATGCTTTGGTTGTATCAACAGGAATACTGGCATATTGCAGTAACACAGAATCAGAAAAAACTATGGAAGTGTCTTTTCCGGATCCGGTTCTGAAAGGAATTCTTGGAAATACAATGAATCCGGTATCGAATGAAGTAATTGTCAGTTTCTGACTGTATGATTTAAAATTCTTTTGAGCACCTCTGGTTGTATCGACAGGTGAGCGGTGAACGACTTCAATATTGCCTAACGTGTCAGATATGACCGGCCACGAGATCCTTTTAGCGGCCGGAGCCTGTAAATTTATGGTCAGGACGACCTGTTGGCCAATCTGTCGGCGTATAGTGTCGGCTTTGATAACAGCTTTCACTTCAGAATTTGTCTGTTGAGCTGTTGCCGTTACCGAAAAGAATACTGCTATGAGCAGTAGTAATATCTTTATAGAGCGAATCATAGATTTAGTTTCGTTTTAGGAACAACTATTTTCGCGCTTCACGCTGTTTAAACAGTTTAACCAATGGTTTAACATAATCCTGATTGGTGGCAATATTCGTGAAATCAGTCCCTGTTTTGTTGAACAAAGTAGTGACCTGCCTGTCAGAATCCAACCACCAGTTGCGGTAAGCTTCCCGAATAGACTTACGTGCCGTATCGACCCATACCTGTTGTCCGGTTTCGTTATCCGACATTTTCACCATTCCAACATTGATCAATTCAGTTTCACGATGATCATAAATTCTCAAAGCAACCAAATCATGTTTGTTTCCGGCAATACGGATTGCAGTCTCAAATCCTTGATCCATAAAGTCAGAGATCACGAAAACCGTACACCTTTTTTTAATTGCATTTGTTAAGTATTGTAAAGCTACACTGATATCGGTCCGGTGACTTTCTGCTTTAAAATCAATTAATTCTCTGATTATACGCAGAATATGTGTCGATCCCTTTTTCGGTGGAATGAATTTTTCTATTTTATCACTAAAGAAGATCACACCTACCTTATCATTATTGTTGATTGCTGAGAAGGCAAGTACCGCTGCAATCTCTGTCATCTGTTCTTCTTTCAACTTCGAAAGAGTGCCGAAAGTATTAGAACCACTGACATCGATCAGCAACATTACCGTAAGTTCGCGTTCTTCTTCAAAAATCTTGATGAAGGGGTGATTGAACCGTGCAGTGACATTCCAGTCAATATTCCGGATATCATCACCATACTGGTATTCGCGCACCTCGCTGAAAGCCATACCCTTTCCTTTAAAGGCACTATGATATTGACCCGAAAAAATTTGACGTGACAGCCCCCGGGTCTTTATCTCTATCTTTCGAACCTTCTTAAGAATTTCTGTAGTTTCCATTTTTTGTCTAGGGTACTTCAACCATGTTCAGGATCTCATTGATGATATCCTCAGAGGTGATGTTTTCTGCCTCGGCTTCGTAACTAAGACCTATACGGTGGCGCAATACATCGTGCGCAACAGCACGAACATCTTCAGGAATCACATAACCACGACGCTTGATAAAAGCATATGCTTTAGATGCCAGGGCAAGATTAATACTTGCACGGGGAGAGGCTCCAAAACTTATCATGTTTTTGAATTTCCCAAGTTTGTAATCTTCCGGAAAACGTGAAGCAAAAACGATATCTGTGATATAATTTTCAATCTTTTCGTCCAAATAGACAGCACGTGTTACGCTTTTTGCCTTGATAATATCTTCAGGGCTGATCAGCGCACGCGTTTCCGGAAAAGTCTGAGCAATATTCTGACGAAGGATTTTCTTTTCCTCTTCTTTTTGAGGATATTTGATAATCACTTTAAGCATGAAACGGTCAACCTGGGCTTCAGGTAGGGGATAAGTTCCTTCCTGTTCTATCGGGTTTTGAGTTGCCAACACTAAAAATGGCTCCGGAAGCTTAAAAGTTTGTTGTCCAATCGTGACCTGGCGTTCCTGCATTGCCTCGAGTAAAGCACTTTGTACCTTTGCCGGTGAACGGTTTATTTCATCAGCCAACACAAAGTTTGCAAAGACCGGACCTTTCCGTACTTCAAACTCTTCCCGCTTCTGACTGTAAATCAATGTACCTACTAAGTCGGCAGGTAAAAGGTCAGGCGTAAACTGTATACGACTGAATTTAGCATCTATGATTCCTGCAAGTGATTTGATAGCTAGTGTTTTCGCTAGTCCCGGAACACCTTCAAGTAAGATGTGACCGTTTGAAAGTAATCCAATCAGCAGGCGTTCTACCATGTGTTTCTGCCCAACAATGACTTTCCCCATCTCCATGGAGATCATATCGACAAAGGCACTCTCGCGCTGAATGCGTTCGTTCAGTTCCTTGATGTCAGTTTCGATCATAATGTTTATCGTTTTTTAGTGACACAAAAATAGTCGGAGCTGTGATTATACTTGAGTTCTAGGCTGTTAAAAAATGTTAAATGAAAATGCAAAAGTTGTTAATAATACTTGATCTGTTGTGAGTAAGCATGTTAAATATTTAAAAACAAAGCGCCTGTCAGGGTTGATATCCGAAACAGACGCTTTGTAAAGGGTGTTTTATGCAATTACAGACCTAATTTTCTTGAAATTGCTTTGGGCAATGCTTTTTTATGAACCAAAATTGCGATAGTATTCAATCTTACATATGCCTCGCTCATATTTAAATATCCGCCAAACTTATTACTGCTTGCACTCCATGAATTCTTGGTCTTGAAATATAGGGTGCCATTTTGATCAGTAACCATTCCGGTGAAGTGCATCAGGTGATCATCCGTTGTTTGTTGTTGGTCGAAGGATTTCTGGCGATCTTCCTGTGTGACTTTCTTTTCAGGTACCGGACCAGTAAATGAATACATTTGTGAGCTTCTATCTTTATCACTGATTTTTTCCCAAATTTCTTTTTCTGTTCCTTCAAGTAATTTAACATCTGTCTGTGGGGCAATAGCAACTCCATTCCTATGAGAGAATCCACGATCACTGACATCACCATCCCAGCAAACTGAGTAACCGTTTTTCAAAGCTGATTTGATGACTTCAACCGTTTCATCAATAGGTAGATTGTAATAAAGATCCTGTGACCAGTTATCTTGAATATCAATCATGACTTGTTTATAAAAAGGAACATGGTTGTAAGAAGTGATTTCAATATAATTATCAGGATTAAAACCTGTTGATTTTTCAAAGGCTACAGGATCAAGCGAACTATTATTGACCATTATCTTCGAGGGTAGATTGCCAAGATAGGTATCCAGGTAGGTATTGAAACTATCTTTCCATACGGAACTGATCGTGTCATTCTTTTTCTTCATCACAACATCTAAATATTTCTTGAGGGTTTTATCAGGATCGCCTTTCGCAAAAGTATATTCAGATTTCATACCGGTATAGGAAGTATCAGTAACAAATCCGTATTTGCGAACTACATTCATTACATCATGTGCCTGACCTCCTGCTCCAAAGTTTGCAGTTCCTGATCTTCGAACATATCTGTCTGCTTTATCTAAATAACAATAACGGGCAAAATACATTTCAGAAAGATCATACTCACCCTTTTTCATCCGGAGCAATTCGGTTTCTATGAATGAGGTTGTTGCAAAACTCCAGCAGGTGCCTGTTCTTTGCTGATTTTTTACAGGAGTGGTCTTGAGGTCAGTAACTGTAGTAAAATTAAATCCTTTTTCCTGGGTTTGAGCCAGGGCAGGCAACCACAGTGAGGCAAGGAGGAGTAAACAAAAAAACTTTATACCTGATTTCATGGGTGATAATTTGGGTTGTTAATTGTAACGTTTTCCAAAATGGAAACTGATATAAACGGTTGGGATTAGATTCGGATTTTTGATTAAACCCATAATGGGTACAGCTTTAGGATGATAATCAAGTATTACGCCTGCTTCGACCGCTGTTGTTTTTGTGTTGTATGAACCATATTCAAAATTGGCACCGGCCTTGACATATAATCCCGGATAAGGTTTCAACTGGTTTATCCCTTTCAAGAATGAAGCCTTACCATAAACGTAAGCAGCATTTTGAGTCGAAGGGTCATATCGTTGAGTAACCAAATCATATGCAACATCCGGGCCTGTGCCCGATGAAGTTACGTATTTTATATAAATAGGCTTAGCAAGAGCAATTTCACCACCTACATAAAAGAACCCGCGTACCTCTACACCTCCCCAATAAGGTTTCTGATTCAGAAGATATTGATAACCGACACCACTTCTGACGATATAACAGGCATTTATTTTTCCATAGAAGAATGATTTGGCTCCATAAAAATTTGGGTTGATCGTTTTGGCCTCTTTTGAAGAACGCATTTCTAAAAATTCCGCTTCAAACATTTGCTTCTTAAAATAGTCTCTGTTAAGCCCTTTGCGAAAACCAAACCCCCATCCGTTAGAATGAATAAATCCATAAAAACTGTGTTCACGGGTTAGTAATATATTGTCACTCACTGTGTCTGACGGAATGTTCAGTTGTGCAAATACTCCGCTTGCAGAAAGAACAAAGGTCAGCAGAAGTACCAGTGTATATGTTTTTCTGTTTAGCATAGCATAATTAGTATTAAAAAATTGCCGTATTTTTGGATATCCAAACTAATAAACAAAGATAAGGGTGGTTTGGATTATTCCTAATAAAGATAATTTTTTTTCATGTTTTATGGCAAATACAATTAATCCGGAGATTGAAGAAAGCTGGAAAGTGGCGCTGAACAATGAATTTCAACGTGAATACTTCATTGAGTTGAAATCTTTTCTTCAAATGGAGAAAAAGCAATACACTGTTTTTCCTCCGGGACCATCCATTTTTTCGGCATTTAATCACACTCCAATAGATAAAGTAAAGGTAGTCATCCTGGGTCAGGATCCCTATCACGGACCAGGACAGGCGCATGGTTTGTGTTTTTCTGTACCACCGGGTGTACCGGCTCCCCCTTCTCTTGTGAATATATTTAAGGAACTGAAAGCGGAGTTAGGAATCCCTGTCCCGAATCATGGAAACCTTGAGAAATGGGCCGATCAGGGGGTATTGCTGCTCAATGCAATACTGACCGTCAGGGCAAATCAGGCGGGTTCGCATCAGAAAAAAGGGTGGGAGCAATTTACGGATCAGGTGATCAGAGAGCTTTCCTCGCGCAGATCAGGATTGGTTTTCCTGTTGTGGGGCAGTTATGCAGGTGCCAAAGAAGCATTGATCGATACTACGAAACACCACGTTTTGAAATCATCACATCCATCCCCCTTATCGGTTTATAGAGGATTTGACGGTTGTGGACATTTTTTAAAAACCAATGAATTATTACAACAGCAAGGATTGACACCCATCGACTGGAGCATTTGATAAATAATCTATTTTGCATTTATTGAGAAAATGTTTAAATATCGTTTTTTCTTTTGCCCGTAGGGCATTAATGTCAATAGAAATACATTTATTCCCTCTTTTTTGCCCGTAGGGCATTGACATACACGGTTAATCCCCTACGGGGGAAAGATTTATATTCCTGACTTTTCTATTGAAATTTATGTCCTACGGACAAATTTGAACAGTTTCTAAGTTCATTATGTATTCCGGTACCGGAAAAGAAAAAACATTTAATCTGTTGGTAATGATTATTGTTGTATCTTTGCAGCAAAAATAACCCTGATTGTCAAAAATAGAAGAAGTTTCCTTAGACTCTGATTTAGTTGTCAAACTGAACTGTTATCACTTCTATTATTCTAATAATCGTTTTGTTAAAGATTTAACTGTAAACCGGTGTAGACCCGGCGGTAAATTCTTGTAAACGGTTCATATAAATTAACAATTTAAACCAAAAGTACTGAAGCAGAGCTGATAACATTTGAACAAGGCTTTCACAAACAATAAATAATGTCATTCGAAAATTTGAATTTAATTGAACCCATCAAAAGGGCTCTAAAAACTGAAGGTTACACAACACCAACTCCTATCCAGGAGAAATCAATTCCTATCATTCTTGATCGAAAAGACCTTCTGGGCTGCGCTCAGACAGGCACCGGAAAAACTGCAGCATTTGCAATTCCCATCATCCAGTTGCTTTCTGCCGAAGAAGCCCCACAAGATCGTGGTGTCAGGCAGATAAGAGCATTAATTTTAACCCCGACCCGCGAACTTGCCATTCAGATTGGCGAAAGTTTCGAGGCTTATGGACGTCACACCAGATTAAAATATAAAGTTATTTTCGGCGGAGTACCGCAACACTCACAAACTATTGCCCTCAGGGCCGGCATTGACGTGCTGATTGCTACACCAGGCCGTTTACTCGACCTGATGGATCAGCGCTTCGTCAGTCTGAGAGAAGTGAAAATGTTTGTACTCGACGAAGCAGATCGCATGCTCGACATGGGATTTATCAACGATGTAAAACGTGTAATCACCAAGTTGCCTGCTAAACGTCAGACACTGTTTTTCTCAGCAACCATGCCACTCGAAATCCAGCATCTTGCATCAACAATTCTGACAAAACCTGTGATGGTTGAGATCACTCCGGTAGTTGCAACCACCAATCTGATCCAACAATCGGTCTATTTTGTCGAGAAGAGTGATAAGAAGTCTTTACTATTACATCTTTTGAAAGATGCCAGGGTAGAATCTGCACTGATCTTTACCCGCACAAAACATGGCGCCGATAAAGTTGTAAAGGATCTGGAGAAAGCAGGCATCGGTTCTGCAGCCATCCATGGAAATAAATCACAGAATGCCCGTCAGACGGCATTGAGCAACTTCAAATCAAAACGGACCCGTGTGCTTGTTGCAACCGACATTGCTGCACGTGGAATCGACATCGATGAATTATCACATGTAATCAACTTCGAACTCCCCAATGTTCCCGAAACATATGTTCACAGAATCGGACGTACCGGAAGGGCAGGATCAAACGGAATTGCAATTTCTTTTTGCGATGCAGAAGAAAAACAATACCTGAAGGATATCAATAAGTTGATTGCAAAATCAATTCCTGTTGTGCTCGATCAACCATACCCGATGAGCAATACCAGTCTGGAAGGCAACTTAAGCGTTCCAAAGAAGGCTGTATCTGGTCGCAGCATGGGATCAGGCGGTGCATACAGAAGCCGCGACAGCCAAAAAAGCTCAGGCGGATCGAGCTCACGAGGCTTTGGTTCACGAGGCAATACTACCGATACATCCAGAAACGGATCAACCGGAACGCGCTTAAACGGCCAACCCAGAGCCCAACGGACCCAAAGAGGATAAACTGTTTTAATAATTTTTAAAAGCCCGCTTAAACGTTTATCGTTCAAGCGGGCTTTTTTTATTATAAATTCCAAAATAATTCGATAGAACTTTTAAATTTATTTGAAAATTGTTTGAAGAGGTTTTTCTTCGAATAACTTCTCACAACATTTCTGCAAAATTGACCCATGGTTAAGCCATACTCTATGGGTATATATTAAGTATGTCTCAAGTATGTCTCAAGTATGTCTCAACTATGGCTATTCAAACCATTATCAAAGAGTTATGAAAGCGCTTTAAAATCACTTTTTAACATGGTTTTAAAAATGTTTTTTAGCGGTTCAAACTCACTTAAATTGGCCATTTTTTTTAGATTTTTAAAAATTCTTTCGAAACAAAGGTAATAATTTGTTTTCAAATGATGTATTTATATTCCAAAACTGTGGAAATTCTCCACAAAGTGTATATTCGTATTTAAGCCGTATTTAGTTTTGTAAATATTTGAATAATAGATAAATACAAAATGATAAATTTTTTCCCCAATCTGTGGAAATGAAAATTATTTTCATTTATTTGCAAAAATACTTGACTTTTATGTATAAATAATTACTATCTTTATAGTGCTATCTTAGTATTCATTTAAAAAAAATTACTATGGCACGAATTTATGGATCCAAGAAAATCCTTGGAACAATCGGCGGAGTCCGACATTACAAATTACCCGGTTGCGATTTCATTATCGCAGCAGAAAAGGGTGGGGCAAACGGGAACCTGATTAAAAACAATCCTGCATTTGCGAGAACCCGTGAAAACAATGAAGAGTGGAAAGGAGTAACTCTCATGGCAAAGCAAGTCAAGTGGAGACTTGGTCTGGATACAGCCACTGTAGTAAACCGGTTCCTCATTGGAGCGCTCAACAAGGCAATGCTCAGCGTCATGCGCCGTGATCCTGTTGGAGAGCGTGGAAGTCGAACAATCTTCCTTTCGGCACACAAAAACGTGCTCGACTCAATCCAGTATTGGTATTACAAACCATTTCGCGACATTATGAAATGCAGGTTTGAAGTTGACACAGGACCAGACCGGAAATCTGTGACGGTCAGATTATCAGCCCTCGTCCCGAAAGAGCAGATCAAAGCGCCTGTAGAGGCAACTCATTTTCAGTTCTGTCTGAGTATCGGAGCTGTATGTGATTTTGCTTATGTTGCTGAAGATAAGGCATATTCTCGTGTCTATGATAAAGACAGAATGCAATATGGCATATCAGAGATGGAAAGTGAATGGATTCCGGTGAATGCAAAGTCGATGGCGGAATTGACTTTCACTGTTGCTTTGCCGGAGGACTTTCAACTTGAAGAAGACATGACTGTCTTGCGCACCTTTGGAATTGTATTTGGCAAAATGACTTCAGAGGTTGAAGAACTGAAGCGGGACAGAGGGAGCGCTGAGTTTTTGGGAGCAGTTTAAGTTGGTTTCAAAATGCTGTTATGGGTTAAAAGCCACCTCCTGAAAATGAGGTGGCTTTTTGTTTTTAAAATTTATGAAGATGATACAATTATTGGACGATAATTTATCAATTTTTTTGTCTCACTAAAAACAATTTACACTTTATCCAAAACAGGAGGTGTCTTACAATAAGTCAAGGATTTATTTAATTTTACCTAATTAATATTTTGTATATTTGAACATTTATTGGCGAGAAAAAGATTTTGCTAAAGGGGGGGTACAATTTGTCCCCCCCCCTTTGGGAGACGACCGCCAATAGTAAACAACAAATGGGAAATGTCAATCACTTCTTTTTATATTGCTCAGTAATAAGTTATAATTAAGTATTTTTATCAGTCATTTAAATCAATATAAATATGAGACATTTTATTTTAGCTTCTTTGATGATGATTTTTTTATGCTGCAATGTTAGCGAGGCTCAAAAAGTCAATAAAACTATTGGTAAGTCGGTGAACCAGACGGCTCCCACAATTTTTATTAAAGACAAATCGAAATATTCTAAAGAATTCCTGACAGCAATAAATGGTTTAAAATCTCAAAAACTTGGTTCTGTTAAGCTCATTGACAATGTCATGATCGTAGAAAAAGATACAACTAAATTCCCTGACGACCTGAAGATGAATAAACAATATTTATTCAAAGCTGTGAAAGGTGACCAGTCTTATCATCTGAATGTGAAAAGAATCAATGAATCGACGTTGAGTTTTGAATTCAAACTTCTCAAAAAGGAACATTTAGTTTTCACAGAAAAGGGTGAAGCAAATATTGGCGCTTTCTTCTTTTTAGCTTCTGAAATGGACGAAGACAATGAAACCGGTGAGGGGTATGGTGCTTATGAATACACCAAAGAATTAAACAGTTGTTGGTTTATTATTAGAATTGGGGTTGGAAAAGACACCAAAAATAAACAAAGAGCAAAAATAATGTTTGGTTGTAATGATAAAACAAAACAGCCACTTGAACTTAAAGATTGTCCAACGTTAAGGACAGAATAAGAAGACTCTAAACTTTCGATATTCCTATTCATCAAATCTTGAACAAATTTTGATATATCTTTGTATATTTGAAAATGATTAGGTATAAAAATATATTACTTAAAATCAAAGAGTTGGTTTATTTAACGGAACCAACTGCAACTGTCATATTATATGGCTCTCAAGCCAGAGGGACAAGTAATAAACAGTCTGATATTGATATTCTTATACTTGTTGATAATGATAAAATCACCTACTCTGACGAACAAAGAATAAAATATCCTATATACGATTTGGAATTTGAAACCGGCAAGATTATTAGTCCGGTCATTATCAGTCGTAATGACTGGGAAACAAGACATAAAATTACTCCTTTCTATAAAAACATTCAAAAAGAGGGAGTAACATTATGAATGGAGATGTAAATGATTTAATACAATATCGGAAAAGTCGTTCATTGGATACTTTTAAGGAAGCTGAAACCATGATAAAGAGTGGGTATTGGAATGCTTCTGTAAATAGAATCTATTATGCATGTTATTATGCAGTTAGTGGATTATTATTAATGAAGACAATTGAAACAAATTCTCATAAAGGGATAAGACAAATGTTTGGACTTCACCTGGTTCAAACTGGTTTAGTTTCAAAAGAAGATGGACGATTTTTTTCGGATCTTTATGATAGAAGACAAACTGGTGATTATGATGACTTTTTTCTTTACGATGAAGAAACAGTTTTAAATTTATTCAACCAGGCTAAAGGATTCATTGAACGAATGGTTGAATTAATGGATCAAAATATTTTCTGATTTTATACGGCTTAAATTTGGAATTTTTTTCAATCAAAGTGCAACTAAAATCTTACTTAAAACGTCTTAACTATTGAATTCCAAAAGATCTGTGATGAGAACTAAAATATTGGTGAGTATAATTGTCACATTATTTAGTTTATTGGGATGCCAGAAGCAAAACACCAATGATTATCAGTCAACCGGTAAAATCACTGGTGCGGATTTGAGGATGTGTGCTTGCTGTGGGGGATATTATATTCAGATTGATAATGTTACTTACGAATTTGATACGCTGCCAGCCGGTTCAACAATTGATTTACAGAAGGAAACTTTCCCAATAATGGTAAAGCTTGACTGGCAA
>Ga0209538_1000893_pt1 | contig 16420 bp, 14 predicted proteins | sample BarGraNGADG00211_2_FD_184492 | JGI IMG/M metagenome (GOLD analysis project Ga0209538, IMG submission 184492) | Arctic peat soil microbial communities from Barrow, Alaska - Barrow Graham LP Ref core NGADG0004-211 (SPAdes) (version 2) | ecosystem: Environmental > Terrestrial > Soil > Wetlands >... | reverse complement strand
TCTGGGTGACCGACCGGGGCTTCGCGTCGGCGGAGAACCGCCGCTATCTCCAGCGCGCAGGCGGCCACTACATCAGCGGCGAGAAGCTGCGGAGCGACTCCGCCGAGGCCAAGGCCGCGCTCGCCCGGCAGGGCCGCTATCACAGCGTGGCCGGCAACCTCGAGGTCAAGGAGGTCGTCCTCGACGAGGGGACGATGCGCGACCGGTTCGTCGTCTGTCGCAACCCCGCTGAGGCGGTCCGCGACGCCGCGATCCGCGACCGGCTGCTCGCGCAGCTCGAGGCGGCCATCGCGGAGAGCGACGACCTCGCCCCTGCCGCGCGCGCGAAGCTCGCCTGCGCCCTGCGGGCGACGCCCACCAACCGGCGCTTCCTGCGGACCACGAAGGCAGGGTTGCTGCGGATCGACCGGGCGGCGGTGGCAGCCGACGCGAAGCTCGACGGCAAGTTCCTCCTGCGCACCTCCGACCCGACGCTGTCAGCCGAGGACGTCGCGACGGGGTACAAGCAGCTCCTCGAGGTCGAGCGGGGCTGGCGGGATATGAAGACGACGCTCGACCTGCGTCCGGTCTATCACCGCAAGGAACAGCGCATCCGCGCCCACGTCCTGCTGTGCTGGCTCTCGTTGCTCCTCATCCGGCTCGCCGAGCAGGCGGCCGGCGACACCTGGCGCAACCTCCGCTTCGAACTCGAGAAGTGCCACCTGGTGTGCTTCTCCGGCCCCGCCGGTGACGTCCTCCAGCGGACCGAGCTGACGGCCCGCCAGGCGGCCATCTTCACGTCGCTTGCCGTCCCCGAGCCGCCACGCTACGCCGAGCTTCCGACCCCGGCCGTCACCGCCTCGGCCTGAGCGTCGCCCGGTCCCACACCCCGGATCCGCGCCCATAGATACTCGCGTGAGATCCAGCTGCGGAAGCCGGGTGTCCGGGTGAGTTGAGTGGGAAGAATTCGTCCCTGGGTCGCTCAGGGAGCGTCGGCTACCGGCGCACCCAAGGGCATCCTCGTCCGCCTGCGATAGGCGCGAGGGCTCGTCCCGAACGCCTCTCGAAAGTGGCGAGAGAATGCCGTGGGCTCCGGCCATCCGACCGATTCGCCGACCACCGCGATCGCGTCGTCCGTGCTGACCAGCAGCAGCGCGGCCCCCTCTGCCCGCAGCTGGTTCGCGTACGCCTGCGGCGCCACTCCGACCCAGCGCTTGAACTCGTGCGCGAGGTAGAACGAGCTGACGAAGGCCTCGCGGCTGAGCGCGTCGAGCGTCCAGTGCTTCGTGAGATCGCGCTCGATGGTTTCGAGCGCGATCGAGACAGCGCGCGGAAGCGCCGACCGCGGCGCCCGCCGCGTGCCGGAATCGAGTCTGCCGTGCCGTGTTATCCGATCGAGGGCAAGGAGCAGGTGACCGATCTCCTGGGCTCTGCTCGGCATGCCCGCTCCGGAAGTTTCGATCGCCTCGAGTTCCGCCACGCATTCCAACGCGGTCTCTGTATCCAGTTGGATGATGACGACGTCCCCGCGTGTCGATCGACCCGCCCCGTGCCTCCGCCCGAACAAGGTACCCAGCGCATCGTCTCTCGACGCCCAGAGGAGCTCGAAATCGGGAACCTCTGCGCGAAAGAAGCAGTTGTGAACGACGGCCTTGTGCTGCATCCGGTAGCCGTGCGGTACGCCCGGCGGCACCAGGATCACCATCCCCGGGCGAATCTCGACCTCGCGGTCGTCGGCAGTGTGGATCCCGGTGCCGTCGATCACGAACGCCAGCTCGTAGAACTCGTGGTCGTGCCAGGGAACCGCCAGGAGATGGGGCGGTCGCCACAGGCCGACGGCGCGCCCAGGCCGGATGAGCGGCTCCGGAGCATCCAGTCGGAGGCTCGACGGTGCCCAGCGGACCGGGTCGCCGGCATTGCGGCCTGGAGTCGACCGATCACGCATGGCTCGGGAGTCTGACACACCTGGATGGGCGCCGCCAACTCGCAATTGGATCCCGACCGGCGGACGGGCCGGAGTCGGGCGTCCGCAAGATCCGGCAATCTCACGACAATCATTGCCAACTCCGCGAGTCGAGCGATGCCTATCGTCCCAAGTTGGAACCAGGGCGTCACCAACGCGGCCGCGGCCCGACACCGGCCGAGATCGTCCGGCTCGCTGAGACGCACGGTGCACGATCGGCGCCGCAGGCGTCACCCGGACCACGCTCGAGTCAGTCGGCCGGACCCGTCAGCGGCAATCGAGATTCGGCAGCCCTCGCCACTTCTGAGGAGAATGAAATGGGCCAAACGACAGCCAGGCGAGCGGGAGTTCTCGCCGTCCTGTCGGCCGTGATCGTCACGGCCTGTTCGAGTGGCGCGTCGCCAACACCCGCTCCGGCCGCGACCGCGACCGCCGCGCCGTCCACAGCGGCCGCGACCGCGACCGCCGCGCCGTCCACAGCGGCCCCGACCGCGACCGCCGCACCCGTGACACTGACGTATCTCGTCCCCAACGACGTCCCGGCGAACGTAACCCGGGCCCAGGCCATGGTCGACGCCTACACTGCGCTCCACCCCAACGTGTCGATCCAGATCGAAACCCGACCGGGAGGCGGCGACGGCGACAACCTCGTCAAGACCCGGCTCGCGACGGGTGAAATGAATGACATCTTCTGGTACAACTCCGGATCGCTGCTCCAGCCCTTGAACCCGGCCCAAACGCTCGTCGACATCTCCGGCGAGTCGTTCATCTCGAACATCAACCCGTCGTTCCTCAAGACGGTTTCCCAGGGCACCGCCATCTTCGGTGTTCCGAGTGAACCCGCGATGGGCGGCGGGATCCTGTACAACAAGAAGGTGTTCGCGCAACTCGGCCTGCAGGTGCCGAAGACCTGGGCCGAGTTCGAGGCGAACAACGATAAGATCAAGGCAGCAGGAATCGCTCCGGTTGGCGCCACGTTCGGTGACACGTGGACCTCGCAGCTATTCGTCCTCGCCGACTACTACAACGTTCAACTCGCCGCCCCCGACTTCGCCCAGAAGTACACGAGCAACCAGGCGCACTATGCCGACACCCCTGCGGCGGAGGCCGGCTTCAAGCACCTCGCGGAGGGATTCACCAAGGGGTGGTGGCAGAAGGACTATGGCGCCGCCAAGCTCGACGACGGCCTCAACCTTCTGGCCGAGGGGAAGATCGCGCAATACCCCATGCTCACGTTCGCGCTGGGGACGATCGCCCAGAACCATCCGGATGCGATCAATGACATCGGGTTCTTCGGCCAGCCGGGAACGGATGCGGCGAAGGCCGGCATGACGATCTGGATGCCCAATGCCACGTACATCGCGAAGACGAGCAAGCACGTCGACGAAGCGAAGAAGTTCCTCGCGTTCATCGCCTCGGTCGCCGGAACGGAAGTCGAGACCAAGGCGATCGCACCCTCGGGACCGTACGTCATCAACGGCTCGAAGCTCCCTGACGACGCGCTCCCTGCGGTGAAGGACATCCAGGCGTACCTCGACAACAACGCGGCCACGCCCGCCCTGGAGTTCTGGTCTCCTCTCAAGGGGCCTTCGCTCGAGCAGATCACGGTTGCGGTCGGCTCGGGAATGAATACGGCTGACGAGGGCGCGAAGCTCTACGACCAGGACGTCACCAAGCAAGCCAAGCAGCTCGCGCTCCCAGGCTGGTAGTGCCGGCAGACTGACCACGGCCGATGGCCTCGGCGAGAGAGGACCTCCTCCATCCGCCCTCGCCGAGGCCGCGTCGACCACGTGGCGGCAGCCGATGCCCTCCCGATCACCATCCTGCCGCTGAGCATTTCCATCTCGTTGTTCGAGCGCGAGCCCAGCGGGTGCGGACGGCGCGATCACGAGTTGATTTCGCCTGGGGACCCCGGAGACTCCATTCGGCTTCCATGGGGCATAGAACAGTGATGACCGCACGCCCAACAAGTAGCGAAGCTGCACCTGCAGTCAGACTCCGATGTCAACTGACACCCGGCGTCGACGTGCTCGGGCGGGATCGCCCGCGACTCTCGTGGCGCATCGAGTCCGACACCCCTTCGATCTCGCAGGAGTCGTATGAGGTCCAGGCGGCGTCCGACCCCGCCTTTGATGCGGTTCTCGCCACGACGGGCGAGATCGACCGCGTCGAGCAGATCGGAATCGCGGCGCCGGGCGCGCCCCTGCAAAGTCGGGAGGTTCGCTTCTACAGGGTGCGGATTCGAACCTCGGCCGGGTGGACCACCTGGAGCGCACCGTTGCGGGTGGAAGCCGGTCTCCTGCTCCCGTCGGACTGGCAGGCGGTCGCGATCACCCTCCCAGGCGACCCTGGTGCCGACCGACCGAGCCCGGCGCCGATCCTGCGACGCGAGTTCGCGGTGATTGGGAGCGTCGTCAGGGCGCGCCTGTATGCGACGGCACTCGGGATGTACAGCCTGTCGATCAACGGACGGCGGGTCTCAGGCGACCTCCTGTCTCCCGGCTGGACCGCATACCGACGTCGCTTCCTGCACGACACATACGATGTCGCCGACTTGCTGGTCGAAGGTCCGAACGTCATCGCCGGCATGCTCGGCGACGGCTGGTATCGCGGGCGCCTGGGCTGGGAACCCATTGGAAGTCGGTGCAGATACGGCACCGAGGTGGGACTGATCGCCCAGCTCGAAGTGGAGTTGAGCGACGGTGAGCGGTTTGTGCTCGCGACCGATGGCACATGGCGGGCGTCGACCGGCGAAATCCGGATGGCGGACATCTACGACGGCTGCGTCATCGATCTGCGGGAGAGGCAGACCGGCTGGGATCGACCGGGCTTCGACGACAGCGACTGGTCCCCGGCGCACATCATCCCGTTCGACCTCGGCTGCGTCGAGCCGCGCGTCGCGCCACCAGTCAGGCCGGTGAAGGTCATACCGGTCAAGACCGTCGACATCGGTTCAGGCCGATGGCAGCTTGACGGCGGCCAGAACATCGCGGGGTTCGTCCGCCTTCGGGTCCACGGCACGCGTGGCGCGAGTGTCGTCGTCCGCCACGCCGAGGTCCTCGAGCCCGGCGGGGCGCTCCACACGCGGTCTCTCCGCTCGGCGAGGGCGACTGACGCCTATGTGCTCGCTGACGATCAGGAAGTCTTGCTCGAGCCGGCATTCACGTTCCACGGCTTCCGTTACGCGGAGGTCGAGACGGAGGCCGACCTCGTCGCCGCCGAGTTCGTCGCTGTCAGCAGCGACTTGCCGCCGCGTGCCACCTTCGCCTGCTCCGACGACACGCTGAACCGCTTCGTCCAGAACGTCGCCTGGTCACAGCGTGACAACTTCGTCTCGGTGCCGACCGACTGTCCGCAGCGCGATGAGCGGTTGGGGTGGACTGGAGACGCGCAGGCCTTCGCTCGAACAGCGTGTGTGCTGTTCGATGCGCAGTCGTTCTGGACGAGCTGGCTTCGCGACCTCGCGCTCGACCAGGACCCAACGTTCGGCGTCTCGACAGTTGTGCCCGACGTCGTCCTCGACGGCGAGTCCCGGTTCGGCCGAGCTGGCTGGGCAGATGCCGCAACGATCGTGCCGTGGGCTGTATACGAGGCGTACGGCGATTCCGAGATCCTGCGGTCCCAGTTCGAGAGCATGCGATCCCATGTCCGGTCGCTCGTTCTTCGCCAAGGCGCGGACGGGCTGCTCGGGTCGGCGATGCAGTTCGGCGACTGGCTGGATCCCGACGCGCCCGCGGATCGGCCGGCCGAAGCGAAGGCTGATCCTACGTTCCTGGCGAACGCCTTCTTCGCCCACAGCGCCAGTCTCGTCGCCGACGCAGCGCGGGTGCTGAGCCGTCCCGATGTGGAAGAAGAGCACCGATCGATCGCGGAACGCGTGTCGCAGGCGGCATGGCGGCGCTGGCGCGATCACGCCGTCACGAACCAGACTGGATGCGCGGTCGCGCTCGATCTCGGGATCGCCCCGGCGGACGAGCGGGCGTTTGTCGCGGGCGCGCTTGCTCAACTGGTCCGCGAGGCAAACGGGCGAGTCGCGACCGGATTCCTGGGGACGCCGCTCGTGCTGCCGGCTCTTGCGGGATGCGGCTACTACGAAGAGGCATACCTGATGCTCCTGCGCCGGGAAGTCCCCTCGTGGCTGTACCAGGTCGAACAGGGCGCCACGACGGTCTGGGAGCGCTGGGATGCCATCCGGCCTGACGGATCCATTCACCCCGGCAAGATGACGCACGAGCGAAAGCTGATCTCGAACGACGCCGACGAAGGGCAGATGCTGTCGTTCAACCACTACGCGTACGGGGCAGTCGTCGACTGGATCTATCGTCACCTCGCCGGTATCGCCCCGGATGTCCGGGAGCCCGGGTACCGCCACATCGTCTTCGCCCCGCACCCCCCGGCGTCGATCGACAGGGCTCGAGCGTCGGTGGACACGCCGTTTGGCCTCGCAGCAATCGAGTGGCGGCGCGCAGCGGGCCAGCTTCATGTTGACCTGACCATCCCGGTCGGGGCACATGGGTCGTTCGTTGCTCCAACCGAAACCGGGTCCTGCGCAGAGCATGACGGCAATCGCATCGCCCTCGAGCCCGGGCGGCATCACATCGTCGTTCGGTACGGCGCTGAGGGCCCCTCGCTCGAGCAGATCACCGTCGCCGTGGGCTCCGGGATGAACACCGCCGCCGAAGGCGCCGCCCTGTACGACTAGGACGTGGCCAAGCAGGCCAAGCAGCTCGGGCTGCCGGGCTGGTAGGCCGAAGACTCGACACCGTGACGCTGGGAGCCGGATCCTCCGTGCCGGCTCCCAGCACTTCCACCCACTGGGCCACTGATCGGGACGACGAGGATGCAGCGAACACGACGCCGCACGGACAACAAGGTCGGGGCGTACCCGCACTGGTTCTACCTGCCGGCCGGCCTCATCTTCGCGGTGATCTTCGTCGCCCCGACGATCCTCTCCTTCTACTTCAGCCTCACGCGCTGGACGCTGTTCGACACCCAGTTCATCGGCTTTGACAACTTCGTCCAGTTCTTCAAGGAGCCGGCGCTCGTCAGCGGCGCCCGCAACTCGATCATCTACGCGATCGTGACCTGCTCCCTCAAGGTCATCCTCGGGCTCCTGCTTGCGACGTTGCTGACGTCCCGGCTTCGCGTGCGCAACCTTCTGCGGTCGATCATCTTCTTCCCGGTCCTGGTCAGCACCGTCGCCGTCGGCATCACGTTCGCCGTCCTGATGCACCCGTCCAACGGGTTGATCAACCGGACGCTCGAGGTGTTCGGGATCGACGGGCCGTCGTGGCTCTCGGACCCGAACATCTCCCTCCTCTCGGTCGCCTTCGTCGACGTCTGGAAGGGCGTCGGGCTCGCCCTCGTCCTGTTCATCGCCGGGATCCTCTCGATCCCCGAGGAGTACTTCGAGGCCGCCCGCCTCGAGGGCGGCAACTGGGTCAAGTTCCGCTACGTGATCCTGCCCCTGAGCCGGAACGCGACGTTCACGGTGATCCTGCTCTCGTTCATCGGCGGCCTGCGGAGCTTCGACCTGATCTGGACGATGACCCGGGGCGGGCCCGGGTTCGCGTCGGACGTCATCGCCTCGACGATCTACAAGCAGTACCAGGCGGGCTTCTACGGACTCGCCACGGCGGGCAACGTGATCCTCTTCATCGCCGTGACCCTGATCGTCTTCCCGATGATGCGGTTCTTCAACCGCCACGAGGTGGAGCTGTGAGCGCGCGCCGGATCCTGCGGTCCTGGTGGCTCGAGGTCGTCTCCCTCCTGGTCGCCCTGGTCGTCTTCGTCGTCCCGTTCGTCTTCATCCTTCTGACGGCCTCCAAGACCGTCTCGGAGTCGGCGCGCCTCGGGTTCACCCTGCCGACGACCTGGGAGATCCTCGGGAACCTCGGGCAGGTCCTCTCCGCCCGGAACGGGATGATGGTCAACGCGATGCGGAACAGCCTCCTGCTGACCGTCTCGTCGGTGACCCTGATCGTCTTCCTCTCGGCGATGGTCGGCTACCTCCTCCAGCGCCGCCAGGACAGGTGGGCCACCCTCGCGAGCGCCCTCATGCTCGCGGGCCTCGTCGTGCCGCCGGCGATCGTCCCGACGATCTACGTGCTCCAGTCGATCGGCCTCTTCAAGACCCTCTTCGGCATGATCCTCGTTGAGGTCGCGATCATGATGCCGTTCGCGGTGATGGTCTTCCGGACCTTCGTCTCGGCGATCCCGCGCGAGCTCGACGAGGCCGCCATCATGGATGGCGCGAGCCCGATCACGCTCTTCATGAAGGTGATCTTCCCGCTCCTGCGCCCGGCGATGATCACCGTGATCGTGGTCGCCTCGGTCGGCATCTACAACGACTTCACGGGGCCCCTCTACTTCCTGCCGGGGAGCGACAACGCGACGGTCCAGCTGACCCTCTTCGAGTTCCAGAGCCAGTGGAGCACGCAGTGGAACCTGCTCTTCGCTGACGTCCTCCTGATCACGATCCCGCCGTTCGTGATGTTCATCTTCTTCCAGCGCCAGATGGTCGCCGGCATGACCGCCGGCGCCGTCAAGGGCTGAGCGCGATCGCGCCGACGTGGCCGGACCGCGGCTCGTCGCGAAACGTGGAGCCGCGCAGGTTGTTTGGGCGGGCGACGTCCCGCCGAACGGGTCAGGCTCGGAGCAGGACCTTGATCGCCCGGCGTTCGTCCATCGCCCGGTAGCCGTCGACGGCCTGGTCGAGGGGCAGCTCGAGGTCGAAGACCTTGCCAGAGTCGATCTCGCGCTTCCAGATGCGGTCGATCAGGTCGGGCAGAAAGCGGCGCACCGGCGCCGGACCGCCGTGGAGATGGACGTGCGAGAAGAAGAGCTCCTCGCCGGGCAGCTCCACGCCGTGGGACACGCCGACGTAGCCGACGTGGCCGCCCGGCCGGGTCGCCCGGATCGCCTGCATCATCGAGTCGGCCGTGCCGACCGCCTCGACGACCGAGTGCGCGCCGAGCCCGCCCGTCAGCCCCTTGACCTTCGCCACGCCCTCGTCGCCGCGCTCCTCGACGACGTCGGTCGCGCCGAACTCGCGGGCCAGCGCCTGGCGCGGCGCGTGCCGGCTCATCGCGATGATCCGCTCCGCCCCGAGCTGCTTCGCGGCGAGGACCGCGAGCAGGCCGACGGCACCGTCACCCACGACGGCCACGGTCTTGCCCGGCCCCGCCTCCGCCGCGACCGCGCCGAACCAGCCCGTGCCGAGCACGTCGGACGCCGCGAGCAGGCTCGGGATGAGATCGGGGGAGGGCGTCTCCGGCGTCGCGACGAGGGTGCCGTCCGCGAGCGGCACGCGCAGCAGCTCGGCCTGAGCGCCGCCAACCAGCTCGCGATGGATGCACGACGTCTGGTAGCCGGCCTGGCAGATCGGGCAGGTGTTGTCCGACGCGAAGAACGAGCCGATGACGAACTGGCCGGGCTTGACCGTCGACACCGCGCTGCCGACTTCGACGACGGTGCCCGCGTACTCGTGCCCCATCGGCATGGGCTGGGGCACGGCGTCGATGCCGCGCCACGGCCAGAGGTCGGACCCGCAGACGCAGCTATGGGTCAGGCGGATGATCGCGTCCGTCGGGGCGATGATCCGCGGGTCCGGACGCTCCTCCGTGCGGACGTCGCCCGGTGCGTACATCACGGCTCCACGCATGCTGATCTCCTTCGAAGTCATGGATGTGTCCTGCTGCTCCCAGCTAACCACGTCCCGCCCGCGCGAGGAAGACTCTCGGTATAGGGGGTACTGCCAGTGCCTCCCTTCCGGCACTGGAGGCGCGTACCGTCGCGACCATGGACAAAACGAGCGAGATCCGCACGAGCGAGATCCGCGATTTCCTGGTCTCGCGCCGAGCACGGGTCAGTCCGGAGCGAGCAGGCGTGCCGCAATACGGGCGGAAGCGGCGCGTGTCGGGACTCCGGCGCGAGGACGTGGCGCTCGTTGCCGACATCAGCGTGGAGTACTACACGCGATTTGAGCGCGGCAACGCGCGCGGCGCCTCCGACGACGTGCTCGACGCGGTCAGTGCCGCGCTGCAGCTCGACGGGGCCGAGCGGGAGCACCTCTTCGATCTCGTCCGTGCCAACGCCGAGCGCCCGCCGCGCCGGCCAGCTGCTCGGGCGCGAGGTTCGCCCGAGCATCACGCGGATCGTCGATGCGCTGTGCACCGTGCCGGCGTTCGTGATGAACGGCCACCTCGATGTCCTCTACGCGAATGCGCTCGCGGAGGCCCTCCACCTCGACCTCTTCGGTGGCCCGGAACGGTCTCCCACCTGTTCCTGGACCCTCGGGCGAAGACGTTCTACGCGGATTGGGACACGGTCGCGCATGACATCGTCGCGATGCTGCGCGGAGAGGCCGGATGTACGCCATCGGATCGCGCGCTCTCGGACCTCGTCGGGCTACTCTGTCCGGGCCGGCGCCAGGCCCTGGGTCAAGCGGTTCAAGGAGTCGGGCTGAGACCAATCCCGGGTCATCGCCCACATCGGCCAGCCGGCCCTGACGCTCCAGCGGCCGCCGTAGCTTGATGTCGCCGTGAAGTAGGCGGCCGCCGTGGCGAGAGGACCAGGAGGGCCGCGGCAACGCCGTAACGTCACTACGGGGCAACGCGGCGCCACGTGCAACCGACAGCCGGATCACGCCTACACTCAGGCTGGTCGGCGAGTTCGGGCGTGCCAGACCGACCGCCGCATCGAGGAGAAGGTCATGGTCAGAAAGAAAGACAAGAAGACCCAGAAAGACAAGAAGACCCAGAAGACGCAGTCCGCGCAGGGCGCCCCGGCCGCAGCTGCGACGGCCGTCGCTCCGTCCGCGAGTCCGCGACCCAAGAAGAGCTAGTCGGTCGTCTCGGCCACGCGTCGGGAACGCACGATGGGAGCCGAACCGACCGAAGGAAACGTGTGCTGCCAGGAGGCCGCCGTCGGTTGATGCGGCGGAGCTGGAAGCTCAGCGGCCTGGGCGGGGCGGCATGCCCGCCCAACGATGCGTTCGACGCCTCTCCGCCGGCGCAGCCGCAGATCATGCTGTGCCGGCGGCGCTCCGTCGACTCGCGATGAGCTTGCCAGGCGCCCGTCCGGACGCCAGGGCTGGGGGTGGCGTTTGGTCCCTGGCACTTGGGGCGAACAAGCCGCCCGATCGAACCGCATCATTCCCGCCAGTGGCACGATCCGCCCAGATCCGCCGGTGGACAGACGCAGCCCTCACCCATGCCGAGCCTCGCATCCACCGCGAAAAGGAGCCCATCCGTTGTCCATCGAGCAGGGCGAAGGCCGGAGCCTCCGGATCGTGAGCTGGAACTGCAACATGGCGCTCGCCCGGAAGGCGGGGCACCTCCTTGCGCTTCAGCCCGACATCGCCGTCGTCCTGGAATGCTCCGATTCGAGCAGCCTTGATGGAATGGCTCAGGTTGCGTGGACCGGGCTGTACCCGCGGAAGGGGATGGCGGTCTTCGCGCGGCCGGAGCTGACAGGGGTCGTCGCCGAGGCGCCCGAGGAGGCGCGGCGCTGGTGCCTGCCCATCCGGTTCGATGGGCTCGACCTCGACCTGGTCGCCGTGTGGGGGTTCAAGGCCGACGGGAACGCGGGCGTCCCGCGGGCGGTCGCCCGCCGCGCTGTCGAGAGCCTTGCACCGATCCTGGGGCGCGGGCGCGCCATCGTCATCGGCGACTTCAACGACGGACCGATCTTCGACGCCGGCCATCATGGCTCGTTCGCCCGGACCACCGAGCTATTGGGAACGGCCGGGTACACGAGCCTCTACCACGCCTGGACGCTCGAGCCGTATGGGGCGGAGACCGTCGCGAGCCTGTTCCACCAGCGGCATCGCGACAAGCCGTTCCTCATCGACCACGCGTTCGTTCCGACGTGGTGGCTCCCATTCGTCAGCGGGTTCTCCATCGGCGGCCCGGAACCGTGGCTCGAGCGCAGCGACCACATGCCGGTCGTCGTGGAGCTGACACTCCCGTCCGGTTCCGCCACACCCATGGACTCAGAGCCCGCGGGACGGCCGAGGTACAGCCAGCGGTTCGTCGAGGCGCTCGCGGTCGCCGCGCGCCTGCACTCGATGCAGGTCCGAAAGTCGACGGACATCCCGTACGTGGCGCACCTCCTCGGGACGTGCGCGATCGCGCTCGAGCACGGGGCGACCGAGGACGAGGCGATCGCCGCGCTCCTGCACGACGCGATCGAGGACGTGGTTCCGACCATGTCCGCGCGGGCCGCCGTGCGGACGTTCGGTGACGAGGTGACGCGGATCGTCGAGGCCTGCACCGACGCCGACACCCACCCGAAGCCGCCCTGGCGTGTGCGCAAGGAGGCGTATGTCGCCCACCTCGCGACGATGGACCGGTCGGTGCTGCTGGTGTCTGCCTCAGACAAGCTCCACAACGCCCGGGCGATCGTCGGCGACCTCCGTCGATATGGGCCCGCCGTATGGGAGCGGTTCAACGGCGGCCACGACGGCTCGCTCTGGTACTACCGGGCTCTCGTGAACGCGTTCCGGAGGAACCCGGCGCACCCCGTCGATCTGGTCGACGAGCTGGACCGGGCCGTCACTGAGATGGAATCGCTGGCTCGGGACGCCTGATCCGGGCTGGCGAGGCGGTATCGCGGAACGCGCCGTGATCGCCACTCCGACAGACCAGGCATTCCTTCCAATGCCCGACGCGTAGGGGCGGTACCGCGGGATTGAGTTGGGATCGCGATCCGGCCCCCCTGGTCGTCGGGGTCGAAGCGCACTGCCCGCGGGTCGGCCGCGCCCACAGGCGGAAGCAGCGAGTCCGCGAGCGCGAGCGCGAGCGCCCCGTCGTCGCTCCACGTGCCTGGAGGCTGGTCGTGGCTCCCGTGTCCGTGGAACTCCACGGTCCCGATCGCCCCGGGAGTCCGGAACTCGTAAGGAACGCCGACCGCGTCGCCGACGAGGAGGCCTAGCATGCCGCCGGCGAGGCGGGAGGCGAGGTCGATATCGGGCATGGGGACCCTCCTCCGCGGTTCAGTCATGGCCCATGGAGCCCGACCCGGGTGACGGCACAACGCGAGGCACGGCCCCGGCGTCCTCGAGTTCGACGAGCAGCCCAGAGTGGTCCGTGGCGCCGCAGGTCCGCGTTGCGTGGACGTGCGCGCCAGCACGCAGGCGGGGTGCCAGGGTCGGTGATAGCAGGGCGTGGTCGATGCGGAAGCCGTTTCCGGAGCGGCGGTTGTACCAGGTGAACTCGCGTGCGTCGGGGTGGAGCGAGCGCCAGGCGTCCGTCCAGCCCGCGTCAAGAAGGGCGTCGAAACGGCCCATTCCCGCAACGGGCCCGCCACCGATGTCGAGCTGCGTTGAGCCCGTGTTCCAGTCTCCGGCCACGATCGCGGGCCGATGGGCCAGCGAGCCGATGTAGGGGAGGAAATGGTCGTCCCAGAACGGGTCATGCTCCTTCGCGAGAGGGAAGTAAACGGCGACCACGGTGATGCCCGCGATCGTCGCCTCCAGGACACGCTGGGCATGCGCGGAGCCGTCGAGCGGTCTCCGCGTACCCGTGATCGGGGTGCGCGACGCGATGGCCACCGTGTACGGGTAACGCTCGGATCCCGGTACCCCGAGCGCGCTGTAGACGAGCCCCGCGGCTTCGAGGAGTCCGAGCAGGCGTCCGCCCTGCAGGTTGAGATAGAACTCCGAGAGGATCACCACGTCCGGGGCCGCGTCGAGCACCGCGTTCGCGATGAGCGGGACACGCCTCACCGCTGCGTGCTGGATGTTGAGCGCGAGCAGCCTCACCGGCGTGCCTCCGTGCGGTGGGATGTCCGGCTCGCGGGGGCCGGTGACTTGTCGGTCGCGAGTCTCACCGCGCTGCCGCGGGTCCCGTCGCATCGGCGAGCCGCCGCATCTCGGCCGCGACCCGCTCGAGCTCCTCGACGAGCGTGACGGGGTGCGCCGGGTTCGCCCGGAAGGCATCAACGACAGCGCCGAAGTACCAGAGGATGTCGTCCTTCGGCGCGTTGAAGCGCTTCCAGACCCTGTCGCCGATCACCCGCAGGTCGGCGACGATGGCGCGGGCGTTGTGGAGCTTGTCGGCGGCCGATACGAGGAGGACCGGGCCCGGCTCGTGCTCGAGCGCCGCGATGAACGACTCCTTCCGCTCGCGCCAGGGCGCCTTCCTGCCCTTCCTGTTCGGCGTCCCGTCCGTGCAGCCGACGACGATTCCGTAGACGTCGTCGCCGAACGCCCGAACGGTCCTGCGGGCCTGCTTCGTCGGGGTGATGTCCTCGAGCGTGTCGTGGAGGAGCGCGGCGATCGCCTCGTTCTCGCTCCCGCCGTGCTCGAGGACGATCGCGCAGACTCCGAGGAGGTGCGCGACGTACGGGATCTTCGTCTTCTTGCGCCGGGTCGTCGCGAACATGACCGCCGCCACTTCGAGCGCATCGAGGAAGCGGAGCGAGTAGAGCCACTCTCCTTTGGGGAGCGGCATCGTGCGCAGCGGGTCTGCGGGTCGCTTCGGCATCTGCCCCTCCTAGTTCAACAGACTGTGACCCGACTCGGGCACCTGCGCCCCGGCCGGGCCGAGGCGCGCGACGAGCGTCGCGCCGATCCGCTCGACCCAGCCCCCGACGACGAGGCAGCCCCACGCGATGTCGTCGGCGGTGATGCCGGCGGCCCGGAACTCGGTCGCGACGATCACCTCGCCGTTGACGACGAGCACGCGGCAGAAGAGCAGCTCGGCGTTGAGGTCGTTGAGCGCCACCAGGAGCTCGGGCGTCGGGGCCATCCCCCGGAACACCGGGGCGAAGACCCGGACGACCGGCGGTTCGAACGGGAGGATCCGGACGAACAGCATCGTCGTCCCGGTCGGGACCGGGTAGTTGCCCGATGGGTCGAGCGCGATCGACCCGACGCCGAGGAACCCACACAGCGCGGCCTCGACGAGCGGGGTGAGCTCGGCCCCTGTTGCCGCGGCCGGCTGGCCCTTCCGGCGGGGGGTCGTCGGGCGCTCCGCGTCGATCCCGAGCCCGGGCTCGGCAAAGTCGTGGCCCTCGCGGGTGAACCGCCTGTACACGAGGTCGGCGGGCCGCCCGACTCCGTACACCTGGCGCAGCGTCCCAATCGCGAGTCGGGCGGCCTCGGGGAAGGGGGCCGGCATCGGCCACTGGCGGCTGAAGTTCTCGGGCTTCGTGGCGTGGTGGTCCGGGAACTGCCAGCCGAGCGCCGCCATCGCGTCCTCCTGCGCCGGCGAGAGCTGGGCGGCGCCCACCAGGTAGCGGTTGCTCACGGCCTCGGCGAGGAAGCCCGCCCGGCCGCCCTGGGCGAACTGGACGAAGTAGAGCGACTCGTCGTCCCCGGCCGGACGCGTCGAGAGGATGAGGAACTGGTCGAGTGCCATCCGCTCGAGCGCCGCGGCGAGCCTCGTCTCGAAGTCCGCCCAGGTCAGCTCGGCCCGGGAGCCCGTGTCGCCGGGCGGCGCCGACTTCGTCTGGTCGGTCATCGCTCCACCCTCACTGCAGCGGGCCGCGCCCGGCCGCGCTCGGCGACTGTACGCGACGGCCGAGGCGCATTTCGGTGATGCGCGCGAGATGCTGACCATCGATGCGCTCGGCGGCCGCGAGCAGCTCCGCCGGCAGGCAGGCCGAGGCCGCCTGGAACTCGAGGCCGACGACCCGCCCGTCGAGGAGGCCGAAGTCGAGCGCGACGGCGCCCGGGAAGTCGCGGTCGTGCTCGAACAGGAGCGTCGGACCAATCAGGTCCTCGGGACCCGTCGCGCGGAACGAGAGGTACGCGACGTCGGTGGTCGCGTCGTACCTGAGGCGCATGGAACCCTCCGCGGGGAGTCCCCGACACGGGGACACGATCGGGGCGAGGGTTCAGGGGGCGGACTCCAGGTTCGTCGTCACGATCCAAAGATGAGACGTCCCTGTGCCAGCTCGGATGGCACAGGGTCTGCGCCGAGTGGACATCCAGTGCGACTCGGTAGATGACCATTGACCGCGGGGCTGGACTCGAGCGGACGGGCACATCCTTGCGCGCCACTGGACCGGGTCTCAGCTCGCCACGAGCCCTGACCGCTCGAGGGCGTCTGCGGCCCGGCGCCCGAGGGCGTCGGGGGTCTGGCGGGCATAGCGGCGGGTCACGTCGGTCGAGGAATGGCCGAGGTACCGGCTCACCTCTTCGAGCGGCATTCCGTTGTTGACAAGGAGCGTCGCCGTGGCGTGGCGGATCCGGTGGGAGCCGAACGTCCGGAGGCTTCCGCCCCCCGCGTGGTAGCGCCGAGTGAGCATGAGCGAGACCGCGTTCATCGAGAGCGGCTGCACGCCGTCGCTCTGGCAGGCGGACACGAAGAGCCAGCCCGGGTCGGCCTCACCGGCGGCGCGGGCTTGCTCGACGAGGATTGGCCGCCCGCGCTCGAGGTAGGCGGATATGGCTACCCGGCTCTCGGGCTGGAGGGCTACGTCGAGCGTCTTGCCACCCTTGCCCCGCCGGAAGCGGATGAGCGCCCGCTC
>Ga0209538_1000892_pt1 | contig 16426 bp, 12 predicted proteins | sample BarGraNGADG00211_2_FD_184492 | JGI IMG/M metagenome (GOLD analysis project Ga0209538, IMG submission 184492) | Arctic peat soil microbial communities from Barrow, Alaska - Barrow Graham LP Ref core NGADG0004-211 (SPAdes) (version 2) | ecosystem: Environmental > Terrestrial > Soil > Wetlands >... | reverse complement strand
GGTGTACTGCCAATCATCGTCGGGTACGAAGGGCGCGACACGCCCCCAAACATTGCACTCGGCGAAGGCAACCAACGGGCCGCGCGCGACATGGGGGTTCGCGACGAACGCGCGAAGGACGGTCAGGCTCTGAACAATGCGGATGCCGCACTGGCAAGGGTTTTTGCCAGTGCTCGGCATCGGGTGCCGGCCGTGCGACCCACACCTAGTGGCGGTCGCCCGGTTGATTCCGGGCGACCATGTGGCTCCGGTGGCGATTGGGGCAACCAGTCTCGCCCCGTCCGTGGTGACGACGACAGCCCAGTAGCGCCACCCGGTCAGCGGGCGGCGCGGTGAGAGGGTGTTCGGCAAGTCGCTCCATGCGGGCCAATCGTGGGCGCCGTCGGCCAGGGGGTTCGGTCCGATGAGGTTGTCTTGGAAGTCGCGATAGCGGGCGAGGTATGCCTCGCCGTGCTTAAGCAGGGTGCTCATCGGTGGGCCTCGGTCCGCAACTCCACGGCGCCGCACCCGACGCACCGTGCGATCGAGACGCGCGCGATGCTGCTTGAGCGCTCGAGCAGCCACCCCGGCCGCGTGCAGCCGTGTCGGTGTGTGGTGGTGGTGGCGGTCATCGTGATGTCTCCCTCTCGTCGAGTCGATCACTCAGTCTTGTCATGACATGCCGCTGACTAGGTGGGTTACTGGGCAGGGCGTGGGGTCAGTGCGCCAAGTGCGCCAACCAGACATGACTTTCCTACGCGCGCGTGTATAGAGAGTTATGTCTTGGTGGCGCACTTGGCGCACTGTCGGGAACTTCGGCCGCCCGTTCACCGGTCGCCGTCCTCGGTCTCGTCGTCCTCGGCGGCCAATCCGAGGCCGCGCCGGATGGTCCGACCGTTGGACCTGGCGGACAGGTAGCCGTGCGTGTCGAGCGCCTCACCGAATGCCCGTTTGCTGACCGGCTCGGCACCGTCATCCGCGCGCCAGTGCTCCCACCGGTCCCACAACTCGGCCAGTGCGACCCACATGTGCGGGGATGCGATGCACTCGGCCTCGACGAACCTGCGTACGTCATCACTGGACCGCTGGTAGGCGTCGGTGGCTCGCACCACGGCGTCGGGGGTCTGCATCCCGTGGTCGCGGTAGTCGACCCATCCGGCGAGCGCCCACCGCAGGATCGCGTCCGCGGCGAGCTGCAACCGGTCGCCCATGTGCACGTCCCGGTCGGGCTCGGGGATCGTCACGTCGAACGGGACGACGCGGATGCGCCGCCACGCGGCCGGGTCATCGCCGGCCACTTTCGGCAGAAAGTTCGTGACCATCAGCGACGTGTGCGAGGGGCTGAAGGTGACGGGCCGGCCGTACAGCGGGCGAGCCGTGATCGGGTCGCCGCCGGTCAGGTTCTTCATCAGTGCCATGGCCAGCCGGTGGTCCCGTTCTGTCTCGCTGACCACCACGAACCGCTTTCCGCGGAGCGCGAACTGTGCAGGAGAGGCCGCATTCGGGGATGCCTTGGCCGACATGAACAGGTCGGACTCGGCCACGTGCGCGTAGTCGCCCAGGGCGTGAAGGATCGCGCCGTACGCGGTGCCCTTGCCGTTGGCCCCCGTGCCGGTGGCGATGGTGAACACGTGTTCCTCGACCTTGCCCAGCAGCGCCAGCCCGGCGAGGCGTTGCAGGTAGGCCCGCACGTCGTCGTCGGGCAGGACTCGCGCCAGGAATCGGTCCCAGTCCGGCGAGGTCGAGCGTGGGTCATAGGCCGCGCGCGCCACCTTGGTGATCCTGTCGGCCGGGTCGTGCTGACGCAGCGTCAGGGTCCGCAGGTCCAGCGTCCCGTTCGCGGTGTTCAGTAGGTACGGGTCCGCGTCCAGGTCGGCCACGGTCGCCGCGAACGGCTCCAAGGCGCCGGCCAGCTCGAGCACCCCGGCCACCCCGGCCGCGGTCTCGCAACGCTGCACGTCACGGCGTAGCCGGTGATCGTCCAGTGACTCGGCCAGTGCGACCCGCAGCACGTCCAGCACGGCCCTGGTGGCCTCGCCGCGGTCGTCGAACGCCCACCGGGTGCCGTCCCACGTGTGCCACCCGACGCCGAACACGTACAGCAGATGCCCCGCGTGAGCCTCGGCCAACCGATAGGCGATCCGTGCCTGTCCAGAATGCTGGTCAGGGTCGACCCGTTCGTCACTAAACCGTTCGGCCATGACCTCGTCGAGCTCGTCGTTCAGCATGCGAGCCACCCCGCCTCGATCGCTGCGGCCCGCGACCGCAGCGCCACGGCAACGCCGCGGCACCGATCCCGCGCGGCCGCCAGATCGGCTTCTGTGGCCTGCCCATTGAAGTCGTCGGGCCGTGGGGCGGCCGCCTCGAACCAGTCAGCGCGACGCCGGAGCTGCCACCCGAGAGCGTTCGTGATGGCGTCCTGCACGACACGGACACGCAGCTGCTCGCCGGCGTCGATCGTTTCCACCAGCCCGCGCAAGGTGTTCGCGTGCGTCGTGTCGATCACCGATCCGGTGAGGTTGTGACGCAGCTCCACGGCGTTCATACCGTCACCCCCGTGGCGTCGAGGCTTGCCAGGACGTCCCCGAGGGCCGTCGTGACGATGGCCAGCCCACCGGCGTCCAGGACTGCCACACGGCGCGCCACACGGCCCAGGACACGCCCCACCTTGTCGCGGCGGGCGTCGAGCTGGGCGATGGCAGTACGGCGCCAGCAGCGTGCCCCGAAGCCGCGAGCCACCGAGCGGGGCAGCGCGAGGGGGTGGCCGCAACGGGCGCAGCGTGGCCGCTCATGGATTGCCGCAAGAGGCGTTACTATCGAATCAGAACCAGCCGCCATGCTGATCTTTGAGCCCGCCTCAGGTACCCGCCCGGGGTGGGTTTGCTGTCGGTCGGTCACGCGGATACACCACCGAGGGCGTCCAGCTCGGCCTCAGCGGCCACTGCCGTGGCGGTGGCTTCCTTGGCCCTACGGCGCGACGCGATCGACTTGAGCGCCAGCCGCTTGAAGTGGGCCTGGCGCAGGTGCCCAGCGCGGATGGGATCTCCGCCAGCGGCGGTGAGGAACTTGGCGTCTAGAGCGGCCCGAGCCGGGGCAGTTCGGGCGGACGGGTCAACGGTCGCAGCCCAGGACTCATGGGCTGCGATGGAGGCACGGAGACGCCGTTCGGATGGCGTTGTGGACATAGCGAGAAACCCCTTCGGAGGGTTCTCGCGGCAGCCCATCGCTCGCGAACTAGGTTCGGCGCCAATACACCGGGCGGTACGTAACTCATGCTAGTACAGCGTTGCCCGATGGATCGATCACGACACGCCGTTGTGTGTGGCAGTGAGGACAAGCGACCGATCGGGCAACGCCCGGCCTTAGGACTTCACCCGCCTCGATCGCGGCGTCGAAGTCCGATGGATCAGGCGCGGCCAGGATGATCGGGTAACGCCTACCGAGGATCCCCATCCGCCGGCCTTTGAACAGTTGAGCCGCATCTGCGAACCTACTAGCCGCAAGCTTCGCCGACGCACGGTTCACCTCGCCCCCGTAGGCGACCGGGGCATCGATGGTCTCGAGGACGCGGCCGCGGCTCGTGGCCAACACTCTGGCCATGGCGCGACCGTCCTTCGGGCAGCGCAGGACGGACACGATGCGGTCTCCCGACGTCTCCCTCACAGCTCCCCCAGGTTCAGGCGCTGGGCTTCCTCGGCGGCTCGCTGCGAGGCCTGTGCCCTCGTGTAGCGAATGAGCATGTCGGGCCGTGTCCAGCCCGCCACAGCCATCAGGCCGGACTCGCTACCACCCTTGGCGAGCCAGCGGTGGGCGGCGGTGTGGCGGAGCAGGTGCGGATGGAAGCCCACGATGCCGGCGGCGTCCGCACGGGCCTTCAGTGACTTGTGGAGGGCGTCGTAGCTGAACTCCTTGCCGCGGTCCCCGAGCCACAGGGCGTCCGTGGCCGCAAGCCGGTGAGTCTTGCGGGTGCGCAGGTATCGGTCGATCGCCTCGGCCGCCTCGATCGCCAACGGCACCACGCGGCCCTTGCCGCCCTTGCCGCGCCGGATCACCACGCTGGGCGGGTTCTCGCGCAGGTGAAGGTCCGAGACCCCCATGGCGACGACCTCCCCCGCCCGGGCGCCGCTGGTGAACATGAGTTTCAGGATCGCGTCGTCTCGTCGGTCGCGTAGGTCGGTGCCCTTGCATGCCCGGAGCAGGCGGCGCAGGTCGTCATCGGTGAGGGGTTGGGTCACTGGCCTGTCGAGCTTGGGCGCCTTGAGCCCGGCGAGCGGGTCGGTGCCCTGCTCCTGTTCGGCGAGCAGCCAGTCAGAGAACCGGCGCACGGCCAGGTGCCGAGAGACTGCGGTGGCGGGTTTCGCACCACGGGTCAGCAACGCGTCGACGAACTCGCGGAGCTGGCGCCTGTCGAGCACTGCCGGGTGGTCGGTCTCGGCGCACCAGCCGAGATAGGCGCGCACGCCGTCGCCGTAGGTCTTCACCGTCTGGGGCGACTTCCGTTCTGCCCTCAGGTGAAGTTCCCACGAGGGCAGCAGCTCGGCGAGGTCTGGCGGGGTCACGACACACACACTATCCGATATCTTGGACTACAGCGCTGTGCGTGCTATCGTGTCGCCTAGATCAGCCGCAATAACTAGTCTGGCTAGGCATTACAGCCAACCTAGGCCGATACTCTCAGTCGAGATAGTCGCGCAGCACCTGCGAGCGTGACGGGTGCCGGAGCTTCGACATCGTCTTGCTCTCGATCTGCCGGATCCGCTCGCGCGTCACGCCGTACACCTTGCCGATCTCGTCGAGGGTCTTCGGCTGACCATCCGTGAGTCCGAAGCGCATGCTCACCACGCCCGCCTCGCGCTCCGAGAGCGTGTCGAGCACGTCGTGCAGCTGCTCCTGCAACAGCGTGAAGTTCACTGCGTCCGCCGGGACGACCGCCTCGGAGTCCTCGATGAGGTCGCCGAACTCGGAGTCGCCGTCCTCACCCAACGGTGTGTGCAAGGAGATGGGCTCGCGACCGTACTTCTGGACTTCGACGACCTTCTCGGGGGTCATGTCGAGCTCTTTGGCGAGTTCCTCCGGCGTGGGTTCGCGGCCGAGATCCTGGAGCATCTGACGCTGCACCCTGGCCAGCTTGTTGATGACCTCGACCATGTGGACCGGGATACGGATGGTGCGCGCCTGGTCGGCCATGGCGCGGGTGATGGCCTGCTTGATCCACCACGTCGCGTACGTGGAGAACTTGTAGCCCTTGGTGTAGTCGAACTTCTCCACCGCACGGATGAGGCCCAGGTTGCCCTCCTGGATGAGGTCCAGGAAGAGCATGCCGCGGCCGGTGTAACGCTTCGCGAGCGAGACGACGAGTCGGAGGTTGGCCTCCAGAAGGTGGTTCTTCGCTCGACGCCCGTCGGTGGCGATCCACTCGTAGTCCTCGACGTCCGTCGCCTTGACCGGGCTCGTGTCGTTGAGCCGCTCGTCGGCGAACAACCCGGCTTCGATCCGCTTCGCGAGCTCGACCTCCTGCTCCGCGTTGAGGAGCGCGACCTTGCCGATCTGCTTGAGGTAGTCCTTGACGGGATCGGCCGTGGCGCCGGCTGCCATGACCTGCTGCTCCGGCTCGTCGGCATCGTCGGCGTCAGAGAGGCTGAACCCCTGGTCCTCGGTGATCTCCTTCTCGAGCACCGCCTCCTGCGCCGGCTCGAAGGTCGCATCGTCAACGTCTTCGAGGCCTCGCTTCTTGCCGCCCACGGTGAGGACCACGTCGTTGCCGTCACGGACGAACGCGACCGCCTTCTCGGTGCTTCCGGAGAGGGCCTCGACGATGGAGGGAGTCGCCTCCTCGTCCTCGCCGTCGGCGACCTCTTCGAGCTCCCCGTCCACGTCGGCGTCGGCGTCGGCCTCGGACACCTCGTCGGCGGAGGCTACCTCGGGCTCCGGATCAGCCTTCTTGCGACGCGACGCCGCGGGAGCAGATGCGCCAGCCGCTACCTTGGCCCGGCCGCGACGCGCTGCGGGGGCCTTGGCCGGTGTCGTCTCGAGCTCGTCGTCTGGAACCGCTTCGACGATGGTGACTCCCCGAGGATTCCGCTTGGGGGCAGACGTTGCGTCCGAGTCGTCGGAACGGGCTGCTGCGGATCGAACCACTGTGTGCCTCTCATGGGAGGGGTGTTTCTGACAAGGACCATCACGCCGGAAACCGCTACTAGAGCGTGCAGCGACCCGCAAGTGTCAATGGCCCAGGGACCAAGTCTGCCACGCCCCCCAGCCTCCTCCAAGTCCGGCCTGGCCTAGAGTGACGCGGGTGCCAGCACCGATCCCTGACCGGATACCCAGCGTGACGACGATCCATTCGGTGACGGTCACCGATCCCTATGCGTGGCTGGACGATCTCGACGATCCGGCGGTCCTCGCCCACCTCGAGGCCGAGACGATCTACGCCGACGAGGAAACGGCCCATCTGGCCTCGCTGCGAGAGCGGATCGTGGCGGAGATCTCCGCCAGGACGTTGCAGACCGACCTCAGTGTTCCCGACCACGACATCGACGGATCAGGCCGCGCCTGGTGGTACTTCGTGAGGACCGTCGAGGGCCACGACTACCCCTCGTACCGGCGGGCACCGGCACCGTCGCGCGACGAGGTGCCCGATATCGCCAGCCCCATCCCGGGGGAACACGTCCTCATCGATCTCAACGAGGAGGCCGCGGGCCACGAGGTCTTCGCTGTGGGCGACGTCGATGTCTCGCCGTCCGGTGATCTCCTGCTCTGGAGCAGCGACACCAGTGGGGACGAGCTGTACCGGGCAGCCTTTCGTGACCTCACCACCGGCGAGGAGCTCCCCGACGTCCTCGACGACGTGGCGAGCGTCTGCTGGATCGACGACGACCACGTCGCGTACACGCTTCTCGACGACTCGTGGCGCCCCTACCTGCTGCGACGCCACACCCTCGGGACCCCGATGAGCGACGACGTCGACATCCTGCGCGAGGATGACGAGCGGTTCTGGCTTTCCGCCGGACGATCGGGCGACGACCGCTGGCTCGTCATCGACAGTGCAAGCAAAGCATCGAGCGAGGTGCACCTCATCGACGTCCGAACTCCCACCGCCACTCCCCTGCTCGTCGCGCCTCGGGCGGAAGGTGTCGAGTACGGCGTCGAGCCGGCGGGTGAATGGCTCTACGTCGTCCACAACGCCCACCATCCCGACTTCGAGCTCGCCGTGGCCCCGGCGCATCCTGATCAGTGGCGGGAGTGGTTGCCGGTCATCGCAGGTGAGGACGGCGCGAGGCTGCTGGACGTCACCGCGTACGACGATCACCTCATCGTCCACCTGCGGCGCGACGGCCTCCCGCGCGTCATGGTCATGCCCCGCGCCGACGACGGTACGGCCGGTACGGGACGACTGCTGGAGGCCACCGCCGATCTCGAGTCCGTCCTCGCCGCGGACCAGGAGTACCAGGCGGACCGCGTGCGCCTCCATCGGGAGTCCTTCGTCGATCCGGCCACCGTTGTGGAAGCCGGGTGGGATGGCACCGGTGAGCGCGTCCTCAAGCGCCAGCCGGTTCTGCCAGATCCTGAGGGACGGCCGTTCCGGTCCGAGGACTACATCCAGCAGCGGCTGTGGGCGCCAGGTGACGACGGCGTACACATCCCGGTCTCCGTGGTGAGCCGCCGGGACACGATCTGGCCCGCGCCCTGCGTGCTGTACGGCTACGGGGCGTATGAGACGAGCCTCGACCCTGCCTTCTCCGTGGCGCGCCTCAGCCTGCTCGACCGGGGCGTCGTCGTGGCGTACGCCCATGTCCGTGGTGGCGGCGAGCTCGGCCGTGCCTGGTACACACAGGGCCGGCTCGCGGCCAAGCCGACGACGTTCGCCGACTTTGTCGCGGTGGGGCGTCACCTCGTGGACGCCGGCGTCGCCGCTCCAGGACGGCTTGCGGCCCGAGGAGCATCGGCCGGCGGCCTCACCGTCGGGGCCGCCATCAACCTCGCCCCCGACCTCTTCTGCGCCGCACAGGTCGGTGTCGGTTTCCTCGACCCGCTCACGGCGATGCTCTCCGAGGACCTACCGCTCACGATCACCGAGCGCGACGAGTGGGGCGATCCTGTCGCCGATCCTCTAGCCTTCTCGACGATCGCCGGCTACAGCCCGTACGGCAACATCGGGGCCGGCCGCTATCCCGACATCCTCGCCACGGCCGCACTCCATGACCAGCGCGTCCCCGCCTCCGAGCCGGCCAAATGGGTGGCGGCTCTTCGCGCGAGACCGGACGCGTCGGGTCAGGTGCTGCTCCGCGTGGAGCTCGGTGGCCATCAAGGGGCTACGGGCCGGTACCAGGCGTGGCGGGACGAGGGATACGAGCTGGCGTGGCTCCTCGACCGGCTCGGCGTCGCACCAGGGTTCCCCCGATACACCTCAGGGTAGGTTCAGGGTCCTTTCCCGGCAGTGGCTGGAAACCTTTCGGGGTACCTAAGCGTTGTGATGGTGACGACGAAAGGACCTCTCATGGCATTGACCACCGCCCGTAGGCCCCGTACCACCGACGGAATCGATGGCAGGGACGCCGTCGGTCTCTACCTCGACGGTATTGCGAAGACCGCACTGCTGAGCGCCGAGGAAGAGGTCGAGCTGGCCCGTCGCATCGAGGCCGGACTGCACGCGCAGGCGATCCTGGACGGCGAGATCATCGACGAGTCCCGAGGCAAGAAGCCAGTCCGCGTGACCAGGAAAGAACTCGAGGAGCTGGCACGGATCGGCGAAGAGGCGATGAACCGCTTCGTCACCGCGAATCTGAGGCTCGTCGTGTCCGTGGCCCGCAAGTACGGGCGATCCGCGATGCCTCTGCTGGACCTTGTCCAGGAAGGGAACACCGGACTGATCCGCGCCGTCGAGAAGTTCGACTACACGAAGGGCTTCAAGTTCTCCACGTACGCCACGTGGTGGGTGCGCCAGTCGATCAGCCGCGGCATCGCACAGCAGGGACGCATCGTCCGTCTCCCCGTACACGTCGCCGAGCAGATCAACCAGGTCTCCGCTATCCGCCGCAACCTCGAGCGCAAGTTCGGGCGTGAGCCGGAACTCCGGGAGATCGCCGAGGAGATGGGGATCGAGGAGGAGAAGGTCCTCGAGCTCATTCAGTTCTCGCGCGAGCACGTCTCACTCGACGCGCCCGTCGAGGAGGACGGCGACACGGCGCTCGGTGACCTGATCGCCCGCGAGCCCTCCCCGGGCCCCGACGAGGTGGTGCTCGACGCCGAGGAACGCGCTCGGCTCGAGCAGATGCTCTCCAAGCTCGATCCGCGGTCGGCCGACGTCGTACGTCGCCGCTACGGTCTCCTCGACGGCCGCCAGGCCAAGCTCGCCGACATCGGCGAGGTCTGGGGCATCACCGCGGAGCGCGTTCGGCAGATCGAACGCCACGCCATCGCCAAGCTCCGCAGCGGCGAACTGGCCGCCTGACAATCGCACGCCGCCCACCTTCGTCAGGGGGGCGGCGTTGTCATGCCCGGGGGGTCGACGACGCGAATCAGCCCTTCCTGGGCTGTCGTCGCCGCCAGACCGTCCGCGGAGAAGATCCGTCCCAGCGAGAAGCCTCGGGCGCCGGAGGCGGACGGCGAGATCTGGTCGTACAGCACCCACTCGTCGGCGCGCACCGGCCGGTGGAACCACATGGCGTGGTCCAGCGAAGCGGCGACCATCCCCGGCCCGTACGACAACCCGTGCGGAATGAGGCTCACGCTGAGGATCGTCAGATCGGACAAGTACGCGAGCACCGCCTGGTGAAGCACGGGATCGTCCGGCAGGCGTCCGTTGGCCCGTACCCACACGGCTAGCGACGCGCGGTGATGCGGCGGGGCATCCTCGAATCCGGACGCGTAGCGGACCTCGAGCTCCTCCCACTCCCCGAACGTGGGTCGCGCCGACGGACCGAGGCGGCGCACAAGCTCCTCCGACATGCTCGGGCAGTCGTCGGGCCTTGGCACGTCGGGAACAGGATCCTGGTGGTCCAGGCCCGTCTCGGGCGCCTGCGCCGAGCAGACCATGGTGAAGATGCGGCGCCCTCCCTGACGCGCGGTCACGAGACGGGTCGAGAAGTGCTGACCGTCGCGGGTCGGCAGGACGTCGTACAGGATCGGCGAGTCCGCGCGGCCCGCCTCGAGGAACTGGGCGTGCAAGGAGTGGAGCACGCGACGCGGTGGCAGCGTGCCGTACGCAGCCACGATGGACTGCGCCAGCACCTGCCCCCCGTACGTGCGCTGCAGGCGGGTCTGGGCAGCCGGACCCCGGAACAGGTCGGGTTCGATCTGCTCCAGGTCCAGGACGGCGACCAGATCGTCGAGGGTGCGCGGCACGGCTACGGGTTCTGGTCCTGCTCGCGCTCGGCGAGGAACCGCTCGAACTCTGCGGCGATCTCGTCGGCGGTGGGCACGGGGGCGACTCGGTCGTAAGCCGTGTCGAACGCATCCTCGAGCGCGGCGACCAGCTCCGTGGTCTCCGGCGACCCGGCGACCTCCGCGTTGATGAGCTGAGCGTTCTCGACGATCTCCTCCGGCAGGTCGCCGAGCGGTACGCGGAGGCCGGTATCCTCCATCAGCGATTCGAGCACGACCTTCACGGCCTGCGGGAACTGGACCTGGGACAGGTAGTGCGGCACGTGCGCCACGTACCCCATCGCGACCCGTCCGGCCTCCCCCGCCCGGAGTTCCAGCATCGCCGACCACTGTCCGGGCACGTCCATCCGCTCGATGAGCGGTGGGTTGTCATGAGCCAGGTCCTGCTGCGTCGCATGACGGGTGATCCCCGTGGGCCGAGTATGCGGCACGGCGAGCGGGATCCCCGACGCCGTGTAGAGGCGACCGACGCCCAGCTCGTCGCAGATCGACAGCGTCGCTGCGACCATGCGTTCCCACCGCGAATCCGGCTCTTGGCCGTGCATCAGGAGGAACGGGCGCCCCGTCTCGTCGGTGAGCTTGTCGAGAACGAGGTGCGGCATCGTGATCGCGGTCCACTGGAACGTCTCGAAAGTCATGATCGGCCGACGGCTCCGGTAGTCGTGCAGCACATCCACGTCGAACGTGGCGACGCGCTCGGGATGGCAGGTACGCAGCAGGTGGGCCGCGGTGCCGTGCGTGACCTTGCCGGCATCGAGGAAGCCGTCCAGCAAGTGGATGAGCGTCACGTCGACGCCGCGGACCGTCTCCCACATCTCGGGCACCACGTCGTAGAGGTCTCGCGGTTTGTTCACGTCCTCGAGGCTACGGCCTTGGGACAACGGCCGCCTACGGTACGAGCAATCGATGCCATCAGTTTCGGGATCCGTGATGGAGGTACGCCGGGCCGGGAGCGCCTCACGGCGCGGGGCCGCTCGTAGCGGCTGAAGTTGGAGCCCGGGGCATCCGCGGACCGACGTACCTTACGTCAGTCTAGGCGAGTCTCCCCGATAGCTCGAGGTGACCCGCCCGCTCCAGCTCGTCGGCGAGCGTGATCATCCGGGCGCTCTCCCGTACGGCGCTCGAGCTGGTCTCGGTCAGCGCACGCCCCGCGCCCAGCACATGGAGAACAGCTGAGGCACGCCACAGCACGTCGGCGAAGTCGCTGCGCACGATCCCTCGCAGGACGTCGTCGATCGCCGCGCACAGCTCGTCGGGGCCGGTCGGATCGGCGACGCCGGCGATCGCCCGAGCGACCTGCGCCGTGCTCTGCCCCGCGTCGTACGCCCTCGCGGCCCGCACGGGGTCGGCGTGGATCCACTCGCGCACCACGTACAGCCGCCACAGCGCCCCGGCCAGCGAGTCGGATGTGGACGAGGACCACAGGTCCGCCAGCGTCTCCATGCCCTCGGTATCGGCGAGGTGAAGGACCCGTTCGGCGAGGTCGGCGTCGCCCTCGGCCCGTGCGCCCCGCACGAGGACGGTGGCCATCCGTTCGGCGATCTCGCGGGCCTCGTCCGGAGCGGGCGCATCGGCGACCGACTCGAAGTACAACGCACCCGGGGTCACGGGACGGTGATGATCACGAGACGCCACGGGTCACCTCCTGTTCGATCGGCACCGGGCCAGGATAGGAGACGACCCCGAAGGGCTCAGGCACGACAGGCCGCCATCGCCTGCCGTACGCGCTTGGCGGAGACCGGCTCGGCCGTGCGGAGCTGTTGGGCGAACAAGCTGACGCGCAGCTCCTCGAGCAGCCAGCCGACGCCCGCCACCTTCGCGGGCAGCGGCCCCTCGGGGAAGGACTCCACGAGAGCCGCGTACTCGTCTTCGAGGTCGGAGATGAGATCGGCGGACTGTCGCTCCCTCGCGGGATTCGTCCCGTACGCCACCAGCCTCATCTGGGCGGCGTGGAGGTAGCGGGACAGCCGCTCGAACCACGGGTCCGGGGTGGCCAGGACGAAGCCCGCGTAGACGAGGTTGGCGACCTGTTCACGGACATCGTCTGTCACGTACGAGGTGGTCATGCCCTCGAGCTGGCGCACGACCTCCTGATACCGGCTGAGGACCTCTCCCGTGTACGCGACGACGCTGCGCATGGTCTCCGCCTGTCGTTCCCGTACCAGCACCTGCACTTCGGCGAAACGCCCTTCGTCGCGCACCTGCCACCCCTCGACGCCCAGTGCCGCGAGCGCCGTGTCGATGGCACGGAGACGGGCGTCGGCAAAGAGCGCTGGGATGGTCGGGTACGGGCTCGCTCCCAGCTGGAGCTTCGTCGCGTTGGACATCCTCGAGACGACCCAGGTCGTCGGGTCGGGCGCGGTGAGCTGGATCAGGCGTCGCAGGCCACGTGCCTGGCTGGCGCGAGCGCGCTCCTCGGTGTCCAACACGACCACGCCGACCGTTGCGCCTTCGTCGCGCAGGGCCGGGTAGCCGATCACCTCGGTGGTGCCGGACATCGTGGTCAGCCGTTCGTGCAGAGCGGGGAACGACCACGTCGTGGCGCCCGTGACAGTGGCGCGCCGGTTGACCCTCGTCAGCGTGTGGCTCACGGTCTTCGTGAGCTGTCGCTGTAAGGCCGCCAAGTCCTCCCCCCGCGCCACCTCCTTGCCGCCGTCGACGATCACCAGGATCGGCCGCAGGTGCGCGGGCAGCTCCCTCTCGCCCCACTGCCCCGCCGGATCGGTACCGGTCAGCGCGCGCAGCGCGACGGCCAGGGCATCAGGGAACGCGATCGTGTCAGGGGCCGTGTCACCCTCCGGGGCGGATGATCTGTCGGGTCGCTGGCCCAGCCACGCGAGTGCGGCCGCCGCATGGTTCGGAGCGGGTACGAACGACGTCCGTAGGCTCTTCGGCAAGGACCGGATCAGCTCGATGGCGAGGTCCTCGCGATAGCCCGGCACGTGCCAGGTGAAGGCAGCCGGTGGCAACTGGTTGAGCACCGCGATGGGGATCTCGATCGTCACCCCGTCATGGTGGGAACCCGGATCGAACACGTACGTGATCTCGAGCTCATGCCGACCGACCCGCCACCAGTCCGGGAACCCCGCGGCCGAGATGTCCGTGTCGTCGCCCGCGACGAGGTCCTCCAAGGACAGGTCCAGGTAGGCGTCGTCCTCCTGCCGTTTAGTGCGCCACCACGTGTCGAAGTGGCGCTGGGAGACGACGTCTACCGGTAGGCGCTCGTCGTAGAACGCGAAGATGGTCGCGTCGTCGACCACGAGGTCGCGGCGTCTCGTGCGCTCCTCGAGCTCGGCCGCCTGGTCCCGGACGGCCGCGTTCCGCTGCACGAAGTGGTGACGGGTGCGCCAGCGCCCCTCGACGAGCGCGGACTGGATGAAGATCCGGCGGGCCTCGACCGGATCGATCCGCGCGTACTGGACCGTACGGCCGGCGATGATCGGGATGCCGTAAAGGCTCACCGTCTCCGAGGCGACGACCGATCCTTGCGACTCCGACCAGTGCGGCTCGGCATAGTTGCGGCTCAGCACGTGCTCGGCGACAGCCTCGATCCACTCCGCTTCGACCCCAGCCACCGTCCGTGCCCACAGCCGCGTCGTCTCGACGAGCTCGTACGCAACGGCGAGGGGCGGAGCGGTCTTCGCAAGGGCCGACCCGGGCGCGATCGCCCACATCGCCCCGCGGGCACCGCGGTACTCCCGGGGCCCGAGCCGGGCGCGTTTGCGGGGCGGCAGGTCTGTGCGCTCGTTGCGGGTGTCGAGCAGCCCGACGTGGCTGAGCAGTCCGGACAGGATCGCGGTGTGCACGAGGTCAGACGGCGCCGGTTCGGCGTTGCGGTCGAGCCCGAGTTCGTCGCAGATCTGGCGCAGCTGCGTGTGGAGATCCTGCCACTCCCGTACCCGCAGGAAGTTGAGGTACTCGTCGCGGCAGAGCCTGCGGAACGCGTTGCCGGAGACCGCTTTGCGACGCTCCCGCAGGTAGGTCCAGAGCCGAAGGATCGCCACGAAGTCGGAGCCGTCGGGTGGCGCCTGTTCCCCGTCGGACCCAGGAGACGCAGCCCAGAACCGGCGGTGCAGCAGATCGGCCTGCTCGCGCTTCTCCTGGGGTCTTTCCTTGACGTCCGGGATCGCGAGCGCCGCGACGATCACCTGAACCTCACGAAGGCACCCTCGCGCCGAGGCCTCGACGAGCATCCGGGCCAGTCGCGGATCGACGGGAAGCCTCGCAAGCTGATGACCGACCGCCGTCAGGCGTGGGCTCGTGCCGCGTCCCTCGAGGGCGCCCAGCTCCGTGAGCGTACGGATCCCGTCGGTGATCTGGGCGGCGTCCGGCGGCTCGACGAACGGGAAGTCGACGATGTCGCCGAGCTCGGCCTCAGCCATCTGGAGGATGACGGACGCGAGGTTCGTCCGCAAGATCTCCGGTTCGGTGTACTGGGGGCGCGACTCGTAGTCGGCCTCGCTGTACAGGCGGATGCAGATGCCGGGGGCGACGCGGCCGCACCGGCCCGCGCGTTGGTTCGCGGAGGCCTTCGAGATCGGCTCGATGGGCAGCCGCTGAACCTTCGTGCGCTTCGAGTAGCGAGAGATCCGGGCGGTGCCGCTGTCGACCACGTGCCGGATCCCTGGCACGGTCAGGGAGGTCTCCGCGACATTCGTGGCGATGACGACGCGCCGTCCGGTGTGCGGCGCGAAGACGCGGTGCTGCTCGGCGACCGACAACCGGGCGTACAGCGGCAACACTTCGGTGAACCGCAGCTGGCGCGCGGCGATGGCCTCGGACGCGTCACGGATCTCCCGCTCACCGGAGCAGAACACGAGCACATCGCCGTCTCCGGACGCCTGCAGCTCGACGACTGCGTCGCAGATCGCCTCGGTGAGGTCGCGCTCGTCGGCGGGCGCGGCCGGTCTCGCGGGTCGCACGTCGTCCTCGTCGGCGACGGCGCCGTCGTCGCGCACGGGCCGATAGCGGATCTCCACCGGATACGTACGGCCCGACACCTCGACGATGGGGGCGTCATCGAAGTGCTCGGCGAAGCGTGACGTGTCGATCGTGGCGCTCGTGACGATGACCTTGAGGTCGGGGCGTCTCGGGAGGAGCTGCTTGATGTAGCCGAGCAGGAAGTCGATGTTCAGGCTCCGCTCGTGCGCCTCATCGATGATGATCGTGTCGTACGCGCGAAGCTCCTTGTCGTGGGAGATCTCCGCCAGGAGGATCCCGTCGGTCATCACTTTGACCCGGGTGGCGCGGCTCGCCTTGCGCGTGAACCGCACCTGGTAGCCGACGATGTCGCCCAGCTCGGTCCGGGTCTCCTCCGCGATCCGCTCGGCGAGGGTGCGCGCGGCGATGCGCCGCGGCTGGGTATGGCCGATGCTGCGTCGACCGGCCAGCAGGCAGATCTTCGGCAGCTGGGTCGTCTTGCCGGATCCCGTCTCGCCAGCGACCACCACGACCTGACTGCTGAGCAGCGCCGCCGCGATGTCGGGCACGGCGGCGGCGATGGGCAGGTCGGGATCGACGACGAGGTACGGCTCCATGGCCGTCACAGCCTACGGTCCCGCCGCACAGGTCTAGCGTTCGGTCTATGGACGAGAGCCGAAGGTACGAAGTGTTGCCGGGCAGTCACGGGAACAGGATCCTGGTCCGTGCCAGGGGCAGTGAGGTGCTGCGCATTCCTCGGATCAACCGTGGCACCGCATTCACGGAGCAGCAGCGGATCGACTTGGGGCTTGTGGGACTGCTTCCTAGCGGGGTCACGCCGTTCGAGGGCCAGCTGCACCGGGCCTACCAGCAGTTCCAGTCAGCAAGCACCAACCTGGACAAGTTCACGTACCTCCAGGCCTTGAGGGACCGCAACACCGTGCTCTTCTACCGGCTACTCTCCGACCACTTGCCGGAGATGATGCCGATCGTCTACACCCCGACGATCGGCGAGGCGATCCAGAACTTCAGCTGGGCCTATCACCAACGGCTTCACGGCGTCTTTCTTTCCATCGACAAACCCGACGCCGTGGAGGCTTCCCTCCTAGCGTTCGGTCGGAAGCCGGAGGATGTCGAGCTCGTC
>Ga0209538_1000889_pt1 | contig 16541 bp, 21 predicted proteins | sample BarGraNGADG00211_2_FD_184492 | JGI IMG/M metagenome (GOLD analysis project Ga0209538, IMG submission 184492) | Arctic peat soil microbial communities from Barrow, Alaska - Barrow Graham LP Ref core NGADG0004-211 (SPAdes) (version 2) | ecosystem: Environmental > Terrestrial > Soil > Wetlands >... | reverse complement strand
GGTTCGCTGCCGGGCGCCCAGTGGTACTCCACCACCAGCCGGAAATTCGTAAATTCACGCTCGCTGTAGAGGAAGCCGACAGGCGTGCCGCGGCAAATGATCATGCCATCCTTGACGCTCCAGACGGTTGCTGGCTGGACCTGGGCATCGGCCAGCACCGGCTTCCAGCCCGCGAGATTTTGGCCGTTGAAAAGCTCGATGGCGGCCGAGCTGGTGGTTCGATTCAGACTGCTGCAAGCGGTCAGGCCCAGCAGGGCGGCCAGACCGACGAATGCGGGTAAGGATAAACATTTCATAAGGTTAAAGGTGGATGGGATGTTACGTAATCGCTGCATTCAATTCAACGGAAGAAAACCAAGGCCGTTTTTCGGATCAGCGGTTGGAGCCGAGGTCGTTCATGCGCTTTTCCTCCACTCGCGGTCATGGCGTGCGCCATGGAGGACGCGAAAGACGACGATGGCATCGGGCCGGATGATGTAGAAAACGCGGTAAGGGAATCGTGTCGTCAGCACGCGGCGCACTTCGGGACGACGGCGAAGTCGCCGGTGAGCGAGAGGGTCTTTGACCGCACGCTGAATGGCGACACGCACTTCAGCGAGGAACTCGTTTCCCAAGCCGGGAGTACGATCATGATACCAGCGGGCTGCCTCAGCGATGTCCGCTTCCGCCTCGTCGCGGATGATGAGTCGGCGATTCATCGGCGCAGTTTGGCCCGGATGCGGGCTTCGACTTCCTGCCATGAACTGCCGGCGTCGGGATTCTTCTCATATTCTGCCAAAGCCGCATCCAGCGCCACCTTATCGGTGTTGGTGAGTTCGCCGCCGTCAAGCCAAGTTTCCCCGGCCAGCTCGTCGAGCCTTGCCTGCACTTCCGCCAACTCTTCGGCCGTGAGCTTGGGCAATTCCGCCAAAATCTCTACTTTGCTCATGACGGGAATTTAAGTGCTGGCGGTCGTTTTAGCAAGCATCGCCGCCTCCGCCCGCCTCACCCGGACTGAGCTCATTTTAACAAAGCCACAGCCTTGCGCAGGGCTGCAATCACGGCGGCACAGGCGGCTTCGTTGTCCAAATCGTTGAGCGGTTGGTTGAATGGTTCGACGCGCACGGGACCGTCGTAGCCGATGCGGTTTAACGCATTGAGAAAGACGCCTAGCGGAATCACCCCGGTGGCGCAGGGCAATTCGCGTTTGCCGTCCTGCTGTTGTTCGACCGGGATGCCGGCCGGCGCATCGTTGATGTCCACCGAGATGACGTCAACAGCCCGGAGCGAAACCAGGTCGGCCTCGGTTTCGCCCGCGGTCCACCAATGCCAGCTATCGAGCACATAACCGACATTGCCCGTCCCGATTTCGCCGATCAGATCCTGCATCTCGCGCATCGAATGGATGAATGGGTAGCGTGACTTCTGGCGCGCGGTGGGCGTGCCGACATATTCGAGGCCGAGACGCTGGCCGTGGTCTTTGAGCACTTGGGCAACTTCGCGCAGGCGCTGGGCGTGCTGCCGGAAATTTTGCAGGTAGGTCAAACTGCCGTGTCCCGGCGATATCCACGTGCCCACGCGATCCACTCCGGCCCGCTGCAAGCCGACTGCCAGACGCGGCAAGCCCTCCAGGCTGGCGCGGAATTTCGGCTCGTCGCCGCGAAAATCCACCGGCAGTCCAGCGGCGCCAAAGACCAGTTTCTTGGACTGCAAGTCGGCGCGCAACTCGGCCAGTGCCGTGTCGCTAAGGCCCGTGAGGAAATCCGCGCTGGGTTCGACGGCTTCGAAACCGTGCCGGTGAGCCAGGATGCTGGATTCGCGGGGATCGGCCTTCACACCGATGGCGCCTGGCGAAAGCGAAAGCTTGAACTTGCGGCTGGGGACGGAGTCTTGCGCGCCAGCGAACGACGCCGGCAGGACGAAGGCCGCCGCGCCCGCTAGAGTGGCGTGTTGTAAAAAACTACGGCGGGAATTTAAGGTTGACATAAGCTACGGGTTATTTTGGGTTAAGGTTAACCATAAAAGGCGCGTTCGCGCGCTCGAAGTGGAGCGCCGACATTCTTGTCGGCTCGAGTGTTCGCCAAGTCCCAAGCGGACAAGAATGTCCCCGCTCCTTCCATGAACCTGGTAGGGCTGAGCTGCGGCTCAGCCCTAAATTGGGGCGGCGCAGCAACGCCGCCCTACCATTTCCGTGGATGAGAAGCGCGTCAAAAAACCAGAGGGTTCTATCCAGTTTTCTGTATGCGACGGTTGCCGGATTTAAAAATGTCAAGGCACCCCCTTCAAGGCTGTATTTCGGCTACGCGGCCGGGCTGGCGAATCCCCGAGCCGGCACGCTTGGTCAGCGAGTCGCCCAACTCGGCGCGCGCTTTCTCGGCTTCGGTTTCCAGGCGCTTGACGATCTCCGGATGCCGGGCGGCGACGTCGGTTGTCTCGCTGATATCGTTGACCAGGTCGTAGAGCTCCGGCTTTGCGATCTGGCGTTGTTCGTAGGCGGCAGGGGCGCCATCGCGTCCGCCAGGTTTACCGGCCAGGGTGCGGTAGGTGTGGGGGAGCTGCAGTTTCCAGCGCCCGTCCCCGCTGGTCACCGCCTGGAGTTGGTTCACTTCGTAGTAGAACCAGTAGGCGTCATGGGGATTTTTGGCGCCGCGCTGGCCGGAAATAATGGGCCAGACATCGAGGCCGTCGAGGGGGTGCGGGGGCGGTTGGGCGCCGATAATTTTCGCGATGGTCGGGAAGAGATCGATGGTCATGAGCATGTCGCGGGATTCCGTTCCGGCGGGGATTTTGCCGGGCCAGCGCATGATGCAGGGTTCACGGGTGCCGCCCTCCCAGTGGGTGCCTTTGCCTTCGCGCAAGGGATAGGCTGAGCCGGCGTGATTGCCGTAGCTGAGCCAGGGGCCATTGTCCGAGGTGAAGATCACCCAAGTGTTCTGATCGAGGCCGTTCCGTTTTAGGGCGTCGAGAATCCGGCCGACCGACCAGTCAATCTCGGCGATCACGTCACCGTAAAGTCCGCGTTCGGTCTGGCCGCGGAATTTATCGCTTACGTGCAAAGGCACGTGCGGCATGTTGTGAGCCACGTAAAGAAAAAACGGGCGGGTTTTATTCTGCTCGATGAACTTTACCGCATGCTCGGTGTACCAGGTGGTGAGTTGATTCTGGTCTTCATGACTGACCTTGGGAATGACGATTCGATCGCCCGCGTAGAGCGGCAGATCGGGGTAGCCACGTTTGCGTTGTTCCGCCTCGGGCGGCAATTTGACCAGGTCGGGGTGCAGCGGCCACATATCGTTGGAATAGGGCAGGCCGAAATATTCATCGAACCCGTGACGCGTGGGCAGGAATGGCGGCGCGTCGCCCAAATGCCATTTGCCGAACATGCCGGTGGTGTAACCGCGTTGCCGGACCAGTTCGGCCAGGGTCATTTCGTTGGTGCTAATGCCGACCTTGGAGCGGGGCCCCAGCGCTCCATGGATGCCGATGCGATTCGGATAGCAGCCCGTCAGGAGTCCCGCGCGCGAAGCCGAACAGACCGGTTGCGCTACGTGGAAGTTGCGGAAGATTCGTCCCTCGGTTGCCAGGCGGTCCAGGTTGGGCGTTTTAAACCCGCGAGCGCCGAACACGCCGACATCGGCATAGCCCTGGTCATCGGTAAAGACGATGACGATGTTGGGGAGCGGAGTTGCGGCGCTAGCGAGCGATAGGCGGGCAAAGAAAACCGCCGATAAGACGAGGGTAAGAAGTCTTTTCATGGATTCTACTGCGGCAAATCTCGTAAACATATCGCGCAGATTTTTAACCGCGGATCACGCGGATGGGAAGGGTTTATGAGGGGACAAAGCAGTCCTGGTCCGCTCCGTTCGCAATGCGCTTCGAGGGTGGCATCCACGATGCTTTTGCTGATTTCGTTTTCGGTCAACTCCATAGGAGCGCCATGTTTATAGCCCTTTTGATCCGCGTAAATCGGCGTAATCCGCAGTCGATATTTCAAGCTTTCAGGCTTTTCATATTGAACTCCCATTTTTCGTTCGCCTTGATCATTTCATTCCAGGTGACCAGTGAATGTTTGTAGGCGGCGGTGCGGCCCAGGATGCTGGTCAGGTTGCTGCGCACGCTGGGCGCCACGGTGGGATTGCTGAAATCGCCTTTGACAATGCTATCGTAGAAGGTGGCGATGTTGCGAATGGCGCCGTCGGCGTAGAGGTTTGGGCTGTTCCCTTCGAAGGCATCGTCCTGACTGCGGAAGGAGATTTTGGCGGAATAATGCGTATCGACCGTGCCTTTGGTGCCATATATCCGGCACATGATGTCGTCGTAGCCGAATCCGACCTGTTTCGAGCAGAAGCTGATGGTGGCGTTGTTGGGGAAAAAGAAAATGGCCGCGAAATTATCCCAGCAATCGCCGGCGAACGGTCGGGCCCGGCTGCCGGTGCCGTAGGCCTGGATCGGATTCGCATTCAGGAACCAGGTGGCGACATCGAGGGCATGGATGTTTTGTTCGGTGATGACATCGCCGGACAAAACGCGATCGATGGCCCAGGCGCGGAGGCGGGCTTCGGGTTGTCCGGCATTTTTACGGTAGGCGGCGTCCATGCCTTCAAACATGAGGCTGCACTGGTAGGTGGCTTCGCCATTGACGATGGGGCCGAGCTCGCCGTTATGGACGCGTTTCACGACCTCCTGGTAGGCCGGGTGGGCGCGGGTTTGAAAATCGACCAGGAAACACTGTTTCTTTTCCGTGCCCTTCCGGCCGCTGTCGCCGACCGACTGGCATCCGGGAACGTCCACGGCGATGGGTTTGGCCAGATAAACATGCTTGCCGGCCGCGACGGCGGTGGCGGCTTGCTCGGGATGAAAATAGGGTGGGCTTATGATCATCACGGCATCCAACTTCTGTTCGAGCACTTTTTTATAGCCGGAGAGGCCGGAAAAGCGGCTGGCTTCCGGGACTTTGAATTTCGCGCCGGCGTTATTGGCCCGGTCTTCGAAATAATCGGCGACGGCCACGAGGTTGTAGCCGCCGTGTTTTTGGAACAGATCGGCAATCCAGGTGCCTCGGCCGCCGCAGCCGATGAGCCCAATATTAATTTTGGGCTGAGTCTCGGCCGCGCCGGCCAGGTGCGGAGCCAGCACGGTAAAGGCCGTGGCGGCGCCGGCGCGGGTGATAAACTGGCGGCGGGTGAGATCCTGGCTTCCGGGGAACAATTCAAACGGATGCGATGCGTTCATGGTATGGTTAATGGTTTTTGGTTTTCCGGTATCCTTTGACGGGGTTAGACATGAGCGCATTCAAGGCCAGCCTGGAGAGCAAGGCAAGCAGGAAACGACAGGAATTGGCTGGGCGTCGTGTAACTCCGCCCTCCGAGCATGCCATCTTTCAGGAATTTCCCCGAAAGACATCGAGCCGACAAAGGGGAAGGGTGCAAATGACCGTCCCTTTTGCGCACTTCGGCGGGGGCAAAGGGGGAAACGAGGTCGAACATGGCGAAGAGCTTGGCAACTAGGCGGCTCAGAGCGGCAGATGAAGAACCATGTTGGCCCACTCAGAAAGCTCTGTTGCCTTCGCCACCACCTCCAAATCCTCGACCATCCGGCCAATGCTCGAACCGCGCTGTGGTCCGTGGATCAGCCCGGCGAAATGGCGGCCCTGACGTTGCCAATCTTCAGCCATCGCTCGAAAGCGGATGTCCTGCGTGAAAACCACCCGATGTTGCCGACTAGCCAGTTCCAGTAATGCATCGTCTCGCAAACGGTTCGTGCCTTCTTCGACCGCGTGAACCACATCGACTCCGCGCCGCCTCAACTGGTGAGCCACCACCAGCGGCACATGCACGTCAAGATACAGTGGCGTTGGCATGGCGGCGCTTCAAAGCTCTTAGGCGGGCCAGGAACGGGGGCGGCGGAGTTCTTTGCTCCAACCGTTGCGCCGCCTCCCACTCCGCTTCGATCTCACGCTCGATCTCCTCCGTGTGGTCAAAATAGTACGCCAGGGACGAGTGGATTTCCGCCAGCGACAGATACGGGTGTTGCCGCTGGATTTCGTCCGGGGACCATCCGTATTCCGTGTAGTCCATGACGACTTGCGCCACCCGCGTTCGCGGATGGCTCTCCAGACGGGCCGGCTCGCCAGCGGCTTTTACGATATGCGGATAAACTGTCTCAGCAACCATGCTGACAACATTGCAGTAAATTGCGGGAGCGTCAACGCGGGTTTTCGTGCCGGCATTTGTTGGCACGATAGGCTAAGGTGCAAATGCAACTGTCCCTTGGAGCGTAATAGCAATCTTGACCGCCTGCCGGCGTTTTGTCCCAGTTCCGGCCTTTCAGGCCGGGGAATGTTTGGTTGTTTCGTTCCCTGGGCCTCCGCTCCGCGTCAGCCCAGGCTTTAACATCACGGGCTTTCAGCCCGCCAGTTGGTCAGGGCCGAAGGCTCGAAATGGGATAGCCCGGGCTGGAACGAGCCGATTAGCTGGGGCGACTTCGATCTGGGGGCGCCTTGTCCGCCAGCTCGGCTTCGGTCATTTCGACGATGAGCTGGACGAAGGAGGTCTGGGGTTCCCAGTTCAAGAGGGTTTTGGCCTTGGCCGCGCAGCCGACCAGCCGCGCCGGCTCGGACGGCCGGAACAAACGCGGATCCTGTTTCACATGCGGCCGCCAGTCCAGTTTCACCGTGCCAAAGGCGATTTCGATGACTTCCTGCACGCTGTGAAGCTGGCCGGTGGCAAACACATAATCGTCCGGGGTATCCGGTTGCAGGGCCAGCCACATGCCGCGCACATAATCGCGCGCATGCCCCCAGTCGCGTCGCGCCGAGGTGTCGCCTAGGACCAGCTCGGTTTGCCGACCGAGCTTGATGGCGGCGGCGGCGCGGCAGATTTTTCTCGTGACGAAGTTTTCGCCGCGCCGCGGCGATTCGTGGTTGAACATGATCCCGTTGCAGGCGAACAGCCCAAAGGTTTTCCGGTACACCCCCACCATCCGGGTGGCAAACGCTTTGGCCACGCCGTAGGGATTGACGGGCGCGAAGGGAGTTTTCTCGTCCTGCGGCGTTTGATCGGGCCGACCGAACACTTCGCTGGACGAGGCATGATACAGGCGGGGCGCCTTGGGCAAATCGCGTATTATTTCGAGCAGCCGCAGGGTGCCCATGGCGGTCATTTCGCAGGTCGATTCCGGCATTTCAAAACTGAGCCCCACATGGCTTTGTCCGGCCAGGTGATATATCTCGTCGGGCGTGACCTTCATCAGGACTCGACGCAGGGTGGTGGGATCGTCCATATCCGCGTAATGCAAAAAGAGCCGCTGCCCGTAAATGCTCGGGTCGCGGTAGAAACGATCCAGCCGGGACCGGCTCAGGGTGCTGGTGCGGCGGACCAGCCCGTGCACTTGGTAGCCATGGTCCAGGAGTAACTCGGTCAAATACGAACCGTCCTGTCCGGTGATGCCGGTGATGAATGCGCGCGGCGTCATTACAGCACCCGGGTCATCTTGCCCTCGCGCTGGGCCTGGAGCAATTGGATGTCCGCATCCACCATCAATTTGACCAGGTCGCCAAACCGCGTTTTGGGTTCCCAGCCCAGTTGCCGTTTGGCTTTTCCGGCGTCGCCAATCAACAGATCCACTTCGGCCGGCCGATAGTAACGCGGATCAATCTCGACATGTTTCGTCCAATCCAAACCCGCGTGACCGAAGGCCACGTCGAGAAATTCGCGAATGGAATGGGTTTCGCCGGTGGCGATCACATAATCGTCGGCCTGCTCCTGCTGAAGCATCAGCCACATGGCTTCGATATATTCCTTGGCATAGCCCCAGTCGCGTTTGGCGTCCAGGTTGCCCAGGAACAGTTTATCCTCCAGGCCGGCTTTAATATGGGCCAGCGCGCGGGTGATCTTGCGGGTGACGAACGTTTCGCCGCGTCGCGGGGATTCATGGTTGAACAGGATGCCGTTGCAGGCATAGAGGCCGTAGGACTCGCGGTAGTTCACCGTGATCCAGTAGGCGAACAACTTGGCGCACCCGTAGGGACTGCGCGGATAGAACGGCGTCGTTTCCCGTTGCGGCACCTCCTGGACCTTGCCGAACATTTCGCTGGAGGAAGCCTGGTAAAACCGCGGCTTGATGCCGGTTTCCCGGATGGCTTCGAGCAACCGCACGGCGCCGGTGGCGGTGACGTCGGTGGTATACTCGGGGCTGTCGAAGCTGACCCGCACATGGCTTTGAGCGGCCAGGTTGTAGATTTCCTCGGGTTGAATCTTGCCAATGAGGCGGGACAGGGCGCTGGCATCGCTCAGGTCGCCGTAATGCAGGAACAGCCGGTTCTTGCCGGAATGCGGATCGGCGTAAATAGGATCGAGGCGGCCGGTATTGAACGTGCTGGCCCGGCGGATGACGCCATGGACTTCATAACCCTTGGCCAACAGAAACTCAGCCAGATACGAACCATCCTGCCCGGTGATGCCGGTAATCAATGCTTTTTTTGCCATACCTTTCGTCCCAGCTTCTAAAAACCGCAGCCGAAAGGCAAGTCCAGACCCGGACGGTGGTTTTCACGACTTTGGCCTGTCTTTATCGCATTATAGTTTGATTTGCATTCAGCATTACACCATGAATGGAGCCGACCGCAGGGAAAAGGTTGCATATGATCGAATCCGAAAACGAAGCAATGCCAGGGAAACCTGGCGGTTTATTCCAGGGATATGCTGTAACTTGGCCCGGTTCGATCCTTATTCCACTGGGTGCCTTGTGGACCCGGCTGAGAACTACCCAAAGACGAGGAAATCATCGCATTCCGCAAGATATCGCTGCGCGGCTACGAAGCAGCGAGAATTCTGGAAGGGGCGGGATACAAACACGTCCGCGTCATGGACGGCGGTGTAGCCACGTGGCCTTTCGAAAAACTTAACTCATGAACCTGAAACAAATCGGGAGAACTTGCATCAATGAAACCAACTGAATCTTGCGTGCTTGGCTTGGCCAGGCCCGATGCCGCGAAATCGAAAGCTGAGGCAAAGAATACTGCACTCACGAAAACCATTATTCAACCGGCCAAATCGCCGCGACCGGTTGGTCCTTATAACCATGCGGTGCGGGTGGGCAACCTCTTATTTTGTTCCGGCCAACTTCCTCTCGATGCGCGAACTGGAAAATTGATCGGAGATAATATTCGGGCGCAAACAGACCGCGTCATGCAAAACATCCACGCCATTTTAGATCAAGAGAAGCTCACCTATGATCATGTCGTCAAAACAACGGTGTATCTGACGAATATGGACGATTTGACCGGCATGAACGAAGTTTACGGTCAGTATTTTTCCAGAAATTATCCGGCGCGTTCAACGGTTCAAGTAGCGGGTTTGCCTTGCGGAGCCAAAGTGGAAATCGAGGCGGTCGCTTCTTATGGATGATTTACTAGATTACATACCCGATGGGGTGTTTACCGTGGACGCCAACTGGTGCATCACGCTCTTCAATCGCGCCGCCGAACAAATCACGGGCATCCCTCACCAGGACGCAATTGGGCGGCGTTGCTGTGATGTATTCCGCGCCAGCATTTGCGAAAGCGCGTGTGCCCTCAAACAGACTCTTGCCACCGGCCGACCGGTGGTGAACAAGGTGGTCTATGTGGTTGATGCCAAAGGCCAACGCATTCCCATCAGCATTTCCACCGCGGTCCTCAAAGATGCCAAGGGTAAGGTGGTGGGCGGGGTCGAAAGCTTTAGGGATTTGCGCGTGGTCGAGGAATTGCATCGGCAGGCCCAGGAGCAAAATCGGTTTGCGGATATTATTGGTCGCAGCGCGCCCATGCGGCGCATTTTTGAGATTCTTCCCGCCATCGCCGGAAGTGATAGCACCGTGCTCATCGAAGGGGCCAGCGGCACAGGAAAAGAGCTGTTTGCGCGCGCCATTCATAAAATGTCCAAACGCCGGACGAAGAAACTCGTCGCCATCAATTGTGGCGCGCTGCCCGATACGTTGCTCGAGTCGGAGTTGTTTGGCTACAAAGCCGGGGCGTTTACGGATGCGCGACGGGACAAACCTGGCCGGTTTGCCTTGGCTGAGGGCGGAACCATTTTCCTGGATGAGATTGGCGATATTTCGCCCGCCATGCAAACGCGCCTTTTGCGGGTTCTTCAGGAGCGTGTTTATGAACCCCTTGGGTCGGTGGATTCAGTCAAAACCAATGTGCGCGAACTGGAAAACATCATCGAGCATGCTTTCGTGTTGTGCCGGGGCGGTTTGATCGAAATGCAGCATCTTCCCCCTCATTTGCGGCCGGTTTCAACGGCTGACAATATGCAGAAGGCCAAAGGAATGACGCTGCAAGCAGTGGAGGAGATGGTGATCGGAGAGGCCCTGCGCCGGAACCAAGGCAACAAAACCAGGGCAGCCAAGGAAATGGGAATCGATGCCAGCACCCTGTTTCGGAAAATAAAAACGTTGAAACTGGACTCGCCGACACAGACCGATCACGGTCGGGAACCCTAACGGCGCAGGTTAGGGTTCACCAGAGGAAGACGGTTTAAAACATCGGTCGGATGCTGGCTCTGTCTCTTGGTACTGGAGTTTTGATTTATCGACTGTTCATGGGGCGGTGATACTCACTCAATCGCCGGACTTGCTCACGTTGGCGAACGATTGGCGGTAATGGTTTTCCTCTTCAAGTTGTCATGAGTTATTCGTAGGCTCGCCGGTTGTCTACTGTTGCATTATGCCATGATGGTTTTATCTGCACCCACGCAAAATGCCATGACTGTTCAAGATTCTACTAATTTCTCAAATTCATCATCCTATTGTTTATCAGAGTATTACGACTGTACTGAAGCATTGCCTCGCCTTTGGCATGCCTTTAGCTTAACCACCCGCCGTGACGGTTGCCATGCCAATTTGGGAAGGTCGCATATCTCCGGTTCTGGATGTGGCCGGTCGGTTTCTGGTGATTCATTATGAAAAACGCCAGGAAGTGAGCCGCCGGGAATTCCTGGTGGCGCAAACCCAACCGGCATCGCTGATCAAAGGGATTAAAGAGATGGGTGTCGAAGTGTTGGTATGTGGTGCGGTCTCCCAGGCGATTGCCGATGGGTTAACCCATGCGGGAGTGCGCGTTTTGCCGTTCATCTGCGGAGACGTCGAAACCGTGCTCCAAGCCTTTTTGTTGAACACGCTGGATCAACCGGAATTCCGCATGCCGGGCTGCTGTCAAAGCCTCTATGGTTGTCATCAGGGCCGTCGGCATCGCCGGGGCAACCCCAGGCACAACAGCCCCGAACTCCTCCGCTTTTGCCTTTGCCGAGATAACGAAATCTATCCTCAACCAGTTAAACTCTATGAATAAAATGGAAGCTCAAAAAACTAATAACATCATTAAAATCGCCATTCCCTTGGCCGGGGGACGTCTGGCAGACCACTTCGGCCACTGCGAACAATTTGCCATTATCGAGGCTAACTCCGAAACCAAAGCCATTCTCCAAACTACCCAGGTCACGCCGCCGCCGCACGAGCCTGGCTTGTTGCCCCGCTGGCTCCACCAACAAGGCGTTCGGGTCATCATCGCCGGGGGCATGGGACAAAGAGCGCTCGGCTTATTTGCCGAGAGTGGCATCACCGTAAAAAGTGGTCTGTCGGGCAAAACTGCGGAGGAGTTGGCTAAAACCTTTCTGGAGGGGAGCCTGACCACCGGGCCGAGCGCTTGCACCCAGCATGAACATGGATGTCATTGATATGCCATCATGAAAAACAACCACGCCATATCATCGGCCCCATTGACAAAACAGATCCAAACAATCCTCGACCGGGCGCTCGAAAGCCATCCACCCAGCCGGGAGGAGTGCCGAGTTCTGCTGGAGCTGCCGCCCGACTCGCTGGAAGCCGCCCGGCTGCGAGCGACTGCGGATTTCGTCTCTCGACGGCGCTTTGGCAACCAGGCGATTTTGCTCGGCCAGATCGGCCTTGGAACGGCCCCGTGCCCCGGCGATTGTCTGTTCTGTGTCTTCGGCCAGAGCCACACGGCTTTCCGGCAGGCGGAACTGTCGCTGGAAGAAATCCTTCAGCGGGCGCACTCGTTTGCCGCAACTGGTGACTTGTTCGCTCTGTTCCTGATGACCATGCACGACTTCGAATTGGAGCGTTTGCTACGGATCATTGAAGCGGTGCGGAACACGTTGCCCGGTCATACCCAGATCGTGGTCAACATCGGCGACTTCGACCTGGCTCAAGCGCGCGACTTGCGCACCGTCGGCGTCAACGGGGCTTATCATGTGTGCCGGTTGCGCGAGGGCTTGGATACTGCGCTTGATCCGGCAGTGCGCAAAAAAACCTTTTCGGTGATTCGCGAGGCCGGCCTGGACTTTTATTACTGCTGCGAGCCAATCGGACCGGAACACGACGCCGAGGAACTCGTGGAACAGCTTTTTCTCGGCATCGAATACGGCTGCTTCCAGCACGCGGCCATGCGGCGGGTCTATGTCCCTGGATCACCGCTGGCTGGTCGCGGTCGTGGCCTTGGCGACGCTAGGTTGCGCACAGACGCAAAACATCGCCGTCCACGAACCGAACTTACTCGGTCTCGCCGCCGGGGCCAACGCGGTCTATGCCGAGACCGGCGCGAATCCGCGCGACACCCAAGCTGACACCTCGGTGAATCGCGGGCTCGACATGGCCGCCTGTCGGAAGATGGTCTATGAATCAGGCTTCGCTGGGTTGCTCCGGGGGAATGATTCTTCCATCAGACTCGATCTGCCCTACGTTCTGGACGCCGAAAAGGCCCACTGACATGAATTCCCTTCTCTTTTCCCCACCGCTGCTGCTGATCATCTACTGCGCACTGGTACTGGTAGCTGCTTTGGCTGGCGGCTGGCTAATTTTTGCGTTGCGGCTCAACCACACCCGGCTGCAAATGGCGCTCAGCGCCGTTGCGGGCTTGATGCTGGGCGTCGCCCTGCTCCATTTTATTCCGCACGCCTTTCATCAAAACCATTCGGCGCCATGGCCATTTCCACCTTGATGACCGCTGAAGGCTGCTCCCGTTTTTTGCGCCAGCTCGTGAATATTCTCTTTGCGCTGGTCACCCCATTGGGGGCGATGTTGTTCTTCATTGGCCTGGGTCACTTCGCCGGCGCTAAGGAGGCCTTGCAGGGGAACGCGCTGGCCTTTTGTGCCGGAACCTTTCTTTGTATTGCCTGCGCCGACCTGTTGCCGGAACTGCAATTCCATTCCCACGACCGTTTCAAGCTCTCGCTGGCGTTGCTGGCGGGCCTGGCGTTGGCGCTGTTACTGGGGCATTTCGGGCATGCCGATCATGATGACCTTCATCACCCGAAAATGCCGGCTTCGCCGATCGTGGATCAACCATAATAAACAAGACTTTACATAATCTTAACAATAGTCCGTCTGTTACCACACAAAATCTTTACATAAGCCGTGTCTAATACAAGTGAGGCCGACGACTGGCGCGAAACGCCCAAACGGAGCAAGCAGAACGCCAAGACCGGCAACCGTTGAATAACAGTTAATTAAAATACAGAGAAACTATGAAACCTAAAAATACAGTCCTGGGAAACCTCACGGCATTCAAGCAGGGGCGTGCATCAGAACGAAACATCGCAACCTTATCCGCCTTGCTTCTCTGTTTTGGCATCCTGGTGACGTCAGCATACGCCCAGAGGGGTGTCGGCGATTCCACCGGCCTGGCAAGCCAGCCGGTAAAGCCGCCCATCATTAGCCTCAACGGCAAGTTGGTGGAAATCAAGACCGGCTCGTGTGAAGCGACGACCGGCCGCTCGCTCATCGGAACTCACCTCATTTTGGCAACGTCTGTAAAGGAAGTGCTTAATATCCACCTTGGCCCGGCGGCGGCGGTTGCTGACGTTGTGGCCAAACTGTCGGTTGGGCAAGAGATCCGCGTTCAAGCCTTTCGCACTGAGAAAATGAAAGAGAATCAATATGTGGCCCAATCCCTGACTTTTAACCAGACAACCGTGGAACTGCGCGATGCAAATTTGCGGCCGGTATGGGCGCGGGGCAGCGCGGGTTCCCTTGGCCCGGCGGCCGGTCAGCGTGGCGGCGGTCGTGGGTGGCGTGGAGGGCGATAAAGAACTGTCCTCTCACGCAACCTAATTGGCCAAGCGCGACCGCCTGCCTGCCCAGCGGATTTATGACCTTATGGTCCCCTCCACTAACAGCGGCCAGAAGGGTTTGGGCCAAGGACAGGGCGGACGAGGAGGGGGCGGCGCGGGACGCAAAACCCTGAGCGAATTCTGTGTCGAGGAAGGCATTGACCTCAAGACGGCGATGGCTCGCCTCGAAGCCAAAGGCCTCAAAGCCTCAGCGGCGCAAACCATGCGTGAAATCGCGGTCGAAAACGGCTACCAAAGGCCTTCTGCACTTATGCAGATCATTCGTGGCCATTAGCGGAACGCGATGAAAACCAATATGAAGGATGAGTTGAGCGAAATTCAAAGATACCGAAAATCCTGCGAAACGGAGTTCTGGCAGAACGTCTTTCGCGCTGAATCGGATTATCTGTTGCGACATCTGAAAGGCAGCCAAACCGTTTTGAGCGTGGGCTGCGGTCCGGCATTCATCGATTCCACGCTAAGCAAGCACGGCCTCCGCGTCACCGGGCTGGACGTAACGCCAGAGGCGTTGGGGGGCGCGCCGGACAGTGTGAGAACGGTGGTGGCACGCGCTGAAGACATGCCGTTCCCGTCGGCCTCTTTCGATGCTGTGATTTTTGTGGCCTCCCTGCAATTCATCGAAGACTACCGAAAAGCCTTGGTGCAGACCGCGCGGGTTTTGCGCGGTGGCGGCCGCCTCATCGCCATGCTGCTCAACCCCGCGTCGGTTTTTTTTCAGGATAAACTCCGCGATCCGCGTTCTTACGTGCGCAAGATTCGGCACCGGGACGTGAAGGAAATCGAAGGTGCTATTACAGAACAGTTTGACGTTCAGACGGAATATTTCCTCGGTGTGAACGGCACGACCCTATTCGAGAGCCGGGAGCCCGCTGACGCAGTTTTGTTCGTCATTAAGGGCGCGCGAAAGGACAAAGCAGCATGAAGGAACTCGTCGTCCTCAGCGGCAAAGGCGGTGTGGGCAAGACCACCGTGCCCGCCAACCTCGCCATGTCACTCGCGTTGGCGGGTTGCGATGTGGGCCTGCTGGATGTGGACATCCAGGGGCCGAGCATTCCGAAACTCATGGGGCTGGAGGGAGAAAGTTGCCAGCAGGCGGCGGCGCCAGGCGGGATTCAACCGGTTGCCCTCCGCCCCAACGATTTATGCGTAAAACCAACATTCTGATCATCGGCGGCAGCGCGGCGGGTGCCACGGCTGCCCTCACGGCCCGACGGCATTATCCAGAAAAGGAAGTAGTGCTGGTGCGGCAGGAAAAACTGGTTTCGATCCCCTGCGGCATCCCGTATGTGTTCGGCACCATCGGCAGCCCGGCCAAAAACCTCATCCCCGACGCGTTGCTGGAAAAGGAAGGCGTCAAGATTGCGGTCGAAACGGTCGAATCGCTGGATTTGGAGCGGCAGGCGGTCCGCACCTCGAGCGGCGAATTCAGTTACGAACGGCTCATTCTGGCCACTGGCTCGATGCCCGCCCGCGTGCCGGTGCCGGGAACCGACAAGGACAGCGTCTTCCCTATCTTCAAAGACGTTTCTTACTTGGAAGCCTTACAAAAGCGCCTGCAAACCGCGACGCAGGTGGTGGTGATCGGCGGGGGGTTCATCGGCATTGAGTTTGCCGACGAAATCCAGAAGCTCGGCGGCAAAACGGTCACGGTGCTGGAAATCGCGCCGCATTGTCTGGGTTTGGCTTACGACGAGGAATTTTGCGTGGAGATGGAAGCGTTGCTCCAGGCGCGCGGAGTCCGCATCCGGACGCAGGCCAAGGTGGCGGAAATCCGGGGCGACAAGCGCGTGGAGGCGGTGCGGTTGGCTGATGGCACGGACATCCCGGCGGACGTGGTAATTTTGGGCGTTGGCGCGACGCTCAATGTGGAACTGGCCAAGGTCGCCGGCCTCAAGCTGGGGCCGACCGGCGCCATCGCCGTGGATCGCGCGATGGAAACGTCAAATTCGCATGTCTTTGCCTGCGGCGATTGCGCGGAGAAGATTTCGTTCTTCAAGGGCCGGCCCAGTTCCTTACGGCTGGCGTCCATTGCCACGCTGGAGGCGCGCATCGCCGGCGCCAACGTGTATGGCATCCGCCGCGAGCATGACGGCATTGTCGGGGGGTGGGCCACGGCGGTGGGCAACCTGGCGTTGGGAACGGCCGGCTTGACGGAAACGGCGGCGCGGCAGAACGGCTATGACTTCATCACCTCCGTGGCCGAAGGCCCGAACCGGCATCCGGGCGGCATGCCGGGCAGCGTGATGACCAAGCTCAAGCTCGTCTTTGAACGGCGAACCGGTGAGTTGCTGGGCGGGCAGGTGCGAGGCAACGGCGAGGCGGGCGAAATGATCAACCTCGTTTCCGCCTGCATTCAGAAACGCATGACGGCGGAGGACATCGCCCTGTTCCAGCTGGGCACGCATCCAGCCCTGACGGCGTCGCCCG
>Ga0209538_1000887_pt1 | contig 16557 bp, 14 predicted proteins | sample BarGraNGADG00211_2_FD_184492 | JGI IMG/M metagenome (GOLD analysis project Ga0209538, IMG submission 184492) | Arctic peat soil microbial communities from Barrow, Alaska - Barrow Graham LP Ref core NGADG0004-211 (SPAdes) (version 2) | ecosystem: Environmental > Terrestrial > Soil > Wetlands >... | reverse complement strand
TCAGCACGTAGACGCCAATGAGTTCCGCGAAGAGAAGCGGGTGAGGCGGGCGAGGCGTAGCACGGATGACGCACCCTTCGGCAGCCGGTAGACTCACCGCGTTGCCTCGGCGAGGGACGTCGGACGGGCGGATCTCTTCTGCCCTGATGTCGACTCCGTGATCGACGCGGTGGTCGTCCGCGTGCGTCCGCCCTATGTCCCGCGTCGAGGCCACCGCGCCAATACTCATCCCACCCGTCAGGAGTCCCCGTGGCCGAGGTCAAGCTCGCCGTAACTGCCCGCACCGAGTTCGGCAAGGGTGCCGCTCGCCGCACTCGCCGCGCGGGTCTGATCCCTGCCGTCATCTACGGCCACGGCGCTGCACCGGTGCACGTCTCCCTGCCGACGCACGAGACGTTCATGGCGCTCAAGCACGCGAACGCGCTGTTCTCGCTCGAGCTGGAGGGGCAGACGGTCCTCGCGATCGCCAAGGACGTGCAGCGCGACTCGATGCGCGGTGACGTCGAGCACGTCGACCTGCTGATCGTGAGGAGCGGCGAGAAGGTCAACGTCGAGGTCTCGATCCAGGTCGTCGGTGAGACCTTCCCGGGCACGATCCACATGCTCGAACTGCAGAACCTGCACCTCGAGGTCGAGGCGACGCACATCCCGGGCAGCATCGAGCTCGACGTCTCGGGCCTCGAGGCCGGTACCCAGGTGCGCGCCGGCGAGCTCGCCCTTCCCGAGGGGGCGACCCTGCTCGGCGACGCCGACGTCGTCGTGCTCGCGGTCTCGATCCCGCAGGCCGCCGAAGAGGAAGAGCCGGAAGAGGCCGAAGCCGAGGTCGCGGCGGATGCCGCCGCAGCCGCACCGGCCGGATCGGCCGTGGAGGACTGAGCAAGTCACGAACGAGAGCGGCGCCCGGTGTCATGAGACGTCGGGCGCCGCTCGTTTGTGCGCCAGGATGGTGTCCATGAGTGAGAACCGCTGGCTCGTCGTCGGACTGGGCAATCCCGGTCCGAAGTACGCCGGCAACCGGCACAACGTCGGGCAGATGGTGGTCGACGAGCTTGCCCGCCGGGCCGACGCACGCTTCAGCGCGCACCGCGGGCACGCCGCGACCGCCGAGGTCCGGCTGGGCACCGGCCCGGGCGGCGCCCCCGGTCCGCGGGTCGTGCTGTCGAAGCCGACCTCGTTCATGAACGTCTCCGGCGGTCCGGTGGCATCTCTCACCAACTACTTCAAGATCGACCGCGCGATGGTCGTGGTCGTGCATGACGAGCTCGACATCCCGTTCGCGGAGGTGCGGCTCAAGCGCGGCGGCGGCGAGGGCGGGCACAACGGCGTGCGCGACATCAGCAAGGCCCTGGGCACGAGGGAGTACATCCGGGTGCGGGTCGGGATCGGTCGCCCGCCGGGTCAGATGGATCCGGCCGACTTCGTGCTTCGCGACTTCTCCTCCCGCGAGCGGGTGGATCTGCCCTGGCTGCTCGACGCAGCCGCGGACGCCGTGGAGCTGATCGTCACGGCGGGGCTGGAGGCGGCCCAGCTGCGCTTCCACACCCGCACCGTCGAGCCATGAACCTCGCCGGCCTGATCCCTGCCGTCCTCGCCGAACCGGCCCTGGCCGAGGCGCTCGAGATCGCGCCCGCGCGGGGCCGGGTCGACGTCATCGGGCCCGCCGGGGTCCGGCCGCCCCTGATCGCCGCTCTGGCCGGCGGTGCGACCGGGCTCCCGGGGCGCCCCGTCGTCGTCGTGCTCGCGACGACCCGCGACGCGGACGAGCTCGCTGCGGCCCTCCGCTGCTACCTGGCGGACGACGACGTGGCCGTTCTCCCGGCCTGGGAGACGTTGCCCCACGAGCGTCTGTCGCCGCGCAGCGACACCGTCGCCCGTCGGCTCGCGGTCTTTCGGCGGCTGGCGCACCCGGACTCCGTGCCGGGCCCCACCGGCGAGATCCGGGTCCTCCTCGTCCCGGTCCGGGCGCTGCTGCAGCCGGTCGTCTCGGGGCTCGGCGAACTCGTCCCGGTCCAGCTGCGCACGGGCGAGAGCGCGGACCTCGACGACGTCGTCGAACGACTCGTGGCCGCCGCGTACACCCGGGTCGACATGGTCGAACGACGCGGCGAGTTCGCGGTCCGCGGGGGCCTGCTCGACGTCTTCCCACCGACCGAGGACCACCCGCTCCGGATCGAGTTCTGGGGCGAGACGGTCGAGGAGATCCGGTGGTTCGCGGTGGCGGACCAGCGCAGCCTCGAGGTCTCGACGTACGGGCTGTGGGCGCCGCCGTGCCGCGAGATCCTGCTCAGCGACGAGGTGCGGGCGCGGGCCCGCGCGCTGATCCCGGTGCTCCCGGGCGCGACCGACATGCTCGACAAGCTCGCCGCCGGTGTCGCCGTCGAGGGGATGGAGTCGCTCGCACCGGTGCTCGTCGAGAAGATGCAGCCGCTCCTCGAGCTGGTTCCGCCGCAGTCCCTGCTCGTCGTGGCCGAGCCGGAACGGGTTCGACGGCGGGCGCACGACCTGGTGGCGACCACCGAGGAGTTCCTGGCCGCGGCCTGGACCAGTGCCGCCGCCGGTGGGAGCACACCGATCGACCTGAGCGCGGCTTCGTTCGCGACCCTCGCCGACACCCGCGCCCTGTCGCTCCGGCTCGGCCTGGGCTGGTGGTCGCTCAGCCCGTTCGGTCTGGACACCGCGAGCCCCGACGGCGCCGCGGCCGACGCGGTCGTCGTCGACCGGGTCGCCACCTACGCGTCCGACGACGCGGGCCCGAGCCTGGTCGTCGCGGCTCGAGAGGTCGAGGGGTACCGCGGTGAGCTCACCCGGGCCCTCGAGGACCTGCGCGCGCTCCAGCGCGACGGCTGGCGCCTGGTCCTCACCACCGAGGGGCACGGGCCGGCCCAGCGCATGGTCGAGCAGCTCGGCGCTGCCGACGTGGCCGCACGGCTCGAGTCACAGCTCGCGGGTCCGCCCGAGCCCGGCCTCGTCGTCGTGGTACCGGGACCCGGGTGGCCCGGGTTCGTGGCCACCGCCCTAAAGCTCGCCGTCTTCTCCGAGACCGACCTCACCGGCCGGGCCGGGACGAGCACGCGGGACATGCGGCGGATGCCGTCCAGGCGGCGCAACGTCGTCGACCCGCTCCAGCTTCGCGCCGGGGATTTCGTGGTGCACGAGCAGCATGGGGTCGGCCGGTTCGCCGAGCTCGTCCAGCGCACCATCGGCACCGGCGCCGGAGCGGCCACCCGCGAGTACCTGGTGATCGAGTACGCGCCGTCCAAGAGGGGCCAGCCGGGCGACCGGCTGTACGTGCCGACCGATCAGCTCGACCAGGTCACCAAGTACACCGGTGGCGAGTCGCCGACCCTGCACCGGCTCGGCGGAGCGGACTGGCAGAAGACCAAGGGCCGCGCGCGCAAGGCGGTGCGTGAGATCGCTGCCGAGCTGATCCGCCTGTACTCGGCCCGGATGGCGACCGAGGGCTACGCCTTCGGTCCGGACACTCCGTGGCAGCGCGAGCTCGAGGACGCGTTCGCGTACGTCGAGACGCCGGACCAGCTCATCACGATCGACGAGGTCAAGACGGACATGGAGAAGACCGTCCCGATGGACCGGTTGATCTGTGGTGACGTCGGCTACGGCAAGACCGAGATCGCCGTCCGCGCGGCGTTCAAGGCCGTCCAGGACGGCAAGCAGGTCGCGATCCTGGTGCCGACGACGCTGCTGGTCCAGCAGCACCTCGAGACCTTCTCGGAGCGGTACGCCGCGTTCCCGGTCTCGGTTCGCGCGCTCTCCCGCTTCCAGACCGACGCCGAGGCCCGGGCCGTCAAGGCGGGGATCGCGGACGGGACCGTCGACGTCGTCATCGGCACGCACCGCCTGATCACCGGCGAGGTGCACTTCAAGGACCTCGGTCTGGTGGTCATCGACGAGGAGCAGCGGTTCGGCGTCGAGCACAAGGAGACCCTCAAACAGCTGCGCACGAACGTGGACGTTCTGGCGATGAGTGCGACCCCGATCCCGCGCACGCTCGAGATGGCGGTCACCGGCATCCGCGAGATGTCCACCCTGGCCACCCCGCCGGAGGAGCGGCACCCGGTGCTGACCTTCGTCGGCGCGTACGACGAGAAGCAGATCACCGCGGCGATCCGCCGCGAGCTGCTGCGCGAGGGCCAGGTCTTCTACGTGCACAACAAGGTCGAGACGATCGACCGCGCGGCCGCTCGGCTGCACGAGCTCGTCCCGGAGGCCCGGATCGTCGTCGCGCACGGCAAGATGAACGAGCACGAGCTCGAGCAGGTGATCGTCGACTACTGGGACAAGCGCTCGGACGTCCTGGTGTGCACCACGATCATCGAGACCGGCCTGGACATCTCGAACGCCAACACGCTCATCCTGGAGCGCGCGGACCTGCTCGGGCTGTCCCAGCTGTACCAGCTGCGGGGCAGGGTCGGTCGAGGTCGGGAACGGGCCTACGCGTACTTCCTGTACCCGCCGGAGCGGCCGCTCACCGAGATGGCGCACGACCGCCTCTCGACCATCGCCGCGCACACCGACCTAGGTTCGGGGATGCAGGTGGCACTCAAGGACCTGGAGATCCGTGGTGCCGGCAACCTGCTCGGCGGGGAGCAGTCGGGGCACATCGCGGGCGTCGGGTTCGACCTCTACGTCCGGATGGTCGGCGAGGCTGTCGCTTCCTTCCGTGGCGAGCGCGACGAGGAGACCTCTGAGGTCACCATCGAGCTGCCGGTCGACGCCCACATCCCGCACGACTACGTGGCGCACGAGCGGCTGCGTCTCGAGGCGTACCGCAAGATTGCGTCGGCCACCTCGGACGCGGACCTCGAGGCGATCCGGGCCGAGCTCACCGACCGCTACGGCGCGCCGCCGGAGCCCGTCGGCCAGCTGCTCGACGTGGCCGCGTTCCGCCTCGTCGCGCGCGCTGCCGGGCTGACCGACGTGACCGCCCAGGGGCGCTACATCCGGTTCGCCCCGGTGGAGCTGCCGGAGTCCGCCCAGCTGCGCCTCAAGCGGCTCTTTCCCGGGTCGCTCCTCAAACCAGCGGTGCGCACGATCCTGGTGCCGTTCCCGACGACGTCGCGGACCGGCGGGGCACCGCTGCGCGGGAACGCGGTCCTCGGCTGGGCGAGCGAGCTGATCCTCGCGGTGATCCAGGGCAGCGTCAGTGCGGCCGCGAAGCTCGAGTCGTAGCCGAACCGGCGCCCCGTCGGCGCCGGGCGCCCCACAACCACCGCTCGAGCGCTTACGATGCTGCGGGTCGGCGCGGCTCGTTCTTCGCGCCCGTGATCACAGGAGGTCCAGCGTGCGGTCGTCACCGGTTCGAGCTGCCCGTTCCAGGCGTGCGCTGCGTGGCGCGGTGGTCGGTCTCGCGCTCGTGCTCGCCCTCGCCGGCTGCACCCGCTCGGGCAGCGTCGCCGCCGTGGTGGACGGCAACTCGATCTCCGTCTCCGACCTCCACCGAGCCGTGACCGAGCTTGGCCCGGTCTACCAGGGAGCGACGCTGCCCACCCTGCTGGAGGCTTTGATCGTCGGGCCGACGTTCCTGGACGTCGCGACCAAGTACGGTGCCGGGGTCTCGGAGACCCAAGCCGTGGACAGCCTGAAGCAGGCCTATGCCACGCAGAAGCTGACCGCACCGAGGTCCTTCGGCCCGGGAGCTATCGCGGTGGCGCGATTCTTGCTCGCCGTCGACGCTCTCAATGCTCTCCCGAAGGCCAGTGAGGCCATCGCGGAGGCGGAGGCTCGAGCGCAGAAGCTCCACGTGGACGTCAACCCGCGCTTCGGCAAGCTGGACTTCAAGACCGGCACGATCGTGCCCTTGGCCTACTCATGGATCGTCAACGACACCCCGGCAGCTCCGTGACCGGAGCGGCCGCTCCCGCCGGAGCGGCCGCTCCTTCCGACCCACCCCGTGCGCACGAGGCCGGGCCGGCCGAGCGGGGCGGTCTCGGCGAGCTCGTCGCGGTGATGGACCGGCTCCGCTCGCCCGGCGGGTGCCCGTGGGACGCGGAGCAGACCCACGCCTCCCTGGTCCGGTACTGCCTCGAGGAGGCGTACGAGGTGGCCGAGGCGATCGAGAGCGGCGACCGCCAGGCGATGCGCGAAGAGCTCGGTGACCTCCTCCTCCAGGTCGTCTTCCACGCGCGGATCGCACAGGAGGACCGCACCGATCCCTTCGATCTCGACGACGTCGCTCGAGGGGTGAGCGCGAAGCTGATCAGGCGGCACCCGCACGTCTTCGGCGACGTGGTCGTCGACGGCGCCGAGGAGGTGCACACGAACTGGGAGCTGATCAAGAAGGCCGAGAAGCGCCGGGACTCGGTGGCCGACGGCATCCCGCGCGCGCAGGGCGCGCTGGCCCGGGCGACGTCGCTGCTCGGCCGGGCCCGACGTGCGGGAGTCGCGGTCGATCTTGATGCGCTCACCGACGCGGCAACGGATCCGTGGGGGGCGCGGTTGCTCGCGCTCGTCGCCGCGGCGGAGGCAGCGGGGGTCGACGCCGAGGGCGTGCTCCGCTCCTCACTCGATCGGGTCGAGGAGCACATCCGGGAGTCCGAGAGAGAGGCACCGCGCGGGTGACCGGAGGACCTAGGTCCTCCCGCGCGTGCGGGTCGCAACCATAACCTCGCATCTGGTTGCAGCATCTGATGTCGGCCCGACGATGTGGTCGTGCCGGCCGGCAGATGTGTGGCCATTGGAGGCCGACGATGGCGGTGAGCGGGTGCACAGGTGCGCCTGGCGGTCCCGGCTGCCACGGTCGCGTCCGGTCCGCGAGTCGGCGCTCCACCCGCTTCTCGCCCACGGGATACGGTAAGCGGGTGCCCACGCGCCGCGACCGCGCCGTGAGCACGCCGATGCCAGCCACCCTCGTCTCCGGGTCCCAGGTCGTGCTGGGACGGCTGTGCTCGCGGCGGAGCGCCGCGCCAGGAAGTCCACCCGGAAGTCGTCGACCTGTTCGAGCCCGAGGAAAGCAAGGAGCTTGACATGAGAATCGGAGTCCCGCGGGAGATCCTCCCGGGCGAGACGCTGGTCGCGGCCACACCGAAGACTGTCGGCCAGCTGGTGAAGCTCGGGTACGACGTCGTCGTCGAGGCGGGAGCGGGCAAGAAGGCGAGCTATCCGGACGGCGCCTACCGGGACGCCGGCGCCGCCATCGGCAAGGCCGCGGACGTCTGGTCGTCCGACATCGTCGCCAAGGTGAACGAGCCGGCCGTCAAGGAGATCCGTCGGTTGCGCGAGGGTGCCACCGTGATTGCCCGGATGGCCCCCGGCGACCACCCCGAGCTCATCGCCGCGCTGACCAGCCGGCAGGCCACCGGGCTCTCGCTGGACGCGGTCCCGCGGATCTCGCGCGCACAGTCGCTGGACGTGCTGTCCACCATGTCGAACATCGCCGGTTATCGGGGCGTCATCGAGGCGGCCGAGGCGTACGGCGGGATGTTCACCGGCCAGATGACGGCAGCGGGCAAGACGCCGCCGGCAAACGTCTTCGTGATCGGCGCGGGGGTCGCAGGCCTGGCCGCGATCGGTGCCGCGGGCAGTCTGGGCGCCCAGGTCCGGGCCTTCGACGTCCGGCCCGAGGTGGCCGAGGAGATCGAGTCGATGGGCGCGCGGTTCGTCACGTCGCAGGCCGTGCAAGAGGTGAGCGCGGACGGTTACGCCAAGGCACTGACGACGGACCAGGCCGAGCTCACGGCGAAGGTGTACGCCGACGAGAGCGCGAAGGCCGACATCGTCGTGACGACCGCCCTGGTGCGCGGCCATGCGCCGACACTCATCACCGCCGCGATGGTCAAGAAGATGAAGCCCGGGAGCGTGATCGTCGACCTCGCTGCGTCCGGCGGGGGCAACTGCGAGCTGACCGTGCCCGGCGAGAAGATCGTCACTGCGGGCGGCGTGGTCATCATCGGCTACACCGACCTGGTCAGCCGGATGCCGACCCACGCCTCCCAGCTCTACGGGACCAACATCGTCAACCTGATGAAGCTGCTCACCCCGGGCAAGGACGGCCAGCTCGTCCTGAACATGGACGACGTCGTCCAGCGCGGCATCACCGTGACGAAACAGGGCGAGGTGCTCTGGCCGCCGCCGCCCGTCAAGGTCTCGGCGGCACCGGTGGTCAAGCCCGGGCTGGCGAAGGCCGCAGCGGTCGGGACCCCGGAAGAGGCCGCCGCACGGGCGGCCCGCACGAGTCGACGCGAGTACACGTGGTTCGCCTTCGCGGTGGTGCTCGCGACGGCGGCCATCACGTTCACCGGATCCGCGTTCCTCGGCTTCTTCACGATCTTCGTCCTGGCCGTGCTCGTCGGCTTCTACGTGATCTCGAACGTGAGCCACTCGTTGCACACCCCGTTGATGGCGCAGACGAATGCCATCTCCGGGGTCATCCTGGTCGGCGCTCTGCTCCAGCTCGGCAATCACGACCCGGTGGTGGTGGTGATCTCGTTCATCGCAGCGGCGGTGGCGTCCATCAACATCTTCGGTGGCTTCCTGGTCGCGAGCCGAATGCTCTCCATGTTCCACAAGGGAGCCTGATCGTGGACACTCTTCACTCTCTCGCGCAGGCCGCCTACGTAGTCGCCGGCGTCCTGTTCATCGTGAGTCTCGCCGGGCTGTCCCGGCAGGAGACGGCCAAGACCGGTAACCGAGCCGGCAAGGTAGGCATGACACTCGCCCTGGCGGCGACGGTGATGCTCGCCCTGCTCGACAGCGAGCGGTCCGCCGCGTCGACCGCGATCCTGATCGCCCTGGCGCTCGCCGTCGGCGCAGTCATCGGGATCTGGCGGGCCCGCAGCATCGAGATGACGCAGATGCCCGAGATGATCGCCATGCTGCACAGCTTCGTCGGCGTGGCCGCAGTGCTGGTCGGCTTCAACTCGTACCTGACCGAGGGCAACGGGAGCGGCGCCGCCCACTTGGTCGAGGTGTTCCTGGGCGTCTTCATCGGCGCCATCACGCTGACCGGGTCGATCGTGGCCTACCTCAAGCTCGCGGCGAAGATCAAGTCCGCTCCGCTGACCCTGCCGGCCCGCAACCTCCTCAACCTGGCGGCAGTGGCCGTCTGCGTCGGCCTGATGGCCTGGTTCATCGCCAGCCCGTCGATCGTTCCGCTCGCGATCATGACGGCGATCGCCCTCGCGGTCGGCTGGCACCTGGTCGCTGCCATCGGTGGTGGCGACATGCCGGTCGTGGTGTCGATGCTGAACTCGTACTCCGGGTGGGCGGCAGCGGCCGCCGGCTTCATGCTGTCGAACACGCTGCTGATCATCACCGGCTCGCTCGTCGGTGCCTCCGGTGCACTCCTCTCGTACATCATGTGCCGGGCGATGAACCGTCAGTTCATCGCCGTCATCCTCGGTGGCTTCGGCGCCGAGGAGGGCACCGTGGTCGCTGCGGGCGACGGAGAAGAGCTGGAACACCGGGAGACCACGGCCGTCGAGGTCGCGGAGCTGCTCAAGGCGGCAGATTCGGTGATCATCACGCCGGGCTACGGGATGGCCGTGGCCAGGGCTCAGTACCCCGTGGCCGAGCTCACGTCGCGGTTGCGGGCGATGGGGGTCAAGGTGCGCTTCGGAGTGCACCCGGTGGCCGGGCGCCTGCCGGGGCACATGAACGTGCTGCTGGCCGAGGCGAAGGTGCCGTACGACATCGTGCTGGAGCTGGACGAGATCAACCCGGACTTCCCGACCACGGACGTCGTCCTGGTCATCGGTGCGAACGACACCGTGAACCCCGCCGCCGAGGACGACCCGGGCTCGCCGATCGCCGGCATGCCGGTGCTGGAGGTGTGGAAGGCGCACGACGTCATCGTCTTCAAGCGGTCGATGGCGGTCGGCTACGCCGGGGTGCAGAACCCGCTGTTCTACCGCGACAACACGGCCATGTTGTTCGGCGACGCCAAGGCCCGGGTCGAGGACATCATCCAAGCTCTGTGACCCTCGAGGCCGACTGTGGGCAGAACGTCCCGGAGCACCCCCTGAGCACGACGACTACGCTGAGACCGCATCCCCCAATCAAATGAAGGAGCTTCCGTGGCCAGCATTGAGGCCGTAGGCGCCCGCGAAATTCTCGACTCGCGCGGCAACCCCACCGTCGAAGTCGAGGTCGCCCTCGACGACGGCACCATCGCACGCGCCGCCGTCCCCTCGGGTGCCTCCACCGGCGCCTTCGAGGCCGTCGAGCGTCGTGATGGCGACAAGTCGCGCTTCCTCGGGAAGGGTGTCCAGGACGCCGTCAACGCCGTCATGGACGAGATCGCCCCCGAGATCATCGGGTTCGAGGCCTCCGAGCAGCGACTCGTCGACCAGGCGCTGATCGAGCTCGACGGCACCCCGAACAAGGGCAACCTGGGCGCCAACGCGATCCTCGGCGTCTCGATGGCGGTCGCCAAGGCCGCCGCTGACAGCGCTGACCTGCCGCTCTTCCGCTACATCGGCGGCCCGAACGCGCACGTCCTGCCGGTCCCGATGATGAACATCCTCAACGGTGGTTCGCACGCGGACTCCAACGTGGACATCCAGGAGTTCATGATCGCGCCGATCGGTGCGAGCACCTACAGCGAGGCGCTGCGCACCGGCGTCGAGGTCTACCACTCGCTCAAGGCCGTGCTGAAGTCCAAGGGCCTCGGCACCGGTCTGGGCGACGAGGGCGGTTTCGCCCCGAACCTCGAGAACAACCGCGCCGCTCTCGACCTGATCCTGGTCGCGATCGAGAAGGCCGGGTACGTCCCGGGCAAGGACGTCGGCCTCGCACTGGACGTCGCGGCGACCGAGTTCTTCAAGGACGGTGCGTACGTCTTCGAGGGTGGCCGCAAGAGCGGCGCCGAGATGGTCGCCTACTACGCGCAGCTCGTTCGTGACTACCCGCTCGTGTCCATCGAGGACCCGCTGTCCGAGGACGAGTGGAGCGACTGGGTAACCCTGGTCGCCACGATCGGCGACAAGACGCAGATCGTCGGTGACGACCTGTTCGTCACCAACCCGATCCGCCTCGCCAAGGGCATCGAGCTGAAGGCCGCGAACGCCCTGCTGGTCAAGCTCAACCAGATCGGCACCCTGACCGAGACCCTCGACGCCGTGACCCTTGCCCAGCGCAACGGCTACGCCGCGATGATCTCGCACCGTAGTGGCGAGACCGAGGACGTCACCATCGCGGACCTCGCCGTAGCCACCAACGCCGGCCAGCTCAAGACCGGTGCGCCGGCCCGCGGCGAGCGCGTCAACAAGTACAACCAGCTGCTCCGCATCGAGGAGGAGCTGGACGACGCCGCGGTGTACGCCGGGGCGAGCGCCTTCCCGCGGTTCAAGAAGGCCTGATCCTGGTCGAGCGGTGTTGTCCGCTCGAATCTGACAAGCGAGTGAGGGGCCGGTGACCAGTGGTCACCGGCCCCTCACTCGTCATCAGGGACACGGCCGGGAACCCCGCGTCCACCGCTGACCGGCTGCGGCGGGGCACAATCGAGGACATGTCGAGTGGACGTCGCCCGCCCGTGCAGCGTCGACCTGTCTCCCGGGTCGCCGCTCCGCATGGTGCGCCCGCGACGGCGGTCGCCGCGCGTGCCTCGGCACGACCGTCGCCCGCGCGCACGACGTCCCGCCGGGCTCCGTCGACCGGGCCCGCGACCAGGTCCGGCCGACGAGCGAGCCGGACCGGGGAGATCAGCGCACCCCGGATGTTCACGGTCCGCGCGATGGTGCTCGCGGTCGTCCTCCTGATGGCCTTCGTCGTGCTGTTCCCGACGGTGCGCGAGTCTCTCGCTCAGCGGGCCGCACTTCAGTCGCTCCGCGATCAGGTCGCGATGTCCCAGACCCGGAACGCGGACCTGAGCGCGGAGCTGGCCCGCTGGAAAGACCCGGCCTACGTGGCCGCGCAAGCACGCGAGAGGCTGGCATTCGTGCTGCCGGGCGAGACGCCGTTCCGGGTGATCGATCCGGAGACCGTCACCGCGCAGAAGACCCCGACCAAGGTGACGGAGGCGTTGCATGGTCCGGCACTCCCGGCCGACGGCACGACCGAGCCCTGGTACTCGCGGATCTGGACCTCGGTCCAGCTCGCGGGCGACGCCAAGTCGGCGGGCTGAGATGCGTACCGATCCCGAAGCCGGAGACGTCGGCGCCTTGGCGCCGGTGGGCTCAGGTGATGACCAGATCGTCAGCTGGGCCGATCTCGAGGTCCTCGAGGAGCAGCTCGGTCGACCGCCGCGCGGCGTCGTCGGCATCGCGGCACGGTGTGTGTGCGGTCGTCCGATCGTGGCGCGAACGGCTCCGCGGCTCGATGACGGCACACCGTTCCCGACGACGTTCTACCTGACCTGTCCCGCCGCGGTCGCCGCTGTGAGCACGCTCGAGGCAACCGGGGTGATGAAGGAGATGTCGGCGCGGCTGGTCGACGACGTCGGCCTCGGCACGGCCTACCTCCGCGCCCACTCGCACTACCTCGCCGAGCGGGCAGTGCTCGGCGTCGTCGACGAGATCGCGGGCATCTCCGCCGGCGGGATGCCGACGCGGGTCAAGTGCTTGCACGTATTGGTGGCCCACGCGCTCGCCGCCGGCCCGGGGGTCAACCCACTGGGTGACGAGGCCCTCGCGATGATCCGGGACACGTGGCGCCCGGACGTTTGCTCGTGCTGAGCGCCGCGTGACTGGACCCCCGACACCCGAAGGCGTTCCAGCGCAGGGCGCCGAGCCGCAGGTGGGGCTGTCTCGGCTGCCATGGCTCCACTGGCCGTACGTCATCGTCCCGCTCGTTGCGCTCGTGATGCTCCTCGGCGCGGCAGCGTGGGCCTTCCCCGGTCTCCTCGCGCGACTCCAGCTCGGTGACTACCGGACGTCGGAGCGGCAGGTCCGGGAGTTCACCTGGCCGGCAGGCCTCAGCGACGACCCGACGCTGACGGCGTGCGGTGGCTTCGCGACGCGGTGCGCTCGCGCCGACGTGGGACCGGAAGCGGCACTGCGGGCGACCGCGACGGCGCTCGCCGATGCCGGCTTGCGGCTTGGCCCGGTGCGGTGCGGCCTCGAGGCGGAGACCTCGATCTGGCTGAGCGTCCCCGGGGTGTCCGACTGCACGGCGGAGGCATCCGCGGGTGGCTACTCCGTGCACGCCCTCGCGACAGAGTACGCACGCACCCCGTCCCCTTCGGGTGCCCTGCGGCTCGGCTTCACGCAGGTGTCGGTGCTCGTGCTGGCCGAGAACCCTCGACTTGCCGCGCTGGTGGAAGCGACGCCGGTGAACAGCGCACCGCTTCCGCTCCGGGTGACCGACGTGCCGGGACTGCCTGGGTCGTTCGAACCGCTGACATGCACCGAACCCGAAGCCGGCGGTTGCCGGATGTTCTCCGGGACCATCACCCTGGCGGACCCGAACGCCGAGGGTCTTGACGCGCTCGCCACGCGGCTGTCCGACGATCTTCGTGGCGGGGGCTACCTGGTCAACTTCTTGAGCTGCCGCGACGTCGACGCGGGTCGACGGTGCACCGTCGGTGGCGCCGCCTTCCGGAGCCCCGGGGGGCAGGACCGGACCGGTGTCATGGCGGTCCTCGCACCGGACCCATCAGGCGGGGCGCATGCCCTGGTGAGTGTCTCGGCGGGCTGAACACCGGGCCCACGTCCGCATGGCAGAGTTGTGGCATGACTCGTGTGGCCGGGATCGATTGCGGCACCAACTCGATCCGTCTCCTCGTTGCGGACGTGGACCCCGCCACCGGGGCGCTCGTGGACGTCGAGCGCACCATGGAGGTCGTCCGGCTCGGTCAGGGCGTGGACCGCACCGGCCGGATCGCGCCCGAGGCGCTCGAGCGGGCGCTCGCGGCGACCCGGCGCTACGCGACGCGGTGCACCGAGCTGGGAGTCGAGGCGATCCGCTACGTCGCCACCTCGGCCACCCGGGACGCCGAGAACCGCCGCGAGTTCGTCGACGGAGTGCGCGACGCCATCGGCGTCGAGCCCGAGGTGATCGACGGCGCGGAGGAGGCCCGGCTCTCGTTCCGTGGTGCCACCGGCGTGCTCGGCTCGCGACACCCCGGACCGCTCCTCGTCGTGGACCTCGGCGGCGGCTCGACCGAGCTGGTCCTCGGCACCGATGCGCCGGTCGCCTCGTACTCGATGGACGTGGGCTGCGTCCGGATGACGGAACGGCACCTGCACAGCGATCCGCCGACGACGTCGGAGATCGCGGCCGCGACCGCGGATGTGCGCGCGGCGCTCGACGCGGCGTCGGCGATGGTCCCGCTCGAGCGGACCGTGACCCTGGTGGGGCTCTCCGGGACGGTCACCACGGTGACGGCGCACGCCCTCGGGCTGCCGCGCTACGACCCGCTGGTGATCGACGGAACCGTCCTGCCGGTCGAGGTGGTGCTCGCGGCGGCGGACGACCTGCTGCACCGCACGCATGCCCAGCGAGCGGCGCTGGGTTTCATGCACCCGGGCCGGGTCGACGTGATCGGTGCGGGCGCCCTGGTCTGGGCCGAGGTGGTGCGTCGGGTCCAGCGCGACGTCGCGGGCATCGGGCGCGTGCTCGGGCCGGTCGTCACCTCCGAGCACGACATCCTGGACGGGATCACGCTCTCCGCGGCCGGGATCGCCTGAGCGGCGCAGAGTGTCGGCTGACGACGCGGCCGGGGGCGCCTGGCAGGATGAGGGACGCGACGACACCGGTCCGTCGTCGCGGGTCATCGCCCCCGTAGCCCAACTGGCAGAGGCAGCCGGCTTAAACCCGGTCCAGTGCAGGTTCGAGCCCTGCCGGGGGCACACCGCCCGTTCCGATCCGGGTCCGAGCGAGGGTTCGCGCCCCGTAGAGTGGAGCGCGGAAGCAGACGACGGCCCGACCCACCTCGGGTCACGACGCGGAGGTCCTGATGTCCAACCCGTTCTTCAGCTCGAGCCCGATCTTCGGCAAGGGGAAGACGGCGCGTGGTACCGGCCCCGCGTCGACGCTCGACGCTGCGTCGGTGGCGCAACCGGGGATGGACTCGGCGGCGCTCGGCCAGATGTACCGGGCGCCGTCGGCCACCAGCTGGGACACCGACCGGATGACGTACGACGACGTCATCGTGCGGACCGGCAGCCTGCTGGCGATCGTCGTCGGCGTGGGCGCGGTCACCTGGGTCGTGGCGCCGCAGCTCTACTGGGTCGGCATGGTCGTCGGCCTTGCGCTCGGACTCGTCAACGCGTTCAAGAAGCAGCCCAGCCCGGCGTTGATCATGGCGTACGCGGTCGCCGAGGGCGTGTTCCTCGGCGGCATCAGCCAGTTCTTCGACAACCTCGTCATCAAGGGTCAGCCGATGCAGGGCATCGTGCTGCAGGCGGTGCTCGCGACCGTCGCCACCTTCGCGGTCACACTCGCACTGTTCCGGTCCGGCAAGGTGCGGGTCACGCCGAAGTTCACTCGCTGGCTGATGATCGCCATCGGCGGCTACGTCGTCTTCAGCCTGGTCAACCTGGTCCTGGTGTGGTCCGGCGCACTGCCGAGCTTCGGGCTGCGGTCGAGCGTGACCGTCTTCGGTATCCCGCTCGGCATCTTCATCGGCGTCGTCGCGGTCGGGCTGGCGGCGGCAAGCCTCATCGTCGACTTCGACTCGATCCAGCGCGGTGTCAACAAGGGGATCGCCAAGCGGTACGCGTGGGCCGCGGCTTTCGGTCTGCTCGTCACGCTCGTCTGGCTCTACATCGAGTTCCTGCGCATCCTGGCTCTCAGCCGTGGCCGCTGACGAGTCCGAGGGCGTCGCGGACCTCGACCCAGAATCCGAGCCGAACGAGTCCGACGGCACCTCGGAGCTCGAACCAGAATCCGAGCTGAACGAGTCCGAGACCCCGGGAGAGCCGCTCGGCGCGGCACGCGCCTTCGCCGGGGTGGTCGTCGCGCTCGCAACGATGATCTTCGGCCAGATCCCGTTGGCGATCATCGTGAAGAGCTTCCCGGACCTCTTCCTGCAAGTCGTCCCGGTCGTGATCGCGGTGACGCTCACAGCGGGCCTGCTCATCGCGTGGATCTCGGAACGGATCACCCGGAACTGGTTGCCGATCCGGGCTGCGTTGTTCTTCTTCGCGGCCTCGTTCTTCGCCGGCCTGCTCTGGGGCTACGCCTTCTTCAAGGCAGTGACCCAGGGCTTGGACGCCTCGCCGCTGCTTCCGAGTGTCTCGGTTCCGATCGTCGGAGCCATCTACGTGGCGTCGACCGCCGGGCTCGGCGCACTGGCGGGCCGTCTCTTCGCGAACGCGGCGTCGCGTCGACCCCGCGGCGTGATGATCACGGCGGTCATCCTCGTCGTCCTCGCGGTGATCGGCGCCTTCAGCCTGCGCTGACGCCTGCGCGGTCGCATCGCTCGGTTAGAGTCGGTGACCGTGGCACTCACCGATCTGACCCTCTCCGAGCTGTGGGACTACCAGCCGGACGTTCAGGAGCCCGCTGGCTTCGATGCGTTCTGGACGACGACGCTCGCCGAGGCGCGCCGTCATGACCTCGACGTGCGGATCGTCCCGGTCGACACCCCCCTCACCCTCGTCGACGTGCACGACGTCACCTTCGCGGGCTTCGGCGGCGAGCCGGTCCGCGCCTGGCTGA
>Ga0209538_1000886_pt1 | contig 16569 bp, 14 predicted proteins | sample BarGraNGADG00211_2_FD_184492 | JGI IMG/M metagenome (GOLD analysis project Ga0209538, IMG submission 184492) | Arctic peat soil microbial communities from Barrow, Alaska - Barrow Graham LP Ref core NGADG0004-211 (SPAdes) (version 2) | ecosystem: Environmental > Terrestrial > Soil > Wetlands >... | reverse complement strand
AACAAATAGTTGCTCCAGCTAGGGCGGTTTTTATATGTGCCAAACTCGAAGATGAATTAAAGGGATTATCGCCTAGCGATTCCGCCGAATTACTTGAAAGTTATGGCGTCAAAGAAACTGGATTAGTTCAATTAATCCATGCCGCCTACGATATCCTTGGACTTCAGAGTTATTTAACCGCCGGCACCGATGAAGTACGTGCCTGGACTATCAAAAAAGGCTCAACCGCGCCTCAAGCCGCCGGCGTTATTCACACCGATTTTGAAAAAGGTTTTATTGCCGCTGCGATTGTTGATTATGACGATTTAATGACCGCTGGTTCAGAAGTTGCTGCCAAAGGCGCCGGCAAAATGCGCACTGAAGGCCGTGACTACATTATGCGCCCAGGCGACATTGTCGAATTTCGTTTTAACGTTAGTAAATAGTTAAGTAATCAACATCACCAAATCACCAACTTACCCATCTCCCTAAAAAACACTGCTCAGGGTCCAACCCTAAAAATATTATTTTAAGCCCATTGTAAGTATTATACCAGTTGCTTGTGTACTTCAGGGTCCAACCCTGAAAAGTTTATTCTAAGCTCTAAGTAAGTTTGAGTAATTCAAATAGAATGCTCCTATAATAAATAATTGTCAATTTGATCTAACGTCGTTTTATAATCAGTATCGTCACTAATGAAATCTAAATATTCATCTGAATTTAAACCATTTAGTCTATGCGGATTTAACCAATCCGCCTTCCTCACCCCTAGCCAATACACCAAGCTTGACCATTCCCAATGCAAATAGTCCGCTGGATTACGGTGAATATATCTACTCAAATACAATAGATACTCATCGCTATTTACCTTTACTGCTTTAAAGTTTCCTTGAAACAGTGTCCCGACCCGACCGTATTTTTGGTTAAAATACGTTACATAAGACGAACAAATAGCCCGCAATAGCTTCGTAACTGCATCCATTTTAATTTGATACAGCATAAGATGAAAATGATTTGGCATTAAACAAAACGACACTAGTTCAACATCTTCGGCCAACCATTCGTACGTACGCCCCTGCCTAACGGCACAAGAGTCGTGACTTAGATATCGCTTAATTAATACTAAAAAGACAGAATAGTCTTGATCATCTAAAAATATTTTACGCTTCTCTACACCACGATTATATATATGATAGTAAGAATCAACATCATAAATTTTTACAATATTTTTACATGGCATAGATATAGTATACAGCTTTTATTAAGCTGGATTAAATATTTTTATAATTTTCTATTAATAAAACACTTTTAACCAAAAAAACAGGGTCCAACCCTGAAATGATAAAATAGAGTTTGTCTACTCCGCGATCATATACGTGATAATACGCATTAACATCATACTTTTAATTACACTGCGGTTAGGCATAAGTATATAATACTGAACTCCTTAAGCTTTATCATAGTTATTTCTAACAACGAACTAAGATTAGTAATAAACGACTTGACTTAACCTTAATCAGGGTCCAACCCTGATTAAGTTATTACTAAGTAGTTTTTAAATATAATGACAGCTACTTTTTGTCTAACAGTTTTAACAAATAAAATCGCTCTTGGTTGCCTTTTGCACCGGCGATATCACTATCTCGCTTGCTTTGAATAAAGAAGTATTTGTGGGACCAATCTTCAAAATCCTTTAGAATTTGACGACGCATTGCATCGTTTTTGATGATACCCTTGTTAGTTTGATCTTTGCCCGCCTCAAATTGAGGTTTTACCATCGCAACAATTTGGGTATCTGTATCAGACAGAAAATTGTACAAATGTGGCAAAATTTCTCGTAAACTAATAAAGGAAACGTCAATAACAATGATATTTGGCTTTTCTTTCATGTAAAAATCACGAATATCTGTCTTTTCGTGTAGTTCAATCCGTTTATCGCCACGCAAACTTGGGTGTAATTGGTCAGTACCAACATCAACTGCAAAAACTTTTTTAGCTCCACGACGCAGTGCATAATCAGTAAAGCCACCAGTGCTACTACCAACATCAAGCACGGTCTTACCTCGAAAATCAAGCTTCAAAATATCCGCCACAGATTCTAATTTCAGACCGGCCCGACTGACATATTGAACCTCAGCCATCATCTTGATATCAGCATTCACATCAACAAAACAGCCAGGTTTTGTAATAACCTTGCCATTTACCGTCACCTTACCAAGTTTAATCCAGCTCTCTGACTGAGAACGGCTGGCTGTTAGCTTGCGCTTGGTTAGCGCGATGTCTAGCCGCTCTTTAGTCATTGTTTCCCTAGCCTTTTTTACGTTCTCGATATTCACCAGTCGTGGTATCTACCGAAATAATATCGCCAATTTTGATAAAAGCTGGAACTTTAACAGTTAAACCAGTTTCTAGTGTCGCAGTTTTTGAAACGCTATTGCTAGTGTCCCCTTTTACAACATCTTCACTATAAGTAACTTCCAAATATATATTTTTAGGTAATTCAACATTAATAATATTGTCATTAAATGACTGCAAAATTAAGTTTTCACCTTCTTTAAGATATCCAGCTGCTTCTTCGACGATATTGGCAGATAGTTCAAACTGTTCGAACGTCTCTGGATCCATAAAGTAAAAGCTTGAACCGTCTGAGTACAAATATTGTACAGTTCGACTTGTTACTTCAGCTGATTCAATTTTTTCTTGTCCCTTAAAAGTCTTTGGGATAACACTGCCGTCGATCAAGTTTTTAATCTTGACGTTAACAATACTACCGCCGCGACCTACGACTTTTTGGTTATAATCAACTACACGAAAAGGCTTGCCATCAACTGCGATGACAACACCTTTTTTTAATTCTGTTGGCGAATATGCCATATATTATCCTTGGATGATAAATGGTAATAGTGCCAAGTGTCGTGCACGCTTGATAGCAACGGCTAATTGTCGTTGTTGTTTTGCGCTAAGGCCAGTCTTACCAATTGACTTGATTTGACCATAAATATCAATGAATCGGCCCAAAGTTTTGACATCTTTGTAGTCAAAAAATACGGGCATGTCTTTTTTAAATCTCTTAATTGCCATATGATATCCTTTCAGGATTAGAATGTGGTATTTGGCTATTGGAATGTGGCCAATCTCCTACTATTCTATTTATTATTAATTCGCTATATTCCAATAGCTATATTCTATCTTCCGATTAAAATGGAATCTCACTTAAATCAATAGGTTTGTCGTCGATGTCTTCAATAACAACATCTTCAGTTTTTTTGCTTGAGCTAGTTGAAGCGTTTGCTTGGCTAGCGCCAGCACCGTCACTTGGGCCATCAAGGAAAGTAACGTCAGTAGCTGTAACTTCAACACTACTTCGTTTCTTACCAGTTTCTTTATCATCCCAGCTATCTTGGCGCAAACGTCCCTGTACGAGTACACGGCGGCCCTTAGATAGATATTGCATAACCAATTCACCTAGTTTTTCCCAAGCGGTAACGTTGAAAAAATCAGCGCTATCATCTTGGCCAATACGGTCAACTGCAATGCTAAAACTTACAATAGTTTTACCAGTAGTAGTTGTGCGCTGTTCTGGATCGCGGGTTAGGCGTCCCATAAGAATAACTTGATTAATGCTTCTTGCCATGGTTTTTACTCCCTTACGCGAGCATCAGTATTTGATGCTGCACTTATTTTTGCTTCAGCAAGAGCTTGGCGGCCCTTTTCATCGACAGTAACAAGTAGATATCGTAATACTTCATCTGTAATATTTAGCGTATTGCTAATTTTTAGAGGGGCTTCGCTTGGCAATGAAACGTCAAAATAGACATAAATTGCAAAATCTTGGTTCTTGATACGATAAGCGAGCTTCTTTTTGCCCCAGTTATCTTCACTAATAATGCTTCCACCTGCAGAAGTAATAAGGTTGCGTACTTTGGTAAGTGGCGCTTCGATATCGACTTCTAAGTCGGGGTGGACTAGAACGGTTAGTTCATATTCCTTCATAGATTTCCTCCTTTGGAATCCTTTTGGATGTTTATACCGGGTATAAACTGAGTTAATAACCCCTTAATTGTAACATAATCTTTAGGTTAAAGCTAGAGGCCGTCGGGTCGCATAATATCGTCGGCGCTACTAATCAAAACTTCACGTGGGCGGGCGCCATCAGCTGGTCCAACAATTCCTTGGTCTTCCATGTTTTCTATAAGTCGAGCAGCCCGAGCGTAGCCTACTCGCAAACGTCGTTGCAACAAACTGGCGCTAGCTTTACCACTGTCAATAACAACTCGAATCGCATCGTTATACATATCGTCTTCATTACTTTCGTTAAAATCCATCACTACCCCACCTTTGCCATTTAGGTGTACCGGTTGGCTGACAACTTCATTGTTGTATTGTGGAGGTGATTGCATTTGTAAATGAGCGGTAATTTTTTGAACTTCATCATCCGTCACCCAGGCACCCTGGATACGTTTTGGTTTACTCATAGCGGTCGTTAATAACAACATGTCACCTTGGCCAAGTAATTTCTCAGCACCAATTTGATCCAAGATAATGCGACTTTCAATTTGTGACGCCACCGTAAAGGCAATTCTGGCAGGGATATTGGCTTTAATTAAACCAGTAATGACGTCAACGCGTGGGCTTTGCGTAGCAAGCACCAAGTGAATACCAACAGCGCGGGCTTTTTGAGCAAGACGCACCACTAAGGCCTCAACGTCACGTGCTGCAACCATCATCAAATCGGCTAACTCATCAATAACAATCACGATGTATGGCATAGCGCCGTTCTCGTGTTCTTGAGGTATACCAAATTCATCTTCCACAGTAATCCTGGTACCTTCTTGGCGAATTTTTTGGTTATAAGTCTTGATATCCTTAACTTTATGTTCAGCCAATAATGAATATCGGCGTTGCATTTCATTTACAGCCCACTTCAAGGCGCTGATTGTTTTATCTGGTTCAGTAATAACTGGAGTAAGCAAATGAGGAATACCTTCGTACGGTGCCATTTCAACTTGCTTTGGGTCAACTAAAATAAGCTTTAGTTCACTTGGGCTGTTACGATACAACAAGCTAGTTAGTAAGGTGTTAATCATAACAGATTTACCTGAGCCAGTTTGTCCAGCAATCAAAAGGTGTGGCATTTTATTAAGTTCACCAACGACTGATTCGCCGGAAATACCTTTACCAATGGCAAAAGTCAACGGTTCAAAGCTAGCTTTCCATTGAGCACTTGTTAAAATCGAGTAAAGTCTAACATCGGCTGCCTTAAGGTTAGGCACTTCAATGCCTACTGCCCTTTGCCCAGGGATTGGGGCTTCAATACGCAAACTTTGAGCTGCCAAACTAAGCGCCATATTTGTTTCAAGTGCCGTAATGCGCGTTAATTTAACACCACTAGGTGGCTTAAGTGTATATTGAGTTACTTTTGGACCAATATTAGCACCTTCCATCTCAACATCAATATCAAATTCGTGAAGGGTGTTTTTAATAATCATAGCGTTTTGCTGGACATCGCCCGCATCAGCTGGAGACTGCTTTTTTTCAAGCAAATCAACACTTGGCGCTACCCAATCTGGGTCACTAACAGTTACTAGTGCAGCTTGTTCTTCAGCAGCCTTATCGCGAATAATACTACCTTTTATAGTCGATAGCTTTGAAGGTTTTTTATCATTAGACGCTGTTGAATCAAGCATTGGAACGCCTTCATTTAATTTGAAGTTACCAATCATGTCCGTTTTAGATAAATCAATCGCTGCGGCATTGCGCATAACTTTTACATTTGCTTCTTGCTCGGCTGCGTCGCGTCGGCTAAGTTCCCAAATTTTCTTGATAACTGCAAAAGGTGAAATTCTTAAAATAAATAATAAGGTTACTACGATTAATAATATATAGATAAAGGCAGCGATACTGTTATTCACCAGCAATAAAGTTCCACTATTAACTAAATCACCAACAAAACCACCAGTCGTCTGGCCGGCTTTATTTTTCAAAAGTCCAAATAATGCAGAAAACCAAACAATGGACGAAACAGTTGCAAATTTCATCGCTAGTGGCAATCGGTTGTTCTCTGCCCTAAAGATTTCAATTGCTACATATATAAACAAAGCTGGCAAAACATAGATGGCATAGCCAATACAAATTAGCGCATTATCATGTAGCCATTCAAGGACTGGACCACCAGCGTTAAACCAAGAGATAATCGATAATATCGAGATAGCAATCAAGAATACTGCACCAACTTGGGCCCAAAAACCAGATGGCAAGTTATGCTGAGGAGCTGAGTTTACTATTTTTTTTCTGCGAGATTTTTTTCTTTTTGCCATAATTAACCTTATTATAGGCGCAATTGCGCTCATTTAATAGACATATTATAGCAAAATTTACTACGTTTTGCAAGGGGCTTATGTTTTGAGTCGCAGCTCGTTTTGAAGCACATCACTTTTTTACCGTCCCCTATCATTACGTTTATACCAACAGCACACTCTACGTGTGACATTCGTCAGCACGTGGCGTTCGGCTGCTTCGCACAGTCTGTTGGGTATAAAGTAATGATAGTTGACGTGTTTGGGTAGTACTGAGAGATTTATGGCTTACGGCAAATGGTAAATAAAAAAGGTCCGTCCTTTTTTACCAAACAAGTTTGTCTAGACACTCATTTCGTTGTTCTATCACCGAGAGACACGGAACCCGAGGCCCGCGTCCGCGGGGCCAGGGCCAGTGTACAAATACAACGCCAGGACGCCAGCGGAGCCGCCAGAGCCCCAAGCCCCGCCGCGGACGAAGCCACGCAAGCCCGTTTCAGCAGGGTTACTAAGTAACTGCCCAATACCTTGTGTACTGGTCCAAGTACTTGAGCCTGTAATGCCAGTACCAGATGGAAAAACGCTTGGAGAAAGTGTGCCTGGTGTTGTGACGTTAGGCCATTGTATCCAAGAATTGTATGCATTGCCAGCTACACCTGGTTGACCACCTGTGGTTTGTCCACCTGTCCATTCCCAGACATTTCCTGCCAGATCCCAAATAACTTCACCATTAGTAAGAGTTAGGGTTCGTTTTTGTTCGGGACCTGAGCCTGAGCTGTTACCAGTACCTGTGTAACCTAGAGTATCGTCAGTAGATGCTTCCAGAGCAGCGGCTGAGCTATCGTTATGACCGCTATAAATATAGCCAGTGCCAACAGTGCCACTTGACCAGTTAGATGGAACCGATAGGACGTTTTGTGAGATTGTCATCCATTCGGCTTCAGTAATAAGGTGACAGTTGTTGCAACTGGCCACATTGGCGCTGTTGGTTATGGCTGTTGTTTGGGAAATAGTTGTCCATGGCAAACCAGCTGCCATACTGATTGGTGTCGTTGAAGAACCATCTTGCTTTGCTTCATACTTCATAACACAAAAATCCTTAGTGCCGTAGGTTAAACTACCAGGTACAACAATAAAGTTGAGTGGACAATTAATACTATTAGCATTAGTACTGTAATTATTAGTAGTAGTAGCGTCAGAAGCTGTCATACGAAAGTCTTGAGGGGCTGTGCCAATTGCTGGTGTATATGCTAATTTATTGTCTGAACTTTTTTTAAGACAATTAGTAGTGTCTGGTACTGGTAGTAAAGGACAGTTATTTCCATCAAAGGTAGCTGGGAAAGAGCCATTAATAGCTTGGTAGACTTTAAGTAATGATAAATCGTTGGATAGATCGGATTGAACTGAAATTAATTTAGCACGATTAGTTATACCGGTGTAGGAGACTATGGTTATGGCAGCCAAAATACCAATGACAACAATAACAACGAGGAGTTCGACGATGGTAAAACCATTCTGCAGGGTTGAAAATCGTGAGTTTATCGAACGACTCATGGTCTGTCGACCCGTAGATTTAGTAAACGACAAAGAATTATTGCGATGAGTTAACTTATTAGAGAGAGCTTTTTTAGTAATATATTTCGATATATGCATAACAAAAGCCCCCTTTTAAATTAAGGTTAGTATAGCATTAGTAAGATGACTTGTATAGCGATTGTTATTTCCAAGGTGCGAACTTGGTAAGATGACAAAACTGATTTTAACAGCAATCACGGGTGGCGCGAGGCGGGTGAAAAGTGCCAGTTGGCACTTTGCAAGAAAACCTTCCGATGCAAACTATGTTTGCATACGCGCAAGTTTCGGGGTCGCGGAACGTGATAACCCCAGTTTTACAAGAAACGGTAATCCGTTTTTTAAAACTAGGGGTGGACCGAACGACAGGACCCGCACGGTTAAGCAAAACTGACCTTACTAACTAATATTCGCGGTGGTCGGTCTGGACACGAGGCTCAACGGCTTCACTGTCAGGAACTTGTGGTTCTGGAAATTTCTTGATTGAAAAAGTATGAGGAACTTCTGAAGTCTTGTTGTCATCTGGACGTTGTTGGCGAGGTTGGCCGCTATTTTGAGTGCCACTACCACCTACTTCGTTAATAACAGGAATCACAATTGGAGTACGACGAGTTTGGTCATATAAAATATGCGTAATCTCATCTTTAAGTTCTTTTTTAATAACATCCAAATCAACATGCTTGCCAGAAAAACTGCGAGCAACTTTTTGCTTTAAATATTGGCGAATCATACCCATCAATTCTTCACTATCACGTAGATAAATAAATCCACGGCTGATAATATCAGGGCTGGTCAATAATCGCCCACTGCCGCGTTGAACGGTAAGAACAACTACAAACATACCTTCGGTTGCCATATGAATACGATCTTTCAAAACAACTTCAGAAACAACTGCGCCGCTATCGTCATACATAATACCGCCAACTGGAATACGTCCGGCTTTTTTTGCACCTTCAGATGTAATCTCAATTATATCGCCACTATCGCAGACAAAAATGTTCTCTTTTTTAATACCAACTGCCTTTTCGGCAATTTCAGCATTGTGAACCAACATATGGAATTCACCGTGGATTGGCATGTAAAACTTTGGATTGAGCGCGCTAATTAATTGAACGTGATCGTCATAATAAGCATGTCCCGAAAGGTGTAGTGGACCAATGCCGGTAAGGTGAGTTTTGCCATTTTGGATAACATCACTACCTTCACGCATTAAACCATCAATCGTTCTAGTGACATATTTTTCATTACCAGGAATTGGGTTTGAACTAAAGACAATAACGTCAGTACCTTTAATCTTGATAAATTTGTGGCTACCACTTGCCATACGATTAAGCACAGCGTTAAACTCGCCTTGTGAACCAGTACAGACAATCGTAACTTTGTTATCTGGTAATTTAACAATATCTTCCATTTTAACGACAACATCTTTTGGAACTTTGATAATTCCAGTTCGAAGTGCAACTTCAAGGTTTTGAATCATGCTGTATCCAGCGAAGGCAACTTTGCGATCATGTTTTTTAGCTTCATCTAGGACAAGCTGCATACGAAAAATCTGGCTACTAAAACAGCTTAGGATTAAGCGGCTGTTAGCAAATTTATCCATGACTTGACCAATACTATGTTGGATATCTAGTTCGCTATGCATATGAGTACCAGCAGATTCACAGTTGGTTGACTCATTCATAAGTAACAGGATGCCTTCTTTGGTGGCAATCTCAGTCAATCTAGTCATGTCCATCTTTTTACCATCAATTGGTTCGTTTTCCATACGCCAGTCACCAGTATCAATAAGCACACCAAGTGGGGTTCGAATTACGACGGCCGTACAATCAGGAATTGAGTGATCAACGCGAACAAGTTCGATGCTAAAATTATCACCGAGTTGTACTCGCTCATGAGCTTCTGGATCCATAATGTTATATTCTGGCTCGTAACCACTCGTAGCCTCTTCCATGTTCTTTTGAACCATACCAAGGGTAAATTTAGAACCATAAACAGGTGCTGGAATTCGGTGCGCAAGGTGTCGATAAGCACCAATGTGGTCAAGGTGACCGTGGGTAAATATTTGTGCGCGAATTTTATGTTTATTCTCTTCAAGATAAGAGATATCAGGTGTAATGTAATTTATGCCTGGATAATCGGCCCCTGGGAATAAAAATCCACAGTCAATAACAATAATGTCATTATCATATTCGATAGCCATCATATTTTTACCAATGCCCATTTCGCCCAAGCCACCAATTGGCATAATTTTAAGCTTTGGACCATTGTAACGAGGCATTTTCTTTTGGTCGGCTGGACTAAATTGTCGGCCACCGTATCCGTTATATTCCGATTTGTTAACTGGCACATTAATCATGTGCTGGCTAGCTCGTTGATTAACATTTTCACTAGTGCGACGTTGCGCCCTAGATGCTTCACCTCTTCGAATAGTTGTGCTATTTAGCACCGTGTTGTTTGATTTTGGTCGAGGTTGTGCGTTTGGACGTCTTTGTTGATCGTCTCCTGGAACATTTGCGAGTCTTTGTTGACCCATAATTATTTATTCCTTGCCCCTCATAAAAACCGAGTGTAACAGTCTGTAATCAGATTGTGAAACTTCGTATTTTTGTGAGCGGGTCCTTTCTATTAATTATTATTTATAATTTCTATTATCTTCGGTAACTTTTGGAAATCTTCAATCAGCGTCGTGCGCATACTGCCGTTATATAGTGCAGCGGCCGGATGATATAGCGGCACAATTACAAGTTTTGCATCGCCAAATGCAATTCTTTTTGGCTGACCATGAATGGCACTTATCAATTGACCTGGAATAAAATATTCCATGCTATGCCTGCCTAATGTCACAACAATTTGTGGGTTTATAACATCCAGCTGGCGTATCAAGTATGGCCAAAATGCCTTCTTTTCCTCGGGCAACGGATCGCGATTATTGGGCGGCCTGTATTTAACAATGTTTGTAATAAAAATACTGCTTCTTTGCATGCCAATAGTTTCTAGCATCTCATTTAAGAATTTACCGGCTGCACCAACAAATGGCAAACCAGTTTCATCTTCATTTTTGCCTGGCGCTTCGCCAATAAATACAATATCAGCGTCTATATTACCGTCACCCATTACAAGGTTCTTGGCTTCTCGAGCCAAATCTGGGCAGATATTGTTTTTGATAATATCTGCCTTAATCTGTTCAAGAAGGACCTGTTTTCTATTCACTATACCCAACTACAAGATTATGTTTAGTAACTCTATATTATCATTAAATAAACGTTGGCACAACCCCTAAGCGCTTTTAACGCTAAGGCTGAGGCGGCCGCGGTCGTCAATACCAATCAATTTAACCTTGATGATTTGACCTTCAGTTAAGATATCAGTTACCTTTTCGACACGATCATTTGATAGTTCACTAATATGAACCATGCCATCAATACCTGGCAAGATATTAATGAAAGCACCAAAGTCTTTAATACTTACAACTTTACCTTCGTAAATTGTGCCAACTTCTGGCTCTTCAGTTAAGCCCTTGATCCAGTTAATTGCACGTTCGATAGCTGTAGTGTCAACGGCTGCAACGGTTATCAAACCATCTTCAGCAATGTCAATCTGAGCACCAGTTTCGGCTGTAATCTTTTTAATCATCTCGCCGCCCTTACCAATCACAGCACCAATTTTGTCTGGGCTAATCTTGATTTTTTCAATACGTGGAGCATATGGGCTTAACTTTTCGCGTGGTCCCGATAGAGTTTCAAGCATGTGCTTCAAAATGAAGGCACGACCTGGCTTTGATTTATCTAAAGCTTCTTTCAAAATTTCGACTGACAAACCATGAACTTTCATATCCATTTGAAGTGCAGTAATACCTTTTTCAGTACCAGTTACTTTGAAGTCCATGTCGCCTGCAAAGTCTTCGGCATCAGCAATGTCAGTAAGTACATATGACTTACCATTATCCATCATCAAACCCATAGCAATTCCAGATACTGGCGCCTTAATTGGCACACCGGCATCCATGAGTGCCAAACAGCTACTACATGTAGCGGCCATTGAAGTTGAACCGTTTTGGCTCATAATTTCCGTCACGCTACGGATAGCATATGGAAAATCTTCACGACTTGGAAGAACTGGGATAAGTGCTCTTTCAGCCAAATAGCCATGTCCAATTTCGCGGCGGCCTGGACCACTTAGTCGTTGAACTTCACCAACCGTATAACCCGGGGCATTGTAGTGATGCATATAAGTACGCTCACCTTCAGTAGTTTCCATAGTATCAACGATTTGAGCGTAACTTAGTGGTGCCAAAGTAACAATATTCATACCTTGAGTTAGGCCACGAGTAAAGATACTTGAACCATGGGTTCGTGGCAAAACGCCAACTTCAGAAGAAAGAGGCCTAATTTCATCAAGTTTACGGCCATCAGGACGAACGCTTTTTTCAACAATCCCCTTGCGGACATCTTTATGGAGCGCCATTGTAAAGGCTTCGTCATATTTGTCATGAAGGGCTAGATATTCATCAGCACCAAGACTTTCACGCATTTGATCATGAAAAGCCCAACGTAAAGTTGAAACAAGTTCATTACGTTCAGCATAAGGCTTGCGCAAATCATCGCCAAGTTTTCCATCAACCCATGTATCGACGGCTGCTTGAACTTCTTGGTTTGGCAAAACTAAAGTATATTCTTGCGCAATAGGTGCAATTTTGGCAGCAAGCTCAGTTTGTAGTGCGATTGCTGGTTGGTAAGCTTCAGATGCCCAGGCAAGCGCTTTAACAACAACTTCTTCACTAACTTCCTTAGCGCCAGCTTCAACCATCGTAATGCCACTTTTAATACCTGCAACAACTAGGTCAAGATCACTGTTCTCACGCTCTTCTGGAGTTAAGAAAGCCTTAAACTCACCGTTAACCTGTCCAACACGAAGACCAGCAACTGGACCATCAAATGGCGTACCAGTTAGCATCAAAGCTGCGCTTGAAGCAATCATTGCAATAACATCGGGACGGAAGCTTGGATCAAGTGAAAGAACGCTTGAAACAACTTGAACTTCTTGTCGATAACCTTTTGGAAATAATGGACGAATCGGACGGTCAATTAAGCGACCAATTAGAATAGCTTCATCGCTTGGACGACCTTCACGTTTAACAAAACGGCTGCCAGATATTTTGCCAGCTGCATAAAACTTTTCTTCATAGTCAATTGATAATGGAAAATAATCCAAAACAACTGGACGGCTGCCGACCATAGTTGTACCTAATACGACAGTATCGCCATAAGTTACAAGAACACTGGCGGTAGTACGAAAACCAACGCGGTTAACTTCGAGCGTCAATGGGCGCCCACAAAAATCAGTGGTAACTGAAATAATTTCTTTACCATTTGGGTTAATAGTAGACATAACTGTCCTCCTTATTTAATACACTCACCTTCTTTATTTTGGCGAATAAGTAACGGGTACAGAAATTTGTTCAAACAAATTACTCTATCCACCACTTGTTCGCTTTAGCGGGTGTAATCTTATTATATCATAAAAAAACTCCGCAATTATTTGCGGAGTTCGAGGGCTGCAACAGTTTTCTTATAGCTATCAAAGTCTTTCGACTCGAGATATTTAAGTAACTTTTTACGTTTGCTAACCATCTGAATAAGACCACGGCGCGCCATATTGTCGTGCTTGTTGCCTTTCAAATGCTCAGTAACCTCTTTAATACGAGTTGTTAAAACTGAAGACTGAGCTTCAGAGCTGCCAACATCGTTCTTATGGGTCTGTGTCAAAGCGAATGCTTTTAATTTATTATTTGCTGTTATCATCAGGTATGCATTGTAGCAAAGTTTTGCACAGGTTTCAACACCTGATTACACTTTATAATCAAAATCAATCAATAATACCCATTTTTAGTAGAGAATCAGCTTGGTCAACGCTCCATTTTGAGATACTTATACGGCGTAATTGTGTACAATAAGCCCCCGTACCCAGTGCCATTCCCATATCTTCAGCCAAACTACGAATATACGTTCCGCTTGAAACATGCACTCTAATTTTAAGCTCTGGATATGAGTAATCTATCAAGTCCAGTTCAAAAATGGTTACTTGACGTTCCGGCATTTCAATTTGTTTACCGTCTCGGGCTAATTTGTAGGCACGTTGACCATCAATTTTTATTGCACTATAAATCGGCGGTCGCTGAGTTATTTCGCCAGTAAACTTTTTTAGAACTTTTTCTATATCTTGAGTTGTTGGCACTAGACTAGATATTTCAGTAATTTCACCTTCAGTATCACCCGTCGTACTAGTCTGGCCTAATTTAATGGTTGCTTCATAAATTTTGTCTAATTTACTATATGTTCCAGCATTTTTGCACTCTTTACCAATGACAAGAATCATTAGCCCAGTTGCAAAAGGATCAAGCGTCCCGGTGTGACCTACTTTAATTTTTTTACCTTGTTTTTGAGATAAAACACGTCGAACGCGCGCAACTACGCCAAAGCTAGTCATTCCTGATGGCTTATCAATTAAAATTATTCCATTATCCATATTAAACGAGTATAGCAGTTTACTGTCCGGGAATCCTGAACTGTGTTGGATCAGTGATTGGTGAAATTGGCTGTTGAATTGTCTCTGGCACAACTGGATTTACGTCAAATCCTGATATTGGAGGAGGTAAGGTTGAAAAATCAGGCAATGGTGGAGGCAACGGCAAATCAAATGTTGGTGGTTGAATAACCATTTGAGGTATACCAATTGGCTCAATCACAGTGTCTATCCCAGTTGTTCGTGGCAACACCGTGTCACTATATGGAGACTGCGTCACGCCTGGCGTTTGATCGCCTGAAAAAATATCAACAAGCTTTGTATCTTCTCTTTGATTCGAGCCATTAATTGGGGCTATGTTTGATTCTGGAGTTCCTAAATATGAATGCGAAAGAATTGTTTTATTTTGTTGACTTTCAAGTTCGCGCCTTGCATCTTCGGCAGCTTGGTCAGCCGTTGCATTTAACGTTCCACCCATAGATGGCTCTGTTGCCGTAGTCTCTGGCATAGCACTAACTACGTCCAAAGCCGGAGTTTCTGGTAAATAAGCTGGAGCAAGAGTTGAGTTCGAATAATCAACTACGGACTCTGGTTGAGGTAATGAGCTTGCTATAGTGGTGTCTAAATTAGCATCAATAACCGCTTCTGGCTCGTGACTAATTGTCAAATTGTCTGGGGGCAAGGTCGATTCAGGCTGCGCGTAAACTGGTTCGATAGGCATAGACGCCTCAACCATTGGAACCGGGGCTTCAGTACTAACAGTTTCAGGAACTGTTGATAACACGTTAATTTCGTGTGATTCTTGCAATTTAGCGGCAATTAATTGTTGATCGGCACCAGCCGCCATTAATTTTGCAGCTGTTGTCATAGCACCAGATGTGGTACTTGGATTACTAAATCGATCAGTCGCAGCCACAATTCCAGTTAGTAATGAAGTTGCAATTTGTTTATCTAAAAGAGTTTTATCGGTCTTAATAGAATCACATAGATTAGTAACCATTTCACTTAAACTGCTAGCCGTTTTATCGTGCCAGTCCAGGCTGCCTAGTTGGCTAATTTGTTCACCAGCACTAAAGGTAGCGACCACTACGTCTTGCAAAACTTGACCGTGTGCAGTTAAGGCTGTGTCAAGATGCTCTTTATTGGCAACACCCAAAGCTAATACCAATTCAACATTGTAATCACCCTGACTAAACTCTAAATCATTGCTGGTAATTGTCGTTCGATAAGGAGTCACGAAGATTTTTACAAAATCACCTTCAACTTTATATCGTAAATGATCAGCTTTTTCTTTATCTAATGCAATAATAAAATCACGTAAACTGTCAGCCGTATTTTCAAAAACCTTACCTGGTTCCAAAAAATCGATAGCAGGAGGGATTGCACCACTAAATATAGCCGTCGCATGTTTACCAATTTTGTTCAAAGCCGCAGCCAAACCAAGCATAGCCGACAATTCGTCAACAGATGGGTCATTACTGACAGTTACCAAAATATTAGTGGAGCTTTTTATCTTATCGACAATTTGCTGTTTTACCTTGGTGTCTGCTTCGTTCATGGTGGTTTTTCCTGGCTTTTTATTTTTTATAGATTTTGCAGTCACTATAACATAAGTACTTTGGTAATGTCAACAAGGGTAAACCCATACTGATTTTCTATTTTGCCTTCCCGCCCTCCCTCTTCCCCAATAAACGACAACCAGTTCAAATTACGCGGCAAAATAATAGATGGCTATCTTTTTCTGCCGCCCAACATCCCACCGTTATTTTATCCGGGCCACTCTACGTGTGACCTTTTCAGGTCAGCACGTGGCGCTCGGCTGGCTACCGCCACATCCCTCCAAAATAAGGTGAATGTTTGGCGTACTTACTTATAATGTGAAGATTTTATGTTAATCATTGCATTCAAAAGTCATCACGGGTGACGTTTGGTGGGGACCCCAAAACGGTTATTATCCTGAGCAAAGTCGAAGGGCAGAACACGCACGAACATATACCACAGGACGTTCCTGTTGAAGTATATGGAAGCTTAAAATTAGCTTAACCAAGGTGCGACCTTGGTTAAGCTATATTTAAGTTAGCTAATCTAATTGCCGTAAGTAGTCAATCTATTAATCTTACCCAAGCACGTCCAATATCATTACTTTATAACCAACGACCTGTGCGAAGCAGCCGAACGCCACGTGCTGACGCTATTG